>MDTD01195920.1_pt1 | contig 31846 bp, 26 predicted proteins | sample 811221 | NCBI WGS metagenome assembly MDTD01 (sample SAMN05326646, study PRJNA326480) | marine metagenome | isolation source: seawater | place: Pacific Ocean: South West | collected 2011
CGTGTTAAGCACGACTTATCATGGCAGGGAAAAAAGCCATCAGGGATAGCTGGCCTTATCTTATACTTCGCATCACAGATGAGCGACTCGACCAGAACACAAAGTGAGGTTTGCGCCGTTTCGGGGATAAGTGAAGTAACACTTCGGGGGCTTCTTAAGATACTAAACCGAATGCCTCTGGATTGAAAAAGAAAGTTTCACTGGACTTCCAAATGGCGGAAGACGAAGGGACGATAAAAAGGGGGCTGGACTAGATGAAGATCGGCATAATCGGAGCAGGGATAGTTGGAGGAGCAATGGAAACCTGTTTTGAATCGGAACACGAGTTATTTGTACATGACCCCGTCAGGGGAACCAAACTAGAACACGTCACGGAAAACACTGAGGTTGCTTACATCGCTGTTCCCACTCCCATGGGAAGTGATGGAGAATGTGATTTGAGTACAGTCGAAGAAATTCTAGATAGCCTGCCAGATGGATTCTCAGCCATTATCAAGAGTACCGTGGTTCCGGGGACAACTGAATCTTTCCATGAAAAATATGAGAATTTGAAAATTGCCTATTCACCAGAGTTTCTGGTGGAAAGAAGGCACATAGAAGATTTCGAAAATCAAGATTTTCTTGTTTGTGGTACGCATCACGAGGACCTAGCTGAATTGGTATTTGAGCATCACAAGATTGCCGGAGTAATGAGGAAAGAAGTTTTTTTTCATGTGACTCCAACCGCTGCGGAGTTGGTCAAATATTCTAAAAATACATTTTACGCGATTAAGGTAATCTTTGCGAACCAGATGTACGATATATGTAGCGAGATGGGGGAAGATTGGTACAAAGTCAGAGAGATAATTACATCGGAACAGTCCCAGCCAATTGGCCCGACTCATCTGGATCCAATATTCGGCTTGCATCGTGGATTTGGAGGCAAATGCTTGCCAAAAGACACTATGGCTCTTGGTGTGCTTGCAGAAAACCTAGGAATAAGATACAATCTATTGGAAGCCATTCAAGAAGATAATGCGAGACTCAGAAGTATACTTACCGGGAAACCATCGGATGTGGAGACTGGGGACGATTGAAGACAACTAAACTAAGCTCCTGCTTTTGTATCAAAATGGCTCGGTGGGTTTGAAAGCGTAGCGCTTAGCCCATCAATCCGTACTGCGGCGAAAGGATGTGATTTGTCTTTGGAAGTTGTTGGATTGATTTTAGCAGGCGGAAGTGGTTCGAGACTGATGCCTTTTACGAACTATACACACAAAAGTTTGCTCCCGATCCATGACAGACCCGTTATCGACTATGCCCTTTCGACACTTAGAAACGCCGGCATAAAAGATATCACCATAGTTGCGAACAGGCACATAGTGCAAATATCCGAGCACGTGGGTGACGGAATAGATGGGGAAGAAATTCGTTATGTTCTCGAAAAAGAGCCAAAGGGCGTGAAAGAAGCTTTGTCCCTTGCTAGAAGTTGGACTGAAGGGAAAAGAGTGCTTGTCTATTTCAGTGACAACATCACAAGCTTCGATTTTAGCAAGGACGTCAGAGAATTTCGAGACTCAAATGGGCCCCCGGGAGCGGTATTATTAGTTCGAGAAGTAGAAGATCCTAGCGCATTTGGAGTATGCGTCCTAGACCAGAGTGGGAATGTAACTGACATTGTCGAAAAACCGGAGGATAAAATCTCGAATCTTGCAGTGGGAGGGATTTACCTTTTCGATGAAGATTTCTTCAGTAGAGTTGACACGGTGGAAGGAGATTTTTCAATCTCAGAGATTACAAGACAATATGTCTCTGAGGCAAAGGCTTCAATCAGGAACGTGGGCGAGAGCACATGGATAGATTGTGGAACGCCAATGAGTCTTTTTAATGCCACAAAAATGGCAATCACTGGCGAAATTTGTATCAAAGATTAGTTTTTGATTAATATCTGTATTGATCTGTCTTGTACGGCCCTTCAACTGGAACATTGATGTAATCTGCTTGGCCTTGTTCGAGAATTGTCAATTTTGCCCCTATTTTCGATAAGTGTAATCTTGCGACTTCTTCATCCAAGTGTTTCGGAATGGTGTATACCTTGTTCTCGTATATATTTCTGTTATTCCATAGATCAATTTGGGCTAGAGTTTGATTTGCAAAACTGTTAGACATCACGAAACTTGGGTGTCCAGTAGCACAGCCAAGGTTAACCAACCTCCCCGATGCTAGTAGGTATATGCTGTTCCCGGACGGGAAAGTATACTTGTCCACTTGCGGCTTAATGTTCACCTTCTTTGCAGGTCCTTGATCGAGTTGATCTACCTGTATCTCGTTATCAAAATGTCCAATATTACAAACTATCGCTTGGTCTTTCATGGACTCCATGTGCTCATGAGTGATGATGTCTTTATTTCCCGTCGCTGTGACATATATGTCTGCAGTTCCTAGTGTATCCTCAATCCTTAGCACGTTGAAACCCTCCATCGCGGCTTGAAGTGCGCATATTGGATCTATTTCAGTAACGATTACTTTTGCACCTTGTGATTTAAGGGCCTGAGCAGAGCCCTTTCCAACGTCTCCGTACCCGCAGACAACCGCTGTTTTTCCTGAAATCATTACATCCGTCGCTCTTTTTATGCCATCGACCAAAGACTCTCTGCAACCGTAGAGGTTGTCAAATTTTGATTTGGTGACCGAGTCGTTCACATTAATTGCTGGGAAAAGCAAACTTCCAGATTCCACCATCTGGACTAGACGCTGAACGCCTGTCGTGGTTTCTTCCGATACACCATAACAGTCCGCTACGACTTGTGTCCAGAATCCAGGATTCTCTGAATTAACCTTTTTTAGGAGGTCCTTGATGCACTGTTCTTCTATATTGTCAGATGGAGAGTTTACCCAATCGCTTCCCTTTTCGAGTTCAAATCCTTTGTGAATCAACAGTGTGGCGTCACCGCCATCGTCAACTATCAACTGCGGACCTTTTCTGGAGTCATGGGACAAAGCAAGGAAAGTACAGTCCCAATATTCCTCCAAATTCATCCCTTTCCAAGCAAAAACCGGTATGCCCGAGTCTGCGATTGCCGCAGCAGCATGATCCTGTGTGGAAAATATATTGCAGCTTGCCCATCTTATATCGGCACCCAAGTCAGCGAGGGTCTCGATTAACACCGCAGTTTGAATTGTCATGTGGAGAGAACCTGTAATTCTGACCCCGTCGAGTGGCTTTTCTGAGGAATACTTCTCTCTAATGGCCATCAATCCTGGCATCTCATGTTCAGCGATTTCAATTTCTTTCCTTCCGAAATCAGAAAGTGAAATATCTGCCACCATGAAACTAGGTTCTGCGTTTACAGTGTCACTCGTGTTTAGCATGATTAGCCTGCGCAGAGGTTTGTGTTTCAAGTTTTGTAATCGCGCGTGACAGTAACTCTGAGGAAAACGCTCCTATCAGATGTTTTAATTTCCGGGTTACAATGAAATTAAAGACTAAAAAAAGACTTCCTTAAGTCCTCTTCTGAGCGCAGATAAGTGACGAGTTGTGACATTGCGGATTTTTCCGATGGGATGAAAAAATTACTATCTACTAAACCGATTATATCGCATAGCGCGTCCTCAATCTGAGTCTGCTTGGACAAACCAGCCCTATCTAGTGCGGTGGTTGACATGTAATGTATGGAACTTTGCCCTAATTCCTTATGATCCGGAATATGTGAGAATGAGTGGATTCGTATTCCAGGAAATTCAGATTCGAAAATTTTCACTGACTTCGAATCGTCGGTTGCAAGGAAAATATCGCTAATTCCGTTTCCTAGTAACGCTTCTCTTGTCGAGGAGATGATTTCGGATATCTCATGTTTCATGTCGGTATTCCTGTAGTGTATCCCTACAAACGGATTTGCTATCCTTGAAATTCTCTCAGTGGCCCTTGAGACGATGTGGGGTTTGACTGAAATTGAGCGAAGAGATGTAGGCCAACCACCGGAAATGGGAAGGATACGAACCCCAGGCTGGCCATCAGATGGTGGATTGGGCCACCGCTGACCAGAGGTTAACTCAAAAAAATCGGAATTATGTTGCTGCTCATTGAGTTCTAGGTTGTATTCGTATGTATGGCCTTCTTGAGAGATAACATACCTATTTCCGAGCTTTACTGAACCTACAAATCTTAATTTGATTTGATCTAATTTTTGGGGCACATCATCCCGCGGATTTTTTTCATACAGTTTCACTGTTGAAGAATAATCTTCTTCGGGGATGAGGCACCTGTTAGTTGGATTGAAAATTGAGTAAAATGGTAGTTGAAAGCCGTGATGCGTTTCGGAATAAATTAACAATTTCTTCTCAAGAAGTTCGCAATAGGAGATTGTTGTTCCGATCAGGCGTAGCATGTGAGCAAGACCTCCAGTACACAGGTGAACGGTATAAGCCATTTTCTACACCACTTACTCCTAAGCGGTAACTCATTCTTTATTTGAATCATCCTTCTCTGGCAAGGAAACACTGAGAAACATTGGCTATGAGGGCAGAGCAGTAATACCACACCGGGGAGGGGAATAATGATTCGTATTATCAACTCCATGGAATGTATAGATTTAGGGGAGATTTCCCCTGAAGAAAGGTCTCTAGACAAGGAAAGAACGTCATTCGTGATGCGCAATAAACTCAGGAATTCTGCAGGGAAAAAGAAGCTTGGGGTGCTCTGGTTGATTCTAGATCCTGTAGCAATGTCGTTAGTTTATTTGTTCGTTCTCACAGTGGTTAGATCATATCCAAATTTCGAAAGTTTATTTATTGGGGTTAGTATGTTCAGAATTTTTCAGACTTCTTTTAAGTCTGGAGTGAATTCTGTAAAAGATTTCTCGGGCGGAATAGTGTGTGAAAGAGTTCGTTCCAAAGTGCTGGTCTCAGCATCAATTGAATTCAGGATTTTAGAAGCAACCTTGCAATCGAGTGGAATTGCTGTGATACTTTTGGCATTTATGGATGTGGATTTTATCGCCGTAATCGCGTTTATTTCACTATCATTATTGATGGGACTGCTCGCGGAAGGAGTCGGTTTGAATCTTTCGAGACTAGTACGTAGAATTCCAGATTTTTCAAATATGGTGAATTATATGCTGCTTCTGATGTTCTTTGCATCGCCTGTTCTTTACCCGATGAGCATGGCTTCAGGCCTACATTACAGGCTTAACGAATTCAACCCTTTCACTTATTTTGTAGAAACTATCCGTTTTATAGCAGATCTTGATTCTGAAATAACTGAGTTTCCCGAGTTACAAATTGTTGCTGCCATATCCTTCGTTATTGCTCTCTCTGCGCGTGGTTTTGCGCAAATCGACAGGCTTCGCTGGGAGGTTTCTTCGTGGTCCTAGGATTAGGTGAACTAGAAGTAAATGATATTTCTGTAGAATACACCGATCATCCGGACGGAAGTTTTGTCCGTTATGGCCCTGCGAGGAGAATAAGTGCACTGTCGGAAATAAATTTCTCAGTTGATAACGGGGATGTTGTTGCCTTGGTGGGAAAAAATGGGTCTGGAAAATCAACTCTGCTTAAATTGATTTCAGGAATGCTGCGTCCTTCAAAGGGCAGAATAAAAACGAATGGAAGAGTAATCCTTCTTGCAGGAGTAAATCCGGGTTTTGCAAATGAGGCAACAGGTCGGCAAAATATTTCGGAATTAGCTAGTGCTTATGGAATTCCGAGGGAAGAGCACGATGAATTCGTTGAAGCTGTCATTGATTTTGCTGAGATTGGTGATGCGATAGATCGGCGAGTCAAAGGTTATTCTGGAGGAATGAAGGGGAAGCTAGGATTTGGCTTTATCACATCATTAAACCCTGACATTCTTTTGATTGATGAAACATTGTCGGTAGGTGACCAGGATTTCCGAGTAAAGGCACAAAAACAATTACGCCAGTTTGTTGAAAAATCAGGTTCTGTAATAATGTCCACACATTCACTGGGATTGGCGAGAGAGATGTGCAACCGGGGACTGGTTCTGAACAAGGGGTCATTGATTGCAGATTCGGATATCGAAGGCGCTATGTTGGCTTACCGTGGAATACTAAAGAGCGCGAAAAAATAGGTGTTATGATGAACATTTCAGTCGTAGGTTTGGGTTATGTTGGCCTCCCTACGGCTCTGGCATTTCACGAATCTGGATTGAATGTTTGTGGTATTGACATTTCCGCGGAAGTAGTTGACGAAATTGCGATTGGCAGGGCGCCTTTTTCTGATGCTACTGAAAAATTAGAAATTCCTGTTTCATCGGAGAGGTGGAGTGTTTCTCAAAAATTTGATTCAATCGCTGAATCAAAAGCTGTAGTCATTGCTGTTCCCACGCCCACCACAAAAGAAACTAAACCCGATTTGAGTTATGTTTTTTCGGCTTTTAGGTCTGTTTTTTCGAATATTGAAAAAAATATGGGCACGATTGTTATCCTAGAAAGTACAGTTTCACCGGGGTCAACAAGGCTTGTTTCTGACAAGGTGGCCAGTGAGTTTGACTTATTGGAAGGAGTTGATTTTTACTTGTGCTACTCCCCAGAAAGAGTTAGCCCAGGGGACGGAAAGACCGTGAGAAACGTTTCAAGAGTGGTGGGCTGTAATAATTCCGACATAGGTCAATTCGTCGTAGGCCTCTATTCAAAGATAACCTCAGAAGAGTGCAGATTAGTTTCATCAATTGAGGTTGCTGAATCCGCCAAGATGATAGAAAACGTCCAAAGAGATATTGATATTGCTTTTGTTAACGAGTTATCTAACTTCCTTCCATCCATAGGACTTGATGTGGAGGAAGTCTTGGAGGCCGCTGCAACTAAGTGGAGTTTTCACCGACACTACCCTGGAATTGGTGTCGGAGGTCATTGCATCCCAGTTGATCCCTATTATTACATAGACGCTAGCAGTAATTCCGGATTCCCCTCAGAATTAGCGCCTGTGGCCAGGAAAATAAATGAAAACATGCCAATTATTTCTGCCGAGAAGATACTAGGATTGATTGATTCGGATGGAGGAAATAAGAAAGCCTTGATTTTAGGATATTCATATAAGCCCAACCTAGGCGATATTAGGATGACTCCGGTATTAACGCTCGCACAGAAATTGAATCAGAACGGAGTAGGTATTACAATATGGGACCCACATGTAAATCCTGCAAAAATTCCAAGTTGGATTAGAATCTCCAAAGATCCCTATGCCGAATCAGAATACGATATCGTGATTCTTGCTACTGCCCATGATGAGTGTTTGAAACTTGATTGGGGCAAATTGTTGCAATGTACTCCCTCGGGATTGATTTTTGATGGTAGAAGAGCATTGTCTGTGTCAGATATGGAAAAAAATGGGTGGGAGTATCATGGAGTCGGAATTCCATGACAAGTGGTGTCTTTTTTCCTCCCGAATTGGAGAAAGCTAGAATTATCGCGGCGCTTCAAAAAGATCCTTGGAATAAAGAAGCCCTAATTTCAATGTCACAAATGGAGTTTGGCGACAGGAGTAGGCTGTATAGAATGGATGCCATAAAGTCTGACATCGATGATTTAAATTTGGCTTCTGATTTTGTTAGATGGGAAATAAATGAAGAGTTCATGGGATCTAAAAAAATTGATGTGTTTCGTCTTTCTAAGAGAATTCAAGACATTCTGAACGTTGTTTTCATTTCTAATGACCGTGATGTGGTGGGAATTTCCGTATTTCTTGCAGGGATAATAGGGAGCCTCAATGATGAAAATAAAACTAAGCAGACCATTATCACTTTGAAATCAATTATGCTCTTGGAGGATTCTATTCCCGGAATTATTCGCGAAATATTGGCTTTGAACACATTGTGTACTAGGGAAGTTTTAGCGGATTTCCTGAAAGGTAGAATCGCGACTTCTATCGAATTTCAGCAAAAATTGATAATTGCAATTTCTAGTAATAAATACCTATTTGCAGATTTAGAGATTAGAAGATTGGTGACGAAGAAAATTTACCAGTTGGGAGACTATGACCTGGCATTCTGGATGGGAATGAAATCTGTTGAGGTGAATCCGCAAGACAATGTGAGTGCCCATATTGCCTTAGAGGCGGCTATCAAGGTTGGGGATGATGATAGAATCTTGCAAGCGGGTGGTTTATCACTCACAATGAAAAAAGAGCAAAATGGCATTAAGTACAATAAGATCGCAGAATCAGCAATACGAAAAAACAGAGCTGGATACGCAAAAGACCTTCTTACAAGGAGGAGGATGAGACTAGATCTTGAAGGTCACAGGTTAAGATTAGGGCTATTTTTTCAGGAAAAGGATTGGAATGGAGTCAAGGATGAGTATGCCCGAACTCCCAAACCCTTCAGTGAGCACGATTCACTGAAAACTTATGTTGCTCTTTCTGAAGTAGAAGATAAAAAATTGACAGAAGCGGGGAAATCTATTGCCAAAATAAAAGACGGAATTGAACAAGATTTACTAAAATATTACCAAAGGCACTCTAATGGAGATTTTTATGGTGCAATGTGGGCATTGAACTCTCATTTCTCGAAGAACGGCATGGCCATCATAGATGAGGAGTGGGGTCGTAATGATTGTAGTTTCATGAGTCTTACTAGCAGCAACTTACCCCAAAAAAAGAGAGATAGGGGGAAAGTTAGCGTCATAATGACTTGCCATCGCTTTAACGAGGCTCTTCCTCTAGCTCTGCAGTCAATTGCACAACAGGACTATCCTAATGTTGAACTCATTTTCGTTGATGACCATTCTCCGAAGAAGGATGTTCAGATTTATGATAATCTGCTGGAAGGAATGAATGTAAAAAGAATCAGGATGGGGGAGAATTCTGGTACTTACGCTTGCAGGAACGCCGGGATAGAAGTTGCGGACGGCGATTTTGTTACTTTCGCGGACAGCGATGATTGGATACATCCCGAGAAGATTTCCAATTCCCTTGAAGTCATGATTAGTACAAATTCAGAATTGGTTGTCGGCCGTTACATCAGAATGGCACACGATGGTCGTATCCAATGGAACGGAGTGAGATTCGCCAGATTCGCATTGATGGGTATGACATTCAGAGCATCGTCACTCAAAGCGATAATCAGGGGATTCGATGGAAGAATGAGGCACTCTGCGGATTCAGAGATTTTTGAAAGGGCGAGAATTCTGCTTGGGGATCGAAAAGTTGTTAGATACCCGAATATCGAAGTTATTGCTCTTGAATCTGGTACGAATCTAACGTCGAAAGGAAGCTTAGCCATAGATTGGATGGGAGTCGCAGGCGAGAGGGTCAGATATGCTGGAGAGTTCCGGTCCTGGCATCGTAATCTGAAATATATGCAGGTGCCAAAAAACTTGAGTTTTCCTTCCGTTGTTGCAGGTTACATTACTGATGAAGTGAAGGAAATAAGGAAATCTTTCGGGTATCAGGATTTTATGGGGGTTGAGTTGCCAAAAAAAATTGATATCGAAGAAGAAAAAGGGGAAGGAGGCGCTCGGGAACAAATCTTAGTCACGATGTGCACTTATGAGGGTGGATTTCAGACCGTCGGCAAGGCAATAACATCATTGTTGTTTTATCAAACGACTCCGATTTCTAAACTTAAATTAACCGTGAATGGGAATAAAATCCCAGAAGACTTGCCGGAAGATGATAGGCTCGAAATAATTCTATCAGAAGAAGATGTGACAGATAGGGGGAAATTCATTCAAATCGAGCAACACCAAGGGTTTGTGATTACCGCAGATGACGATATATCGTACCCCTCAGACTATGTTGAAACAATGATTGGTCATGTTGAACGGTACGGGAGAGCGGCACTTATTGGAGTCCATGGAGCACACATCCCCGAAGGACCACCAATAACTCGTTGGTGGGAATACATGAATTATAGAAGAAGCATTGTATTCCACCAGGAAATACCTGATTATATGCCGGTAAATGTTATTGGCACTGGTACACTTGCATTTCATACATCCATTGGAGTGCCCGATCCTACAAATTTTGATTATCAGAGAATGGTAGATTTACATCTTGCAGTTTGGGCACAAGAAATGGAGATTCCGATGCTTGTTTGTCCAAGGAGAAGAGATTGGTTGGAAGAAATCAACGCTGGGTATGTAGGCAGAATATGGGATACGGCCAAAGAAGACGCAGCCCTCCAACACAAAATGTTGGAAGTTCTGCAGAGAACGAGAAAATGGACCTTACATTCCGAGAGGGAATGTGGGAGATTCTCCTATTCCGGAATATGGGAGGTTTTCGGTGCGTGGAAAAATAGGGAGCTATGTCCGGGTATGGAGTTGCCACCGATAGAACAAACATGGGCTAAGTTGGGCCCAAAACCTTTGGTTACAATATACATGCCTTGTTTCAATTGTGAGAGTTATGTGGTAGAATCAATAGAATCTGCATTAAATCAATCCTACAAAAAAATAGAGATTTGCGTTCATGACGATGGATCTACAGATAATACCCTGAAGATAATCAAGAAGAAGTATAGATTTAACCGAAAGGTGAAAATATCATCTGGCAAAAATGGGGGGATTGGCCACGCTTCTAATTCATCAATCAATAATGGAAGTGGAGAGTTGATTTTACAGTTGGATTCCGACGATATTCTACATCCAAGAGCAATAGAAAAATTGTTACCTATGATGGAAAAAAATACGGTTTGTGCTTATGGTTCTTTCATCAGAATTAATCCGGATGGAAAGAAAATAGATGACGGCTGGGATTGGCCTATCTATACTAGACCGCGACTATTACGTTCGATGATTGTGCATCATCCAAGACTTTTCAGGAGGGATGCTTGGGAGCACATTGGAGGATTCGATGAAAGTCTTGAAAATGCAGTGGATTACGACTTTTTCTTGAGATTATCAGAGCTGGGCGGAATGGAACACCTTGGAGAAAAATTGTACTCTTACAGGATTCATCAGGCCAGTACCTCACAAGACAAAGTAGACATTCAGACAAAGAACACTTACATTGTTCAGAGGGCTGCTCTTGAAAGAATGGAATTAGGTGATTTTACGAATTTCGCACCCAATCCAGATTTCCCCAGACGAATCCATTACACTTACCCGGCCTTCCTTAATCGAGAGGTGGCCATATGAAGGTCATGAGTAAATTCGAAAGCGGGGTATTGGAATTCGCATTCCAAACAGATGGAGCAGATTTGGACAATATCGAATCGCTGAATTACTCCATGACGGACGAAAAAATATTTTTTTCTCTTCCAAAGGAAATGGATTACATACACCCGGACTTACTTGGTTTGGCATCGATTCTGCTATGCAATCCATTTGTTGGCGAGGAGCTGGCTTTGCCGTGTCCGGTGAGTCGGAAATTCTTCGAAGATGCGTCGAGGGTGATTTCGAGATATAGAATAGTAGAAACAGTCGATGATACGCTTGCCCCGATACAAAAAGAAGATTCGGCTAGGCCTTGTTTAGCATTCAGTGGAGGAGCTGATTCTGCTGCTGCCTTGGCAATAATGCCTGCAATCACTGTTCCAGTATTTCTAAACAGGCCCATGGTTAGCAGCAATAGCTACAACTCTGATGCCCCTCTAAGGATATGCAGTTTGCTTTCAGAGTCAGGGTATGACGTGCAAATAATTGAAAGTAATCTAGAATTTATAAGAAAGCCAGTAGGGTTTCCGACGGATTTAGCAAATTCTATCCCTGCGATTCTGCTTTCAGAATTGCTTAATTTCGATTCCATCGGATTCGGGACAGTTTTGGAGTCCGGTTATGGAATAGGGCACGAGAAGTACAACGACTATGGAAAGGGTTCTCATTGGGCATTCTATTCAACAATTTTTAGATCTGTGGGCCTTGATCTATGCCTTCCTACACTTGGGATCAGTGAAGTTGGCACAGCCATAATCGGGAAGATATCTCCGATAGCGACAATTGGCCAGTCTTGCATACGCGGAAGTTGGAAAAAACCGTGTAAAAAATGCTGGAAGTGCTTTAGAAAGGAGCTCTTGTCCTTTACGATTGATGGGCAAAATTCTCAGGCTCCTGATTTCAGAAAGATGTTAGCGATAAATGAGATTCAGATTCGTTTGTCTTCCTTCCCAATTTCCCATGAAAACGTCATCACATATTCTCTTCAACGCATGGATTTGGATAAATTGCCTTATCTTAAGCCGATTTCTGAAAAGCTTGAGATGTCCAAGAATTTGATTTTCCTTGAAAAATGGTACCCCATGTCGATTGATTTTGTTCCGGATAAGTATAGGAACTATGTCAGGAGCAAGATTTTGGATCTACTGGAACCGACTAATTTTGAAGACGAAGAGTCAATTCGTTCATGGGATATGAACCCTCATCTGGCCTCAACAAAGGCAATTCGTGGTCAAGACAGATTAATTTCGTTCTGGCAAGATATCGGCTAATTAAATTGATTGAAAATCCACAAAGCTGCTTCCTTCGAACCATTTGGTTTTTTCATACTGGCGAGTTTTTGTTTCATCTCCATTCTAACTTTTGGCTCAGTTAACCTCGAAATTGCGATTTTTATGTTTGTTGGGTTCCTTTTTTCTAGAACAATCATTGCACCTTCCTTAGAAGCAACTAATGCCCTAGAAAGTTGATCATCTCGTCCAGTGGATAGATTGGGGAAACACAAAGACGGAAGTTCGGAATCGACCACCTCATGATACGAATTGTAACCCCCAGCTATTATGGCAAAATCAAATTGATTGAAAAATTTAGAGTTAGGATAATCCCTAAGAATCCTTACCTTTTGATAAGTTGAAGAGATGCGCTCTCCTAGCATTGATTCTCCCACAACAGTGTAAACGTGCTCAAATTCTGAGAGTGCCGAAAGACTCATTGATATTTCTGACTCAATATCGTTAATGTTGCCCGCCCCTAATTGAACATAACATAGTGTTGAGTAATCAGGAATTCCCATCCTTTCACGAAGGTTTATTCCTGCCATATCAGAGTTATCAATTAAAATCGGGTTTGTTCTAACGATTGGAATGTTGTGATTATGTTCTTCTTCGAATTCCGGTTTCCCTGAGTCGCCCGGCCTCAAAACTGCATCGAATTTGCCAATACTCTCCACGGGAATATTCTTTGATTTCTTTTTATTTCCACCACGTCGAACCCAGATTTTGAGCATGTCATTGTTTTGATTACTTAGTGAATTTAGCATCCCCCTGTATGGAAAGGCTCCATCAAAAACGAACGCTTTAGGACGATGAATAGAGAAAACCAAACTCAGCATTTCCTCACAGATAGGATTCCATACATTCGCCTCCATTTGCTTATACCTGTACCTTCCAGGCAAGTGATATCCAATGAAACCATATTCGGATAAAACCTGTAAGGTTGGCATGGTTGTGAAAAATACAATCTCCGTATCCGGACTTAGTTTTTTGAAGGATTGGGCGATTGCTATTGATCTAGTGAAATGACCAAAACCCACACCATTGGTTGGAAAAAAAACAATACAGTCTCTTCGTTTTTTTGGTGATGATATCTGGAATGAGTGTTTCTGAGTGTTCTGTTTTTTTCCTCTCTTTTCGGAAACTATCCTAAGTAATAATGAAGGAAATGAGATTGGAAGTTTTAGAATTCTAGTAGGGCTTCTAATCGAATTTGAAAGATGCTTCAATAGGCGGTAAGTGCCAGATTCCTTCACTCTTGCCAATTCTCTTCGGTAGCGCTCAATTTCTAGTTCACTTTTCGATAAAATTGCATACTCATCATCCAATTTGCTTGGGTTGTATATTTTTTTTGTTGCCCATGGAAGTAATTTTTCGATTTCATCAGGCAAAATAGAAAATTCGGCCATCTCTTCTATTAGGCGTACACGCTCGGTGTCTGTCAGTTTCTTGAGTTTTCTTGAAAGCTCACTTATCTCCGATTTCCTTTTCATTGACCCGGATTGGGATAGAATTTTGAATGCCTCTAGAAAATTTTCAGACTTTATTTCGGCATTGAAATGATTCTTTTCGTGATCCAAGAGTTTAACACCCAGATAATCGGCTTTTCTGTAATTCTTCGAGGCCGCCTGAAATTTTTTCAGTCGTAAATTACTTCTCGCCAGAATATCCAAACTTTCTCTATCTCTAAAAATTTTAAAAGATAAATAAGAGGTTCTTCTAGACTTGTGGAACTTACCAACATTATATGAAATTCGGGACCTCTTAAGCAACTGCTTCCTGACCCAAGAGGCTACCATCAGAATTAACCCAAAGGACATGACCAAATGAATGTTGATAGTGATTTTTTTGGCCATGTTTGTAAACTGCCCAACGGAGGAGACACTGATGGGAGAGATAGTTTGGATATCCGGCAGGGAAATAGGGGCAGACCTAGCTGGAACCACAGAAGTATCCATTTGCGAGGCTTTGGGTCAAAGCGGAGCTAATTGCCACCTTATTTCGCCTGGGTCAATTACGTCAGCTGATTTCAAACATAGTCCGGTAAAAAAGTTGAATTTTCCTGGCCTAAATACAATATCTGGGGCCAACGGGGTCCGGAGGTTGATGTCTAGAGAAGGAACTCTGAATTTCGAAGCGATGCTGGTAGATTGGCGCTATGTATATTCATTAAGAAGAGAATTGATGCAATTGAAAGGGCCGTGGTTCATAATCGATCGAGGCCCTCCTGCCTATTCTGGAATATTAAGTAGGCTTCAGAAGATATACTGGAAAAGGGCTTGGAAAGTTGCGGAGGATTTTGCTAATGGGGGGCTCGTTGTTTCAGATGAGCATGAACGCTTCGTAACTGAAAGATTGAATATCGATATGGAAATCAGAATAGTTCCCGCTGGTTGTCATTCTAACCAACATTTGCGAGAAAAAGAGGATCCTGAAAAAAAACTTCTTCTCGCTTATACTGGGAGGTTAGACAGGAAACGAGGTACTGAAAAAATAATTAATTTGGCGGACTTATTGAATGAAATGGAAATTCCCAACAGAATTTATATCGCTGGAGAAGGAAATATGCATAGGGAAATGAAAAAACATTCTGCTCGGCGAGAAAACATAGAATACCTAGGAAAACTTAGTTCAGGAGAGACTCAATCACTTTTAGCGAGATGCCACATTGGTATCATGCCAATGCCCGATATGCCAATTTGGAGAATCGCTAGCCCACTCAAACTATCCGAATACCTAGCCGCAGGACTTGCAATAATTGGGCCCTCCCATCAAGGTAACAGACTCAGAGGCGATGAGGTTTGGGATCTATTGTCTAAGGAAATGGACTGGCCTTTACAATCGATTGATAAGATAACAAAAGAGTATTTTGGAAGAACGCAACAAATAATTGATTCTTCGATAGAATCCTCGGAAAAACTAAGTTGGAAAAATATTGGAATCAAACTGATTAAAGATTTAAACGATCTTATCTAATTAAAGTCTGGTCATGGCCTGAATCATGAAGAATTTTTCCCCGTCATTGTGTATCTGTGGAGGGCCGTGGGGGACCCATCCTGAATCCATTTTCAAGGAAACCCATGTGCTTAGTTTGTTTGAGGCGGAAGCAAGAACCGTCGAAGCACTTCGGACAATGATATATCTCAACTGCTGTTCTTCTGATTCATCTATATCAGCCATGCCTAGCCGATGGTGGTGGGTTATTTCATCATTGGTAATGTCAAGCAAACTCTCTGTAGGGCTTCCATTCACTAAGCCTTTTTCCGGACAGGAGTAAAATTTGCGAAATGGCCAACAAAATGAGACCTGAAAAAAAGGATCTTATCGTTTTTGAAATGGTGATAGAAATTATTGATATAGCAGCACCAATGAATAACCCAATTCCTACGCTTCCCTGTGAGAAGGCTGAAACTACCCCATACAAGAAAATCATAACCCCAATAAGTGCCAACCACGGCATCAACACATAGAAATAGAGATTATGAAGAAAAATCCCGTTAAACCTATCTTTTCCAAACGCCAAATCTTTGTTTTTAAATAAAACACGAACTATGCCCTGGGCTCTCCGTAAACTTCTGGTTCTTTGGTAGCTAGCAGGGAATTTCGGTTCAGTAAAATTGATTTGATCATGCATTATAGCCCTGAAACCGTTTCTGTAACAAATTAATGCCAATTGTGAGTCATCGGCATTGATTTTCTCATCAATTCTGTCTTTAGAGATTGCTGATTTTCGGAAAGCGCATATTGAGCCCTCCAAAATAGGTGTTGAAAAAATATGTGACTCACGCAAACGGAGGAAATTAAACCTAGATCTGTATGCTTCCATATAAATTCCTTCAGAGACGGATAAACTACCACAAACTGCTCCAATTTCTACATTTGTCGATAATAGTGAGATTGAATCAATAAATGAGTTGGGAGGCAGGCTTGAGTCGACGTCTGTGAGTATGAAGAACTCAGTTTCTATAGCATCAAGAGCATGATTAATTGCTAAGGATTTTCCAGGTGAGGGGATTCGGATTACTCTCCATTTTTCTTTTGTTAAATTTTCAGAAAGAAAATCTTCCGATATGTCTTTTGTAGCATCCTCTGAGGCTGAATCGATAACAAGGATGTTTAATTTCGATTTTGGATATTCTATACCTAGGATTTCTTCTAATTTATTCCGAATCAAAAAGGCCTCATCCCTAGCTGGGATAACTATGGTTATTTCCGGCCAATTTTCAATCCTGGTAATTTCGGGCCTCTTGTAATCGGAAAGTAAAAGCCGAAAATAGTGATATGCTGGTGGTGTTAGCGAAAATAAAAAGAAAAGAAAACCGAAAGTTATCGCCCCCGCCTGCCAGATCATGTTCCACTACCATGATGAATGAGAATATGGTCGGTTCGGCTGATTGAGATGAAAAACGTAGTTCACGTGGGGCCCTTCTCCAGTCGAGGAGGCATGTCATCCGTCATCCAGACCCTTTCAGATAACCCTCCCGATGGATGGTCATCAGGAATTATTGACACTTATTCCGGCAAAGGTATTTTTTCCAAGGCCAAAGCATGGTTGAAGGCGAGGATGGAAGTAAAGAGGCTAGCACTGGAAGGAAGTATCGACATAGCACATATTCATGTTACGCATTCACTTAGCTGGTGGAGAAAAAGAGACATTATGCAATTATGCGATAAAATCGGCATAAAGGTGCTAGTACACATCCATTCTGGGAAATTTGACAAATTCTGTAGAGGTTTGGCAGGAAAATCTGTAAAAGAGGAGATGAATAAAGAAAATAGGAAAGTGGTCGTGTTAGAAAACAGATGGTTGGAGATTCTTGATGAGTGGCTGCCAAAAAACTCGTCTGTAGTGCCGAATTCTATCGATCTGAGAAAAATAGAACCCAGGCGAGATGGGCTTTCTAGTGAATTGAAAATATTGATGCTGTCAAGAAAGGATTCCATAAAGGGGCATAGGTTTGCGTTGGACACACATAGAATTCTTTCTAACAGGGGCATAAAATGTAGATTAATCATATCGGGGGTTAACGAAGAGGAAATCAGGGGAAAAAAGCACGAAGGAGTCGAGGTAATTGGTTGGGTTTCGGAAAAAGAAAAGTGGAAATTACTCGGTGAAGTGGATTTTGTTCTCTCCCCGAGTGAGTTTGAAGGCTCGTCAATGACCGTAATTGAGAGTATCACTAGTGGGGTGCCTTGCATCTGTTCCCTGACGTCTGCAGAAACGATAGGCATAGATGCCTTAACTCTAGATTTAAACGACCCAAATGAATGGGCGAACAAAATCGTTGAGTTATCGAACCCGAGAGCGTACAGAGAAATTGAGAACCTACTCCGGAAGCAAAAGGACAGATTTGACATTAAGAATATAAATTATCACTGGAATGAAATCTACGACAATCTAGTCCTGAAATGATGAGGGAGGATGATACTATTCCAGTAATTTTTTTTCGTTAGTGGCAGTCTGTAAGTCCTTGCCTATCATCTCGGATACCAACTCTTCCAACGTAGTCGATGGAGTCCATCCGAGTTTTTCTCTTGCTTTTGTTGGATCTCCCAATAAAGTTTCGACCTCAGTAGGCCTAAAGTACCTTGGATCTATTCTTACTACGATCTCTCCATTGTCCTCCCTAATTCCGACCTCTTCAAGACCTGACCCTTCCCACCTAATGGTCGTTCCCAAGGATTCAATTGATAATTCAACAAAACGGCGTACGGATTCTTGCCTCCCAGTCGCAATTACATAGTCTTCTGGTTCATCTTGTTGTAACATCAGCCATTGCATTTCGACGTAATCCCGAGCGTGTCCCCAGTCTCGTAGTGAATCAAGATTTCCGAGGTATAAACAGTCCTCAAGACCACAGAAAATCCGCGTTAGCCCCCGGGTAATTTTCCTAGTGACAAACGTCTCTCCTCTTCTCGGGCTTTCATGATTAAAGAGGATGCCGTTACATGCAAAAATTCCGTATGCTTCCCTGTAGTTCACGGATATCCAATATGCGTATAATTTGGCAACTGCATACGGGCTTCTTGGGTAGAAAGGGGTGTCCTCTGTCTGGGGAGTTTCGAGAACCTTTCCGTATAACTCTGATGTACTGGCTTGGTAGTACTTGCATTTTTTTTCAAGTCCCAAGAAATGTATTGCTTCCAACAGACGTAGGGCCCCTAGAGCATCGGTATTTGCTGTATATTCTGGACTCTCAAAACTGACAGCAACGTGACTTTGCGCGCCTAAATTGTATATCTCATCTGGTTGTACTTCGCGCACTATCCTAACAAGGTTAGATGAGTCAGTCAAGTCCCCGTAATGAAGGATAAAACTATTTTTCTCATGATGTGGGTCTTGGAAGATATGATCAATTCTACTTGTGTTGAAGGAACTCGACCTCCGTTTAATTCCATGTACCTCATATCCTTTTTCGAGGAGTAATTCTGCTAAATAAGAACCGTCTTGACCCGTCACTCCGGTGATGAGTGCTTTCTTCATGCCGTTTTACGGTTGATGAATTATTATAATGTCACCGATTAGAATTTTTTTCATTGAAGAATAGAGCAAAATACAACTTAGCAAGTCGGATAGAACGGGAGAGGTTTAATTTGGAAGTTCTAGTAACCGGGGGTTCTGGTTTAGTTGGAAAGAATCTTGTCGAGGTTCTCAGGAAACGGGGGATATCAGTGAATTCCCCCGGTAGAGGCGAACTAGACCTCATGATGAAAAAACAGGTTGATGATTATCTTGAGCTGAGATTGCCCGATATTGTCGTACATTGTGCAGGGCTGGTGGGGGGCATTCATGCTAACATTGCCAGGCCATACGACTTCGCTGCCTTGAATTACTCGATGGGGTACAATCTGGTAGACGGGTGCATAAAAAACAACATCCCTAAACTCATCAATTTGGGAAGTTCGTGTATGTACCCAAAAGAGGGGATGAATCCTTTAATTGAGGAGTCAATTTTGACGGGCGCATTAGAACCGACTAACGAAGGATATGCGATAGCAAAAATTGCGATTTCTCGATTGTGTGCCTATGCGAATATGTAATACGATACGAATTATAAGACTTTAATTCCATGCAATATATATGGTAAATTTGACGATTTTTCTTTGGAGGCTTCTCACCTAATACCGGGGGTAATACACAGAATGCATGCAAATAAGCAATCTGGAAAGGGAGCCATGACAATATGGGGGAATGGCGAGGTCAGAAGAGAATTTATGTATGCTTCAGATCTCGCTGAATTCATCTGTTTCACAATTGAAAATTACGATGAAATACCGGAGTTAATGAATGTAGGGATGGGGTTTGATTACTCTATAATGGAATACTATGAGATGATTTCAGAGATAGTTGGATACACGGGATCTTTTGATTTTGACCTATCAAAGCCAGTCGGCATGAAGCAGAAACTGGTGGACACCACCATACAAGAAAATCTTGGGTGGAACCCCCCTACAAAAACCAAAAGCGGAATTGGAAAAACTTATTCGTATTTCTTGGAGCATTACTAATTATGCTTCCTTTGGCGACCAGTACTTGGGATGAAGAAGAATATGATGCTATACAGAGGGTGATATCTTCAGATAGGTATACTATGGGACTGGAAGTAAAATCATTTGAGGAAGAATTTGCAAGTTATTTTGGGTCAAAATATTGCGTAATGTCGAACTCAGGATCATCCGCAAATCTACTGGCTGTTTCGTCTTTGATACACTCGAAGAGGCATTCACTCAAACCAGGAGATGAGGTCATTGTCCCTGCCGTATCTTGGTCCACAACTTATTATCCACTGCATCAAAATGGTCTCAAAATGAAGTTTGTTGACATAAATCCTGAAACATTAAATTTGGACCTAAATCAAGTTGAAACTGCAATAACAGATAGAACCAAGATGGTATTTGCAGTGAATCTTCTTGGAAATTCAATAGATTATGAAAGATTATCGAGATTATGCAACGAAAATTCTCTGATTTTAATTGAGGATAATTGCGAATCAATGGGTGCACAATTCAATGATAATTTTGCAGGGACGTTTGGTACTGCGGGCACGTTCAGTTCTTTTTTCAGCCACCACATCTCAACTATGGAAGGTGGGATGACGCTAACAGACTGCGAAGAATTGTATCATTTGATGATATCATTGAGGGCCCACGGTTGGACAAGAGGATTACCAAAAAAGAATCATGTCGCAGAACTATTCGACGACCCATTCATGGAATCATTTAGATTTGTACTTCCAGGATATAATCTCCGGCCCTTAGAAATGTCTGGAGCTATTGGGAGATCCCAATTGAAAAAACTGGATGATATTGTGGAGGGGAGGAGAAAAAACGCTAGAGTCTTCATTGATAATTTCTCGGGAATAAAAGGGATTAGGACTCAAAAGGAGGTCGGTAAATCGAGTTGGTTCGGGTTCTCAATTGTAATAGAGAATGGCAAAGATAGATCAGAGTTAGTAACTAGACTAAAGAATGCAGGGGTCGAGGTTCGCCCGATTGTAGCGGGTAATTTTGTTAGAAATCCCGTCATTGAAAAAATGGAACATGAAACACATGGAGATATGGCCGAGGCAAATTTTATCCATGAAAATGGGCTATTTTTCGGAAATCACCATTATGATATATCCGAGCAAATTGAAACAATTGCAGCCATAGTTTCAGATTTTGCCGGTGGTTCATAGTGGTAGAATCCTCATTTTTTAATCAGGACGATTTTACCAACGCACTTTCTATGCTTCCGGTTGTTTCTATCGATTTGATAATTTCAGATAAAAAGGGGAATGTACTACTTGGCAAGAGAGAAAACCGTCCAGCTAGGGGAAGTTGGTTCGTGCCAGGCGGGAGGATAAGGAGAATGGAAAACTTTGAAGATGCTTTCAAGAGGATATCAGAAAGTGAGCTTGGTATGCAATATTCTCTGGTGGATGTTTCCTTCTTTGGCATTTTTGAACACATGTACGAGGATTCGGCATTTTCGGATGTCGTCGGCTCCCATTACGTATCAATAGCGTTCAAAATCAATGGAGAAAATATAGAAATGAGTAATCTGCCAAAAAATCAACATCAAGATTATGCCTGGTTCAGTGTGAATAGTCTAAATCAAGAGGATTCCATCCATGAAAGGACAAAAGAATTCTTTGATTCTAAAATCGGAATAAGATAATGAAAATAAATTGAATTGGTCCATATTTCCGAGTAAGTAAGTTACCCGAAGTGAAATAAATCATAATTCATCCCACCAATCGTGGAATACGTCTGGGTTAGGGGTAATGAAAAAACAATAGAAGCAAAAGTTTCAGAGTATCTGGAAAAGGGATGGGTACCAATCGGTGGCCCGGTTGCGACAAAAATGTGGCCTGTGAGGAAAAACGGACCCGAAGTACAATATTTCGCTCAGGCTATGACGAGAGGCGGTAAAAGAATAGTGAAGAGCTAGGAATTAGTTTCTATCGCGGAGTAGTTGGACCCGATGAGTCAGGACAAAAAGAACTTGGAGAAGTACAGCATATATTTTCCAGAGGATTCTGGGTTAATTTTAGATCTACAGGCTGGCGAACCGCCCGAAGATGGCGGCAATGGCAGTCGCATACCGGATTTCAGGCGTGATTACTCGGGAAAACAAAACCATTTGGATAGAGTTGACGGTCCTGGTCCGGTTTGGCTGAAAGAAGGACTTAATGGAAATCCTACCCTTTTATTTGAGGGGGACTCATTGCTTACCATGAGCAAAAATTTGATTGGTGATTATGATTCATACACCATAATCTCACTAGCTAGATATTCGGGGAATAAGCGAGGGAGAATTATTAGTTCATCAAACAATAACTGGTTGTTTGGATTTCATGATGGATATGTCGGTTCTTGGTTCACAGGTCAGTGGTTGGACGCAGGTAACAAAGATGATTCGAAATCTTGGAGGCTACAATCTGCGGTAGTGAATTTAGATGGGAGCAACTTACTAAAATCCTGGGATAATGGGGAAGTCATTTTTTCTGGACAAGTGGACATCGAAAGCAGATACAGATCGATTGGAAGGATGTCAATTGGAGGTTGGAGAAACGCTCGAGAGCAACCTTCTGAGTGTGAGGTAGCCAGAATTCTGGTATTTGATAAGGCTTTGAGTGTTCAAGAAATAAAACATTACGAGTTTCTAATAAAAAGACAATATTCAATCCTGGAATACGATCCAAGAAATTACCTTGAGTGGGCCATTAGTACATCTCAGAAAGAAGATTTGAACCCCTTAGTCTCGAAAGAGGCTGCGAGGGTAGCCTTAGCTCTAAATGAAGATGAAAAGACAATCAAAGAATTAATGCGTAGCATCGAATATTCTGAATCGGGATTTCATAGTTTCATGTCCGATTTTCTATTCAAAAAGAATGATGAGAAATTTATTTTTCATACTTACATGTCTTTCTTTCTAGACCCTAATAACCCACAAATCCTTTTCGAGATGATGAATAAAATTCCTGCAAATGATACTGATGGGGTGCTTAGAGGCATGAATCTCGTGGAATTGATGTGTGTAGAGGGCAATGAAAGGGGCCTTGAACAGGCTTTATCGATGCTAAATCGTGAACTCTCAAATTCTGAAAGTGAAGTCTTATCGAATTATGTTGATGAAAAAAGATATCTTTTGAAAAAGGGTCGATATGGAGAATTCTTCGACCAAATGAATCGATTTCTGCTAGATAACGGCAGCATATGCTCGACAAAAATAACTAACAAACTGGAGGAATTATACGAGAATCCAAAAATCAAACAAAAGATAATTGACAAGTTGAATGAGAATTCAGAATCCCCCCATGTTGTTAGATTCTCGACTGAATATTTCAAATTTCATAAGAGAAGGAATGTAGGAGGTTTTGCAGACAGAATCAAAGGAGCAACTACGGTTATGCTTCTCTCTATTGCTTTAGGAAAGAGATTTGAAATAGACTGGAAGTATCCTTTTGATATTAGTGAGATTTTTGAGTGTGTTGATTATGATTGGACCGTCAAGGACCCCAATCTAGAGGCCAATAAACTAGTGTTAATAGATAGTCATTTTTCAGAAGAATATAGAGAAATCCTCGCATATGAAAATATAGAGAATAAACTTGATTGCAAAAAAAAATCATTAGAGATTTATTGTAATCTGTATTTTGATAAAACACTACTCAACAACAAGAGTCACAGTATTCTCTCAAAGGGAGACATGGGGCAGATAACTCAGCCATCATTGGTTGGAACGATGCTATCATTACTTGGATATAGGCCAAATTTGTTTGAGAGCTTAATTCTTACCAATTTCTTTTCTTTTTTGTCAATGTACGAACAATCGATTGCTATCCATTTTAGGACAGGAGGCGATGGAACGTGGAAAGACCCTGTAGTAGATTCCCCGGAAAACGTTCACAAATTATTTGAAAAGGCCAAGAGAATTATAATTGACACAAAAAAGAAGACTTGTGTTTATTTTGCTACTGATTCGGAAAAACTAAAGAACGCGGTTCTGAATAAATACGGAAAAGAATTGGAAATTTTCTCCGTGAACATTCCATTGGCCCACATTGACAGATCAACAGGATCGAAACAGATTTCAGGATCTCGTTTCTCAATAATGGAAAATTACATGATCTCTCTCTGCGATCACATTCTGGCTGGAAAGGGTGCATTTTCGGTGCTCGCTGCGAACAGGAGATATCAATGGCCTTGGAGATACTACAAAACTCACTAGACCACAGTGACTGACTTCGCGAGGTTGCGAGGCCTATCTACGTTCACTCCGTTCATCAGACCGACTTTGTATGCGAGCAACTGCAGGGGGATGATATTGCTGAATGGTGAAAGGAAGTGGTTCGAACTGTTAGTATGAATTATCACGTCCGCTAAGCTTGTAATAGGGCCCTCATTGTCTGTTATCAGTATGATCTTCCCCCCTCTGCTCTTGCACTCCCTTATGCTTGATTCCATTAGATTCATCTTCGGCCCCGTCGGGGCGATTGCTATGATTGGTAATCCTTCTGTTATGAGTGCAATTGGCCCGTGTTTCAACTCACCCCCAGGAATTGCAAGACAAGGGATATATGATATCTCCATCATTTTGAGCGCGCCTTCTTTTGCTATTGCTGAAGAAATCCCTCCTCGTCCTATAAATAGCGGAGGGCTGGAAGAAAAAATCAATTTTGATGCTTCCTCGATCGACCCGTCATCTTCGATTAATTGGCGATAAATTAGATTTGGAGTTTTTCTCAAATCGCCAATAATGGATTTCAGTTTTGCTGGGGCGGGGTCTGAGATAGATATCGCGAACAAGAGACCTGCAGCGACCATATTGGTAAACACCTTTGTAGAAGCGACTGCGTATTCAGAACCCGCATGCAAGTATACTCCGTTACCCGTGAGCCGGGATAGAGTGGATCCGATTACGTTACAAAACGATGAGACGTGCCCCCCGCACCTTTTTGCGTCCAAAATTGAATCAATAGTGTCCTTCGTCTCTCCAGATTGTGAAATCCCTATTGTTAGAGATTCATTAGAACATACCGAATTAGCAGGAAACTCACTAGCAACAAATGCTTCGCAGGTTATCGAAGAAAGCTCCTTGATGTAGTGAGAAATTATTTCTGCTGCGAAATATGCAGTTCCGCAGCCTACCAAATTTATCCTTTCAAGATTTCTAATTTCTTTTGGAGATAGGTCTAGTCCGCCCAAGACAACCCTTTGACCATCAGCACTAATTCTTCCGCTCAGAACATTTGACAGAGATGTGGGCTGATCAAATATCTCCTTCAACATCATGTGTTCATAAATTCCCGGATCTTCTTCGTCATAGGTACCTTCGAGGACTTGGAACTCCGGTACTTCAGAGCCTTGAAGAGGAGAAACGCCTTTTTTTGTTATCAGGAAATTATCGCCGTCATTCATGAAAGCAACCTCTGAACATGCCCCGTAAAATGGCTGAACATCCGAGGCAATTGATATGTTTCCTTCCCCTCTTCCGATTACCATGGGAGCCTCATTTCTCGAAACAAGGATCCCGTCAAGGTCTGAAAAAATCGCAGCAATTGCCCATGACCCGTCTAACTGGGAAATTACTCTTGAGAATGCGTCTAGATGGTCCCTTTCCGCGGATTGGGACTTAAGCTCGTAATCTAAAAGATGTACAATTACTTCGGTATCTGTTTCTGAGGATAAGGAGTACCCTAGAGTGGAAATTTTTTCCAATAGTTCCTGCGAATTCTCAATGATGCCGTTGTGAACTAGAGTAATTTTCCCGTCATCACTGGAATGTGGGTGCGCATTACCGTCGGTTACACCGCCATGAGTAGCCCACCTAGTGTGTCCAATCGAAATGTGAGCCCCTGCGAACCTACCATTTGCCTTCGAAACTAAATCGGAAACATAGCCAGTAGTCTTTTCAGTCTCTATCAAGCCATCTCTTTCGGGAAAAAGTGCTGCAAGTCCGGCGGAATCGTAACCCCTGTATTCTAGTCTTCTTAGACCCTCTAAAACCTTGGAAGCAGCATCATCCGATATGCAGCCGAAAATACCGCACATTCTTACTCGGGAAGTACGAATCATATTTGAAAACAACCCCGGATGGGAATTCGCCCATATTGGATGGGGATGATTCAGACTAAACCAATAATGTAGTTCCAGAAAACAATTATTGGCAAGTACAACTTGAAGATTTTTTAATGGCATTGTTAGATGACTTATTTCCCGGAATAAACAAAGTATCGAATAGCCTTCCGATATGGGATAACCCTGATTGTCCGTGGAATATTTTAGCTGATGGATCAATGGGATTAGAATCTCAAATCAGAGATTTGGAGGGAAATGAAGAAGGAATTGTGATTCACCCCTCCGCTTCTATTGGGAATGATGTTGAGATTGAACCTCCGACTTTTATTGGCCCTATGGCAGAAATTCGGCACGGGGCATATCTAAGAAAGGGGAGTTGGATATGTGAAGGGGCCATAGTTGGCCATTCATCTGAGGTGAAAAATTCTTTATTAATGCCGGGTTCAAAGGCCCCCCACTTCAATTATGTTGGAGATTCAATACTGGGATTTGGGTCTAATATCGGAGCAGGGGTGAAACTGGCAAACGTAAGGAACGACAGTCGAGAAATCGTAATCCAATTGGAAGATGGAAGTTGGGAGAAAACAGGATTGAGGAAATTGGGGGCCTTAATTGGCGATAATTGCAAAATTGGATGCAATGTTGTGACAAATCCTGGAACGATAATCTCCCCGGGACATATGATCGGCCCGAATGAAACCGTTTCTGGATGGATTTCCTAGGTTCTGATAATTCTGAATAAAATTATCATGCCATCACGAATCGATCTTAATTTGCTTCTGCCGCCCTTTCTCTGACTCCATTGAATTGGAACTTCTAAATGTGATAGTTTTTCCTTTCTGACTAAACCAGCAATCTCTGCCTCAAGGTCAAAGCCTTTCGATTTTATAGAGATTTTTTTGATTGAGTCATCAGTGAACCCCCATAACCCAGTACAAAGATCAGAAATTTTCCTCCGATTCCTAACGCTTGAAATGGTGGATAGGACACGATTGCCGAAATTATGCATCCTGCTCATTCCTTTTGGTCGATTATATTGGTCCAGAAAGCGAGAGCCGGAGACAACATCGGCACCATTTTCTAGTGCAGAAATTACATCCTTGACGCCCTCAAAAGAATAAGACCCATCGGCGTCCAAGAAAACGATAAAGTCTAATTCTGAGTCTTTCAGGGCAGTAATTGCTTTTTTTATGGCATCTCCCTTGCCATGCGAACCTCTCTGGTCAATTATTTGTTCCGAAATCCTCTCAGCAAATTCTCGGGAATCGTCGCTTGTCCTCTCGTCGATTACAAATAGAAAAGAGATTTCGTATTCCTTTCTGATTCCGGAAACTTCCAGATTTTTGATCAGGTATTGCAGGCCATCCTCCTCATCTTTCACGGGAATCACTATTCCGACCTTACGCATGTACAGAACGGAGAGCGTCGGGTTTTTGATTGTAATATAAGAAAAAGCCCGGGTCGCAGTAGTCCGGGTGGTTGAATAATGTCTTCGCTCAGGAGTGTATGGACATGGTGACAGAAGCGGTCATTCTTGCAGGTGGTTTAGGGACAAGAATGCTCCCAGCTAGCCTTTATTCCGCGAAGGAGGCACTTCCTTTGATTGATACTCCGATACTGAATCATCTCGTCTGGGAATGTGCGAAAGCAGGCGTGAAGAGAGTCCACATAGTACTGTCTCAGAGGAAAATGGATCTTTTAGATGGATTTCTCAGTGGTGAACGCTTTGAATACGATGGGGTGAGGACGGACCTTCCGAGGGATGCTTTAGCACTCGGATCCGAAGGAATTGAAGTGATCCCCCACCTACAGGTGAGTCCTGGCGGGGTTGCAGACGCTATATCCGTTGTATTGGAGAATATCGAGTCAGAATTCTTGGTCTTACTAGGGGATATGCTACTGATGGGACCTCATTATGGCCCTGCTGAAGCAAGTCCAGAAAATGCATCTAGTGCTTCGAAGAATTTGGTAGATGCTTTCGAGAGAAATGGCTTGCCCTGCGTTGGGTTGTTCGAGGTTGGAGATGACGAGGTGAGCAAATACGGAATCGTAGAAGTTTCGGATGGGATGGTTTTGGGCATTGAGGAAAAACCGGATAAAACCAGGGCGAAGAGCAACTACGCTCTTTGCGGCAGATACATATTCCCAAAAAATACTAGTAGTATTTTGGAAAATTTTCCTCTTTCTGAATTTGGGGAGATGCAGTCAATTTTTTTGATGGAACACATGATCCAGAACGGAGGTCTCAATGGCGTAATTCTAGAGGGAATGGAGATGTACGACAGCGGTGATCCTATGTCGTGGCTCAAGTCCCAGATAGACCACGGCTTGCGCCGGGAAGACACTTCGTCTGATCTGTTCGAATGGTTAACTGATCGGTTATCTAGAATCTAAAATAGATAAAATCGACTGCTTCGGAAGGCCTCATGACTATGCAGAGGAATACCATGATTCCGCAGATTGCCCCCCATGCGAGAGGGTGCCTTCTTGCCAGCCAATACTTCCCGCCGCCAACATATCCGCTGGATAGGTGAAAAATGGCGAATCCGAACACCATTAGTCCAGTGGTTATCTTGATGTATGGAAGGGTCCCTACTAACTCATCGATGTCCCAGTAGCTATCCCAACCTATGAAAGACTTCATGCTCCTAAGCAAAATTCTATTGTCCTCTATCCTGAAAACAAGCCAAGTCAGGAAGACGAAGTATTGGGTACATAGCCAAGAGAAGGCAGTCATTGTCCGCGGAAATCTACTGAATGTGGAAGCGATAGACTTGCTTGAGGAAAGGGCACGATTTGCGAAGAGTAGGAGGCCGTGGAGGAATCCCCAGAGCACGAAGTTCCAGGAAGCACCGTGCCAGAGACCCCCGAGAAGCATCGTTGCCATGAGTGCGATGGCCATTGCCCTAGTCCCGTTCCTACTTCCGCCTAATGGGATGTAGAGGTAGTCCCGGAGCCAAGTTGAGAGGGAGATGTGCCACCTCCTCCAGAAGTCCCGCGGGGAGGTAGCTGCATAGGGGGTCTTGAAGTTCTCGGGCAGTTCCACGCCCAGGAGACGGGCGGAGCCGAGCGCTATGTCGGTGTATCCTGAGAAATCGCAGTATATCTGGATCCCAAAGCAAAGTGCTCCCCACCAGACCAATGCCGTGTTGTCTAAGGCCGCCCCCTCTGAAAAAATAGAGTTAACGTGCAGTGCCACGTTATCGGCTATTACCATTTTTTTGAACAGCCCGTAGACAATAAGGGTCATGCCCAGCCTTGCACTGCTCATGGAGAATTCCTTGGGTTTCTCTATCTGATCGAGGAACTCGTGGGACCTGACGATGGGGCCCGCGACTAGTTGGGGGAAGAAGGAGGCGTAGCAGGCGAAGTCATGGAATCTTTCGTATGGCTTGCTCTTGCCCCTGTAGATGTCTATGGTATAGGACATGGTTTGGAAAGTGTAGAAGGAAATCCCCACAGGGAGTAATAGTCCGAAGTTATCGATTTCGGGAGAGGTGGGGAGTCTCAGCGTCATCAGGTTAAGGGATTCTATGATGAAATCGAGATACTTGAAAGTGGCTAGAAGCCCTAGGTTTATGCTCAGGCTTCCGACAAGCCATCGCTTCCGTACCGCTTGATCACCAGATTCCGAAATTCGCTTGCCGGCAATCCAGTCAGTGCAGGTGGAAACTGCCAGCAACAGGAAGTGCCACCCGGATGCCATCCAGAAGAAGAGGTAGCTCATCGCAACCATTAGGATAACTCGTTGATCCCTCTTGCCCCTAAGGGCGAAGAAGTACAGAACCAAGGCTAGGGGCAGAAACCAGTAGTAGTAACCGGGAGTCGTGAAGTCTATGGTCAACCCTCCAAAATTTCGGATATCTGGGGAGCTATGTTCACGCAGAATGTACTCCTTCCATGCCTATCCAGATGATTGTGGTCGTAGAAGTCATCGTCGGACCAGAAATCTTCCCAAACCAGATTCATAACTTCCACTCCCTCGTATTCCGATAAAACTGAGAGCGTGTGGTTGTGACCGTCATACTGTCCAGGCGATAGTTGGCTAATCAACAGGGGATGGAGGGGCGGGCTCATCAAAACAACCTTGATTCCGGACTCTGAGAATCTTGAAACCATGTATTCCAAGGCCTCGTGGTTGAGAGTCCCATTTCTCTCGGGATTGTTTACTCCTTTCAGCAGTGATTTAGGTATCGTGACCTCCTCCCATTCCGATCGTTCTTCCTCGGTCATTAGTTCCAACTTGCTGTAGAGCCAGTTCTGAGTTCGCAGATATCCATGCCAGTCCTCATGGCTGGGATGTGGCACATAGGCTGCGGAGGCCGTTCTAGGGGCGGATGATTTCTCCAAAATGACCCTGCGCAGCACTTCTTCCAGTGCATCGTCGGCATAGACGCTTTCCGATCTAAAATTATTCTCAATTCCTTGGTCGAGGAGGTCTATCTCAGAATCCCTCAATATCTCCATCCATTGGCCTTCGTCCTCACTATCTAGAATAAGCGATAGGATGGTGAGTCTTAACTCAAAGTAGTCCAAAAGACCTTGGTTAGAGAATTCGTCTACATCCCATAAGCTGTTTGGGCCGACTTCGAGCAGTACTAAATCTGGTGATGCTCTGACTGCCGCCTCAGTCTGAATCATCTCCATGTAAGGCATAGATCCGGGGATTGCTAGATTGTAGACGAATGTGTTACTAGAACCCATTTCTTCTTCGATACACGTACCATTTATTGCATATTGGAGCATGGAGGAACCTATTCCCACGACCGAAATGGCTCCATCTTCCTCTATTGTGTCCCAGGCATCTATGGTCAGAGCGTAACGTCCCGTCCTTACCATGCTAGCGTCAAACAGCAGTGGCTGAATGATTTGCGAGCTGAAAATTGATGTGACTATCAAGAAGGTGAATATCAGTGTTATCAGGGAAATAGCGCCTTCTGTTGAAGTGATTGTTAATTGTTCGTTGTTGTGGTTGCCGAAAGAAGATAGAAGAGATGTTGGAGAGGTTTTTTCCTTGGCTTTGGTATCATTATTGAGAGTGTCTATTTCGTCCGGAGGGGAAGGAATCCAAGTCCTTCCGGTCCACAATTCATCACCATTGGGACTGAAAATAGCCCCTCCTTTCTCTGGGGGTACCTTCTCCCATTTCTCACCATCCCAAACGAATTTCTGAATTGTACCCTTTGGGGACTTGACCCATCTTTTTCCATCCCAAAGAAACCGCCCATCTGGGCTGACGATTGAGTCAATATAGTCGCGAGCCACGTTTTCCGGACGGCTTCGGATATGGAAAAGTTGTGCATGGAAATTAGGGCGTGACATGGTGGACGCTGGGGTCTCCGAACCTCAATTATGGGGGTTGCCAAGGAACTGGCATAGTTCTTTTGTGATCAAAGCTAGGATTTTCTTTCGGCATCTGCTACAGTGGCCCTCACAGCGACGGCAGTATCCGGTGTGACCGAGATGCTAGTAATGCCGCAATCGATGAGGAATGGCGGGAATTCATCCGGAAAATCAGAAGGTGCTTGCCCGCATATTCCTATCTCCAAACCTCGGGAGTTGAACTTCTCCACTATTTGTCTAATCATAGATTTCACCGATGGGGAACGGGCGTCAATCGGGTTCTGATAGCCCTCCAAGTCGTCTCTCGAGACAGCATATACAGTCTGCACTAAGTCATTCGATCCGATCGAGCCACCGGAGAGACCCATCATCTCGATGAAGCGATCAGCCTCAATTACATTTGAGGGCAACTCCACCATCACGAAGAGATCGGTTCCTGAGTCTGGCCCTATTCCCTTCTGATTCAATAGATCGGTGACCATCTCTCCCTCTTCCGGGGTTCTGCAGAATGGCACCATGAGTTGTAGATTGTCCAAGCCGAAATCTTCCTTCACAGACCTCATGGCCTCCAAC
>MDTD01189234.1_pt1 | contig 31844 bp, 32 predicted proteins | sample 811221 | NCBI WGS metagenome assembly MDTD01 (sample SAMN05326646, study PRJNA326480) | marine metagenome | isolation source: seawater | place: Pacific Ocean: South West | collected 2011
ACTGCAATATTATATTCAACATCATAAGTTTTACATAAGTTTACTAAAATTTTCTCTGCAGCTAATTTTGAAATACCATAAGGATCGACAGGATTTGGATCAGAATTTTCTTTATAAGGTATGCTTATATGACCATATCTAGCGATTGATGAACAAAAAACAATTCTTTTAACTTTATTTTGTATGGCGGCACTAAAAACAGATGATGATCCATTAATAATGTTTTTAGATATCAAAAAAGGCGAGAAAACTGACAAACTCTCATGAGCATATGCTGCTGCATGCACAACTATATCTACATTTTTTATTAAAGAACTCATTACTTTAAAGTCTTCACAATCTGCTTTGAAAAATTTTACTTTTTTTGAGACATTTTCTAAATCTCCACCTACTAAATTATCACATCCAATTACATTAAAATTTTTATTGATATAAAAATCAGCAAGATTTGAACCTAGAAAACCTGCTACGCCAGTTATAAAAATATTCATAAACTAATCGTATTTTTAATAAATTTTTTCAAAAAATTTGGAACGAATCTAGCAACTAAATTATACAAAATATGTCTATAAGATTTAATATATTTCATGTAGGCCTCTTTTGACTGTTTAATTGATAAATTATTGTCATAAAAATTAGATATTCTTTTTTTATCAGATGGTAAATGTATTAATGAATTATTATTAATTATTTTATATAGGCCTTCCTGTTTGTGACGTGTATTTACACTCCAGTATCTTGTAAACAAATTTAAATCATTAACTTCTACTACATCAAAGAGTTTTTGGGTATCTATCTCATTAATTGCAGCAGTTAAAAATAGCTCATCAGTCATCGTTGTAAGTTTTTCTCTATTTTGGACAAGTGCATTTTGATATTTTTTAGAAAACTTGTAAAGCAAACTATAAAATTTATCATTTCCTGCAAAGAAGTCTCCACCTATCCATTTTTTTGACATTGGTGAATTAATTAATTTTAATTTATTTTCAACAAATTTTTTGCCATATGCAGGAAAATAATTATCACTAATATTATTAATATAACCACAATCAAATGAAAACACTTCATTTAAATTTGGAAGTTTATTAACAACTAAAATATCTAAATCTATCAATATTGAAAATTGATTTTTTTTTTTAGAAAAATAGTTGAAGACATCTATCCTATAATGACATGATGAAAAATGAATATTTTTTGGCACATATGTATTAAAATCAATTTCTTGTAATTTTATATCAATTTTGTGTTTTCGTATTAAATTTTCTAGTTCAACTAAATTGTTACACAATAAAATAAATTTATAACCCATAAAATTTAGACATCTGCTAAGATTTGCTGCACATTTTAGGTATATAATTGTTTGAAGATTTTTTTTTTAGTTTGAAAATTTAAATTTTGAAAATCATCAGTAAGAAAAAGGAGACCAAAAAAAATTATTTCTTTATTCATTAATTTTAATATTTAAAAATCAAATTACCTAAATACTTTAACCTTATATTTTATTAGGAAATTTCTATATGTTTCTAAAATCGCATCTTCAAAATCTGTTTTCGGATACCATCCATATTTTTTTGCGACTGAAATATCTAATAATTTTCTTTTAGTTCCATCTGGCTTTGATCTATCATATTTTATTTTAGCTTTTACATTTAAAATTTTTAACAATCTTTTGGCATAATGGTTGATTGTAAAATCTTTTCCAGTTCCAATGTTAATCAAGTCATGTTTAACATTTCTTTTCATAAAGTATATGCATGCTTCTGCTAGATCATCCACATATATTAATTCTCTTCTAACTTTTCCAGTTCCCCATATATTTAATATTTTTTTCTTTTTATTTTTCAAATTATGAATTTTTTTAATCAAAGCTGGAATAAAATGCGAATTTTTTAAATTGTAATTATCACCTGGGCCAAAGGTGTTGGTTGGCATAAGACTTATAAAGTTTGTTTTGTATTGATTATTATAACTTTGACACATTTTAATACCTGCTATTTTTGCTATAGCATAGGGTTCATTAGTTTTTTCAAGCTGGTCTGTAAGTAAATCAGTCTCATTAATTTTTTTTGATATAGTATTGGGGTAAACACAACTTGATCCTAAAAATATGATTTTTTTTACTTTGTTTAAATATGAACTATGAATCAAATTATTCTGTATTTGCAAATTATTATAAATAAAATCAGCTTTATATTTATTATTTGCAAAAATTCCTCCAACTTTCGCAGCACAAATAAAAACAAACTCTGGTTTTTTTTTTTTGAAAAAATTTAATGTATTGTATTGATTTGTTAAATCTAATTTTTTTTTATCTATAGTAATAATGTTATTATAGTTTAATTTTTTTAATTTTCTATGTATTGCTGATCCAACAAGACCTTTGTGGCCAGCTATGAAAATTTTTGAGGATTTTTTAAACATTAATTATTTGAAATAATTTTATTTTCCTCTTCGACCATTTCATCAACAAGTTTCGAAATATTGATTTTAGGCTTCCAGTTTAAAATTTTTTTTGCTTTTGAATAGTTTCCTAACAAAGTATCAACCTCACTAGGTCTAAAATACCTTTTGCTGCATCTTATGATACATCTGCTTCCAATATATCCTTTTGAATTAATACCTTCACCTCTCCACAAAATTTTAAAATTTAGTTTTTTTGCAACAGCATTTACAAAATACTTTACGCTAAAATTTTTACCAGTAGCAATTACAAAATCATCAGGTTTTTTATGTTGTAAAATTTTCCAAATTGCTTGAACATAATCCTTCGCATGTCCCCAATCTCTTTTAGCGTCTATGTTACCTAATATGAGCTCTTTCTGCAAATTTTGCTTTATCCTACATAATCCTTTAACAATTTTTCTTGTAACAAAAGTTTCACCCCTTCTTGGGCTTTCGTGATTGAAAAGTATGCCATTACTTGCGAATATATTGTAAGCCTCTCTATAATTTTTAGTTATCCAGTGAGAATACAATTTAGCAACAGCATATGGGCTTCTAGGGTAAAACGGGGTATTTTCAGATTGTGGATTTTCTTGAACTTTTCCAAACATTTCAGATGTCCCTGCTTGATAAAATTTAATTTTTTTTTTTGAATTTTTTATTATTTCTAAAATTCTAAGTGTTCCTAAAGCATCAGAATTTGCTGTATACTCTGGCTCTTCAAATGAAACAGCTACATGAGATTGTGCAGCTAGGTTATAAATTTCATGGGGATTACTCTTGATAATAATTCTTTGAAGTGACAAAGCATCTGTTAAATCGCCATAGTATAAAAATAGTTTTTTATTTTTTTTATCTGGACTTTCATAAATATGATCAATTCTATGTGTGTTAATAAGAGAAGTTTTTCTTATGATACCATGAACTTCGTATCCTTTTTCTAAAAGAAATTCTGCCAGATACGATCCATCTTGCCCAGTAATGCCGGTTATAAGTGCTTTTTTTTTCATTCTTTACGCTCTATTAAATTTGTAATGTTGTGTAAATGAAATATTATAAAAAAACATAAAAAAGTTGCATACCATGTAGTATAAATTGATCCAGTTGGTTTGAAAGGGAAAAATATTGATGCAATTAATATAAAACTAAATACAGATACTTCCCAATTTTTAACTTTTTTACTTTTTTTGAATTTAAGCAATGGCCTCATCAAAACTACATATAACATTAATGTAAATAGTATTATACCAAATAAACCCAGCTCAGAAATGACTTCAAAATAAATATTATGTGGATGTGTTGAGCAGCCTGAGTCAATTGAAATATTTAAATTGTATTTTTGATTTAAATATTCTTCGTTTCTCGGAGAACACACTTCTCTGAAAGTTCTGTAACCAGATCCAAAAAATTTGTTTTCTTTATAAATATCATATGCAGTTACATAATGAGCTCCCCATGGTGAGTTTAAAATACCTTCAATTAAATTTGAATTTTTTTTAAATAAAATTGTTGAGGGCCAATCTATCAATCTGTGTTTTACATTATCCGACGTTGATATGAGAAATGAAGTAATTAAAATTGAGATTATAGTAAATAGAATAATTTTATTTCTTAACTCTTTGCTTAAAATTATTGAAAAAGATAATATTAGGAAGAAGATTAAAACTCCATTTCTTCCGCCTGATAAAATAATAGCTATAAACGTTAATATCAATGAAACAGAAATTATAAATAAATTTAACTTGTTATAACTAGAAAATTTATAAAATATATAAATAGAGAATACACCAAACATGGAAAGGAAGCCTCCAGCGACATATTCTGATCCAAATAAACCTGAAAACCTCTCACATCTTACAATCATACTATTTTTCATTATACACATACCAGGTTTTAAGTATTCAATGATGATACCGTTTTGAAATAATAAATATTGAAATATTACAGAGAGAGATAATATCAAGGTTATAGCTAAAAAATAATTTTTAAAAATAGAATAAGATATTTTAAAGTGGCTTAATATGTAAACAGACATACTTATTAAAAGTAAAAATTTTAAATTGAGTATAGATTTAATTATAAGTATTTGACCAATATGATTTATAAATATTGAATTTATGATCACATATAAAAAAAATATTAATGGTAAGAAAAAAAGTGAATTATAATTTATTATTTTATTAATTTTTTTGTAATCAAAAACAAATAGACCTAAAAATATAATCAAGGATGTTATTAAGTTTATCGCAAGGTTACCAACTACGAAACTTATAGGAAAACAAATCATTAAAATTATAAATAAATTTTTTAAATTTATTTTTAGATTTGAATTCATTAAAATATTGTTTAAAATTAATTAATGTTTGTTGTTAATTTTCAATTATTTGTTCTTATATTTTTATCAGCATTAGTTTTTTCAGCAAATATTTATTATAAAGATTTAATATCAAAAAAGCTTAAAATTATAGACAAAATTTCGAAGGAAAAAATTCATAAAAAAAATACACCTTTAAATGGTGGTTTCCATATAATTTTTATAATAAATTTTGTTTTAATTTTTAGTATCATAAATAATTACAATATTGATTTAATTTTAATATTGTTAGGCACCAATATTTTTTTCTTTATAGGTTTAATAGATGATAAAATTAATCTAAATGCTTATTTAAAATTATTCATTACTGCAATAACAGTAATAATTATATTATATACTTCTGATAATTTAATTATTAATACAATTTACTCAGAAACATTTTCAAAAAAATATGTATTTAAAATTTCGTCAATTTTTTTTACATGTTTGTGTATTTTACTTTTAATTAATGCAATAAATTTAGCTGACGGGATAAATTCGTTAGTTAATAACATGATTTTAATATGGCTGTTATTTATACAAATACATTTTAATTTAAGTAATTATTTCTATATAATTTTATTTTTTTTGGGAATTAATTCTTACTTCATATATATGGGAAAATATTTTCTAGGTGATTCTGGAACATTATCTCTGGGATTTTTTGTTTCTAGCATGTTAATTTTTTCTTATAATAATAATCTTGAAAATTATTTATCAATAGAAACTATATTTTTACTATTGATGCTTCCTGGTATAGATATGTTTAGACTTTTTCTGAAACGATTATTAAAAAAACGTGATCCATTTTCAAGAGATAATGAACATCTTCACCATGTTCTACTCAAACATTTTGGTTTATTTTATTCTAATTTAATATATTTAACTCTAATTGTGTTGCCAATATTATTAGATTACATGCTTAATTTAAAAACAATATTTATAATATTTGTTGTATTAATTATTTATGGGTATTTTTTTTTATTAAATAAATATGCAAATAGACCTCTAAAGACATAATAGAAGTTTCCATCTAAGCAAAATAATATTGCTCTTCTCAAATTTAAAAATATTTTTTTTAAAATCAAATATTTTTTTGAATAACCATATTTTTTTTTAATTTCTTTTTTTAAATTAAAATCTTCTTCATTTTGATTCTTAGTTTTCTGATTACTATGAATTCTATATATTCCACAATCATAATTTAAATTCACTCCACAATTAGGAAAATTTTTTAAAATTCTGAGAAACCATTCATAATCAAAGTTTAATCTGTAATTATTTAAATAACCTATTTTATTATGAACTGATTTATTCCAAAAAGCTGCTTGATTAGTTAACGTCATCTCTTCATATAACAAAGAATAAAAATTCGGTTTTACGTATTTAAGGTCTCTAATTTTCTTCAAATCTTTATCTACTAAATTGATATTTCCTACTATTAATTTTTTGTGCGAATTTTTTTTTATAATGTAATTAAACTGATTTAAAACCTCGTCGTTGGCATATAGATCATCGCAATTCTGCCAAGAAATCCAATCATTTTTTGAATATTTTATACCTTTGTTGATTGCATCAGACTGCCCATCATCTTTTTTTTGAATAAAGTGTGTAATTTTTTTATATTTATTCTTATAGTATTCTACAATTTTTGGCGTCTCATCAGTGGATAAAGAATCCATTATTATTATTTCAAAATTGTTATAATTTTGAGAATGTAAGCTTTCTAAACAGTCCTTTAAAAATTCTCCTTGATTAAAAGATGGAATTATTATCGAGAAGCTATTTTCATTTTTTCTAAAGGACATTTGAAATTACCCTCATAAAAGATAGTCTAAAACTTTTTCTGTGGTTAGATTTAATAATAATATCTGATTTTTTGTCGCTTAATAAATATTTATTATAAATATTTCTTTTTAAATTTGGAACAAAATTTAAAACAATATTTTTATTAAATTTAAATAATTCGTGTGTTCCAGAAAAGTCAGAGCCAAGATTGTTAACCATTGTGAATCTTGGTTGTAAACTTTTTAATTTATTTTCAAAACAATGATAATTAAACCTTATTGCCCATGAGTTAATATATTTTTTATATTGTCCCCAAAGCATTAAATTTAAATCATTACCAGCTTCATTAAACTTTAATTGTTTTTTTTTATTATTAAAATGACTCTTATAATTTATCTTTTCCCATTCTATTTTTTTCCATACTCTTGACCAAGTACCCCAGCACCAACTACAGTGTCTTTTAGTAATATAACTCTCAAATTCTATAAATTTTTTACTCTGATTTAGGTAAGAGTAACTGCTAATACTTCCAATTTTATCTTTTGATTTTATAACATTTAAATAATGATTTATAAATTCCAAAGCATATTTTCCTAACTTCAGATCGTCTTCTATAACTATACATGCTTTGTAACTTTTTAAAATTAAAGATACACCACTAATTATATTTTTTGCAAGCCCAAGATTGTTACTTCTAAAATATTTTTTTTTAAATTTGAACTTAAATTTTTTGTTTATAATTTTTTGTATTTTAATTATTTTTTTTTTATCTAATTGATTTTTAGGACCATCACAAAAAAAATAAACTGGATATTTGGATACATCTTTGCAATTTTCAAGGGATAGCAACATTCTACGAAGATGAAGAGGTCTATTGTAGCTAAATATTATTATTGGAAACTTTTTCATTATAAAAAAATAAATTATATAATTGGCTACTTAACAACGGCAACCACAGTGGTAGTGTATGCATAACATACCTACCAATGTTATTTTCGCCCCCACCATAAGATAAAAACCAAAGTACAAAAGGTATTAAAATTTCTAATTTTGAATTTCTCAAATTATAATGTTTTTTTGTATACAAAAGGGTTATGTAAGGTATTAGTACAAATATAAATGGCAAAACACTATTGCTAATGTGACTTTTGTTCGTTAAATCTAAAATAATTCTATAGAAACCTACGTCGTTGTAATATGGATGAAAGCTGTATCCATAAAATTTAGTAAGTATAAAAATCATAAAAATATAAAAAACTGTAGATAAAAGTATTAAAAAAAATTTTTTAAAATTAACTTTATTTTTATTTTTAATGTACTGGAATAAATAATAAGGACCTAAAACCATTATAACTTTTTCATTTACTAAAAAAGACAAGATAAGTAATGGGTTTGATATATATTTTTTATCTTCATAGTATAAACAAATTAAAACATATAAAACTGCTAACCTATCGAAAGAAAAGGACTCTAAATACAAAAAAAAAATATAAGTTAAGATAATAGATATCAATGAAATAGAAATATTACTCGTTGTTTTTTTTACATATAAAAAAGCATAAATTATAAATAGATATTTACATACATAATTCAAGAAAGCTAAGCTGAAAGTAGCACATTCATAAATTGGATACTGATTTACAATTGTTAAATGATTTAATTTTAGACATGGTACAACATTAAATATAATATACTGTAAAATTAAGCCTAAAAAACGTGTATTAACAGGGATATAATCTTTGTATTTCTCATCTCCAAGTTGATAAAAAACTATTTGATCTTGATAATGATAGTAAGAAAAGTAATCTTCTAACATCGATCTATAAGTCCATAAAAAATCTCTGTAAGAGAACAATAAAAAAATTACTAATGTTAAAAGGAAAAGAGTTGTACCAAACTTCAATTTATTCATGAATTTTATTATATATAATTTTAAAGTATTTTATAATTTTAGTGATTAGAAAATCTAATATATTTTTAGAGGGCAAGTGCTCAATTGGTGTATTTAAAATTATATCATTTGAAACAAGTATTTTTCTATTTGTTTTATTAAAAATTTCCTTGTTTAATCTTAGATGTTCTGGAACTACTTTTTTTTCATTATAATAAAAATAATTACCTTGTAAAAAATCTTTAAATAAATAAATACACATCCCATTAAATGCAGAAATGGCGTCAAAATCGGTTTTTTTTGTAAATTTTAATTGATTATTATAAATATATTTTTTTCTATAATAATAAGAACTAAAGTTTCTTTGACTTTGAATATCAATAATTTGTAAATCCCTTAATTCTTCAGTACTAAAATTTAAAATGTCATAATAATAAGGTTTTGATTTTGAAGATATGGCAAAATATTTGTTTTTATTATCTTCAAGTTTTTTAATAGAATTTAATATAGTTTCACTATTAAAGTTTATATTTAAAACATCATCTAAATCTACAACGCAAACATAACTAGATTTAAGATTTTGTTTAATCATTAAATCTTTCAATTTTTGACGTGCCATACCCAACCTCTCGACTCTATTATGACTACTTTCTATAAAAGTAGTATCAACAAATTCTAAATTATTATTTGTATAAGAATATTTTAAAATTTTATCTAGGGTAAAATCATTTGATCCATTTTCGCCTATCATTGAATAAACTGATTTTGTTTTATTCAATTCATCTAAAGTAGAAAAAAATTTTGATAAATGGTTTGAGCAATTTTGTGCAAGAGAAAGAAAAATAATATCGTAGTGTTTCATAATTTAATAATATATATAATTTTTAAGAAGAAATAAAAATAAGATATATATTTATTAAAATTGTTAAAATTATGTTGTTTAAAAGAAAGAGTGTAATTAATAATTCTACAATATTAATATTAATTAATAACAATTTTACAGCATTAAGTATGCTTGCATATTATCTAGAAAATAAACATAAATATCAAAAAGTTAAAATTTTATTGTTAATAGACGAAACTCATAAAAAAAACTTTTTGAGAAGGTACGATATAGATATCCTCAAAAAAATACTTAAAATTATTGATCCAAAATTAAGAAACTACTTTTCTGTTGAAGTGCCAGATACTAAGACATTTAATATTAAAAGTTCCATATACTTCATAAAAAAACTTTTTTATTTCAGAAGTAAAAACAAAAAATTTAAGATCAAATTATCAAAAATTTTGAACCAAGATTATAATGAAATATGGACTGGTAATTCAGAATTAATAAACTTTATCGACGTTAATTGTAAAGTTTTTAAATTTGAGCATGGTATTTCAGAAATTGCCAGATATTGCAGAGAAAATAATAATAAATTTAAATTTTTTCTTGATGTCAAAAGATTATTAGAAAACACAATTTCAAAAAAAATATATTTTAAACATAATTACTTTTTCGAATTTAAGTTAGTTTCATTATTTCAAAATTTAATAAAAACAAATTTCAAAAATATTTTAAAATTAAAAAAAGAAAGTTATTTTAAAGCAATAAAAAAAATTGATTTAAAATTACCAAAAATTAAAAAAAATAATAACCTAATTTTGATTAATTACCCTTTAGCAGATTTTTCCAATAAAAAACTTATAAATAAATTTAATAATGAATTTTCTCAGTTTATAATTAAAAATATTAAACATTACAATTTGAAAAGAGTTCAAATAATATTAAAAAAAAAACCTTCACATAAAAAAAATAATACGTTTGATTTTTTATATAAGATAAAAAAACTAAATAAAAATAATGAAGTAATATTATTTGAAAAAATTCAAGATAATGAACTAAATATAGATTTTTACATTGAAAAGCTAAGTCCAAAATACTTATTTAGTAATATCAATAGCAGCTCAATACTTTTCGAGACAATTTTTCCAAAAAGAAAATTTATTTCTACCGATAAATTCGTATTAAAATTTATTAATAGAAACTTGAATTTATTAGAAAACAATAAGTTCAATGAATTTGCAAGATATAAAGAGTATAAAAATAATCTAAGTTTTTTTACTTAAATATTTAAATTTTTTACAATTATGTTAGCTAAAGTAAGGTCATCTTTATAATCGATATCAAGTCCATAAAATTTGTCAATTATTTCATAGCCCGATGGTTCACAAAAAACATTTTTTTGTATTAAAAACTCTTTTTTATTAAACACCACTAAATTACCAAAAGAAAAACTTTTATTTTTTTTTTGTTTATTAAAATGCTTCTCTCTTAAATTTTTATTTCTAAAATAAACTTTATTTTTACTTATGTACCTTTGATTAATGGGGTGATATATATGTGGAGTTTCGACTATAGTTTGAACTGAATTAAATTTAGACGTCTCAATTTTAGTTAACAATTTATCGATAATTTTTTTATTTATAAATGGGTTTGTGGGTTGTGCTAGTAAAATATATTTATAATCATCTGAAATTTGGTTTTTTAAGACATCAAATAAAGTGTCATTAATATTTGAATTATCAAGTGAATATTTTTTTTTTTCTTTTAATAAAATTTAATTTATGATCTTTGCATATCTTTATTATTTTTTTATTATCTGTTGAGCAGATTATATTATCTATTTTACTGGATTTTTTTAATCTAACAAAAGTATTAATTATTAAAGGATAATTATTTAATTTTTGTAAATTTTTTAATCTTATACCCTTTGATCCTCCTCTAGCTGGAATTATGGCTAAGATTTTTTTTTTCAAGTTTTATTCCATTTAATATTTGGTTTGATGCAATCCAATTTTATTTTATAGTCCTCTTTCAAAAGAAAATTAATTTGGGTATTAATGAAGTCCTCTAATTTCCTTTTTTTTAAACCTAGTTTTAAAAAACTGTCATTTTTTGGATTGTAATAATGTTGTTCCTTTTCAACTCTCGGGTTTGAAATTTTTTCTATACTTACATTAAGATCAAATTTTTTCGCCTCTTTTTGAATAATCTCTGCTAAATCCATTAAATTAAAGATTTCCGTGAATTGATTAAATATTTTGCACTCTGACTCTTTTGGAGGATTATTCATAGCTATTTCAACACACTGAAGTGTATCCATTATATTTAAGAAAGTTCTATTTTGACCTCCAGTTCCATAAATTGTCAAAGGAAGATTGTTTGTGGCTTGTACACAAAATCTATTTACAATGGTTCCAAAAATAGCGTCATAATGAAAGCTGGTATTTAATTTTTTATCTAATTTTGTCTGATCAGTTTCTATGCCATAAACGACACCTTGATTTAAGTCAGTTGCTCTAAGCCCCCAAGACTTACATGCAAATAAAATATTATCAGAATCTGCGCATTTTGATAAATGGTAAAAACTAAATGGGCTCTTTGGAAAGGGCAAATAATCATCTCTTCCATTATGATTAATATTTAAATAACCTTCTTCAATATCAATATTTGGTGTTCCATAAGCACCCATTGTCCCTAGCTTTATTAAATGTGTTTGAGGACAATTAGCTTTTATTGCAAATAATAAATTTAAATTACCAATTACATTATTTTGTTGTGTGAATACCGCCTCTTTCCTTCCTCTCATAGAATAAGGTGCAGATGGTTGTTCTGCATAATGAATAATACAATCAGGCTTATAATCTTCTAATAAATCATAAACAAATCTGTAATTTTGTAGATCTCCAATTTTAACTTCAATTTTATTTGACTGAAGTTCATTCCAAATTTTTGCTCGTTCCTCTAATGTTCGTACATGAGTTAATGGACTTACATCGCAATCAAGTTCTATTTTTCGTTTACAATAATTATCGATTGCAATTACTTGATGCCCTCTTTCAGAGAAATACATTGATGTTGGCCAACCAAGGTAACCATCACCTCCTAGAATTAGAATTTTCATTTTGACTTGCTATATTAAAATTATTTAATTTTCAACATTTAGTTTAATGCTTTTTAATTTTAATTTTTAGTTTTAATAATTTCTTAATTATTTTTATAGACTTAATAGATGCATCTCCCCTACCATATATATTTTTCATTTTAGGTGTTTTCATTTTTTCAATCTTAGATATTAGAGAGTTAATTTTTTTTGTATTTTTTATATTTAATACGTTATTATCCTGCAGTCTGTTCATTTGTCTAAAACCAACATTTAGAAAAATTTTTTTTAAATAAGGAGCCTCAATAATACCGGATGATGTATTTCCAATAAAAAATGAACTATGGCGTAATAAATTTATATATAATTTGGATTCTATATTTTTAAACAAATAAATTGATCCTTTTCGAGTTTGAAGTTTAACTTTTTTTATAGAATTTATTATTTTTTCATAACCTTGATCTGAACAAGGATAAATACATATTATCTTATAATTTTTTTTTAATAATGAATTTAATATTATCTTTACAACTTTAAAGTCGTCTACATTCGAATAAGTTTCTGGATGGTAGTGGAAGACAACAAATTTTGTTTTTTTATTAAATTTAATATTTAGATTTTTTTTAATATTATTCCAACTTATAAATTTAATTTTCTTAATAGTGTCAATATGCAATTCTCCTACATTAAATATATTTTGTTTTTGTTCACCAAGTTTAATCAAATTTTTCTTGCTTTCTTGATTTGAAACAAAATGATAATTGCTCATTTTGGATATTGAGTGACGGAATATATCATCTATATTTCCACTTAAATCTCCTCCTTGAAAATGGGCTATAGGAATATTAAAATTTACAGCAACAAAAGAGGTTATCAGAGTTTCACCTCTATCCCCATAAATTAAAATTATTTGAGGATTGTATTTTTTTATTTCTAAAGCTGCTTTTTTGCATAAATTTGCAAAAGAGTTTAATTTAGAGATAGTTGTATCTTTTTGTTTTAAAGTTTTCAAAAAAATCAAATTTTTTTTTTTTATTTCATTCTTAATAATGTTAGCTGTCTGACCAAATTGAGAATTCATGTGCTGATCTGTAACAAGAAGTTTAAAATCAACTTTTTTGTCTTTTTTGATTATATCAATAATATTCTTAAAAGCTGTATATCCTCCATACTTGCCAGTCATAAGTAAAATTTTTTTTTTATTTAAAATCACTTTTTTTTATCATCCTTATTGAAGTATTTTTTTTTAGTTTCTTCCCTATATATTTCTTTAAATTTGAGCATTTAATACCAGTTCCAGGTCTTTTTGCACAAATCATATCTTCTGAAAGAATTTGTCCCTTGATAAATTTATTTTTATAGAACAAACTTTTAGTTGCCCAAATTTTACTAGATAATTCCTTCTTTGAAGGAAGTATATCTTGTCTGCCCCCTATAATTTCTAATTTTCTAATATTCTGAATTAAATTTTTCAATCTAAATTCATCATGGCTAACTTTCCAATCTTGAGCGTTTTTTACGTTGAAGTCTAAAGAAATATGTTTTTCTATTAATTTTGCTCCATTAGAAACAGCAAAATGAATTGCTAAATCCGAATTTGTATGATCTGAATATCCAATTATTGCATTTTTAAATATTTTTTTAAATTTTGAAATATTTCTTAAATTGAGCTCATTAATTTTTGTTGGATATGAAGTAACACATCTTAAAAAAATAACCTTTTTAAAGTTTTTATTTTTGAAGAAATTTCTCAAGTCTTTCAAATCTTTTTCACTATGCATTCCAGTTGATACAATTATTGGTTTTTTTAAATTTACTAATTGACTTAAAAAATTAAAATTTCCAATTTCTCCTGAACCAACTTTTATTGCTGGTATACGTAATTTTTTTGCCCATTTTATTGCTGTTTCTGAGTGAGGTGTAAAGAGGAAAGTAATTTTTCTCTTTTTGCAATACTTTTTTAATTTATATAAAAAAGAATAGTCAATTTCTTTTAATTTATATCTATTATACCAATTTTTAAATTTATTAAAAATTAGTTCATCAGTTATATATGCTTGAAATTTCACAGCATCTGCGCCTGCATTTTTAGCAAGATCTACTAATCTTAATGCTTTTTTTAAGTTTCCAAAATGTGCTACACCTGCTTCAGCAATTACATAAGTATTGGACTTGTGTGATATATTTTTTTTATCAATAATTATTTTTTCTACAAAACTGAAATTACTCAAGATTTCATACCTTTAAGATTTAAGCTAATAGATATCTTCTTATTTCCAACCTTATACTGCCCCTCAGACCAATCTCCTATTTTAACTCCAAAATCGTTATGATCCCAAATAGCTATATTGTTAAAATTACTATTTTTAAGAAGATTCCTCAAAACCTCATAATCGTAAATGGATTTATGAAAATCGTATTTATCATTTTGTCCACCCATCAATGCATATTTTACTAATTGCAATTTACGATCTAAATTATAAATTTCAGATATTTTCTCAAAATCTGGCACTGAAATTCTAATTATCCCACCTTTTTTTAATTTTTTGTAAATTTTATTTATTAAGATAGCACTGTCATTAAAAGAGAAATGCTCTAGCACGTGACACAAGTAAACCTCACTCAATGCTTCATCTGAAAAATTATTTAATTCAAAATCCTGATCAATAATATGAGTGTGACTTTTTTTATTAGCATCGATATTTATCCAACCTTGTAAATTTATTTCTCCTGCCCCAAGATGCACTTTTATACCATCTAAATTTTTAGTATAAACTGGGATTGGTTCGTTAAAATTATTTTTAGCTAACTTTAACCATTTTAAAGTTCTTAGAAGTTTATTCTTTAAATTATTAATAATTTTCATTTAAAAATTTTCATTATTCTTTCAATTTTTGTTCTATAATCTTTAATACTTTTACTATCATATTTTTTTTCTAACATACCTAGGCCAGGAGCATTAATTATTGACTTGTAGTTTAGCTCATTATTTAAAAATGATATTGTTTTTTTTTGGATAGATGTACTTTTTTTTATATTTATCGTTTGTAAATCGAAGTTTTTTCCTAAAGAATTAAATTTAATAATGCCTGGCATTTTAATATACCATGGATTTCCTGCTACAATTGTTTTCAAGCCTTTAAGGCTTCTTTCAATAGCTATAGTTCCACTTATCGTAATAGGTAAAATATTGTCAAATGCTTTTGAATTCACGTTTAGGTTCATTGGAAGAAAATCAACATCTAATTTTTTTAAAATTTTTAAATAATCTACTGATCTAGCTGATCCAACTCTCGTATTTTGAATTATTTTAAGGTAAAAATTTTGAGTATCATGATGCTCTTTATAGAAAATTTTATTTTTGTAGCCCAAATTCCTTAGTTTATACAATATATCAATATGATTATTATTATCTTTACCCATAGGAAAAGATGTCCCTTCAGGTTGATAATTTGCAATTATTATTAGAGAATTTTTTAAATTAATATCTAGGTTTTTTAAACTGTTTTGGTTGTAGTATCTCAAAAAATCCCTTTGTTGGGATAATTGTTTTAAGTGAGTTAATACAGAATAATTTGAGATATTTTTTTTTTTATTTAACCCAAGAAATTGTCTTATTGATGCGTAAGAATAATAAAAGAAGCACATTAAATAGCTGATATAATAGTTTTTTGAATAAGAAAATTCATCAATGTGTACAATGCGATGGGTTTCAATATTGCTATCAGATTTTAATTTTTTTGACCATCTGGCTATTGTTTGTTTAAAATTGATTTTAGAAATTCTATTTTTAATAATATATCTTTCCATAAAGTATTTATGTTGAGATAATGGTATAAGTAAATTTTTTGGATATGGTAAAAGACTTGAAATGGTTTCAAAAAATATTTGTTTGATTTTTAAATTTCTACAAACTAAATCAATAAGTAGTGCATCTAAATGATGGGGTATGGCTATAAAAAAAAGTGCTAATTTAAATTTTTCATTTTTCATTAATTGATAAAATTCAAAATATTTATTTAGAAGATATCTTTGATACAAATCTATTTGATCACCTTTGTCAGTATCTCTTGACCATACAGAACTCCAAGATCTTATTTCTTTTATAACTAGATTTATGTCTTGATTTCTTATTTTTAAAGGTGCAAATTTAATTTTTTCTCTTCGTTTTGTTTTTTTGTTGTAGAAAAAGAAATTGTCCCTGTCACAAAAAATTATATTTTGATATTTATAAAATAATTCTTGAGTTAATTTATCAGGATAAAAAAAAATTATTTTCATAATTAAATTATTTCAAATTTACCATCTGATAATTTATAATTTATATCAAAATATTCTTTATTTTTAATATTATGAGTAACAAAAATTATTATTTTATCTTTTTTGAGATTAGATAACGTTTTAATTATTTCTATCTCCAGTGCTCCGTCTAACGAACTAGTCGGTTCATCTAATATTAAAATATCAGGATTGTTATATAAAGCTCTAGAAATCAATACTCTTTGTATTTGACCCCCTGATATTTTAGATCCAAACTCACCTATTCTAGAATTTATTTTATCTGGTAGCTCCTCAATGAATTGACTTAATTTTGTTTTTTCACAAATTATATTTATAATCTTTTCATTAATTTGATTATCATCTAATCCAAAAGCAATATTATTTTTAATTGTATCGTCTAGAATTGTTTGACTTTGAGAGACAAAACCAATTTTTTTTGTTAATGAAATAAAATGTTTTTCTGTTTCATAATCAATTTGATTGTATTTTAATTTAATTTTTTCTGCTTTAATTAAACCTAGTAAAATGTTAAGAAATGTTGACTTTCCACTTCCACTTTCTCCAAATATTCCGTATATTTTGCCTTTCTCAAATTTAATGGATGCATTATTAAGCACAACTTTTTTATCATACTTAAATATCAAATTATTTATTTCGAGTGTATTTAATTTATCTTCATCTATTAACAGCCTCTTATCATTTTTAAATTTGAAGTTATTTGAATTTAAAAAATTCTCAATTAATATTTTAAAATTTTCAAAAGTTCTCTCTGTAAAATTTAAATTTTGAACTGCATTTATTACTTTGTTCACGGAAGGAATTATCCTTAAAAAACATACAACTAAGAAACCTACTTCAGGTATTACCGATTTAATGTCGATACTAAAATAAGAAATCAAAATATATCCAATTATTAAAAGTAAAATTACAAATATTTCAACTAATAATCTGGGTAAAAGCTGAATTATTTTATTTTTGATTCTTAGATCTATTGATTTTGAATATACGTCTATATACTTTTTATAAAAGAAATTTTCTTTTTCTAAAACTTTGATATTTTTTATATTAGAAAACATTTCATTTAAATTCTTAAATCTTGAATCATTAAGTAAGATTAAATCACTTCCAATTCTTACGATTTTTTTTTTGAACAAATAAATGTAAGAAACTGAAAATAAAATTAGTAAAGTTAATATAATAATAGTGAATTTTAAGTTAATTATTCCAAACAAAATAATTAAGCCTGTAAGGAAAAATAATTCACTTATTAAATTTAAATAACTTACTGTTGCATCATTTATTTTATATATTTCTAAAGTAAGATTATTTATAAGTTTACTTGAATTTTGATTTACAAAAAAATTATAATTTTTTTGTAAATAATTATTCAAAATTGTATTTGAAATTTTTTCCTCTGTTTTAAAAAGAAATTTATAGGTCTTTGAGTGAATAAATATTAAAATAATATTTTTTAGAAACAAAAAAGAAAAAAATAAGGATATAAGTAACGCAGTAGAACTCAAAATTAATTCAAAAAATTTAAAATTATTAAAAAATTCAAAACTTGTATTTAAATTTAAAATATTATTTACAATTGGAATAATTAAAGAAAGACCGAATAGTTCTAATAATGAGGCAAAAAATAAGAATAATGAGAAATAAACTAATTTTTTTTTTACTTCATCCGGTAAAATTTCAAGAATTTTACTTGAAAAAAAAATTTTTTTCATCAATTTGTACTAAATACTTCTCTATTATTTCTTTTTCTCCAACTAGGATATAGTGTTATTTGTATCATATCTCTTTTAGAGTTCGGAATAGAAGCTCTATGTAGACAATTTGAGGTATTAATTAAAATATATTCACCTTTATCTCCAACAAAATTTATTTCTTCTTGAAAACTTTTGTCAGCATTAGTTTTATCAAAAGTCCATCTTTCTCCAATTAGACTCCAATATCTTTTTGTATTATTTCTATCCAAAAATATAAATGGTCCATCATCTTTTTTTATATTTGAGACTAAAACAAATATATTAATCATTTTATATCCGTCATGACTATCCTGATGCCAAATATTTGATATTATATCGTGTTTTGATAGCCACTTATCAAAACTAAATGTTCTGTAAAACTTACATTTTGTAACTAAAAAATTTTTTCCTAGAAATTTTTCAATTTTTGTCTTGTTTAAATTAATTATTTTTTCTACAAAATCTGGTATTTTTTCATAGTCAATCATTTTTGAAAAATCAGATCTAAAAATTAAATCTTTTTCGTTTATTTGAAATTTATCTATTTCAACTCTATCCTTAATAATTTCAAAATTTACAGTTGGATTAATTCTATTTTTTAAAGAATGATAATAATCTTTTAATAATTCAGTGAATCTTGATTGACTATAAAAAAAAGATCCTGATATTAAGGTATCAAGTTTTCTCAAAAAATAGCGCGTATTACTAAACATACTTAATTTTCTTAACAATAGATTGTTACAAATTTCATTATTTTATTATATTTAAATAAATTATCAATTTTATGCTACTTAAATGCTAGACTTATTCGTTATATTTTTTCATTTGTATTATTTATACAAGTGGCACAAATATTGTTTGGTTTGTTAATAAGAAACTCATTTCTTATCTTTCTCATTTTTTCGTTATTCCAAATTTCTTTAATTGAATTATATCTAATATTTCCAACACTCAAATTTCTACCAAATGTATTGCAACAAGGAGTTACCGTTCCATCAGAATAAATAGTTATTTGTCCCCAAGGCTCACTACAAAAATAATCTTTATTTTCAACAATTGAAGCTTTTTTATTTTCAAGGTCTGAGTAAGCATTTATAGAAACCTCTTTCTGGAACTCAATTGAGTCCACAACATTCATCCATTTAGATTTAAACTTCTCAATTTCATGTTTATTTTTATCTAGTGAAACAAAAGATGTTCTTACTAGAGGTAATTCTTTGTTATATTCGTTTCTTAGTCGCATAAAATTTTTTATATTATTTTCAAGATCTGATAGCCTGTTCATATTATTTTTTAATCGCTCCGAAACTGGAATTCTAACTTTATTATAAATCTCCTCAGAGGACGCATCTACTGATATAAATAATCTAGTAACTCCTGAACTTAATATTAAATTTATATTTTTTTCGTTTAGCAATATGCCATTAGTAAACAAAAATATATCCATGATATTTGCTTCTTTAGCCCGCTCAAATATTTGCCCAATATTTTTAAATAGTAGAGGTTCAGATATACTTAGCATTAAAGCGCTTAATTGATTTTCTTTGAAATCCTTAAAAATTTTATCAATTATATCATTTTCTAAAGTATATTTTTTTGCATCATTCCGAAAACCTTGAAAGCACATCGTGCATTCTAGGTTGCACCTATTTACTAATTCTAAAATTACTGTATTAGGGTAATCATTTAAAACTTGTTGTCTGCCGTCAGTAATATTGCTCAAATATTTTTTTCTGTAATCTGAAAAACGTTGACCATACTTTTTGTATAAATGATCTTCTAATACTTTCTCTGGATCTTTAATTGCATATTTTTGCAAATTGTTTGGGGACTTATATTCTTTAAGAGACATAATATTCTTTTAAATTTCATACAATGATATAAACAATTTGTCAGCAAAAAAATAAATGAAAAGAAGAATAATTGCTAAATTAGAGTTAAAATCAGAGCATATAGTGAAACCTATATTTTTTGAGGGATTAAAGAAAATCGGAAACCCAAAACAAATAGCAGAGAAATATTATAAATTAGGTATTGAAGAAATTATTCTTAAAGACATTGTGGCGAGCTTATATCAAAGAGCTTTAAATTATAAATTAATAGAAACTATTATTAAAAACTTGCCTGTTCCAATTGCTTTAGGTGGTGGAGTTAAGTCTATAGATGATGTTCATAGATTGATTAATTGTGGAGCAGATAAAATATGTATAAATACCGGCATATTTAAAAATAAAAAACTCATAGATCAAACAGCTAAAATATATGGATCACAGTCTATAGTTGTAGAAATACAATCTAAAAAGATTGGAGATAAATGGTTCTGTTTAACTGATAATGGAAGAATTAACACCAATGTCGAAGTTGGTAAGTGGATAAGTGAAACTCAAGACAGAGGAGCAGGTGAATTATTTTTGCAATCTGTTGATAAAGACGGGACTATGGAAGGTTTTGATATTAAACTTTTAAAAAGCATACAAAAAAAAATTAAAATCCCAGTGATTTTTTCAGGTGGATGTGGATCTCTAAGCCACATAAAAGAAATATTAAAATATAAAGTTTCTGGAATATGTTTATCAAGTGTTCTTCATTATAAAAAAATTAAAGTCAAAGATGTGAAAAAAATTTTAAAATGAAAAAAATTGGGATTTTAGATTATTGTGTTTTTTCTAATAAGGTGCATTTAAAAAATATTCTTGAAAATTTAATGTGTAAGGTCGAATATGTAAACGATCCTAGAAAGATTAATGATTATGATATTTTAATTTGTCCCGGACTTGGTTCATTTGCAAAATCAATAAATTTACTGAAAAAAAAAGAATTTCATAAAGCAATCCAAGATATGCATCCTAATAGAAAATTTCTTGGAATTTGTTTGGGATTTCAAATGCTATTCCAAACAGGTAATGAAAATAATATAAAAACTAATGGTCTTGGAATTATCAAAGGACATGTAAGAAAAATTATAGGCGAAAAACCTAAAATAGGTTTTTTTGAAACAAGTTTCAAAAAAACTGACTTATTTAAAAATATAAAAAATCCTGCAGAATTTTATTATCTTCATAGTTATGGCGTAAGGTCTGACAAACATACTTCAGAAGTCGGTTTAATAAAATATAAAAACATATTTTATAAATCATGTATAAGATATAAAAATTACATTGGAGTACAATTTCATCCTGAAGCTAGTGGTAAAAACGGGATAAATTTTTTTAAGAATATTATAAATGAATAAAGTTAGATTAGGAATGTATGGATTGCCCTTAAAAGTAGAGTACTGCTCTCATTGCACTAGGAGTAATCAAAGACCTCACAATATTGGAGAATTTTTACAGAAGAAAAATTTAAAAAAAAAATTTGTTAATTTATCAAAAAATAAAATGTGCAAAGCTTGCATTTACTATTACGAAAAACAAAAAATAGATTGGAGAAAAAGGGAAAAAGAATTAATTAAAATATGTAATAAGTATAGAAAAAGTAATGGAGAATATGACGTTATTGTACCAGGGAGTGGGGGCAAGGATTCTATTTATGTTGCCCATGAATTGAAAAATAAATATAAAATGAACCCATTATTAGTGACCTGGGCACCAAATATGATTACAAAAATTGGTAAACAAAATCTAATAAGTTGGCAAAAAATTTCTAAAAACTCAATCTATATTAAACAAGACCAAAAAATTCATAGATTATTAACAAAATTAGCTTTTATAAATTTATGTCATCCATTTCAACCTTTTGTAATAGGTCAAAAAAATGTTGCCCCAAAACTTGCATTAAAAAAAAACATAAAGTTAGTGATGTTTGGAGAGCACGATGCTGAATTTGGAATGATGATGAATACTAAAAACAAACCAGATCTTGATGTATCTCATTTTTGCTCAGACAAATCCTTAGATGAACTATATATTGCTGGTGTTAAAGCAAGTGATTTAATTTCAAAATACAAAATAACTTTAAAAGAATTAAATCCTTATCTTCCATTAAATAAAAAAGATTTTTATTCTGCAAATATAAGTTTTCATTATTACAGTTATTACAAAAAATGGAACTTCCATGATAATTATTACTATGCAGTTAAAAATTCAAATTTTAAGCCAAATGATTTAAGAATTGAGGGAAGTTATGATAAATATGCTTCAATGGATGATAAATTAGACTGGCTACATTTCTATACATTTTATACTAAATTTGGAATGGGTAGAGCAACTGCAGCAAGTGATCAGGAAATAAGATCTGGTGTGATAACAAGAGATGAAGGCATATATCTAGTTAAACGTTTTGATGGAGAAATAATAGAAAAATATTTGAATGACATTTTAAAATACCTTGGAATTTCAAAAAAAAAATTTTTTGATGTTATAGATAAATTTAGGCCTCCACACCTTTGGAAGAAAGAGAAAGGTAAGTGGAAACTTCGATACCCTATTTGGAATTCTAAATGAAAGAAAAACATCAAGATTATATTTATATAAAAGAAAATTATATAAAAAAACCAAAAGAAACATTTATTTTTTTAAGTAAGTTAATAAAGTCGAAAAAACATACAGTATCTCTGCTTGATCTTGGTTGTGCAAAAGGTGAATTTCTTTTTTATTTGGAGAAAATATTCAAAGGAAAAATTGACCTAATGGGAGTAGATTATAGTCCAAAACTCATCCGAGAGGCTAAAGAATATAATTTAAAAAGTAAAATTAAATTTATAAAAAATGATGCTGAGAAAATAAAAATTAAGAAAAAATTTGATTATATTATTGCATCAGGCTTGGTATCATACTTTGACAACATTGAAATATTCTTAAAAAATTCAATAAAACATTTAAAAAAAAATGGCCAATTGATAATTTTAGATAATTTTAATAAATATGATATAGATGTAATTGTTAGATATAGAGATAATTACAACAAATTTAAAAATTTTGAAAAAGGTTGGAATTTACATTCAATTAGAACAATTAAAAAAATTATAAGTCCTAAAAAATATAAAATTAATTTGAAAAAATTTAATTTGTCGTTCAAATTAAAAAAGAAAAAAGATGCGATGAGATCTTGGCAAGTTAATCTAGATAAAAAAAAAATGTTTATGAACGGTCTATCACAGATATTTGAAATTGAAGCTTTAATTATAACTAAGTCTAATTGAGTCTATAAAAACCACTTGTACATATTGGACCACTAAGTAACTCATCTAGTGGTTTATCATTTTTTATTTGAGTACTTAACTTATAAATAGTTTCCTCTAAATTTTCAAAATAAGGATCTAAGATTTTTTTTTGGTGATCAGTACAGGTATATATTGTATTTGCAGCCAGAATTTTTTTCTCTAGCATTTTTTGAGTAATGATTGTTTTTATTTTTAACCATTCATCATGTTTAATGATAAATGATGGTAATGGATCAATACCGTTTACTTCAAAACTCAACTTACTTCTAAGAAAAATATCTTTCCATTTTTTTTTTATATATTTTCCTGTTTTTGTAAGTTGCTCCCAACTCTTAATTTTTTTCATTATTTCCAGAGTTTTTATTGCTGCTGAGGGTCCAGATCTTTCAGTCCAAAATGTACTACTTATAAAAGTATTTTGAGCATTTTCCATAATTTCTTTTTTACCCAAAATCGCATTTATAGCATAGCCATTACCTAATGCTTTTCCAAAAATTACTACATCAGGATTAATACCATACTTCAAATGTAAACCACCAAATGTTTCCCTAAAACCAGTTGTGCATTCATCGAATATTAAAATGATTTTTTTTTCATCACAAAATTTTCTTACTTTTTTTAGAAAATTATTTGTGGGCTTTATATTTCTTTCTACCTCCATTTTAATAATTCCAATTTTTGGGTTTTCGCTGACTAATTTTTTTAATCCCTCAAAATCATTATACTTAAAAGGAAAAGCAGTATTTTTTAGTTCTGATGGTACTCCATTAAACTTTAATCCTTGCATTAATTGTTCATTTAGATTTGACGAATTCTTAATATTAGAAGACAAATACCAATCATGCCATCCATGATATCCACAAAAAGCAACTTTGCTTTTATTTGTTGATGCTCTTGCTATTCTTATTGCTACTGCATTAGCCTCTCCTCCAGATCTTGTATATCTTACCATATCTGCCCATTTATGTATGGAAAGTAGTCTCTCTGCTAATTCTATTTCTTCTAAAGAGTTGAGTGTAGACATATTTGATTGTTTTAATTTTTGAATAACAAAATCATCTATTAATTTATTTGCATACCCTAGAGAATTTGTTCCGAGTCCCATATAAGATAAGTCAGAAAATTTTTTTTTGTTTAAATCCCAAATGTTACAACCTTTAGCCTTTATATAATATGTTGGCCAACTCCCAGGAGAAAATAATTCTGGTCTTTTTGAAAATAAATGAGTCCCACCCGGAATTAATTGCTTTGCACGCTCCCATTTTTTTTGGTTTATGCTTAGTTTTTTTATATTTTTTTTTATATGCATTTGATTAACATTAAATAAAGATCTTTTCGAATTATATAATTTAATTATATCATTAAAATCAAAGTTTTTGTTTTTAAATATTTTTAAAATTTTATTTATCAACTTAAAATCTTCTAAATAATCCAATGTAAGTCTTAAATGTGAATAGTCCTTTGAATTATAAAAATTAAATTTCTTAAATTCATCTGAAGATCTCATATATTTTGTAACGTGTTCCTTCTCGTATTTGGTTTTTGCTTTTTGATAAGTTTTTTTTAACGTTTTAAAATTAAAAACTTCAATGTCCAAACCATCAGGGAAAGTTGGAGGATTTACATTTGAAATATAATCATAATTACCTTTGGTAAATATTTCTGAAATTTTTTTTAAGAGTTTAACATCAGTTAATGGACAATCACTAGTTAATCTAATAATTGTGTTAGCTTTAAATTTTTTTGCAGCTAAATAATATCTCTCAAGAACATTTTTTTCACTTCCAGAAAAAAATTTAACATTCAAATTTTTACTTATTTTTTTAAAAATTCTATCTTTTTTATTAGTTGTCGAGCAAATTATTATTTCATAATTTTTGCCTAATAATTTTAGTCTATTTATGAGATGTTCAATGACTCTTTTTCCATCAATTTTTAGAAGTATTTTATTTGGCAGTCTTCTGGAACCCGATCTACATTGAATTATTATTGTTTTTTTTAACTTTTCCATTTTCTAGGATCTAATAATAAAGAGTTTTTTTTTATTTTTTTAAAAAATTTTATTTTAATTTTATTTTTTGATAACAGATATTTAATATCTTTTAAATGTTGAAGGCTATCGATTCCCAAAACAACTCCATCGACTTCTTTAAAATTTCTTATAAATTGCAAGCAGCCTTCTAAAGATGTTATTTTTTTATTTTTACAAAAATGATTCCACTTAATTATATGTTGAACTTCTTTTTCAAGATTCTTTGGAAGAGATTTTTTATTATAATTAAGTAAAAGGCCTTGTAAAAAAATTGAACGTACATGTATCTTCACTTTTTTCTTTTTCAATTTGTATAACAATCCATTATCATAAAACTCTGTATTGAGAGGATTCATTGGGATTTGTACTAAATCAGGTGTCATAAATTTTAAAAAATATTCTAAGTCATTAGGCTTATAAACTGAAATTCCAATTTTATTTATTAATTTATCTTTCTTTAAAAAATTTAATAAATTAATAATCGTAATTCTATTTTTTTTAATTTTAAAATCTTTGATATCATGGAATAAAAGCGTCCGAATAGAATATTTTGTTTTTTTGAGATATTTTTTTAAATTTTCATAAACTAATTTAAAATTCTTTGAGGATTTAAAATCTTTTATACTTATTTTAGAGATCAAATTTAATTTAGTTTTTGATAATTCATTTAAAATTTTTGTATCTGAGATATAAGAATATGCCAAATCAAAACTATTTATTTTGTTTTTAACAGAATATTTTATAATTTTTTTTATTTCATGAATATTTTGAATCTTATTTTTTCTAATCCCATATTTCCTCTGAAAGTTTGCTGTGCCAACTATTAATTTCAATATATTTTAAATGTTACTATGTTTTAATATTTTTCTAATTTGATTTTTATTTAAAAATACTGAATTTGTTCCAGAATTATAATAAAAGTCTTTTTTTACTTTTTTTGCTTTGTATTTTTTATAATAATAATTCTCTAACTTCGAGTTATTTTGTGGCAAAATTATAAAGTATTTCTTAATATCAATAGTATGTGGACTTTCGGCTTTTGTAATTAAATCTTCATGTATTTTCTCACCAGGTCTTATTCCAACATACTTTATTTCTGAATTTAATGATATAGCCTTAGCTAAATCTACTATTTTGATAGAGGGTATTTTAGGCACAACAACTTCACCGCCAATGCAATTCAATATTGACCACTTAACCATTTCGATACTTTCATTCATTGTAATATTAAACCTCGTCATATTAGGATCAGTAATAGTAATTTGTTCTCTTTTTTGAGCTTGTTCTTTAAATTTGGGTATTACAGATCCCCTACTACCCATGACGTTACCGTATCTGACAACACTAAATGATATATTTCTTTTTCCAATAATATTATTCGCAGCGATTATTAATTTATCAGAACACAATTTCGTTGCTCCATATAAATTTATTGGCGCAACTGCTTTATCAGTAGATAAAGCAATAACTTTTTTAACATTAGAATTTAAACATGCCTCGACAAGATTTTGTGCTCCTATTACATTTGTTTTAATAACCTCAAATGGATTATATTCTGCGGTTGGCACTTGTTTTAATGCAGCTGCATGAACTACTATATCAATACCCTGCAATGCTCTATTCAATCTATATAAATCTCTAATATCTCCGATGAAGTACCTGAGCATCTTATACTTCTTTTCTGGATACTCTTGCATCATTTCAAACTGTTTAAGTTCATCCCTGCTAAAAATTACTATTCGCTTTGGCCTTTGTTTTAAAGTTAAAAGATGTTTTAAAAAGTTTTTACCAAATGACCCTGTTGCACCAGTAATTAATATTGAACTTTTTGATAAAGATTTAAGCATTTCTCTTAGAATATTTTTTTATAAATAGTGTTAATGTTTGAATTATTTTTTCAAATTGTTTTTTTGTTAAATTACAATGTATCGGAAATGATATAGCAGTTCTATAGTATTTATTCGCACCATGAAAAATATTAAAATTACTGTATTTTCTACCAATCTTAAATAAATAAATTGGAATATAGTGATATTGAAGAAATATTCCTTTTTTTTTAAAATAGTCAAAAACCTCGTTTTTATTGCATTTTAATTTACTGAAATTAAAAATTAAGATCTTTAAATGGTATGATGAATTTTTATTGTAATTAGCTGTTTTTATAAAATTTTTAAACTTCGATAAATTTTTATCGTACATTTTTGAGATTTTTTTTCTGATTTTAAGAAAACTATTAATTCTTTTTAATTGAGAGTTACCTAATGCACAATTTATATCACTTAACCTGTAATTCATTCCAAAGGATTTAATATCATATATCCAATGTCTATTTTTGTGTCTTATAATATTGTGAGATCTATATAATTTAGCTTTTTTTGCAAAAATAGGATTGTTTGTAGTTAATGCACCACCTTCTCCTGTGGTTATAGGTTTTACAGGATGAAAAGAGAACGTGCAGATGTCGCTATGTCTGCAAGATCCAACTTTATATAATTTATTTTTATGTTTATAACTGGCTCCAAATGCGTGGCATGCGTCCTCTATTAATATAAATTTATACTTCTTTTTTAATTTATATAACTCAATAACATTTTCTGGACTTCCTCCTAAATACATTGATATTACAGCTTTGATTTTTGATAGTTTATTTTTTTTTATGCATTCAAAAAGATTTTCAGGAGTCATCTGACCAGTAATTGGGTCAACATCTGCCAAATAAACTTTTGCTTGCATAAATTGGCACATATTAAATGCTGAAATAAAGTTTATTGAGGGCATAATAACTATGTCATTTTTTTTTAAATTAATTGATACAAGTGAAAGATGAATAGATGAAGTAGCATTTGTTGATGTAACCACATATTTTGCGCTTGTAAAATTAGAAATATTTTTTTCAAATTTGTCGACCACTTTACCAGTCGTAATTTTATCATGATGTAATACTGAAATTATACTTTTTTCATCTTGATTATTTATACTTTGCTTATTGTAATATATTGGCTTCATCAGAAAATATGAATTATTTTAGCTTACTAAGTAACTTTGAAATTTTTTTATCATCATAATTAATTTTTTTCATTATCTTAGAGGCATTTTTTGGATCTAATTTGAAAGCGAGTCTTAATATATCCATCCAATTGACATTGTTTTTAGATCTTATTTTTTCTATTTTATCGATTATTTTCAAATAATTATTTTTTTTATGCATTGAGTTATTATATAAAATATAACTTACATAAATCAATTAAAATGAAATATCTTATATTATCAAAAAAAATCTGGTCTCAAAATATTAAAAAGAGTATTAATAAAAATTATAGTTTTGAAAATAAATTAAATATAAAAAGAATACATAAACAAAAACCAAAAATAATATTTTTTGTTTTCTGGTCAGAGTATATACCAAAAGAAATATATGAAAAATTTCTTTGTATTCAATTTCATACATCTGATTTGCCAAAATTTAGGGGAGGAAGTCCAATTCAAAATCAAATAATTAACAAAGTTTATAAATCAAAAATTTCTGCTTTCAAGGTAAATTCAATATTGGATAGTGGAGATATATGTTTAAAAAGAAAAATAGAATTAAAGGGTTCTGCAGAACAGATTTTTATAAATATAGAGAAAAAAGCTTTCGATATGATTAAATTTATAACAAAAAAAAAGAGTATAAGATTTACTAAACAAAAAGGTCGAGCATCATATTATAAAAGAAGAAAACCTGAAGAAAGCAACTTGAATAAATATAAAATCAATAATTTAATTAAGTTTTTTGATTTAATCAGATCAACAGATGCTCCTGGTTATCCTGCTGCTTATTTAAATTTTAAAAACTTTTATATAGAAATTTTTAATGCTAAAATGTCTAAAAAAACCATAAATGCGCAAATTAAAATCTCAAAAAAAAAATAATATATTAATTGTTGCAGCTCATCCTGATGATGAAATTTTAGGATGCGGTGGTTCAATTATTAAATGGAAAGATGATTATGACATTAATGTAATTTTTATGACAGATGGTGTTTCTTCAAGAGGAAAAAATATTATTAAAAAAAAGCAAAGAAAAAACTCATGTTTAAAATTATTTAATAAACTTAAATTAAATAAACCTATATTTCTAAATTTTCCTGATAATGAGATGGATAAAGTATCTCTTCTAAAAATTATAAAAAAAATTGAAATTATTTTAAATAAATTGAGACCTGAGATAATTTTGACTCATTATGCAGAATGTTTAAATATTGATCATAGATTAACACATCAAGCAGTTATTACAGCATGTAGACCATTAAAAAATTTATCAGTTAAAAAAATTTTAAGTTTTGAAGTTTTATCAAGCACTGAATGGGCAAAATTTAAAGGTAAGCAATTCGAGCCTAATTATTATGTAGATATAACCAAACATTTTGCAGATAAAATTAATGCTTTAAAATTTTATAAAACAGAACTAAGAAAATACCCCCACAGTAGATCTTTAATCGCAGTAGAAGCTCTTGCAAAATATAGGGGTATTAGCTCAGGTGTTAAATATGCAGAAGCTTTTTTCTTAAACAGATTCTTAGAAAATTGAATTGAAAAATATTAATTTAAGATTGGCAAATAAAGAGGACACTAATTTTTTATTAAAAATGTATAATCTTGGTGTAAAAGAAAATAATTTTAAAAATCAAAATCAAATTTCTATGCAAGAGCATGTTCAGTGGTACAAAGATGCCTTAAAATCTAATTTTGTATATATTTATATTTGTAGGAAAAAAAAAAATAAAATTGGATATGTAAAATTTAATATTTTTCATAGTAATTCTTGCTATGTCTCCATAATAATAAAAAAATTATATAGAAAAAATGATATTGGATCATTTTGCCTTAAAAAAGGTCTAAAAAAGTGCTTTAAATCCATAAATTTGAAAAATATTTACGCTGAAGTTTTAAAAAATAATAAAGTTTCACAGAAATTCTTTGAAAAAAATAATTTTAAAAAAATAAGAATTACAAAAAAATTAAGTGAATTTTTTGATAAAAAGAATTATTTGTATTTGAAAAATAATGAGAACAAAATTTATAAATAAATATCCTTTTTTTATTGCAGAAATATCAGGCAATCATAATGGGGACATTAAAAAAGCAAAAAAACTTATATATTTGGCAAAAAAAAATGGTGCAGATGCGGTAAAACTTCAAACATATACACCAGATATGATGACGCTTAGATCAACAAATTTTAAAATTAAAAGTGGAATTTGGAAGAATTATGATTTGTGGAATTTATATAATAAAGCACAAACACCCCTCGAGTGGCATAATGAGTTATTTGAATATGCAAAAAAGTTAAAAATAAAAATTTTTAGCACACCATTTTCAATAGAAGGAGTCAATTTCTTAGAAAGTTTGGGAGTGCAAATTTATAAAATTTCATCCTTTGAAATGAATGACGTAAGTTTGATTAAAGCCGTGGCAAAAACCAAGAAGCCAATAATCCTATCTACAGGTTTAGCAAATATGAAAGAGATTGGAAATAGTGTTAAAATTGCGAAAAAATATGGATGTAAAGATTTGACGCTTCTTTATTGTGTGAGCAACTATCCTTCAAAAAAAAATGATTTTAATTTAAACATGATAGATGATTTAAAAAAAAAGTTTAATTGTACTGTTGGATTATCTGATCATTCTAATGGTTCAGAAATAGCATGTTTGTCGATAATTAAAGGAGCTAAAATTATTGAAAAACATATTTGTTTGAAAAATATTAAAAGTGTAGACTCTGAATTCTCATTGAAAGATAATGAAATTAAAAAGTTCAGAAACGACATTACAAACGCTTACCAACTTGTAAATACAAAAATAAAAAAATATAGCACGGTACAAAAAAATTCTATATTTAGAAGATCTATTTATGCTACCAAAAATATAAAAAAAGGTGAAAAATTTACTACCAAAAATATAAAAACTTTTCGACCTGAATTAGGTTTAAGTGCTTCTTATTATTTAAATATATTAAATAAAAAGTCACCTTATAATATTAAAATTGGTAAACCTTTAAGTAAAACAATAGCAAGTAAACTTCGTTAGTTTAATTGATTAAATAAAAGCAATTTAATTAAAATTTTTTTCAGTGCATAAATTAAGCCAATTGAGTTATTAGTACTGGTCAGCTACATACGTTGCCGTACTTCCACATCCAGCCTATCAACGTGGTGGTCTACCACGACTCTATAG
>MDTD01096774.1_pt1 | contig 31776 bp, 38 predicted proteins | sample 811221 | NCBI WGS metagenome assembly MDTD01 (sample SAMN05326646, study PRJNA326480) | marine metagenome | isolation source: seawater | place: Pacific Ocean: South West | collected 2011
CCAGTGTAAAGACCATAAATCTTCGGAAGGTTTTGTATAAATCCACCTTTAAACATTAGTCATCCTCCTTTTCTCCGAAGCCAAACTCTTCGTCGATTTTCTCTTGCTTATTAGCAAACCAGAAAATGATTAATACAAATGCAAGGAGTGATCCTTGAGCAGTCATATAATAAGCTAGCGGATACCCTAAAAAGCTAGCAGAGTTCAGTTCGTAACCAAAAAGGAAAATTACCATTGAGAAGAAAGCCCATAATGCTAATGTTACAAACATATGCATTCTAGTTTTTTCCCAATGTTTTTCTTTATTTGACATATTTCCCCCTATATATTTACGTTAACGTAATTAATGAAAAGACCTTACTTATTTTGAGGTTAATTAAAAGTTAAAAAACCTATTTTGAAAGGTTAGAAAGGCTGAAAAATGGGGCATAATGACAGAGGTAAAAAATATACAACTTGAAATTGAATTTAAAACTTATTTCTGAGGTATTTTCAGCTGTAAAAGAATACCTATTTTCTCATCAAAAATTTATTAATAAATTTACGACCATTAATAATATAGATGATCTGGGAATTTTTATAAGACAACGATCATCATTTGTTACTCAAACAACTTTGTATGGTTATCTCAAAACAAGGATGGGCTTAAAATATACACTTATGTTTAGCGATGATATTTTCTTACAATCAATAAATAAATCAAAATGGAATATTTTTGTTGAAGCTCTAGGAGATCTTACATTATTCACAGTCTCAAGTCTTATTAGCAAAGGTAAAATAAAAGATTTTGATTTATCAAACTTTTACAACAATATTCTTGATGAGGAAATAAAAGATCAAATGTCACCAGAATTTATTCAAATTGCAAAAGATAATTTTAAAATCAGAGTAGATGGAGTTGATTTGACAAATTATTTCAAGAACGAGCCTTTTAGATTAAGTGGGCAAGCTTTATATAAATGGTCTCCTATAGCAGATGAACTTAAAATTTTGGATAAAGAAGTAGTTTTAAATTCAATAAAGAATAAATGGAATACTGTAATTTCCGATTTTGAAAAATTAAGTTCAAAATTTGAAATTTAATTTTTGTTTTGTCTGTTTTCAATTAGAGAGTCCACTACAGATGGATCAGCCAAAGTAGTTGTATCGCCTAGTTCTCTGTGTTCATTGGCTGCAATTTTTCTTAAAATTCTTCTCATAATTTTTCCCGACCTAGTTTTAGGAAGTCCGGGGGCAAATTGTATTAGGTCCGGTGTAGCTATCGGACCGATTTGTTTTCTCACCCATAATTTAAGCTCTCTCTCAAGATCACCGCTAGATTGTTCACCAGCGTTTAAAGTTACGTAACAGTAGAGGCCATTTCCTTTAATATCGTGTGGGTAACCTACAACTGCTGCTTCAGCAACTTTAGGGTGAGCTACAAAGGCACTTTCGATTTCTGCAGTGCCTAAATTATGTCCTGAAACAATAATTACATCATCAACTCTTCCAGTGATCCAGTAATAACCATCTTTATCTCTTTTACATCCATCACCAGTAAAATATTTTCCATCGAATTGAGAGAAGTAAGTGTCAATAAATCTTTTATGATCCCCATAAACTGTCCGCATTTGCCCCGGCCATGATTGTGACATACATAATCTTCCTTTGCATGCACCTTTCAAAACCTTTCCAGCTTCGTCTACAATTACTGGTTTAATGCCATAAAAAGGTTTTGTTGCTGAACCAGGTTTTAAATCTATCGCACCCGGTTGAGGAGATATTAAAATGCCACCAGTTTCTGTTTGCCACCATGTATCAACTATTGGACACTTGGAATCACCAACAACTTTGTAATACCACATCCATGCCTCAGGATTTATAGGCTCACCAACCGTTCCAAGCAATTTGAGGCTTTTCCTACTAGTTTTTTTTACTGGAGTATCACCTTCTTTCATTAAAGCTCTAATTGCTGTTGGCGCAGTATAAAAAATGTTAACTTTATATTTGTCAACGACTTGCCACCATCTGGAACTGTCAGGATAATTAGGAACTCCCTCAAACATAATAGTAGTAGCTCCATTAGAAAGAGGACCGTAGATTATATAACTGTGACCAGTAACCCAACCAATATCTGCTGTACACCAATAAATATCTTTTGGTTTATAATCAAAAATGTACTGGTGTGTCATTGAAGCGTAAACAATATACCCTCCAGAAGTATGTAATACACCTTTGGGCTTGCCAGTAGAGCCAGATGTATACAAAATGAACAAAGGGTCTTCCGCATTCATCTCTTCTGGTTCGCACTTAGATGACGCTTTTGAAATTAGCTCCTCATAAGAAACATCTCTTTCATTGTCCCAATTTACCTGATTTCCAGTTCTTTTAACCACAATACATTTTTTTACATTAGGACATTGAAGCAAAGCTTCATCAGCTATCTTCTTTAGCGGAATTATCTTACCACCTCTTACGCCTTCATCAGCAGTTATTATATAATCTGACTCACAATCGTTAATCCTTGTCGCTATTGAATCAGGGGAAAAGCCTCCAAAAATAATCGAGTGAATGGCGCCTATTCTTGCGCATGCGAGCATAGTGTAAGCTAATTCTGGTATCATTGTTAAGTAAATTGTAACCCTGTCACCTTTCTGGATGCCAACACTTTTAAGAGCGTTAGCTGCTTTACAAACATTTTTATGAAGTTCTTTATAAGATATTTTCTTCTGATCCGACGGGTCATCTCCAACCCAAATTATTGCAGTTTTCTTACCATTCTTTTTGAGATGTCTATCGATACAGTTTGCAGAAACATTTAGTGTTCCATCATAATACCATTTTATCTTAACATCTTCTTTGCTATATTTAATATCTTTAATTTTTGTGTAGGGTTTTATCCAATTTATCCTTTTACCCTCTTTACGCCAAAAATTTTCATTATCCTTTACGGACAAATTGTATTTTTTTTGATATTTGGATTTATTTACGTAAGCTTGATTTCCCCAGTATTCTGATACCTTAATTACGGAATTACCGTCATCATCATGAGTTAGTAGAGTTTTTTTTGAAGAAAATTTTTTTATCTTTCTAGATTTTTTAATTTTTCTAGAAACTCTTCTTTTTTTCTTCTTTATTTTTTTTTTCTTTTTTTTACTTTTACTTCTCTTCGACACTATTTTCTCCCACTCAGATATTACCCATGTTACAAATTATTTTCCAGCTTTTATAATCTATAGGCATAACAGAAAGCCTGCTTTGTTTAACCAGCTTTAAATGGCAAATTTCCCTTGTTTTTTTGATATTTTCTAGGGTTACAGTCTTAGGAAATTTTTTTTTAAACCTAACCTGAACAGCAATAAATCTTCCTTTTTTGTCAGTTTTATCAGGAAAAGCCTCTTTAATAATTTCTACTATTCCCACAATTTCTTTTCCAATATTGGAGTGATAAAAAAAACATTGATCTCCTTTTTTCATTTCTTGAAGAAAATTTGCTGCTTGATAATTTCTTACTCCGTCCCAGGCAACTCCTTTAACCCCAGCGTCTCTTTGCTGTTCTATTGACCAAACATCTGGTTCTGATTTTAATAACCAATATTTTATCATAATTTAAGCCCCGGTCCTTTCATGAAGGGAGCATCAGGATCTAACGGCCATCTTGATTGAGCTTTAACATTTAAACCTTCATTAAATTTTTTTTTATATCTTCTTAATCCGGCCCAGGCTATCATTGCTGCATTATCCCCGCAAAATTCTATATTTGGAAACATGGGATAAAATTCATTTTTGTTGGCTACATTAATTAAATTTTTTCTTATAGTTTTGTTAGCTGCTACACCTCCCGCGACAACAAAAATCGCTTTTTCTTTTTTTGTGAAGTTTTTGAATTGATGAATTGCTACTTCAGTTTTCTTTTTGAGAATATTATTGATTGTTTTTTGAAAAGATGCTGCTAGATTATATTTAAGCTGATTATTATTTTTGATTTTTTTTGCCTCTCTCATAACAGCAGTTTTCAAACCAGCAAATGAAAAATTGCAACCCGCCCTATTAATTATAGGTTCTGGAAGTTTAAAAAAATTTGCATCGCCCTTTTTAGCAAACTTTTCTACATTTGGACCACCAGGAAAACCTAGTCCAAGCATTTTTGCTGTTTTGTCAAATGCCTCGCCTAACGCATCATCAATTGTGGTTCCAATCTGCTTATAATTGTTGATATCTTTTACAATAAGGTATTGTGAGTGTCCGCCCGAAATAAGAAGAAGTAAATAAGGAAATTTAAGATTTTTTTCTAATTCAGGACTTAGCGCGTGACCTTCTAAGTGATTAACTGCTATGAATGGTTTGTTTAAAAAGGATGCTATAGATTTACCTATATTAAGTCCCACAGTTAGACAAACGATCAATCCCGGGCCAGCAGTTGCAGCGACACCGTCAATTTCGTTTATTGATAAGCTACTATTTTTTAAGGCTTTCTTGATAATAAAATCTATATTTTCTGAATGAGATCGCGCTGCAAGTTCTGGCACAACACCCCCAAAACTTTCATGCTCTTTAACCTGGCTCGACACTACGTTTGACAAAACACTCGCTGAACCATCTTCGTTTTGCTGAACTACTGAAGCAGCTGTTTCGTCACAACTTGTCTCAATGCCTAAAAAAGTAAGTTTTTTTTTCATTAATTTAGATAGTATAAAATAAAGATAAAAAAAATAAAATGAGTAAAACAATAATCATTGGTACAAGAAGTAGCAAATTATCATTAGCTTATGCTAATAAGGTAAAGAACTTAATTTTACAATCTCAAAAAAATGGGAAAAAAAAAGTTCAAATAATAAAAATAAAGACGACTGGTGATTTGTTCAAAGATAAAAAAATGTCAGATATTGGAGGAAAAAATTTTTTTTGTAAAGAGATAGAAGACCAATTAAACGCGGGAAAGATTGATATAGCTGTACACTCTCTTAAGGACATGGAAACTTTTGAACGAAAAGAACTTATCATTGGCGCATATATAAAAAGAAATGATCCTAGGGATGTTCTTATATTCAAATCAAATAAAAATCTCGACAATTTAAAAAATAAAAAAATCGGCTCAAGTTCAAAAAGAAGAGAGCTACAAGTTAAATTAATTTATCCAGGCGTGAAAATTAATGACATCAGAGGAAACATTGAAACTAGAATAGCAAAAGTTGATAATCAAGAATTTGATGGTGTCATTTTGGCTATGGCAGGATTACAAACTTTGAAGCTGGAGAAAAGAATTAAAAAAATATTTTCAGAAGACGAACTTCTACCTGCTGCTGGGCAAGGAGTTATAGCTGCGCAAAGAAGAAAAAATGACAAAAATATTAAAGAAATTTTAGATACAATAAATCATTCAGAGACAAAAATTTGTGCGTTAGCTGAAAAAAGCTTTTTGAAAACAATAGGAGGTGATTGTCATACAGCCGTTGGAGCTCTAGCTAAAATTGACAGAAATAGAAAAATTAGTTTAAAAGTTCAACTTTTTTCAGACTTGGGAAATGAATCTCGTAAAATTGAAAAGATAGGTGAAAAAAAAGATGCTGAAAAAATTGGTAAATTAGCAGGGGAGGAACTTCTTAATTTTTTTGGAGAAAGATATAAAAGAAAAATATGAATATAATATTAACTCGACCACTTCTAGATACCGAGGATTTGATGTCTAAACTACTTTCAAGAGGACACAAGATAATACACGTTCCCACATTAAAAATTTCTCAAGCTAAAAGTGAAATCTTAAATTTGGAAAATTATGATGTTTTAATATTCACAAGTACTAATGCTGTAAGAAATTTTAAATTTAAGAATATTAGTAATAAAATTTTATGTTTTTGCGTTGGATCAATAACTGAGAAAATGGTGAGATCTATTGGATTTCAAAATACTTTATCTGCTGGAGGAACAGTTTTAGCTCTTAAAAATCTTGTTACTAATTCTGAAAAAGTTAAAAAGAATTCCAGGATCGCATATATTTGTGGAGATAATATTTCGTATGAGCTTGATCTAGAGCTAAAAAAAGAGGGCTATAATCTTAATAAGGTTGTTAATTATATATCTGAAAAAATTACTAACTTAAGCGAAATAGGTAAAAAGCTTATTGAAGAACACCCCCCACATTATGTATTTATATATTCTAGAAGAAGTGCCGAAAGTTTTGATGAAATAGTGAAAAAATATTCATTAGCATCAAAGATGACACAATCTAAAGTTATGTGTATAAGTAAAAAAATTGCAGATATTTTCTCAAATAAGGGATGGAAAAAGATCGAAATTTTTAGCCCTGGTGAAGAAATATTAAAAATTGAAAATTAGTATGAATATACTTGATGAATTTAAAAATTTGTTTTTAGACGTTTGGAAAAAAGGTATTTCAGGGGTAAATATATCTGAAATACTTATCGCTCTCATAATTTTTTTATTTTTTTTATTTTTGAGAGGTATATTTGCAAAATTTGTAATCAGGAGATTAGAGAAATACGTTTCAAGGACCACAAATAAGTTTGACAATTCGTTAGTTAGCTCAATGGAGGGACCCGCTAAATTTTTTCCAATTGTAATAGGTTTCTTTATTGCAACAACTTATTTAACGGTAGACGGGAAAGGAATGATTTTTTTAGAAAAAATTAATCGGTCCCTTATAACAATATTAATTTTTTGGACATTTCATCAAGCAATAGGACCGCTTTCCGTTTTGATAAAATCAGTTGGAGATTTATTGTCGAAAGACTTAATTGACTGGATAATTAAAGCGATCAAAATTTTAATTTTGATTTTAGGCTTAGCAGCAGTTCTTGAAATTTGGGGCATAAAGATCGGACCAGTAATAGCAGGATTAGGGTTGTTTGGTGTAGCGGTCGCATTAGGAGCTCAAGATTTATTTAAAAATTTAATTTCTGGAATTTTAGTTTTAGTTGAAAGAAGATTTAAAGTAGGCGATTGGATTTATGTAGAGGGTGTAATAGAAGGAATTGTTGAAAGTATTGGTTTTAGATCCACAGTAGTTAGAAGATTCGACAAGTCCTTAGCAACTATTCCCAATTTTCAATTTGCAGAAAAAGCAGTGATAAACAATACTCAGATAACTAACAGGCGAATTTCATGGATTATTGGTCTCGAATATAGAACCACGGCTGAGCAGCTAAAAAATATTCAGAGACAAGTGATTGAATACATAGAACAAAGCGATGATTTTGTTACAAGAAAAGACACTTTACTATCGGTAAAGGTTGACCAATTTGCTGCTAGCTCAATTGACCTAAAGTTAATTTGTTTCACTAAAACTGCAAACTATAAAGAATGGCTTAACGTGAAAGATAAGCTCGCATTAGAAATAAAAAAAATTGTTGAAATAAACAAAGCATCGTTTGCGTTCCCTAGTACATCAATTTATGTGGAGAAAAATTAATGAAATCAGTTTTAATTTTATTTGATAATCTCATTTCACTTTATATTTGGGTATTAATTATTAATGTAATTTTAAGTTGGCTGGTGGCGTTCAACGTTCTTAACACCGGTAATAGATTTGTATATTCTGTATTAGATATAACTTACAAACTGACTAATACACCATTGAATTTTATAAGAAGATTTTTACCTAATCTAGGATCAATTGATATTTCACCAGTAATTTTAATTTTATTATTAATGTTTTTTAGAAATCTCATATTTGAGTATTTAGCCCCAGGTTTATTCTAATGATTATAGACGGAAAAAAATTATCTGAACAAATACTATCCAAAGTTAAACAAGAAGTAATTGAGATAAAAAAAAAAGGCAAAACGCCTGCCTTATCTGTGATCTTGATTGGAGATTACCCTCCAAGTGAAATTTATGTGAAGAATAAAGAAAAAATTGCCAAAAAAGTCGGCATAAACTCAAAGATTATTCGCTATGAAAAAAACGTTAAACAATCGGAAGTAATTAATAAAATAAAAGAATTAAACAAGAATTCTGAAATTTCAGGCATTTTAGTCCAACTTCCACTACCTAAGCATTTTAATAAAGAGGAAATTATTAATTCGATTTTGCCCTCAAAGGATGTAGATGGATTTCACCCTGTAAATGTAGGAGGCCTAGCCTCTGGATATGACTCTATAGTTCCATGCACGCCGCTCGGTTGTTTATTGATATTAAAAAGTCTGAATGAAGATTTAAACGGAAAACACGCAGTAATAATTGGTAGATCGAATTTAAACGGTAAACCAATGGCACAACTTTTACTTAAAGAAAATTGTACTGTTACAATTTTACACTCTAAAACTAAAAACTTAAAAGCCGAGTGTATAAGAGCAGATATTTTGATTGCGGCAGTTGGTGTTAAAGAGATTGTAAAGGGGGATTGGATAAAAAAAAACGCAATAGTAATAGATGTGGGGATCAATAAAGTTAATGGTAAACTTTTTGGGGATGTTGACTTTGAGAATTCAAAAAAAAATGCGAAAGCTATCACGCCAGTTCCTGGTGGTGTTGGCCCAATGACTATTGCCTGTTTACTAAAAAACACCATAAAGTGCTTCAAAAAATCCAATATTTTTTGATATTGAAAATTAATAATTTATAGAAATGAAACTTTTTTTAATTTTAGGAAATCAATTATTTAACACAAAATATTTAAATGATTTTAAAGATCATATTTTTTTTATGGCTGAAGATCATGGGTTATGTACTTTTGAAAAACACCATAAATTAAAAATTCTCCTTTTTTTATCTTCAATGAGATCATTTCGAGATGAATTAAAAACAAAAAAATTTAATATAATTTATAAAGACATTAATAAAGATTTCAAACTTACATATGAAAAGAAACTTGAAAAAGTTTTCAAGGAAAAGAAAATCAAAGAGGTTTCTTTTTTTGAAATTGAGGACAAATTTTTTGAAAAAAGAATTATTAATTTGATAAAAAAAAATTCTATAAATTTCAATCAAATAAAATCTCCGATGTTTTTAAATAGCAGAAAAGATTTTAAAGAATACCTTTCAAAAAATAAGAGACCATTTATGGCTAACTTTTATAAAAATATGCGATCTAAAATGAATTTGTTAATGAATAAAAATGGAACACCTAAAGGAAATAAATGGAGTTTTGATGAGGAAAACAGAAAAAAAATTCCAAATTCGATAGATATTCCAAAAATTTCAAAAATAAAAGAGACAAAAGACACAATGATACTTAAAAAGTTTATTAATTCTAATTTCAAAGATCACCCAGGAAATACTGATAATTTCTGGTTTCCCACAACAAGAAAAGACGCCAACAAATGGCTCGATGATTTTTTAAAAGAAAGAATAAAATTATTTGGTGATTACGAGGACGCCGTTACTGAAAAATCAAATGTTGTCTTCCATAGTGCTCTGAGTCCGTTAATAAATTTAGGACTAATAACTCCAGAGGAAATTATAGAAAAATTAAGAAAAATTGAAAATAGAATACCAATGAACTCTTTAGAAGGTTACATAAGACAGATAATAGGTTGGAGAGAATTCATGAGAGGAATTTATCAAAATTATGATCAAAGATTAGAAAAGACAAATTTTTTTAACCATAAAAGAAAAATGAAAAAAACTTGGTATAGTGGAACTACAGGTTTAGACCCATTAGATCACGCAATAAATAACGCGAGAAGATATGGATGGTCTCACCACATAGAAAGACTTATGATATTAGCAAATATCATGAACCTTTGTGAGATAAATCCCAAACAAGTATATAAATGGTTTATGGAAATGTTTGTAGACTCGTCCGATTGGGTTATGTCGCCTAACGTATACGGTATGGGACTATTTAGCGATGGAGGAATCTTTGCTACAAAGCCGTACATCTGTGGCTCTAGTTATTTCCTAAAAATGATGCACTTCAAGAAAGGACCTTGGTGTGATGTAATGGATGGTCTATATTGGAAGTTTATAGACAGAAATAAAAAATTCTTTTTAAAAAATCCTCGACTAGCAATGATGGTCAGAGTTTCTGAAAAAATTAATAAAGAAAGAAAATCAAGAATTTTTAAAGCAGCTAATAATTTTATTGAAAATAATACTAATGGTTAAAGTTTTTTTTAACAATTCATGTAATATTTGTAAAGCAGAGATTAATCATTACAAAAAACATGTCGAGGGAAAGGTAGAGTGGATTGATGTGACAAGTAATTTAGAAGCTCAAAGAATTACTTCAAAATCTTATAAGGAACTTTTAAGAAGGATGCACGTGCTACACGACGGAAAGATAGTAGATGGTGCGGAATCTTTTTTGATAATCTGGAAAAATATTCCAAAATATAAATTTCTTTATAAAATTTTTAAAGTCAAACCACTATTCTTTCTTCTAAGTATTTTTTATGAGATAGCAGCTTATTTTTTATTTTTAAAAAACAAACATCTCCTAAAGTGATAAAAAAAACAGATCTCCCTATAAAAAACTGCTTTACATGTAAAAAACCATTTTCCTGGAGAAAAAAATGGAGACTGAATTGGGAAAAAGTTAAGTATTGCTCAAAGAAATGCTCAAAAAAAAAATGAAGAATTTTATTTTTATAGTTTTATCGATTATATTTATTTCCAGCGATTCGTTAAGTCAAAATCATTATATTACATATCTAAAAAATGGAGGTAATGTTGTTTTTATACGGCATGCTTTGGCCCCTGGATCTGGTGATCCAATAAATTTTGACATTAAGAATTGTGACACTCAAAGAAATTTAAGTGTAGAGGGCATTGAACAGTCTAAAAAAATTGGAAGTTTTTTTACTAAAAACTCAATACCTATAGATGTTGTTTATTCTAGTGAGTGGTGCAGGTGCAAAGATACTGCAAAATATGCTTTTAGGGATTTTCAAACTCTAGAGTCTTTAAACTCGTTTTATTCAAAAAATTATAGACAAAATCAAGATTCACAAATAAAAGACCTCAAAAGTTTTATTAAAAAATGGGATGGCAATAAAAACTTGGTCTTTGTAACGCATTACGTTGTAATTTTAGAAATGTTAAACTATGCTCCAAGTTCAGGGGAAATAATAATTTCAAATAAAAATTTGGAATTAATATCGAGTTTGGAAGTAAATTAATTATGTGTCCATTGTGTTATATATCCGGGTTTATTGCTACTTTATTTGGTGGCTCTTTATTAGCAATAGTTAATCATCCAATTTCTTGGGGTTTAAGTATAATATTTTTAATATATGCTTATATGAAATTTGTTGAAGCTAAAAGAAGAGGAAAAAGCATGAGCAGCAAAACAAAAGAGTTAAATAGAAAAACAATTTTTAGATTCACCCAAGGTGTTATTGTAGGATCAATCGTCTCCGTTGTTGTGTTCTACAGTCTTACTTATAAAGAACATGAAAGAATGCACGATTTATTAGAGAAACATGGTATTGAAAAGCATAGTCATTAATCGTCATCATCTCTCCAGCCATCGATATACAATTTCCAACAAGCAAAGCTAACTGAGATAATTCCAACACAAAAACCAAGTAAAACACCGTTGTCTTTTCCTAGATAAATAGTACCGTAATGAGCACTTAAAATAGGGGGTACAACTAAAATCGCACCAACCAAAAAATATCTAAAAAAAAAGGGAGGTTTTTTCAAATTGAGTTACCTTTTACAAAAGGTCCGTTTACTGAAATAGTAAACCAGCATTCTTGACAATTTTTCTCATTACCTTTTGTCACTTGCCAGACATAAGTGAAAACTTTTTTCTCTTTTGATATGACTTTAATGTCATAAATAAACGATATATTTGTTTTTGATTTTAAAATAATTTCATGAGAAAAATGATTTAATAGAATTCTATAATCTTCATTGTACAACATATTTGTAAACTTTGATAAAGGGCCGGTATAAACTTTATTTCTTGGATGAGCAAATATCCAGGTTTGCTCTATCCCAGAATTTTTTTTCGGCACATCATTATTTTTAAGAGCATCAAGCTGTATTTTTACTACTTCTAGAGGTTTTAAATTCTTACTAGGAAGAATAAACTCTGGTTTTGCGTGAGTGGATAAAATATTCAAAATAAAAAAACTTATAATAAGCAGAGTATTAATTTTCTTCATGATCTCAAGCTTTCAACTATTTTTGGTATATAATTTTTAAAATTAAAAAAACCTTTATTACAATATTGCCAAGAGATCCTATCAATTTTCCTATATAGGAAATTTACGTTTTTAATTTTGTTATTAATTAAAAAGTCTAAGTTTTCACCGATTGAGGGATAAATAACATTAACATTTTCATTAATATTAGTAATCTCATTAATATTTATTATTTCGTGATTTATTTTCATTTCTTTTAATCTCTCACTCTGATCCTCAAACAAATTCTTTTTAAAATCAATCACTTTTTGATTTAATGTGATATTTCTTTTTTCATTACCATTTTTTACAAGAAATATGTTATCAAAATTTATTTCTTTGAACTCACTTGTTTCGAATGAAAGATGGTTATCGAAAATTAGCAAAGGCTTATCTTTGAAGACATTATTTATGAAATTTATTTTTTTTACAGAGTATACTCTCTTATCATTAATTGGTGGGGCCTGCTCACGTAATTTTATATTATCATATCTATTATTAGTAAATTTTTTAATATTCCACTCAGTGGCTAAATAATTTTTACCTTTAGTTTGAACACCAGCAACCCACCGCCAGCCAAGTGTATTGGATGCAGAATCACCATCATACAAATATTTAAGAAAGAACTCAGCTCCTAACTGCCATGGTAATTCTAAAGTAAAAATCCAGATACTGGCAAACCACATTCTAGTATGATTATGAAGGTAATTATTATTTTTTAACTCATGAACCCAATCATTAAAACAAATAATGTCTGTTTTACCCTCTAATGCTTTCAAGTAAGTTTCATCTTTTGAAAATTTTTCTTTTAAGTTATCTAAATCAATCAAGTAATCTCTCCAAACTTCAGGTCTTAACTCAAGCCATCCTTTCCAATAAATTCTCCATAAAATTTCTTGAATAAACTTTTCATTTTTTGAAAATGAGAATTTTTTTAAACATTGATCTATTATCTCTCTTTCATTTATCAATCCATGGCTAATATATGGAGATAGTTTAGATACATTTGATTTCTCTAACGATCCATCGTCAAAATTTCTTTGCTCAGAATATTTTTCTAACCCATTCAATAAAAAATTATCTAGCTTATTTAAAGCTGACTGCCTTGAAGTTCCAAAACCCATGATAAATATTATATATCTTTAATTCTTTTTGGATCTATTTTTAAAATTTTACTATTTCTAAATCTTATGACAATTGTAGCTATCGAAACAATTAATATTGCTAAAGATATGTAGACAAGTGTTATAGGATCGTCATTCTTATCCTGCAGTATTATATATCTAGCTAAGGCTGTGATTGCAATTACAAGGGGATAAATAATTCTCACAGATTGAGTTTCCCAATATGATCTTACCAGTCCTATAACCTCAATATAAATGAACATTAAAAGAAGATCTGCAAGATTTATTGATCTATTGTTATACATTTCCATTACCTCTAATACAAAAGCTATAACAGTTGCAAAGAGAACGAATATCACAGCGGTTAATTGAATATTTCTTATTGTTGAATTCATTATAATTTATTTAATTGTTTTGCATGATATTTAATAAATTTCTCAACTTTCTTTTTATCAAAAAATTTGTTTTCTTCAAAAGAAACTTTTTTAACAGAATATGCCTTGTTACCCGTTTTTCTTGATAAAATTATAATATTCCCTTTATAAATTTTTAATACAACTTGACCTGCGACTAGATATCTTTTTTTATCTATAATTTTCTGAAGTGCTATTCTTTTTTTTGAGAACCAGTAACCATTGTAAATAAGCTCAGCATAAAATGGCATTATCCTATCTTTTGCATGCATAGTTTCCTTATCTAAAGTAACCGACTCAATAGCTCTATGCGCGACGTATAAAATACTTCCCCCTGGGGTTTCATAAACACCTCTTGATTTTATTCCAATAAATCTATTCTCAACTAAATCAACTCTTCCTACTCCGTTTTTACCACCTATACGATTTAATTTTTCCAATATTTTCTCTGGAATTAATTTTTTCCCGTTAATAGCAACTGCATCACCGTTTTTAAAATCTATTTTGACAATTGCTGGTTTTTTTGAGGCTTTTTCGATTGGTTTAGTTCTTTGAAAAATAATTTCTGGTGCAGAATTTTTTGGATCTTCCAACATTTTTCCTTCAGTTGATGTATGAAAAATATTATCATCAACAGAAAATGGGGGCGCGCCTTTCTTATCTTTTGGAATAGGAATATTATTTTTTTTTGCATATTTAATCAGGTCAGTTCTAGACTGTAATTTCCACTCTCTCCATGGAGAAATAATCTTTATTTTTTTTCCAAAATAAGCATAACCTAATTCAAATCTAATTTGATCATTACCTTTACCGGTTGCGCCATGAGAAACAGCATATGCACTAAATTTTTTTGCTATTGCAATTTGTCTTTTTGCTATCAGAGGTCTAGCGATTGAGGTTCCCAACAGATAAATGCCCTCATATAAAGCATGTCCTCTTATCATTGGAAATACATAATCCTTAACAAAAATATTTTTTAGATCTTCAATAATTACTTTTTTAACACCTAATTTTTTAGCATTTTGTATAATCTTTTTTTTGTTTATTTCTTGTCCAATATCTGCTGTGTAAGCTATCACTTCGGCCTTATAATTTTCTTGTAACCATCTTAGGATTATAGAGGTATCTAAACCCCCTGAGTAAGCTAAAACAATTTTTTTCATTAACTACAGGTTTTTTTTGCAGTGTTGTATGCTTTTGTAAAACCCATCATAGAGTAATGATCTGTTGTTTGGGCACCATTATTTGTTCTCGCGATTATCATTAGATTTGTTGCTCTTTTCATTAATTTGATAAAACCTTGTTCTTCTCTTTCATCTAATAGCCATGCAAAATTATTTTGGGAAAAAAAGGAATAGCTACTTTTACCAGATTTACCAGTGACCGATGATGTTTTATACGTATGACCACTTGTGACACTTATTTCATCTCTAACATTATCTACTGGCCTAAAAGTTACGAATATTCTCGAGTCATTTCTTTTTATAGAGGAAGGCACCCTTTTAACTGGTATGGTCTGGGCAAAACATATTTTTCCTTTTTTAGAATTTAATACAAAGCTCTCCCAATTTTTAAATTTTCCTGTCGACTTTGGATCTATTGCATTTAAGTTAAAAGGAATCAAAATAATAAAAGCTGTTAAAAAGATTTTTTTAAAAGTATTCATACCTTAATATTTATACTAAAAAAAATCTATTTCAATGGTATCAGTTATGGCGCTGGATTAGGGTTTTCGTTGTTGATTAAATTAATCTTTTCAATCATTTCATCATTGAGGTCAATATCTATACTTGAAATATTTTCCTTTAATTGATCTAAGGTTGTTGCACCAATAATATTGCTAGTAACAAAATCTCTAGAATTTACAAATGCGAGTGCAAGCTGTGTTGCGCTCATACTAAATTCTTTTGCAAGATCGCAGTATTTATCATAAGATTTAAGTGCTCTAGAGTTGCCAAATCTTTCCCAGCCTTTAAATAATACCTGTCTTGAATTTTTAGGTTTTTGATTGTTTCTGTACTTTCCTGATAAATATCCTGTCGCCAAAGGATAATAGGCCAACAAACCACATTTATCTCTAATTGATATTTCTGATAGACCAATTTCATAAGTTCTATTAACAAGACTATAAGGGTTCTGAATAGACATCATTCTTGGTAAATTTTTATTTTGTGAAATTTCTAGATATTTTGATAAACCATAAGGTGTTTCATTTGATACACCAACATATTTTATTTTTCCACTTTTGATAAACTTTTCAAGAGTTTTTAAAATTGACTCAAAGTCATTCCACTTTCCCTCTTCATTTTTATGAATATAACCTATTTGACCAAAGTTATTGGCAGCTCTCTCAGGCCAATGTAGTTGATATAAATCTATATAATCTGTTTTGAGCCTTTTTAAACTTCCTTCAATTGCTTCACCAATATTTTTTTCGTTAAAGTTATTTTTACCGTCTCTTATCCAATTACATCTTGGCCCTGCAACTTTAGTAGCTAAAATTATTTTTTCCCTATTTTTTTTCTCTTTAAACCAATTACCAATCATTTCTTCCGTCCTTCCATATGTTTTAGCCCCTGGAGGAACAGGATAAAGCTCAGCGGTATCAAAAAAATTTACGCCCATTTCAAAAGCGTAATTCATTTGTTCAAAAGCCTCTTTTTGGGTATTTTGCTCTCCCCACGTCATAGTGCCTAAACAAATTACGCTTACATCAACATTTGACGTGCCTAATTTTCTAAATTTCATAGTCTCCTTACAATTTGTCTCAATTTAAACCATAATTGAATATTGAAAAGGCTAAAAAAATTACTATATTAGTACTTATGGAATTCAACAATCAAAATACGACAGTTAAATCATCAGTATCTCAGACTATCATAGATCAAGGGCTTAGAGCCTACATGCTCAAAGTTTACAATTACATGGCCTCAGGCGTGGCCTTGACTGGTTTCGTAGCATTACTCTTATTTAAACTTGCAGTCGTAAGCGGTCCTAATGGAGAGATACAAGGTTTAACTCAAATAGGTAACGCAATCTATAACTCAGCTTTAATGTGGGTTCTTATGCTAGCACCTCTTGGTGTTGTTTTTTATATGAGTTTTGGAATAGCAAAGATGAGTGCTTCTAAAGCTCAAACTGTTTTTTGGATTTTTGCAGCCTTAATGGGTGCATCACTGTCCTCAATTTTTCTTGTATATACAGGAGCAAGCATCACTAGAGTATTTTTCATAACTGCGGGAACATTTGGAGCTATGAGTATATATGGCTACACTACAAAAAGAGATTTAACAAAGTTAGGTTCATTTTTAATGATGGGTTTAATTGGAATTATAATCGCGTCCTTAGTAAACATATTTTTAAAATCTTCCATGATGTATTTTGTAATATCGATTATTGGTGTTTTAGTTTTTGTTGGTCTAACAGCTTACGATACTCAAAAAATTAAGAACATGTATTTAACTAGTGATAGCGGAGAGGTAATTGGAAAAAAAGCTGTGATGGGAGCATTAACGCTTTATCTAGATTTCATCAATTTATTTATAATGCTATTAAGACTTTTTGGTCAGAGAAGATAATTACTTAACTAATTTTAATTTATTCCAGCTTTTTTTATTTAAGAGTCTGTCTAAGTTTTCGGATTTATCTACAATTTTACCATTTCTATCTTGTATCAAATATTTTTCACTTAAATAATTGGGTTTAAATTTTTTAAGAATTCTTAGTACTGGCTTATCCGAGACCCTCTGATAAACATTGAAAGAAACTTCTCTAATCCCAACAGAAAAAGAGTAATCTTTCCGAGAACCATTCGAGACCATTTTTGCATATAAATCTAAAATACATTTTAGTTCCTGTCTGATAAAAAAAGACTCTTTTATTTTTCTACTTCGATCATTATTAATAACCAATTTTAGTTTAATCATATCTTATATTTTTTAATTAAAGGTAATTGAAGAGCTGTGAAAATAAATGTTATCGGTAATATTCCCCAAACTTTAAAGTTTACCCAAGTTGTTTCTGGTTGTGTTCTCCACACAAACTCATTTAAAGATGCTAAAAAAATAAAAAAATATGCCCATCTTAAATTGAGCTTACTCCAGCCTATTTCGTTAAGCTGAAATGCAGTTTGTAAAAAAGACTTAAGAAAATTTTTTTGAAAAAAAACCTTGCTAATAATCAAAATAGAAGCAAAAATAATATTTACTATTGTAGGTTTTATATAGATAAAAATTGGGTTATTAAAATATAAAGTAAGACCGCCAAATAACGTAATTATGACAGCACCCATAAGCGGAACATACGGTATTTTTTTTTCTACAACATACATAATAGAAACAGCAATTATCGTGGCTATTATCAAAGGCGGTATTGCTAAAGTGAGATTGTTTCCACTTTTATAATAAATAAGAAAAAAAACTAAAAGTGGACCAAAGTCAGTTAAAAACTTTAATAAAGACTTATTCACATTAAAATCTTAACACAATTTAATCCTTTGTAAAATTTATATATTGATTTTAATATAAAAATTACTATCTTTGAATCATGTCAACAAACAAAGCTAAATTTTCTATTGGGGAAGTTGTAAAACATAAACATTTTGATTTTAGGGGCGTAATTTATGACGTCGACTTTGAGTTTAATAATTCTGAAGAGTGGTACCAGTCTATTCCAAAAGATGTTAGACCTAGAAAGGATCAACCTTTTTATCACTTATTAGCTGAGAGTAATGAGGTAACATATGAAGCATATGTTTCAGAACAAAATCTTTTAATAGATGACTCCAAGGAGCCTGTTAAGCATCCTTTGATCGAGGAAATGTTTATTGGAAAAAAGGGTTCTAGCTACCTAAAAGTTTCTAACTAAAGCTAACTGCCACAAATTAAACATTTTTGCATCAAATCAATGACACTAATTCTAGTTATTATAATATTGTTTAAGCCTAGTTGGGAATTACTCATACTTCTTACTCCCTCTCAATTCTCAATTAGGCAATAAAACAACTTCCCAAAAAAAAAATACTGTAGTATCAAATAACAATGTGGAAAGAACTTACAGCTTCAAAAACTTTTGGTTTACTAAATAAAGTTATAAGATTTTTAAAATCAATATTCTTTTATATTTTAATTCCTGGATTATTTTTTGCATTATTTTTATCACCACCTGACTATCTTCAAGGAGATAGCGTTAGAATCATGTATGTTCACGTGCCATCAGCTTGGATAAGTCTGGCAAGTTTTTCACTAATTGCAGCGTTAACAATTTTAAATTTTATTTTTAAAATTAAATATTTTAAAATAATTTGTACCAGTATCGCCCCTATTGGTCTTTTATTTACAGCTCTTGCAATAATAACTGGATCAATATGGGGAAAGCCAACATGGGGGATTTGGTGGGTATGGGACATCAGAATTACTTCTATGCTTGTTTTGATGTTATTCTACATAATATATATTCTTAATTATAAGTTGATAAAATCAGAAAAATTGCAATCAAGAATTTCTGTAGTAACTATTTTATTAGGTTTGATAAATTTACCGATTATAAAATTTTCAGTAGACTGGTGGAATACACTCCACCAACCAGCTAGCATTAAGTTGAACGCTACGAGCACTATTCATAGCAGCATGTTATTTCCATTAGGGTTAATGTTATTGGTGTTTTTGGTATATGCTGCGATAATTTTTCTAATGAAATATAAAACGGAAATCATTAAAATAAAGAAAAATAATATTAAAAGAATATGATTGAAAATCTAATAAGCATGAACGGGTACGGTTTATACGTTTGGTCTTCTTTTGGAGTCATAACTTTTTCATGTTGGTTTTTGTACTATAAAACTTTGAAGAAATTAAGAAAATATGAAAAGGATCTTGCAGTGATTATTGAAAAATTACCCATAAAAGAAAGACAAAGAATTGCCAAAAGCTCAAAAATTGCTAACGAGATTTTAACCACTTACAAGATAATATAAAGCATTTCTTAATGCTTACAAAAAAAACAAAAAATAGAATTTTTTTTCTCAGTTTAGTTTTCACATTATTTGTTATCTCTGCTTACTTTCTTTTAAGCACTCTTAGAAACAATTTACTTTATTTTAAAACTCCAACAGAGATATATAAAAGTGAAGACATTATTTCTGGCACGAAAATGAGAGTTGGAGGAATAGTAAAAAAAGACTCAATCATTCAAACAAGAAAAAACATAAAGTTTATTATTACTGATTTAGAATATGAAATTATTGTAACGTACAGTGGAACAGTTCCGAATTTATTTCTAGAGGAAAAAGGTGTCATCGCAGAGGGGAAACTAAATGATAAAAAATTTTTAGAGGCTAACAGAATTTTAGCTAAACATGATGAAAATTATAAGCCTCCAATATCAAAAAAAATAAATAATGATTAGTAATTTTGGAAATCTTCTTATATTAACTTGTATATTTTTATCCTTCCTAATTATAGTATCTGCATATAACAACCTTAAAAAGGTTAATAATTTCGTATCTAAAAAAATTTTTAATTATATAACCTTGCAATCAACAATTACAATTATTAGCTTAGCAACTCTTATTACTGCATATCTTGTATCAGATTTTTCAGTTTCGAATGTTTATGAGAACTCACACAGTTCAAAACCTTTGTTTTATAAGATCGCAGGAGCTTGGGGTAATCACGAGGGAAGTTTACTGCTTTGGATAAACGTATTAGTTCTTTTCTCTTTTTTCTTTTTTCTTTTTAATAAGAATTCGGAAAAAAATTATCGACTTATTACTTTAATAATACAAAATATTTTAATCCTAGGTTTTTTGTTTTTTTTGATTGTAAACTCAAATCCTTTTAGTTTGATTGTTCCAAAACCTATTGAGGGTCTAGGGTTGAATCCTATTCTTCAAGATCCAGCTCTAGCTATTCATCCTCCATTACTTTATATTGGATTTGTTGGATCATCTATATATTTTTCCGCAGCTATATCCTCACTCTTATCAGGATATAATGGAAAAGATTTTGCTGTATCTATAAAACCTTGGGTAATTATTTCTTGGGCATTTCAAACTTTGGGAATAATAATCGGCTCTATCTGGGCTTACTATGAATTAGGTTGGGGTGGTTATTGGTTTTGGGATCCAGTTGAAAATGCTTCGCTTATACCATGGTTTGCAATGACAGCTTTGATACATTCCATTATGGTACTAGAAAAAAGAGATACACTTTACTCTTGGGTAATACTTTTATGTTTAATGACTTTTATTTTAAGTGTAACTGGTACTTTTCTGGTTAGATCAGGAATTTTGAACTCAGTGCATACCTTTGCAAACGATCCATCCAGAGGTCTTTACATTCTATTTTTTCTAACGTTAATGATTTTATCTGCTTTTTGGGTCTATTTTAGGAAAAACAAAAAAGAAGAATTTCTATTTAAGTTACAAAGCAAAGAGACTTTTATTTTGACTAATAATTGGTTTATGATTTTTTACCTCGCCACTGTTTTAATTGGAACTTTATACCCTATATTTTTAGAGGTTTTATCAAATAACCAAATTTCTGTTGGCCCGCATTATTATAATATAATTATAGCACCAATCCTTATTCCATTTTTAATATTAATGTCATTTGGTCCATCAACTAAATGGATAAAAGGAAACTCAATAGCATTTAAACGTTTACTAATTATTTCTTTATTAGCGATAACAATAAATTTATTAATTTTTTATTTTATTGAAAAATATAATATCTTAACGAATTTTGTTGTTACGTCCTCCCTTTTTTTAATTATATTTACATTGAACGATTTTCATCATTCATTAAAAAAAAAACTTAAATACGATTTATCAAGAATAATTTCACATTTAGGTTTTGGAATGTTAATAATGTTTATTGGTTTAAATAATTCTTTATCTGAAGATTACGACTTTAATTTAAAAATAGGCGAGACAAGAACTTTAGAAAATTTTTCTATCAGATTTGACAGTATTAGAGTAGATGAGGGCTCAAATTTTAAATCTTTAATTGGTAATTTTAATATTTTAGATATAAATAAAAATTCAAAATTTACATTACGACCAGAAATTAGAATTTATAACCAACCTGAAACGGTTACTTATGAAGCTTCAATTAAATCAAATTTTGTACAAGATTATTTTTTAACGATGAGCAATATAAATAGATCTGAATTTTATAACATAAAGTTTCAGAATAAACCTTTGATGCTATGGATTTGGATATCTGCTTTAATGTTACCTCTCGGTGGTATCTTAAGAATATTTAGATTATGAGAACAAGTATCTTTGGAAAATTATTTATTTTAATCATAATTTTTACCCTATTTATTTTTTTCCTAAGCTTAGGTAACCGCAACTTTTATAACACAGAAAAATTAATTGGAAAAAAGACTCCAAATTTTTCAATAGAATTACTAGAAAATGAAAAATTGGTTTCAGAAAAAATAATTTCTACAACAAAATACTCATTGATAAATTTTTGGGCCTCATGGTGTTCCCCTTGTAGATTAGAGCATGAAAAATTAATAAGACTATCAAACTCAAATAAAATAAACATGATTGGTATAAATTTTAAAGATGATAAAATGAAGGCGTTAAATTACTTAAAAGATTTTGGTGACCCATTTAATTATTCTTTAAGAGATAGTGATGGGAGACACTCAGTAGAATTTGGTATTTATGGAATTCCAGAAACATTATTAGTTAATTCAAATTCCACTATAGTAAAAAAATTCATAGGCCCTTTAGACGAAAAGGATTATAAGGAAATATTAAAAATAATTCAAAAAAAATGAAAAATTTTATTTTTATAATAACATTTTTAAAATTAATTTTAAGTTTTACCTCTTCTTTTGCCGAGAGCAGCATTGAAGGTAAAATACTAAAAAATCTTAGGTGTTTAGTATGTCAAGGTCAAACTATATCAGACTCAAATTCTGATTTTGCCCAAACCATAAAAATAGTTGTTAGGGATCAGATAAAAAAAGGTTATAGCGAGGATGAAATATATAAATTTATGGCGGAAAAATACGGTGAATGGATCGTATTTAAGCCAAGTTTTAACTTATCGAATTCTACTCTTTGGATCGCACCATACGTATTATTGATCCTAGGTTTATTTATTTTATTAAAGTTTATAAGAAAAAAAAAGAATTATTAGATTTTTAACCCTATACATTTTTTTTATAAAATAGTACTTTCAGTTTATGAAAATAAAGTTGTTTACAGTATTAAATCTACTATTGTTAAATTTCATTTGTAATGCCCTTGCAGATGAAAATAATAAAGATTTATCAGTATATACTGGAACTTTTGATGTGATAGATAAACAAAATGATCATCAAACCTCTCTAATCGGCATAGAACATAGAAACAGTGATTTGTTCAGAAATACTATTTTAGGGAAGTTATCTCCAATTACCGGCGCCTTTATTACGGGGGATAGCGCACTTTATTTTTATACAGGAGTAGAAGCTAATTACAGTTTGGGACCGATTGACATAAAACCTAGTTTTTCCCCAGGATATTATGAAGCAGGAGATGGCAAAGATTTAGGTATGGCCCTGGAATTTAAAAGCGAAATTAAATTAGATTTAAACATTTTTGAAAATTCAAAACTAGGTTACAGTTATAGTCATATTTCAAACAACGATTGGGGAGAAACTAATCCTGGGACTAATAATCAAGCTATAAGTTTTTCACAAAAATTCTGAATAGATGTCGCTACAAAAATGTTATAATTTTCAAGATTTCAGAAAACTAGCAAAAAAGAATTTGCCTGCACCGATTTTTCATTACATAGATGGTGGGTCAGATGATGAAGTTACTCTAAAAAGGAATACCGACTCTTTTTCTAAATGTGATCTTGTTCCAAATATATTAGCTAGTGTTGGACAACCCGACTTATCAACGAATGTACTTGGAACTAAAATCGATATGCCATTATTTCTGTCGCCTACCGCTATGCAAAGACTTTATCACCATGATGGAGATTTAGCCTCAGCAAGAGCTGCAGAAAAGTTCGGAACTTTTTATAGCATGTCTACTATGGCCACCTCTTCTATAGAGGAAATCGCCAATGTCTCAAGTGGTCCAAAACTTTTTCAACTTTATATACATAAAGATCAAAGCTTAACCGATAATTTAATAGACAGATGTAAGAATTCTGGTTTCAAAGCTATGTGTTTAACTGTTGATACAGTTGTTGCAGGAAATAGAGAAAGAGATCATAGATGGGGTTTTACTACTCCCCCTAAATTAACTCTAAAGAGCATACTAAGTTTTATCTCACATCCAAGATGGTCGATTAATTATTTAACTAACAAAAAATTTGAACTTGCTAATGTATCTCATTTTACAAAAAAAGGATCATCCATTGCTAAAGGTGTAATGGAATATATTAATGAACAATATGATCCCGCAATGAGTTGGAAAGATGCTGAATACTGCATTAAAAGATGGGGGGGTCCATTTGCCATTAAGGGTCTAATGTCAGTGTCAGATGCGAAACGTGCTGTTGATATAGGAGCATCAGCAATTATGCTTTCTAATCATGGAGGGCGTCAACTCGACGGGTCAAGAGCTCCATTTGATCAGCTACCAGCGATAGCCGATGCTGTTGGAGGAAAAATTGAAATTATTTTAGATGGTGGTATCAGAAGGGGCACCCACGTTCTCAAGGCATTATCACTTGGAGCAACTGCGTGTAGTTTTGGTAAAGGATTTTTATTTGCGTTAGGAGCTGGAGGTCAAAGGGGTGTGGAAAAGATACTAGCAAATATGAAAGAAGAAATTAAAAGAGACATGATTTTATTGGGAAAAAAGAGCATTAAAGAATTAGGAGCCGACAATATTGCTTATAGATAAAATTTGATAATAATATATAAGGCCAAAAATGAAACTCGCAAAAAATTTAGAACGATTAGGGACCGAAACAGCCTTCAGCGTGCTTGCTGAGGCAAAACAACTGGAGGCTCAAGGAAAAGAGATGATCCATTTAGGATTAGGCCAGCCCGATTTTATGACTCCCAAACATATAATGGATGCTGCAAAAAAAGCGATTGATGATGGGCATCATGGATATGTGCTAGCAAATGGAATTTTAGAATGCAGAAAAGCTGTCTCAAGAAAAATTAAAAGTTTATACAAGAAAGATGTTAGTCCAGATAGAATTATGATTATGCCGGGTGGAAAACCCACGATGTATTTTGCTATACAAATGATCGGAGAGACTGGTGCAGAAATAGTTCACCCAACACCTGGATTTCCCATTTATGAGTCAATGATTAACTACACTGGTGCAAAAGCCGTTCCTTATGATTTAACAAAAGAGAAAGATTTAAAATTTGATCCGGAAAAAATTTTATCTTTAATAACAGATAAAACTAGGTTAGTTATTTTAATAAATCCCAATAACCCAACAGGAAGTTTTGTTGAAAAACCTGCAATAGATTTTCTCGCTGAGGGATTGAAGAAGTTCCCACATGTAACAATTTTAAGCGATGAAATTTACAGTAGACAGATTTTTGATGAAAAAGAAATGCCTACATTTTTTAATTATCCTGACCTTCAAAATAGATTAATAGTCCTTGATGGTTGGAGTAAAGCTTATTCTATGACAGGATGGAGAATGGGTTGGAGTGTGTGGCCAGAAAAGTTAATTCCACACGTTACTAAGTTAGCTATAAATAGTTTCTCTTGTGTTAATGCCCCGTCTCAATTTGCCGGGATAGCCGCACTAGATGGACCCGATGACTCAATTCACTATATGATGAAAAAGTTTGATCAAAGAAGGAAACTTATTCACAAAGGGTTAAATGATTTACCAGGTGTAACATGTAGTATGCCGGGCGGCGCGTTTTATGCTTTTCCAAATGTTAAAGGAACAGGGATGAGTGGCGGTGAATTTTCAAAAAAATGTATGCACGAAGCTGGTGTAGCAATAGTACCGGGTACCGCTTTTGGAAAAACAGCCCAAGATTTCGTTAGATTTAGTTTTGCTGCATCCCAGGATAATATTTCAAAGGCTTTAGAAAAAATTAAAAAAATGTTAGGTAAATAAATATGAGTCAATTAATAATGCCAAAGGTCGATAGTTTTACTATAAGTAAGAGAGAGGTTCATATTTCTGAATTAAAAAAAATTTTGCAAAATCCAGAAAATGTTTTAGCCCACCAAGATGAAATTAGACCTTACGAGACCGATGCTTTAACAGCATATAGAGAAATGCCTATGGTGGTTATATTACCTGAAAATGTAAATGAAGTTAGTAAGATATTAAAATATTGTAATGAAAATAAAATTAAAGTTGTTCCTAGAGGTGCAGGAACTGGCTTATCAGGTGGTTCATTACCTTTGAAAGACTGTGTTTTAATAAGTATGAGTAAGTTTAACAAGATAATAGAAATAGATTATGTAAATAGATGCGTGACATCTCAACCATGTGTAACAAATTTAGCTATCACCCAAGCTGTTCAAGCAAATGACTTCTATTATGCACCTGATCCATCAAGTCAAATGGCTTGCTCAATAGGAGGAAATGTTGCCGAAAACTCTGGTGGAGTGCATTCATTGAAATATGGAGCAACAACAAATAATATTTTAGGTATTCAGGTAGTGTTAATGGACGGTACAATTGTAAAATTTGGCGGTAAAGCCATGGATGCTGAAGGCTATGATTTTATGGGATTGATGACCGGGTCAGAGGGCCTTCTTGGAGTTATAACCGAAGTAACTGTTAAGATTTTAAAAAAACCAGAGTTTGTACAAACTGCTTTAGTAGGTTTTACCTCAATTGATGATGCTGGTAATTGTGTCTCGCAAATAATTGCTAAAGGCTGTATCCCAGCTGGAATGGAAATTATGGATAAAGCTTTGACAAAAGCTACAGATGATCATGTTAAAGCCGGATATCCAACAGATGCTGAAGCCATGATGATTGTAGAGTTTGATGGAACAAAAAAAGAAGTTGAAGAATATATGCTTGAAGTTAAAAATATATCTAAAAAAAATAAGTCTAACAGTTTTAAATTAAGTGAAAATGAAAATGATAGAAAAAGATTTTGGGCTGGAAGAAAAGCTGCTTTTCCAGCTTGTGGCGTACTTGCACCTGATTATCTATGTATGGATGGCTCAATTCCAAGAGGTAAATTAGCTGAAGTCCTAAAAGAAATTAATAGATTATCAAAAAAATATAATTTACCTGTTGCAAACGCTTTTCATGCGGGTGACGGTAATCTTCATCCGCTAATTATGTTTGATGCTAATGATAAAGAGTCACTTAGAAAAACTGAGGAATTTGGAGCAGAAATTTTAAAGTATTGTGTCAAAGTTGGTGGTGCTTTAACCGGAGAACATGGTGTTGGAATAGAAAAGAGAGAACTTATGTGCGAAGCATTTAATGATGTTGATATACAACAACAAATCAAGATAAAGCTTTCGTTAGATCCTAATTCTCTTTTAAATCCTGGAAAAGTTTATCCTATTTTAAGAAAGTGTGCAGAGGAGGGAAGAGTCCATGTCCATCAAGGAAAATCAAAATTTCCAGACATCCCAAGATTTTAAAGATGTTTCAATCTTCAAACCTAGTTCAGAAAAAGATATATCTGAATTTGTTAGATTTTGTAATCAAAAAAACATACCGGTTGAAATTAAAGGCTCGGGTTCAAAATCTAAAATTGGTCGGAACTTTCAATCTGAAAAAACATTAGATTTATCAAGTTATAGCGGTATTATAAAATACGAACCTGAAGAGCTATACATAAAAGTAAAATCTGGAACATCAATTAGTGAAATTTCAAAGGAGCTTGAAAAACATAATCAACAATTAGCATTTGAACCAACAGATTTCGGTTATATTTTTGATGGTGAAAGTAATCCAGGAACAATCGGTGGAACTATGGCATGCAATTTTTCTGGACCAAGAAGATTTAAATCTGGAAGCGTCAGGGACCATGTATTAGGAGTAAAAATTATAAATGGAAGAGGAGACTTGGTCAAATCAGGCGGTACTGTAGTAAAAAATGTAACTGGCTATGATTTATCAAAAATAATTACCGGTTCTTATGGAACATTAGGGGTTATTTCTGAAATATCAATAAAAGTTTTACCAAAACCACCTAGCGTGAAAAGTTTAATCATTCATAATGCCCAATTAAAAAAATCCCTTGACTATATAAACATTTCCCTTTCCTCATCATCAGATGTATCGGGAGCTGTTTTTTATCCTGAGTATTTCAATGAAAAATTTAAACTCAATGATCTTGTTAATAAAGGTCCTCTTACAGCTTTACGTATAGAGGGCGTTTCATCCTCAATCGATGATAGAATACAAAATTTAACTAATGAACTAGGACTTTTGAGGGATGAAGTTAATTTTTTAGATGATGAGCAGTCTAAAATTTTCTGGAGCTATACAAAAGATCTTAAAGTTTTTACCAAGACTGATAAGAATCTAATAAGAATTGTAATACCGCCATCCGAGACATTAAATATAATAAATAGCTTGAAAAAAATTTCATCAAGGTATTTTATTGATTGGGGAGGAAATTTAATTTGGATGGAAATGGAAAAAATTAACGCTTCTATAATGAAAGACATTAATTTATCAATCGAGAAAGCTAATGGCTATTTTACAATCATAAAGCTAGATGATAGTTTAAAGGCAGGCCTTGATGTTTTTAAGATTGACCAAATAAAATTTAAAATAAGTGAAAAAATTAAAAAAAGCTTTGATCCGAAAAGAATTTTAAACCCAGGTAAGATGTACAGCGGTATATAATATGCAAACTTCTTTTAAATCAAAACAACTTGAAAATTCTGAAAATAAGTCAAGCGAGAACATAATTAGAAAATGTGTTCATTGTGGAATGTGTAATTCTACTTGCCCTACTTATCAAGTTCTCGGAGATGAGCTAGATGGTCCAAGAGGAAGGATTTATTTGATTAAAGATATGCTTGAAAATAACAAACCTGCAAATGAGAAGGTTGTTAAACATATTGACAGATGCTTATCTTGTTATGCCTGTATGACTACATGTCCTTCAGGAGTAAATTATATGCACTTAATTGATCACGGTAGAAATCATGTTGAGAGAACTTATAAAAGACCATTTTTACAAAAAATATTTCGTGACTCCTTATCTATGATACTGCCTAATCCAAGACTCTTTAAAATACTCGCATTTTTTACAAAAATAATTATTCCGTTCAAATTTCTTTTACCAAAATTTTTAAAGAATTCACTTTCTTTGATGCCTAAGAGAATACAAACTGCAAAACTCGAAATAAAAAAAGTATATAAAAGTAAAACAAATAAAACAATTTCTCGTGTTGCACTGCTAACAGGTTGCGTACAAAGAGTTCTTTCTCCAGAAATTAATGAGGCAACAATTGAACTTCTAAATCGACACTCAGTAGAGGTCGTTGTTCTTCCAGAAATAGATTGCTGTGGATCTCTAAACCACCACCTAGGAAAAGAGAAAAAAGCACACCAATCTTTTAAAAGAAACATAAATTACTGGCATGAAGAGTACTTAAATAACGGTCTTGATGCGATTTTAAGCAATACTTCTGGATGTGGCACTACATTGAAAGATTATGGTTTTATTTTTAGAGATGATAATGAAATGAAAAAAAAAGCAGAAAAAATTTCAGAATTAGCTAAGGACATAACTGAGTTTTTAATGAATAATCTTAAACTAGATTTTACAAAAAATGGCAAAACGTATAAAATTGCTTATCACTCAGCTTGTTCAATGCAACATGGGCAAAAAGTTCATGACGAACCTATTGAGCTTTTAAAAAAAACTGGTAATAAAATATTAGAGATACCCGAGGGACATTTATGCTGTGGGTCTGCCGGAACTTATAATATTCTACAGCAAAAAATTGCCAAGAAATTACTTGAAAATAAAGTAAAAAATATAAAAAAGATATCTCCAGATTTCATAGCAACAGGAAACATTGGATGCATAACTCAAATAGCTTCTGGAACAAATATTCCAATTATACATACAGTCGAAGTTATTAATTGGCTCACGGGAGGAAATAAGCCACCAAATATAAACCAATTATGAAAAAGATATTTGTTACAAGAAAATTACTTAAGGAAAATGAGGAAAAACTTAAAAGTGCTTTTGAAGTTATTTTAAACGAGGGTGACAAAATTTATTCCGCTGAAGAGATTATTAAGAAATCTGAAAATTGTGATGGCATTTTAAGCTCAGTTACTGATTTTATTAATAAAGACACCATATCGAAATTGTCAAAAAGTATTAAGATTATAGCCAATGGAGCTGTTGGTTATGGCAATATTGATATTGAAGCAGCAAGAGAAAGAGGTATATCCGTGACAAATACTCCGGAGGTCTTAACTGATGCAACAGCTGATATTGCAATTTTGTTATTGCTCGGAGCATCTCGAAGAGCACTAGAGGGAAGAGAGGCAGCAGAAAAACAAGATTGGAAGTGGTCCTTTGACTTTTTACTTGGAAAACAAATGTCTAACAAAAGGTTAGGAATACTCGGAATGGGAAGAATTGGTCGAGCGGTAGCAAAAAGAGCTAGAGGGTTTAATATGGAAATCCATTATCATAATAGAAGTAAACTTTCTCCAAGTTTAGAGGCTGGAGCCATCTATCACAAAGAAATAAAGTCATTTTTAGAAAATTGTGATTTTTTATCGATTAATTGTCCAGCAACACAAGAGACTACTAAAATTATTAATGAGGAAACTCTAAAATATTTGGCCCCTAATTGCGTGATTGGAAATTCAGCAAGGGGAGATATTGTTGATGATGACTCAATGATCAAAGCATTGAAGAATGGAAAAGTGTTTGCTTATGGCTTGGATGTTTATAATGGAGAGCCAAAAATACACCCGGGGTATTTGAAATTAAAGAATATTTTTTTACTTCCACATTTAGGAAGCGCAACGAAAAGAACACGATGGGACATGCTTTATAGAGCGACAAAAAACCTCGAAATGTTTTTTGAAGGGGAAAAACCACAAGATTTAGTAAATTAATACAATTTCAGATTGTAATAAAAGTTTAATTACTTGCAGACTCTCTGTGGAGTTTATGCTTAAATAATTCTTATTAATTAATAATTAAGGGGGACATATGTCTAAGAAAAAAATAAGAGGAGTAAAAACTCCTTCAAGACGTAAGTTCTTTAAAGTAGCTGCAGCGACAGGTGCAGCAGCAGCAGCAACAGTTGCAATGCCTAATATTGCTTTTGGTGCTCCAAAAACTTTAAAGATGCAAGCAGCTTGGCCTTCTGGTGCAAACATATTCTTCGAAATGGCAGGTGATTATGCCAAAATGGTTCAGGATATGTCGGGTGGTGAACTTAAAGTTGACCTTCAGCCAGTGGGAGCAGTTGTAAAAACTTCCGAGATCGGACAAGCAGTAAGTTCAGGTGTTTTAGATATGGGACACTGGGTGACTGCCTACTGGTACGGAAAAAATCCAGCAGCATCATTATTTGGTACTGGCCCGTCATACGGCTTATCATCTCAAGAGGTAATGGGTTGGATAGAGTACGGCGGAGGTAGAAAACTATATGAAGAAACTTTAGCAAAAGTAGGTTTTGACTATGTTGGTTTCTTCCACATGCCGATGCCAGCGCAGCCTTTTGGTTGGTTTAAGAAAAATGTAACCAAAGTATCTGACGTTAAAGGTATGAAATACAGAACTGTAGGTTTGGCAACAAACGTACTTACAGCAATGGGAATGGTAGTTAGACAATTACCAGGAGGTGAGATTCAGCCAGCGATGAAAACTGGTTTAATTGAAGCTGCTGAGTTTAACAACCCAACTTCTGACTCTCAATTTGGTATGCAGGACGTGTCTAAGCATTACCATTTGGGTAGTTTTCACCAATCACAGGAGATGTTTGAGATTCCAATTAATAAGAAGACATTTAATAGTTTAGAGCCAAAACACCAGGCTATACTAAAAAATGCAGCTTACGCAGCGAACTCAGATAACTACTTTAAAGCGTTAGTGAGATATTCCGCAGATCTATCTAAATTGATGAACCAGCATAAAGTTAACGTTTATCAAACTTCAGATTCGATATTAGGGGAGCAATTAAAAGGATGGGACAAAGTTATAGGTGACTTTAACAAAAAAGATCCTTTCTTTAAGAAAATTGTAAACTCACAA
>MDTD01128532.1_pt1 | contig 31769 bp, 28 predicted proteins | sample 811221 | NCBI WGS metagenome assembly MDTD01 (sample SAMN05326646, study PRJNA326480) | marine metagenome | isolation source: seawater | place: Pacific Ocean: South West | collected 2011
GAAGAAGGCCTCGTTGAAGGTCTTGTCGGGATAGCGCACGCCGTCGACGCGCTTGTTGCGGAAGCGGCTGTTCCAGGTGCGCTGGTAGCAGTTCCAGCGCGTGTTGCTTTCCTTCGAGCCGGCGTTGCAGCGTTCGAACTCCGGGCGCTGCACGAAGTCTTCCACGTGTTCGCCGTTGAGCTCGAAGCTGATGCGGATGCCGGCATAGGCCAGCGCCTTGACGTAATAGGACTGGGCGCTGTCGAGACTGTCGTAGTTGTAGGTGTGTTCGCCGACGATGGCGCCGAGCATGTGGACCGGATCGATGCCGTAGCGCGCGGCCACGCTCTTGATGTTGCGCATCAGGCGGGTGTCGCGGCGCAATACGGCGACGATCTTGTCGAATTTCGCGTCATAGGCGCTGTTGCTGGCGGCGGTCCGCCGGGCGGAGGCAAAGGGGATCTTCGGCTGGACGCGCTTGCGGTTGCCTTCCGGCACGACCTTGGCCGCGGCAACGCCGATCACGCCGACCGGCAGCACCGACGACGCCGGCAGGGGCGAGAAGGTCACTGCCGCGGCCACCAGGGCCGTTGCGCACAGCCGCGCCGTCACGGCGGTCAGGCGCGAGCGGAATCGGGGCGAGGGAGGGGCCATGTCTTGGTCCAGCGCTGACGTGTTTTTCGAAACCCTTGCATATACGCAAGTGTGGCGGGTTGGAAGGACAAGACGTGGCAACGCCTTGTCCGCGGGCATGACAAATTCGTGTCTCATGGGTCCGTTGCCCCGTCGCTCGGCACGCCGGTTCGGGTCGTTGCGGGCAGGGCGGGCGCGGTCTGCGCCGGGCCCATGAACAGCTCGACCGATCGCGGGACCTTCATCTCGCGCAAAAACGCATCATGCCGGCGCAGGCCGCAGAGTTCGCGCTGGATCATGACGTTCCACAGCGCCTCGCAGGCGGCGGCGTGACGGCGGGCGAGGCGGGCGTCGAGGGCCGCGCTCCGCCCGGGCGGATCCGCGGTTTCGGCGGCGGCGCGCGCCCGCTCCAGGCTTGCAAGCGTGCCGGTCAGCACTGCCGTCAGCCGGCCGAGGGTTGCGGCCATCTCGCCGGCGGTCTCGTGGCGCAGCGCCTCGCCGATCGGGTCGAAGGCGGCGGAGCCCTTTGACGGCGCGCGAAGGGTCATCGCCGCCTCCATCGGGTTTTGTCCCGCGCACTCATCGGGCGTTTTCCGTCAGGGGATGGCAGACGCCGCCGGCAAGCGGCGCGGGCACGCCGGTGGTCAGCGGAAAGGAGATCGGCAGGCCGCGCAGGGAGCGCGCGGCGAGAAAGGCGAAACACTCCGCCTCGATGGCATCGCCGCGCCAGCCGACCGTCTCTGCCGATACCGCCTCCACGCCGGCGCGGTGGCCGAGCGCCTCCAGCATGCGCGGATTGCGCCGGCCGCCGCCGCAGACCACCAGCCGCGTCGGGCGGCTTGGCAGGAGGTCGAGGCCGCGCCCGACGGCGGCGGCGGAAAAGGCGGTGAGCGTTGCCGCGCCGTCGGCGGCGGAAAGCCCCTTGGCCATTGCGCTGGTGAAGGAGTTGCGGTCGAGCGACTTCGGATAGGGCGCGACGAGATAGGGGTGCTCGAGCAACTGCGCCAGCCGCGCCTCGTCGACCGTGCCGCTTGCCGCGATCCGGCCGTCGCGGTCCATGTCGCCAAGGCCGTGGTCGACGATCCAGTCGTTCAGCGGCGCATTGGCCGGACCGGTGTCGAAGGCATGCGGGCGGCCGTCGGCATCGACCCAAGTGATGTTGGCGACACCGCCGAGATTGAGCACGGCGGTCGACGGGTCCGCGCCGATCCGCTTGAGAAGGGCCGCGTGATAGATCGCCGACAGCGGCGCGCCCCGGCCACCGGCGGCCATGTCGGCGCTGCGGAAATCATTGACCACGGCGATGCCGAGCCGGTCGGCCATGGCGCGGCCGTCGCCAAGCTGGCGGGTGCGTCCGGGCAATCCCGGTGCGGGCGCGCGGTGAAGCACCGTCTGGCCGTGAAAGCCGACGGCGGCGACATCGGCGGGCGTCAGCCCGAAATCGTCCAGGAAGGCGGCGACGGCCTCGCTCTGCGCCTGCGTCACCCGCTCCTCCGCCTGGCGGAAGATCTCCGGCTCCGGCCCGTCGAACCCCCAGTCGGCGGCGATGCGCAGCGTTTCCTGCAAGAGCGGCTTGAGGTCGGCCGGATAGGGCGCAAGCCGCCAGGGGCCGAACTCGGCAATGGTCTCGCCGTCGCTGCGCAGGGCGGCGATGTCGATATTGCCGTCGAGAACGGTTCCGGTCATCAGACCGATCGACCAGGGCGACGTCATGCGAAAATGTTCCTTGTGTGCATCGGGCGGCGGCCCGCCGAAGGGAGATGTGGGGTGAGTTTGCGGCAATTCGCGGGTTGCGATCAATGCGCGGAGACGCGCAGACGGCCGATCCCGGCTAGCAGCGGTGCGAATAGGTAAAGACAAGCGTGTCGGTGGTGACCCGGTCGCTCGGATGGCACTGGCGGTTGACGTTGCGCCGGCCCGTCAGCGTCACCTGCAACTGGTCCGCCCGCACCGGGCCTTCGACCGCATAGACCTGCGGCTGGCCCGGACAGGCACGGGAGAACACCCGCGCCGTGCCTTCGTACCAGTTGCCGCGCTTTACGCCCTCGAACAGCAGCGTGCCGGTGGTCACCCCGGCGTCACGCAACACCGGACGCGGCGCTTCATAGAGGAACCAGCGGCGGTTGCCGTCGGCCTTCAGCCGCATCAAGGAGCCGTTGTGGGTCCAGCAGCTGTCGGCGCTTGCCGGGGTCGCGGTGAGGGCTGCGCCCGGCAGCAGCGCCGCGCAGACGGTCAGGATCTTCAGGAAAGTGTCGGTTCGCATGGTGCCCCCAGTCGTCGGTCCGCGTTTGCTGCGTGTTTCGTTGCGTCCTGCGTAACCCGGAGCGCGTGTCCCGACTGTGACGGTCGTCACGCATCGGCCGGTCGTGCGTCAGTTCGCCGGCGCGTCCGGCGGCAGGGTCTCGAAGCAGGCGGCATAGCGCTCGTTCAGCGTGGCATTGAGGGCCGGGTCCTGCGGCGCGTCAAGCAGGCGCTCCCAGGCGCCGTCGCCGCGCATGGTCTCCAGCGTGCAGCTGCAGATGCGTTCACATGTCGGGCCGTCGCGGGCGATGGAGCAGGAGGCGGTGCATTGCTCCAGGAAGGCGCGGTCGGTGCCATCGGGCACGAGACCGAGCGTGACCAGCGCCCAGACCGAGCCGAAGAGAATGGGCTGGTGCAGCAGATAGACGAGCATCGAATGCCGGCCGGCAAGGGCCATGACGCGCATGAACCGCCCGCGGGCGCGAATGCGGGCGAGCAGGGTCCAGGGCGCTTTGCCGCGCAGCAGCCTGACGGCGGCGATGCCGGCGAGGATCGCGGCAAGCCAGGGAAAGAGCGGCACATAATCGACCGACAGCGGCGGGTCCTGCGTGAGGCCGGTCCACATCGCCCATTCATCGCCGGGAAAGGAGACCGCCACGAAGCGTGGCAGGACGAAGACCGCAAGGGCTGCGGCAAGCGTTGCCCAGGCCGGCATGAGCACGAAGGGGAGGGCAACGAGCGAGCCGACGGCAATCGAATGCAGAATGCCGAAGCGGACGAACTCGTCGCCAAGCGCGAAGAATGTGCCGAGGCTGATGGCGCTTGCTGCCAGCGTGATCCGGCCGATTCGCAACAGGGCCGCCCGCCAGCGGATGGCGTCTTGATGCGCAAGCGCCAGGCTGACGCCGACGAGGAACAGGAAGCTCGCCGCGATGGAGATGGCAAAGCCACGCCAGCCCGGGTCCTTGGCGACCTGCCAGTCGACCAGCGAGAACCAGCTCAGGTCCCAGGCGAGATGGTAGACGGCCATCGCCAGCAGCGCGAGGCCGCGGGCGATGTCGAAGACATCCAGTCTCCCGGTGCGCCCGGCGGCTGCGGATTGGTGCTGCATCGTGCTCCCTTGCCCTTCGGCTGTCGGGCGTTTGCCGTCAGGCGCCGCGCATCCGGATCCGCGCGCGCAGGCGCGACCATCCGATAATCGGCACGACCTGCACCGCGACGATCGAGAAGAAGATCAGCATGCAGCCGACAAGGCCTGCAAGCGTCAGCCTTTCGCCAAGCAGCAGCGCGCCGAAGAGCGCACCGAAGAGCGCTTCCGACGACAGCAGGATGGCGGCGTCGCCTGCGCGTGTCCAGCGTTGTCCGATCGTCTGCAGCGTATAGGCGAGGCCGCCGGAAAAGACGCTTGTGTAGAGGATTTCCGGACCGGCGGCGGCGATGGCCTGAAGCGAGACGGGTTCCAGAATGAGGCCCGGAACGATCGCGACGATGCCGACGACGGCGAATTGCCACGCGGACAGGGTCAGGGGCCGGCCGCTGGAGGCGGCCATGCCGCCCAGCAGGCAGACATGCAGGGCCCAGAAGACGGCGCAGACGATCATCAGGAGATCGCCGGCGTTGAGCCGGTCGATCCCGCCGCCGCCAAGCAGCCAGATGCCCGCGAGCGTGACGAGAGCAGCCGGCCAGACGACCGCATGCGGACGCTCCTTGAAGGCCAGCAACCCCAGGATCGGCGTCAGCACCACATAGATGGCGGTCAGGAACCCGGCATTGGTGACGGTTGTTACCGTCATGCCGGTCTGTTGCAGGGCGATGGCCAGAAAGAACACCAGTCCGAGCCCGGTGAAGCGCAGCATCTGGCCGCGGGTCAGCGGGGCAAGGGCGCGGTTGGCATGCTCGCGGATCGCGAAAGGCGCGACGACGATGGCGGCGATGAGAAAGCGCAGGCCGGTGAAGGTCAGCGGGCCCAGGTCGCGCATGGCCGTCGACTGGGCAACGAAGGCCGATCCCCAGATCAGGGCGGCAAGCAGCAGCAGCAGGTTGGCGACGGGACGGCTCATGCACTTGCGCTACCGCAACGCGCATGCACAGGCAAGCGCTCGCGTGCAGGTCGGTCTCGGTCAGCCGTTGGGAAATGCGAAACAGATGACGAGCGTGAGCGTCAGCGCCGCGCTCGTGATGGTCAGGGCAAGGGGCCAGGGCGACGCCTTGCGGGCCAGAAGCGTGTCCGTTCGGGTGCGGTCCGAAAACCTCATGAAGTGTCTCCGCCAGTGTCCGTCGGGGACCAATGATAGGCGGTATGGTTAACAAACTGTAAAGAGGGTCCCGGGCAGACCGCGCCGCTTATCCGCAGGAAACACGGCAGAGCGGCGCAATCATGCCCGCTGTGCCGGCGATCACAGTTCCAGCGCGTCGAGACCGGCTTCGAGGTGGTCCGCGAAAAGCGGCATGCCCGTCAGGTACTTGGCGGTCGATCCGACGGCACGGTCGCGGGCCTCCTCGACGGCCTGCTCGAAATCGGAGGCGTCGAAGTCGCCCCGGCCGATCCAGACGATCGCCACCACTTCGGCCGCCTCGTCGACGTTGAGATCCTCGATCAGCTCGATCAGTTCCTCGCTCGAAAGGTCTTCTGATTCTTCCTCGGCCAGGCCGTCGTGCGCATGGCTGTCCTGCAGCGTATCGGTGTCGAACTCGATCTCGCGGTCGCGACCGTCCTCGAAACCGTCTTCGATCGTGGCTGCAGCCGCCCGGCCTTTTTGCACGAGCATCCGCAGCGTTGCCGGAGAGAGGGACAGATCGACCGCCATGGTCCGATACTCCAATTCGTTTGCGGGACCGCAGCCCCGCCTTGCCTGTTGTGGTTCGTCCGCCGGTCCGGTCCCGGCCTGCCGGAGCGAAGGTCCGGCATCGCGCCGGCGGGTGAATCGACCATGCCGCGCGGGCACCGCTTCAACCTTGATCCAGCGCAAGGCCATCGACCTTGGCAGATCCGGCTCTTCCAGAGCCGAGCCTGCAAGACCGGACGTTTGCGACTGCGCTCAACCTACGCTCCGCACAGGCCAAATGCCAGAGCCCGTGTTTCGCGCGCGAGCGGGCCTTTGCCTGCGGCGATCGCCGGCCGGCAGCGGTCCGGCCTGGCGGCAGGGTCTCGAAACGGGAATTCGGAAACCGAAACCGAAAGGACGCGGACCGCTTCGCAGTCGAGCGGTCCGCGTCCGGAAACGGCGGCGTTGAGGGGGAAGGGCGGTGTCAGAACCGGCCGGGATCGGCCATCTGCACCTTGGTCGCGTCCGGACCGAGCGCCTTGAGGCCGTCGGTCAGCGGTCCGCCGAAGAGTGTCAGCGAGCCGGCGAACAGCAGACCGAGGGCAACGGCCGCGGCCAGATGCAGCGCTGCCGTGTCGCGCGTGTCGTCGCCCTGGGACGCCCAGTGCGGTGTTGTGGAAAAGCCGGTGCGTCGGATCAGGCGCATCACATGTCCCTCCGGTTCAGGTCGTGGCGGGCGGCGCTGGCCTTCAGATTGCGCGTCAGGCGCCGGGCGAAGACCGAGAGCAGCAGGAGCATCGACCCGAAGGACAGTGCCAGAAGGCCGATCGCCCAGTCGTCGGCGGGGGTGGCGCCGGCGGCGCGGGCGCTGGAGGCGATCAGCAGGGCGGGCACCGCACCGGCAAGCACGATGGCCGCCGCGTGGACGATACGGGATCGCAGGCCCCTGGATTTGCGCGCTGTCTGGCGGTCTGGCTGGCGAGAGGTACGCATCATGAAACTCCGAAACATCCCGTTGGGTCGATGGTGGGATCCTGACCCGTGAAAGGGGCTTGGCCGGGCCGTCAATCGGGCGCTTCCTGTGTCATTTCGCGGCGTAACCGTGGCGGCGTTCACACTTATGAACGCGGCCGTTCTGTTTTGCGCCGGTCTCCTTTACGGAATCGCAGGAGCTTTTTGCCATGGTGCGCGAACGGCAACCGGCTGGCCGCCCCTGTGCGGGCCGCCGGGGCGTTGCGACAAGCGGAAGACAGAACATGAGCGCAGTGGAAAAGGTCGAACGGCAAGCCTCCAGCGGAGAGGCGGAAGCGGGACCCAAGGCGTCGGGCGGCGCCGACGGAAATGCGGCCCTGTCGCTCGCCGGCCTCGGGTTTTTCATGGTCGATGTCCAGACCAAGAAGCTGGTGTGGATGGAATCGCCCTCGCTCGACTTCGAGCATATCGCCGGTCTCAACGAGGCCAATCTGTCGAGCGCCTTGCGCAACCTGGCGCAAAACGACCAGAAGCAGATTCTCAGCCTGATCCAGCATGCCGTGAAATACGGGACCGCGGGCCCGGTCGAGCTCGGCGGCGACGATCTGGGCAACGGGCTCTCGCTGATCGCCACGCGCTACCAGGCGGAAGGCGGACGCACCTTCGTCATCGCGGTCTCCGGCACGGATGCCGAGGACGAGGCGACCGGCACGGCGGTGCGCGGCGTCGCGCCGCTGATCCGGCATCTGGTGGAGGGCAGCGAGAAGGCGGTGCTCGTCGTCGACAGCTTCGGCTACCTGCGCTACGCCAACCAGGCGCTCTACGACCTCTTCCACATCGCCGATCCGTCGCTGTGCATCGGCCGCAACATCGCCCATATCCCGAACCGGGTCGGCAAGACCCTGACCTCCGTGGTGCTGACGACGCTGGCGCGCCGCGCGCCGGTCGACGGCAACAAGCGGTTCTTCCTGGCGTCGGGCGATTCCATGACGCTGACCTATGACCTGATCCCGTTCCGGGTGTCGTCGGGCCTTGGCGGCGTGGTGTTCTCGGCCGAGAAGGTGAACGATTGCGCCGTCGACTTTCAGCAGATCTTCAATCTGGTGCATGCGCCGCTGCTGGTCGTCGATCTCAAGACGCGCATGCTGATTTCCGCCAATACGGCGGCGCGCAAGACCTTTGCCATCACCGAGCAGATGATGGAATCGGCCCCGATCACCGAAACCATGCTGCATCCGCGCACCTTCGTTTCGCTGATCGAACATGCCCGCAAGAACAGCTCGACGCCGCTTCAGGCGACCGTCAGCGGTTTCGACGGTGTGTCGCGCAGCAAGCGGCTCAGGGCGAGCGTGGTCGAAAGCGGCCAGGGCCAGGGCCAATACCTGGTGATCGAAAGCAAGCACTGAGGGTGCACGGGCGGCGCGGTCGCCTCTCTCGGGCGTTGACCGGAGACCGGACTTCGGCTACCTCCCGGAAAGGCCTGCCGACGCCTGCCGCCCGCTGACCTTTCGTCCCGGTGAAGTTCCGCACATCTGTCCTTGAACGATCCTCCAAGCGTATCGCGCGGATGGGAATGCGGGTGCCTGTCCAGTTCTTGCGCGATGTCTGCAAGAGGAAACCGGGACAGTGCCGAAGACCGCCTCCAACATGTTTCTCGAGGGCCCGCTGGGGTCCATCTATGTCAGGACCGCGCTTCCCATCATCTTCGTGATGGGAATGAACGGCCTGCTGGCCGTCGCCGATGCGCTGTTTCTGGGCCATTATGTCGGCCCGCAGGCCCTTGCGGCGGTGACATTGATCTTTCCCGTCTACATGCTGATCGTCGCGCTGGCGACGCTTGTGTCCAGCGGCATGTCCAGTCTGCTGGCGCGTCATCTCGGCGCCCGGCGTCTCGGCGAGGCCCGGCGCGTCTTTGCCGGCGCGCATGGACTGGCGCTTCTGATCGGTTTGGCGCTGATCCTGGCGTTTGCCGGCTTCGGCCGTCAGATCGTCAGCCTTGCCGCGGGCGGGTCGGAGGAGTTGACGCAGATGGGGCTGACCTATCTGCGGATCACGGTTGCCTTTTCGCCGCTGCTCTTCGTGCTCTCGGTGAATTCCGACGCGTTGCGCAACGAGGGGCGGGTCGGCTTCATGGCCGCCATGAGCCTGCTGGTGTCCTTGGCCAATATCGCCTTCAACTACCTCTTGATCGCGGTTCTGGATCTCGGGGTTGCCGGTTCCGCCTATGGCACCGCCATGGCGCAGGCGCTCGCCTTTGCCATCATCGCGACCTTCCGCTTTCGCGGAACGACGGCGCTGCGCCCGTCGGCGCTGCTGCGGCACGGCGTGATGCACGCCTGGGCGCGGATCCTGGCGCTGGGCGCGCCGCAAAGCCTCAATTTCATCGGTCTCGCGCTCGGCTCGGCGGCAATCATGGCGGCGCTGCAGATGGTCGACAGCCCCCGTTATGCCGAGACCGTCTCGGCCTATGGCGTGATCACGCGGGTGATGACCTTCGCCTTCCTGCCGCTGCTCGGGTTGTCGCATGCCATGCAGACGATCACCGGCAACAATTACGGCGCGCGCGCGTGGGAGCGCTCCAACTCGAGCCTGACCATCGCCATGGCGACGGCTTTCGTCTATTGCGCCTTGCTGCAGCTGCTGATGACGGTTTTCGCGCGCGATATCGGCGGCGCGTTCGTCGACGACCCCGCCGTGGTCGCCGAGGTCGCGCGCGTTTTGCCGGTTGTCATCGCCCTGTTTTTCCTGTCCGGTCCGCTGATGATGATCGCGACCTACTTCCAGTCCATTGGCGAGGCCGCCCGTGCCGCGCTGCTCGGGCTTGCCAAGCCCTATCTCTTCGCGATCCCGCTCACCTTCGCGCTCTCCGCCCGTTTCGGGGAACCGGGCGTGTGGCGTGCGGGGCCGACCGCCGAAGCGCTGCTTTTCGGTCTCACGCTGGTGGTGCTGGCCGCCAACGCGCGACATCCCTCGCGCCGCCTCGGCCTGTATCGCACGGATCCGGAGGGCAGACGATGAGTGCCGCTTTGCCGACGAGATTGGAGGCCAAGGCCGCCGCCCGGCGATTGCGCGCCGGGCTTGTCGAACGCGGCATCCGGATCGGCCATGCCGAGGCGCTCGAACGCGTGGCGCGGGGCCACGGCTTTCGCGACTGGAACGCCTTTCACGCAGCCATCGACGACCGTCCGCCGGGGACCTGGACGCGGGGCGGGCGCGTATCGGGGACCTATCTGGCTCAGCCCTTCACCGCGCGCGTCGTCGATGCGGAGGTCTTGCGTCCCGGCTGGGTGCGGATGGTGCTCGATCTGGACGCCCCCGTGGACGTGGTTTCCTTCCATGGGTTTTCCAATCTTCGCCGCCGGATCCGGGGGCTGGTCGGTCCCGGCGGATACTCCCGCGAGCGCACGTCGGCGGGAATTCCGCATCTGCGGATCGAGATTGGAGCGCCGGAATAGCGGTCGATGGCGGGTGTTGCGGCCTTGCGCGCGATACCGCGCGCAAGTAGTCTCGCGGCCTGCACTTCATGCCCATTTACCGGGAGATCCCAATGGCCTTCATCGCCGACGCGCTCGCACGCGTCAAACCCTCCGCCACCATCGCCGTGACCAATAAGGCGCGGGAACTCAAGGCTGCCGGCCGCGACGTGATCGGCCTCGGCGCCGGAGAGCCCGACTTCGACACGCCGGACAACATCAAGGCGGCCGCGATCAAGGCGATCGAGGAAGGCAAGACCAAATATACCGCCGTCGACGGCATTCCCGAGCTGAAGGCGGCCATCGTCGAGAAGTTCAAGCGCGAGAACGGCCTGACCTACGAGACAAGCCAGATCACCGTCGGCACCGGCGGCAAGCAGGTGCTCTACAACGCGCTGATCGCGACGATCAATCCGGGCGACGAGGTGATCATCCCCACGCCCTATTGGGTCAGCTATCCGGACATGGTGCTGCTCGCCGGCGGCGAGCCGGTGATCGTGGAGGCGGACAAGAAGACCTTCAAGATCACGCCCGAGGCGCTGGAAGCCGCGATCACGCCCAAGACCAAGTGGGTCATCTTCAACTCGCCGTCGAACCCCTCGGGCGCGGGCTACACCCGCGAGGACCTGAAGGCGATCACCGACGTGCTGATGCGTCATCCGCATGTGTGGGTGATGACCGACGACATGTACGAGCATCTCGTCTACGACGATTTCGAGTTCACCACGCCCGCGCAGGTCGAGCCGGGTCTCTACGACCGCACGCTGACGGTGAACGGCGTGTCCAAGGCCTATGCCATGACCGGCTGGCGCATCGGCTATGCCGGTGGTCCGGCGGAACTGATCAAGGCAATGGCCAAGATCCAGTCGCAGTCGACCTCCAACCCCTGCTCCATCGCGCAGTGGGCGGCCGTCGAGGCGCTGTCGGGTCCGCAGGACTTCATCCCGGCGAACAACGAGGTCTTCAAGGGCCGGCGCGACCTCGTCGTGTCGATGCTCAACCAGGCGAAGGGCATCGACTGCCCGGTGCCGGAAGGCGCCTTCTACGTCTTCCCGTCCTGCGCCGGCACGATCGGCAAGACCGCGCCGTCGGGCAAGGTGATCGAGACCGACGAGGACTTCGTCACCGAGCTGCTGGAAACCGAAGGCGTCGCCGTGGTGCATGGGTCTGCCTTTGGCCTTGGCCCCAACTTCCGCATTTCCTACGCGACCTCCACGGAAGCGCTGGAACAGGCCTGCGAGCGCATCCAGCGCTTCTGCGCGAACCTGAAGTAAGCCGCGCGCGGAGCCTCGCTCCGCGATCGCGCTCGAAAAACGCGAAAGCCGGCGGGGCGACCCGCCGGCTTTTTGCGTTTCGGCCCGGCTCTCGCGCGCCCGCCCGTGCTGCGCTGCGGCAACGGATTTCCTTGCGTCCGGTCCGGTTTCGGCGCGACGATACCGGACCGCCGGATGTCGGCGGGCTTTACTCGTCACCTGCAGTTGGCAGGTGGTTGCGCCGGCGCGCGGCCCGACCCGGTCATCGCCGTGCCCCGGTCCTGGGCTCGTCTGCCGGATCGGTCGCCTCTCGCGGCCCCTGCCGGTACCGCAACATGGCCGGGAGAGGGAGTGGTCCCATGAACGGCAACAGGGTAACGGCCGGCGGCGCCCGGCCACGATGCATCGCAATTCTCGGTCCTTCGGGCAGCGGCAAGACCACGCTGCTGGAGGCCCTTCTCGCCCGCTCCGGCGCGATTTCCCGCCAGGGTGGCGTCTCGGCCGGCAACAGTGTCGGCGACGGTGCGCCGGAAGCGCGCGCCCATGCCATGAGTGTCGAGGTCAATGCGGCCGAGACCGCCTTCATGGACGATCCCTTCACCTTCCTCGACTGTCCCGGAGCCGTCGATTTTCTCGGCGAAACGGCCGGCGTGCTGGCCGGCGTCGATCTCGCCGTCGTCGTCGTCGAGGCGGACGAGAAGAAGGTGCCCGCCCTGCAGCTCATCCTGAAGCAGCTGGAGGAGCGCGGCATTCCCCGGCTTGTCTTCGTCAACAAGATCGACCGCACCGCAAGCCGGATCCGCGAGGTTCTGGCGATGCTGCAGCCGGCCTCTGCCGTGCCGCTGCTGTTGCGCCAGGTGCCGATCTGGAAGGACGGGATTGCCACCGGCTACATCGATCTGGCGCTGGAGCGGGCCCATGTCTACCGCGAGCACGCGCCGAGCGAGATCATCGACATTCCCGACGAGGCGATGGCGCGCGAGGTCGAGGCGCGGTTTTCCATGCTGGAAACGCTGGCCGATCACGACGACGCGCTGATGGAGGCGCTTCTGGAGGATCTGGCGCCGGACCCCGAGCGGATCTTCACCGATCTCGCACGCGAGACCCGTGAGGGGCTGATCTGTCCGGTGTTCTTTGGTTCCGCCGAACATGGAAACGGCATCGGCCGGTTGTTCAAGGCGCTGCGGCACGAGACGCCGGGGGTGGAGGAGACCCTTGCGCGGCTCGGGCTTGAGGACGGGGCGGCGGAGACCGTGGTGCAGGTGCTCAAGACCCTGCACACGCCCCATGCCGGCAAGTTGTCGCTGGTCCGCGTGCTCAGCGGCCGTGTCGCCGATGCCGACACGCTGACGCGCAGCGACGGCAGCGTCGCCAGGGTGTCCGGCCTTTTCCGGCTGATGGGACAGCAGGCGACAAAGCGCGAGGCCGCCGGTCCCGGCGATACGGTGGGGCTCGGCAAGCTGGAGGCGGTCGCGACCGGCGAGACGCTGGGCGACGCGCCGGTCGATGCGGCCCTGCTGCCGGCGATTGAGGCACCGCCGGTGCTGGGCCTCGCCGTCTCCCCGGCCGAGCGCCGCGACGAGGTGAAGCTCAACGCCGCCCTTGCAAAGCTTGCCGAGGAGGATCCCTCGCTCAGCGTGGTCCACGCGCCCGGGACCGGCGAAACGCTGCTTCAGGGGCAGGGGGAAATGCACTTGCGCGTTGCGGTCGAACGGCTTGCCGGCAAATACGGTCTTGCGGTCGAGACGGCGCCGCCCGGAGTGCCCTACCGCGAGACGATCCGCGGCTCGGCCTCGGTGCGCGCGCGCCACAAGAAGCAGTCCGGCGGGCACGGGCAGTTCGGCGACGTGGCGCTCGATATCCATCCGCTGCAACGCGGCGAGGGCTTCAGTTTCACAGACACGATCACCGGCGGCGTCATTCCCAAGCAGTATATTCCGGCGGTGCGCGCCGGGGTGGAGGAGGCGATCCGCCACGGGGCGCTGGGCTTTCCGGTGGTGGATCTCGGCGTCACCCTGACCGACGGGTCGTTCCACAGCGTCGATTCCTCCGACCAGGCGTTTCGCATGGCCGCGATCCAGGCGATGCGCGAGGGCCTGCCCAAGTGCAGGCCGGTGCTGCTCGAACCTGTCGACCTGGTGACGATCCGCTGTCCGAGCGAGGCGACGCCCAGGATCAACGGCATCGTCTCCGCCCGGCGCGGCCAGTTGCTCGGCTTCGATGCCCGTCCGGGCTGGCCCGGCTGGGACGAGGTGCGCGCGATGATGCCCACGGCCGAAACCGCCGACCTCATCGTCGAGCTGCGCTCGGCGACGCAAGGGGTTGCGAGCTTTACCCGCAGTTTCGACCATCTGGCGGAGCTGAACGGCAAGGCCGCCGACGAGGTCTGCGCCCGTCGCGCCGCAAAGGCTGCGTGACTGGAAACCGGAGGCCGCGCGCCTACCTTCTCCTTCGGGGCACGGCTCGACAGGAGGAGTTTCATGCGGTTTCCGGTTTCAGCTTTTGTTCTTGCAGGCGTCGTCGCGCTGGCGAGCCTGCCGCAGGCGCTCGCGCAACAGGTGCACGAGGCGGCCTCCGCCCGGTTCACCGTGACGAAAATGGTCGACGATCTCGACTACCCTTGGGGTTTCGACTTTCTGCCCGACGGTTCGCTGCTGGTGAACGAGGTCGACGGGCGGATGGTCTGGATCTCCGCCGGCTTCGACCGGCGCATCGAGGTCGCCGGCGTGCCAGAGGTGCGCGCCTCGGGGCAGGGCGGGCTGCTCGATGTGGTTGTCGCCCCTGATTTCGCAGAGACCGGCGACATCTTCCTGACCTATTCCGAGCCGGGGTCGGGCGGCGCCGGCACGACGGCGGCGCGTGCGCGGCTTGTGCGCGAGGGCGATGCCGTGCGTCTCGCCGATGTCACGGTGATCGCGCGCATGGAGAAGAAGACGCGCGGCGGCCGGCACTTCGGCTCGCGTGTCGTTCCCGCGCCCGACGGCACGGTGTTTGTGACCACCGGAGACCGGGGCGAGGCGGAGCGCGCGCAGGATCCCTTCGATCACGCAGGTGCGGTGCTGCGCGTGACGCGCAACGGCGGCATTCCGGCGGACAACCCTTTCGCCGACGGTGCGAAGGCGCTTCCCGAGATGTGGTCCACCGGCCATCGCAACATCCAGGGCGCGGCCATCGAGCCCGATACGGGGCTGCTGTGGACCGTGGAACACGGCGCGCGCGGCGGCGACGAGATCAATCGTCCCGAAGCCGGCAAGAACCACGGCTGGCCGACGATCTCCTATGGCCGGCATTATTCGGGCGCGAAGATCGGCGTCGGCACGTCGGCCGAGGGCTTCGAGCAGCCGGTGCATTATTGGGATCCCTCGATCGCACCCTCGGGCATGGCGTTTTATTCCGGCGATGCGGTCCCCGCGTGGACGGGCGATCTCTTCGTCGGTGCCCTGAAGGACCAGCTGATCGCCCGGCTTGAGGTCGAGGGCGGCAAGGTGACCGGCGAGGAACGGCTGCTCGTCGGCGACTATGGCCGCATTCGCACGCTGCGAAACGGCCCTGACGGAACGCTCTGGTTTTCCACCGACGAGGCCGACGGCGCGCTCTACCGGATCTCCGCCGCGCCGTGACCGGGCGTTTCATCACCTGCCGCTCACCGGCGATCAAGCGGGCTTGATTTGTCCGCGAGCCGGGACAGGTATATGCGACAGGGCAAGAGCGTCAGCACCTTGAAAGGACAGGCAGCCATGCCGATCATCCGAAAACGCGCCTGGGATCTTCCCGAATCCTCGGTCACCCCGGAGCATGTGTTCCTCAACCGCCGCCAGATCCTGGCCGGTCTCGGGTTCGCCGCCGCCAGCGGCGTTGCCGGCGGGTCGCTGTTCTCGCGCTCCGCCCTTGCCGCCGAGGATCCGAGCGCCGCGCTCTATCCGGTGGCGCGCAATGACGCCTACCAGGTTGAGCGGGCGATCACGCCGGAGAAGATCTCGTCCACCTACAACAACTTCTATGAATTCGGATCGCACAAGCAGATCGCAAGTGCCGCCCAGGCGCTGAAGATCCGGCCCTGGGAAGTGAAGATCGACGGGCTTTGCGACAATCCGCAAACGATCGGCATCGACGATCTCCTGTCCAAGGTGCAGCTGGAGGAGCGGGTCTACCGTCACCGCTGCGTCGAGGCCTGGGCGATGACCGTGCCCTGGTCGGGCTTTCCGCTTGCCGACCTCGTCAAGCTCGCCGGCCCGCAGGCGGACGCGAAATACCTGCGCATGGAGACCTTCTTCGATCCGGAGGTGGCCAGCGGCCAGCGCGCCTCCTGGAACCCCTGGCCCTATGTCGAGGGGCTCACCATCGAGGAAGCCACCAACGAACTCGCCTTCATGGCGACGGGGATCTACGGCAAGCCGCTCGCCAAGCAGTTCGGTGCACCGCTCCGCCTCGCCGTGCCGTGGAAATACGGCTTCAAGTCGATCAAGTCGATCGTGCGCTTCACCTTCACCGCCGAGCGCCCCGTGAGCTTCTGGGAGAAGATCCAGGCGGCGGAATACGGCTTCTGGGCGAATGTGAACCCGGAGGTACCGCATCCGCGCTGGAGCCAGGCGACGGAACGCCTGCTCGCCACCGACGAGCGGGTCCCCACCCGTCTCTTCAACGGCTACGGCGAACAGGTCGCCCACCTCTACAAGGACCTGGAGGGCGAAGCGCTCTTCATGTAACGGGGCGTTTGCGCGGTTATACATCTGGAAAGGCCCGGGCCGGAACACGGTCGCGGGCCTTTTTCATATGCGGCTTAGGGTATCTCGAGGGGACTGCGCTGCAGGCAAAAAAAAATGCCGGGTCCGAAGACCCGGCAGTTATTTGATTTTGCCACTATCGTGGCGCAATCACCTTCCAGAGGGGAACAGCTGGTCGCATCACACGTCGCTGGGAGGAGGTAGCGACGAAGCAGACCAACAGCCTGTTGCTTATATGCAGTGCACAACGTGCTTATTCAAGAAGCAGTGTTGCATTGCTGATATGCATTTTGCGCGTATCTGGTTGGCAGCCTTGCGGCCATGTTTTGCGCGGGCGAACCAGACGTCTGAATTTTCAGCGAAATGCCCGAATTTTTATCAAGTATCTTGCGATGAAATCTTCCGCTGCGGAATGCGGTCGCGCGGGCAGGCACAGCCGCTGCCCGGCATCGCCGCCGGCGATGCGGCGATGCAGCGAAACCCGGTCGTTGCGCAGCGTTGGTGCTCAGAACGTCCAGCGTTCGGCCTTGGCGAGCAGGAAGTCGCGGAAGGCGGTGATGCGGGCCGTGTTCTTCAGTTCGGACGGATAGACGAAATAGGTGTCGAAGCTCGGCACGTCCGCTTCGGGCAAAAGCTGCACCAGGCCCGAGCCTTCCTCGTTGATGTAGTCCGGCAGGATGGCGATGCCGATGCCGCGCTCCACCGCCCGCCTGATGGCGACGACGTTGTTTATGCGCAGCACGCAGCGCCGCTGCTGGCCCGCCGGCAGACCGGCCGTTTCCAGCCAGTTCATGTCGCGCAGATAGGGCGGGGCGTGCTCGCCGAAGGTGATGATCCGGTGGCCGTCGAGTTCGTCTATGGATTTGGGCGAGCCGAAGCGCTGGATGTAGGAGGGCGCCGCGAACATGTGGAAATGCACCGTGAACAGCTTGCGCTGGATCAGGTCCGGCTGGGTCGGCTGGCGCAGGCGGATGGCGACGTCGGCCTCGCGCATGCCGAGATCGAGCTCGTCGTCGTCGAAAATCAGCCGGAGTTCCATCTCCGGATAGAGATCGATGAACTCGTTCAGCCGCTGGGTCAGCCAGGTCGAGCCGAGGCCGACCGTGGTGGTGATCCTGAGCACGCCGCTCGGCTTCTCGCGGCTGTCGGTGAGGCGCGACTGCGCCGCCTCCAGTTTCATGAAGACTTCGCGCGCGGTGCGATAGAGCACCTCGCCCTGTTCGGTCAGCAGCAGCCCGCGGGCGTGCCGGTGGAACAGCGGAACCTTGAGGTCATGTTCCAGCGCGCTGACCTGACGGCTGACGGCCGACTGGCTCATGTTGAGCGTCTCGCCCGCGTGGGTGAAACTCCCGGCCTGTGCCGCAGCATGGAAGATACGGAGTTTGTCCCAGTCCAACGGCACAGCGACAGCCTTTTTCTCAATGATTTACTTGTACGAACGCGAAGTCTATTCGGCTGCTTCGGCGTCTGCAACGTCGAGCCCGGCGAGGTAGCGTTCCGCTTCCAGCGCTGCCATGCAACCCATTCCCGCGGCGGTCACCGCCTGGCGGTAGATCTCGTCGGTGACGTCGCCGGCGGCGAAGACGCCCGGGATCGAGGTTTGCGTGCTGTCCGGCGCGGTCCAGATATAGCCCGACGGCTTCATCTGGATCTGGTCCTTGAAGAGCTCGACCGCCGGCGCGTGGCCGATGGCGACAAAGAAGCCGTCGGCGGCGATCTCGCTTGTCTCTCCCGTCTTCACGTTTTTGATCCGCGCGCCGGTGACCGCCTTCGGCGTGCCGCCGCCAAGCACCTCTTCCACAACGCTGTCCCAGATCACCTCGATCTTGTCGTTCTTCTCGAGCCGGTCCTGCAGGATGCGTTCGGCGCGGAATTCGTCGCGCCGGTGCACGACCGTGACCTTGGAGGCGAGGTTGGCGAGATACAGCGCCTCTTCCACGGCGGTGTTGCCGCCGCCGACCACGATCACCTCCTTGCCCCGGTAGAAAAAGCCGTCGCAGGTGGCGCAGGCCGAGACGCCGGCACCCATGAAGGCTTCCTCGGACGGGATGCCCAGCCACTTCGCCTGGGCGCCGGTGGCGATCACCAGCGCATCGGTGGTGTAGACCGTGCCGCTGTCGCCGGTCAGGCGCACGGGGCGTGCGGAGAGGTCGGCCTCGAGGATCGTGTCGTAGATGATCTGCGTGCCGACGTTTTCCGCCTGCTTGCGCATCTCCTCCATCAGCCAGGGGCCCTGGATCGGATCGGCGAAGCCCGGGTAGTTTTCCACCTCGGTGGTGATCGTCAGCTGGCCGCCCGGCTGGATGCCGGTGACGAGCGCCGGTTCCAGCATGGCGCGCGCGGCATAGACGGCGGCCGTGTATCCGGCCGGGCCCGATCCGACGATCAGGAGCTTGTGATGCTGTTCGGTCATGGTCGCACTCTCCTTCACAAGGCGGAGTTCAAGGTGGTTGGGCCTGGCTGGCCGGGCTGCCCGTTACATCCGGCCCTGTTACCGGGTGCCGGCGCGATGCGCCGCAAAGCGCCATCTGATCGCCTGGGCGATCCGCGGGGTTGAATCGATTGGCTCGTAGGTAGTCGTTTTCAACGGCCCAGGGAAGGGGTGGACGGCACCAATGCGCGTCAATGCCTCCAGAAACGCGTTGAATTTTCTGTGTCCGCCGGAGGGGTGGAACACATGGATGGGCCGGCCGGTCGCCAGCGCCTCGCCGATCATGTTGGCGGAATCGGCGGTGGCGACGATGGCATCGGCATTGGCCAGATATTGAAGCAGCGGGTTTTCGCCCGTGCCGTCCCACACCAGGTGGTCGGTCGACCCAGCGTAAGGGGCGAGGGCTGCAAGCAGCGCTTCCGGCGTGCGCCGCGACGGCGTGATCATCAAATGCGCGCCGGCGCCGGCGCCGGCGATGCGCGCCAGCCCCTCGGCGAAACGGGCGACGTCGAGGTCGAGGAAGCGGTGGGTTCGGCTGTCGCCGCCGACAAGCACGGCGACGCGCGGATGCTCAAGGGCGGCGATCTCGGGCAGCGGATCGGCGCGCGCGGCCGCAATGCGCTCCTGGGTGAAGCGATGCGGGCCGCTTGCCGTCACCAGCACGTTGTCGCCGCGCAACTTGTCGTGTTCGGCGACCCAGATCAGGTCGGCTGCCCGGGTGCCGATGCGCGGGTCCTTCAAAAACACGGTGAAGGTGCGGCCGCCGCTGTCGCGCTTGATCCGCGCCAGATATGCGACCGCCCGGCGGCCGGAGGCAATCGCGATGTCGGGGAAGGGCGGCGCGATGGTGGAGCCGGGCTTTTCGGGCGCGTCGCGCGGGTCGATGCCGCCCCAGGGCATCAGCCAGCTCCAGGGGGCGCGCGGGGCGACGCGGCGGATCTCGAACGGCCTGCCCAACGCATCGGCCACACCGATGCATTGGGTTTCGTCGCCGGCCTTGCCGTCGCTGACGATCCAGATGCTCGCGTCGTCCACAGCCGTTTCGCTTTCGTGATATTTCTTGTTCATGCCGCTCGTTGTTACACTATTGCAGACTTACGCAAAAAATCATAAGCCGCTAAGAAAGAAGACGGGGTTCGCGCGCTCCCCCGGCGCGGATCCTGAAAGCCGCTGCGTGATGCATGCGCCGGGCTTGATGCGCGCTCGGCGCGCCGCCCGTCTGTGCCAGTGATTTGCGAAGGAGACCAGTGTGAAAATCCGCCTCGATGCGATTGATTGGCACATTTTGAATGAGCTGCAGGCCGATGGACGCATCACCAATGTGGAGCTTGCGCGCCGCGTCGGAATTTCCGCGCCGCCCTGCCTTCGCCGGGTGCGGGCGCTGGAGGAGGCCGGTCTCATTCGCGGCTACCGCACGCTGCTCGACGAAAAGCAGCTCGGCTACGAGGTCACCGCCTTCGCCATGGTCGGCCTGCACAGCCAGACCGAGGCCGATCTCATCGCCTTTGAAAACACGGTGAACGGCTGGCCGGAAGTGCGCGAGTGCTACATGCTGTCGGGCGAGGTCGACTTCCTGCTGAAATGCGTGGTGCCGGACCTGCAAAGCTTCCAGAACTTCATCATCCGCGACCTCACCGCCGCCCCCAACGTCGACAGCGTCCGCACGGCGCTCACCATTCGCCAGACGAAGAACGATCCGGTGGTGCCGATGAAGGAACTGGGGTGAGGGGGGCTGGCCTGCCTTCCTTCACCTCTTGCGTGACAGTAACTTGTCCAAGGGCCTATGCTATTCTGTCTCTGGTTTTCTCGCTTCCTGCTTCAATAGCCACTTAACAATTTCCTCTCTAACTGTTCCGTCTTCAATATTATTGTATACTCTTAGGTCTTCGCACAATTCATAAATGATCTTTGACCGCGGCATGCCGCGATCACTCCAAATTTTCATCTGAAGATGAACTTTCGACAGTAAACTGTTGTAGGCATCGAGCGCGGTTGCGGCTGACCGATAGCCCTCATTTCGCACACTACGTTGCCGGGCCAGGTCAAAGTCGATCTGGTGGCGTTGATGAGGAGCAGTATCAACAATGCAGTCCTGTAAATCTTGAAGCTTAAGATACGGTTCTGTGAGGGAAGGATCAGTCTGAGATACTCGTGCCGTTATTTCAGAGCATTCCGAACAAATAGAATTGGATTGAGTCCTGGCGATCCAGTACTCGTTTTTAAAGTTAGGGAACAAAATTTTTCGTATCTTAATCTTCTCGAAATCCTCCTCGTCGATATATTCTATTTTTTCACGTATTCCACCTGTCCATGCACCATTCTTGCTCTTTCGGATAATTTCTTTCTTGGAGCGCTCGCAAATCGGAGTGTTCCAGTTGGATGGCGTCCTCTGCCAACGCTTCTCAGAGACCCGGTCAATGTATTTCTCAAATTCAATTTCGGTGGGGCGGTCTGAATGCTTTGATGATGCCCTTCTCGGCAGTTGCGCAGAATCTCGACTAGTGGAGCGTGCAATGAACTCCGACCTAAAGTTATATAACAATCGGTACCGCTCGCTTTCTTTTGCGTCTCGCCGGAAAGTATCAAGTAGCACATTGCTGGGCCGCATTTCGCCGCAAATAAGAGTATTGGGCGCTTGGCCGCCCCGCTCTCTAAATATGTGCCCTTTGTCCATTTCGCCAAGCAAGCGATCAACGAGATTTACGCGTACTTCAAAACTTTCCCGAGCGCTTTTCCAAACCTCGAAAGCCCTATCGTAATCGACGTCATGATCATTTTGTGCATTGACCCGAATAAATTGTCCAATTTCATTAAAAGTAAATGAGAATCGTCTGTCGATTAAACTATGAAATTCTCGTTTCACCTTTCCGTCAGCTGAGTTGCATTCAGAGCAAATCAAAGTTTTATTAAATCGGATTGCAAGGCCTTGGATCAATTCGATGAGTTCGCTAAAACCGGGAACGGCGGACTCCCGCCAATTTGCCCCGAGAAGCGTCTGAATGCGCGGCCAAACAAAATCTGCCATATGGTCGTGATGGAGTTCCAACTTTGCAAGAAGAATGTTCCTTTTTGACAATCTGAAAATCTCAGATTTAGAACGCCGACAACCGGGGCATGACCACACTCTTGACGCAAGCGCCCAGTTTTCGTTGAGGTCTAGACCACTTGCACGATGTTGAGCGATTGCTGCCTTGGTTTCATGACTCCATCGCCCATCCCTGTCAGCGAAATACACTTCCATCTGCTCATCTGATAATTTCAAGGGGCGCGGAATTGTCAGGTAGGTGGTCCACAAGGTCGCAGTTGGATCGAATTCACGATCCTGAAAAAAATCGTCAAAATCATCGACGAGATCGACCATAGCTTTTCCCTTTCATTGTGAAGGCAATTCAACGTCGCATATTCTCTATTTGTTCGCAATTCGTTCTGCTGTTCTGTGACCTCGCGCTGGTTTGGAGTTCTCATAACGGAATTGGGCTAGGAGGGCTGCGGAGGGGGGCGGGCGTTTCCGAAAGAGAACGTCTTGGACATGCTGTCACCGTGAGCCGGCAGTCTGTCAGGGACAGTCGGTCGCGGATCAGTCGGTTTCTCTGTGCGAAGGGATATGCCCGTTTCGGCACTGTGTGCGAATGGAGCGGCAGGGGCTGACCTTGCGGGTTGCCGGACGCAGCCGGGCGGTGATCGCAGAGGGAGGCGCCGAGCGTGGTTTGGACCCTTTTGCCGAGCGTCTCGCAAAGGCGTCTGGAAAACTTCCCTGTCGCGGTTATGCCCGTTTTCGACCGGCGGATCGGGCGGTCCGCAAGGGTGGCCCGGGACGGCGGCCGGATAACCTGGCGAAGCCGGGTATCCTCGACTTTGTGGGGGCGTCGCGGCCGAACCGGTTTCACAGTTATGCCCGATGCGCCTTTATCCCCACCTGTGGGGACAAGTCTCGCCGCGACGGTTACGACAGGTGCCTTCCGCTTCGCATGCTCCGACCGGCCCCACGATCAATATCGTCAACTCGGCTCGCAAATTTCGCAAAATCCCGCGCAGAATTAAGCGATATTGCACGCGCCGCGATAAACCGCGCGCAAGTGGCTGCCCCACAACGCAAAACGCCGCCAGGAGGGGATCCGGGCGGCGTTTCGGTCTGTGTCTTGTCAGCGCCGTTCAGGCGCGGGGCTGGCGTCAGCCGTAGGTGACGTTGATGATCTCATAGGCGTGCGCGCCGCCGGGGGCGGTGACCTCGACGGTGTCGCCGATGGCCTTGCCGATGAGCGCGCGGGCGATCGGCGACGAGATCGAGATGCGGCCGAGCTTCACGTCGGCCTCGACGTCGCCGACGATCATGTATTTCTTCTCTTCCTCGGTGTCCTCGTCGACGAGGGTCACCGTGGCGCCGAACTTCACGGTGTCACCCGACAGCTTGCTCACGTCGATGATCTCGGCGCGGCCGAGCTTGTCCTCGAGCTCGCTGATGCGGCCCTCGTTCAGGCTCTGCTGCTCCTTGGCGGCGTGGTACTCCGCGTTTTCCGACAGGTCGCCGTGGGCGCGGGCCTCCGAGATCGCCTGAATGATGCGCGGACGCTCTTCGGACGTGCGCTGCTTCAGTTCTTTCTCCAGCATGGCGTAGCCGGCGCCGGTCATCGGAACTTTTTCCATAGGTCTCCGACCCTTCCACTGCGCGCGCCCGATTCCGGGCGCGCGATAAAAAATCCACCGCCCGACCGGGTTTCCGGTCGGGACGCTCTGAACTCAGGTCTGTGCGAAATAGGCCTGCAAGGGGAACACTTCAAGATGGCCTGAAGCGTATGCCTCGATCCCTTTCGCAGCCGCAACGGCTCCCGCCAAGGTCGTATAATAGGGGACCTTGTGCAAGAGCGCGGCGCGGCGCATCGACCGGCTGTCGGAGAGGGCCTGCGCCCCTTCGGTCGTGTTAAAGACCAGCTGGACCTCTCCATTCTTGATAGCATCGACGATGTGCGGTCGCCCTTCAAGCACCTTGTTCACCTTGGCACATGAAATCCCCCGCTCCTCCAGGAAGGCCTGGGTTCCGTGGGTGGCGATGATCTTGAAACCGAGCCGCGCGAGCCGCTCGATCGGGTCGAGCGCGCGCTCCTTGTCGGCGTCGCGCACCGAGACGAAGACCGTTCCGCTGGTCGGCACGCGGGTGCCGGAGCCGAGCTGCGACTTGGCGAAGGCGACCTCGAAGGAGCTGCTCAGGCCCATGACCTCGCCGGTGGAGCGCATTTCCGGTCCGAGCACCGTGTCGACACCCTGGAAGCGGGCGAAGGGGAACACCGCCTCCTTGACCGCGACATGCTTGAGCGGCGGCAGGGAGAGCCCGAAATCGGCGAGCTTCTCGCCGGCCATGACGCGGGCGGCGATCTTGGCGATCGGCTGGCCGATGGTCTTGGCGACGAAGGGCACCGTGCGCGAGGCGCGCGGGTTGACCTCGAGCACGAAGATGTCGCCGTTGCGGATCGCGAACTGCACGTTCATCAGGCCGCCGACGGCAAGGCCCTTGGCCAGCGCCTTGGCCTGACGCGTCAGCTCCTCGATGGTGTCCGCCGACAGCGAATGCGGCGGCAGCGAGCAGGCGCTGTCGCCGGAGTGGATGCCGGCTTCCTCGATGTGCTCCATGATGCCGCAGACGAAGACGTCGGTGCCGTCGCAGATCGCGTCGACATCGACCTCGATGGCGCCGTCGAGATAGCGGTCGAACAGCAGCGGGTTCTTGCCGAGCACCGTGTTGATCTGGCCGGTCTTGTCGTTCGGATATTTGGCGCGCACGTCGCCCGGCACCAGCTCCGGCAGCGTGCCGAGCAGATAGGCGTTGAGCGCCTCCTCGTCGCGGATGATCTGCATCGCGCGTCCGCCCAGCACATAGGAGGGGCGCACCACGAGCGGCAGGCCGAGGTCGGCGACGATCAGCCGGCTCTGCTCGACCGAATAGGCGATGCCGTTCTGCGGCTGCTTGAGGCCGAGCTTGTGCAGGAGCTTCTGGAAGCGGTCGCGGTCCTCGGCCAGGTCGATCATGTCGGGCGAGGTGCCCAGGATCGGCACGTCGGCATCCATCAGCGCCTGGGCGAGCTTCAGCGGCGTCTGGCCGCCGAACTGCACGATCACGCCGTGGAGCGTGCCCTTGCGCTTCTCGACGTTGATGATCTCCAGAACGTCTTCAGCGGTGAGCGGCTCGAAATAGAGCCGGTCGGAGGTGTCGTAGTCGGTCGACACGGTCTCCGGGTTGCAGTTGACCATGATGGTCTCGAAGCCTGCGTCCTGCAGCGCGAAGGCGGCGTGACAGCAGCAATAGTCGAACTCGATGCCCTGGCCGATACGGTTGGGGCCGCCACCCAGGATCACGACTTTTTTGCGGTCGCTCGGGTCGGCCTCGTCGGCCAGCTTGCCGGCGAAGGGCGGCTCGTAGGTGGAGTACATATAAGCGGTCGGCGAGGCGAATTCCGCCGCGCAGGTGTCGATGCGCTTGTAGACCGGATGCACGTCGAGGCGCGCGCGCTGGCTCTGCACGTCGCTTTCCTCAAGGCCGGCAAGGGAGGCAAGCCGCGCGTCGGAAAAGCCCATCGACTTCAGCTTGCGCAGGCCTTCGGCGTGATCCGGCAGCCCGTGGGCGCGGATCTTCTCCTCCATCTCGACGATCCCCTGGAGCTGGCGCAGGAACCACGGGTCGATGTGGCAGGAGCGGTAGATCTGGTCGAGGTCCATGCCGAGCCGCACGGCCTGGGCCACCTTGAGCAGGCGGTCCGGGGTCGGCGAGGCAAGGGCCGCGCGGATGGCGTTCTTGTCGTCGTTCTGGCCAAGGCCGGGGATCTCGACCTCGTTGAGGCCGTCGAGGCCGGTTTCCAGGCCGCGCAGGGCCTTCTGCAGGCTTTCCGCGAAGGTCCGGCCGATGGCCATGACCTCGCCGACGGACTTCATCGCGGTGGTCAGGATCGGCTCGGCGCCGGGGAACTTCTCGAAGGCGAAGCGCGGGATCTTGGTCACGACATAGTCGATCGACGGCTCGAAGGAGGCCGGGGTCGCGCCGCCGGTGATGTCGTTTTCCAGCTCGTCCAGAGTGTAGCCGACCGCAAGCTTGGCCGCGATCTTGGCGATCGGGAAGCCGGTCGCCTTGGAGGCAAGCGCGGAGGAGCGCGACACGCGCGGGTTCATTTCAATAACGATCAGCCGGCCGTTCTCGGGATTGACGGCGAACTGCACGTTCGAGCCGCCGGTCTCCACGCCGATCTCGCGCAGCACCGCCAGCGAGGCGTCGCGCATGATCTGGTATTCCTTGTCGGTCAGCGTCAGCGCCGGGGCGACGGTGATCGAATCGCCGGTATGAACGCCCATCGGGTCGATGTTCTCGATGGAGCAGATGATGATGCAATTGTCCGCCTTGTCGCGGACGACCTCCATCTCGTACTCCTTCCAGCCGATCACCGATTCCTCGACCAGAACCTCGGTCGTCGGCGAGGCGTCGAGGCCGCGCTCGATGATGTCGAGGTATTCTTCCCGGTTGTAGGCGATGCCGCCGCCGGTGCCGCCGAGCGTGAAGGACGGGCGGATGATCGCCGGCAGGCCGATGTCGTCGAGCGCGTCGAGCGCCTCCGACAGCGAATGGGCGAGACGCGAGCGCGGCGTCTCCAGCCCGATCTTGTCCATCGCCTGGCGGAACAGCTCGCGGTCCTCGGCCTTGTCGATGGCCTCGGCGGTCGCGCCGATCATCTCGACGCCGAATTTCTCCAGCACGCCCATCTTGCGAAGCGACAGCGCGCAGTTGAGCGCGGTCTGGCCGCCCATCGTCGGCAGCAGCGCGTCGGGGCGCTCCTTCTCGATGATCTGCGCCACGATCTCCGGCGTGATCGGCTCGATGTAGGTCGCATCGGCAAGATCGGGATCGGTCATAATCGTCGCCGGATTGGAATTCACCAGAATCGTCCGGTAGCCTTCCTCGCGCAGCGCCTTGCAGGCCTGGGTGCCCGAATAGTCGAACTCGCAGGCTTGCCCGATGACGATCGGACCTGCTCCGATGATCAGAATGGAAGAGATATCTGTGCGTTTGGGCATTGTTGGCTCGCGAGACTTCGCCCGCGTCCGCCGCTTTGTGGCGGGGCGGGAGGGTGAGGTGATGGCAAATCGGTCGGCTGAACGCGGCTTATAGGCAAAAAGCGCGGGTTGCGAAACCCCATCGCTGGCATCGGGTGCCGCCAAATGACCGCCGTGGGCGTTCCGTCAGTCCTGGCTGGAGGTTTCCGCGGCCCGATGGGCCGTCGCGTCCGGGGTCGGCACGACCGCCGCGACGCTTTCGGTCCCGTTGAAATCGTCGATGCCGCTGGAAATGGCGAAACAGGCAAGGCGGACCGATTTGGGGATCTCGACGGGGCGGCCGTCCCGGTCGCCCTTTTCGTAGTACTGGATCATGCGCTTCTTCAGGCCGAGCCGGTCGGCGGCGTCCTTCTGCTTCAGCCCCAGCGCCTTGCGCCACTGGCGAAACCGGTCCGGCGTCATCGTCTCGAAGCCCTGATCGGAACCTGTCGTCTTCATTGTCGTGTCCGGACCCGCACGCACCCGGCTCCTGCTCCCGTGATCGTTGTCCGGCGCGTCCGCTCCCCTTGCGCCCGCACGGCCGAGGCCGCGCCAATGAATCGGTCCTGCGCAAGAAAATGTCAAACCCGCTCATGCATTGGTTCAGACATGACGCCCTTGGGGATAGCGCCGGCTCTGCGTCAATCCGGACTGGACCTCATTGATAATTTGTTGATAAATACTTAAGTCTGACTTGACGAGGCTTCCGGCTCGGGTCAGTCGGCCTCTCGTTGTTGCGGTTGCCCGCACTCTCCAGATCGATGGATCCCAGCTCATGTCCGCGCGCAACGGCCTCCCGGCCTTGAGTGACACGCTCCTTATACACTCGCGGGCACAGGCCGGCCTGGCGGACTATTGCTGCGCGCGCGGCGTTCCCTACGACCGGGTGATGCGCGAGAACGGTCTCGACCAGTTGAGCGCGCCGATGTCGCTCGGCGACCATATCAGCCTGCGCGCCCATGCGCGCGCGCTGGAGGTCTGCGCTGCCTACTCGGGGGACGAGACCTTTGCCCTTGCCTGGTCGCGGGACATGGGGCCGGGGCGCGACGATACGGTTTCGCTTGCCCTGCGTTACGCGCCGGATTTTCTCACCGCCCTGCAGACGACGGCGCGGTTCATCTGCATCGTTCTCGATCTGGCGGAGGTGCGTGCCCGGCACGCCAGCGGCAGCGCCTCGATCGCATTCGCCCTGTCCCCGGAGCTTGTCTGCCGCGACCAGCTGGTCGACCGGACGGCGAGCAAGACCTTCATGCGGCTGCAGCAGGTCTGCAGCGACGGGGTGCGGCTGTCGCATGTGTCGCTGACGCGCAGCCGTCCGGCCTCGCCGCAGGCGCATGAGGCCTTCTTCGGGGTGCCCGTGCGCTTCGAGGCCGAGGTGAACTGCCTGCGCTACGAAGTCGACGACGCCAGGCAGCCCAACCCGCTGCGCGACGACGACCTGTTCGCGGCGCTGTGCGAGCTGAACCGTCGCCGTCTGGACGACCGGCGCCGGGCGGAGGATTTCACCTCCCGGGTGTGCGATGCGATCGCCGAACGTGTGTCGGATCCGGGGCTTACCGCCGCGACGGTCGCGGGGGCGCTGGCGATCAGCGTGCGGGCGTTACAGCGCCGCCTGCAGGAGCGCGGCCAGACGTTTCAGGGGCTTCATGACGCCGTGCGGTATCGCATGGCCGTCGATCTTCTCGGGTATACGACGATGTCCGTCTCCGAAATCGCCTATCGGCTCGGCTTTTCCGCCACGGGCAATTTTTCGCGCGCGGCCAAACGGTGGTTCGGATGTCCGCCGTCGGCATGGCGGCTGGAGCGGGCGACCTCGGGCAAGGGGGTGCCGGCGGCCTTTGCGTCGCTCGACGCCGCCTCGAAATAGGCGGATCCTTTCAAGCAGCGACGGTATACCGTTGCTGCCGGGCGAGGTCGAAATCCTGAAAATCAAGCAATTGACTTAATTCTTCGATCCATGGACCTCAAGGTCAGGGGCAAGAGGTCCCGCTAATATTTCCCGGAGGCGGGATTTCTGCGTGACTTAGATAGATATTAAAATGAAAATCCGGAAATGAACTTGTGGTTCTCAAGGTTTTATCATTGACGAAATTTATGGACGTAATAATTTTCTTTTATCGTGACGGTTGAGTTTTTTATTTTGTTCGCGTTACGTGCGTATCTTTTTTAAAGAATGCGTCGATTGGTGTCCGCGGATAAAAAAATGGCGCGTTCGGAGAACGTGTCGACGCGTCGGCAATGGCATACTGACCTTTGGGAATGTTTGCCGTTCGATGTAACGCGGTTACACGCGCAATCGACCCGCGACCTTCCCGAGGGTGACCGCTGATGCGGTCGGGTGCGGGGAATCCTCCGCAATCTTCTTCGCACGACGCGATAGATCGGGAAAACGATGAGTATCGGAATGCTGAAATTATCGGAAAAGTCAGTCGCAGTTCCGGACCTGGCCGGTCCGATCCGTATTGATCCCTCCGATGACGCGAAGCTGTCCATTGCCGAAATGGCGGACACATTCGGCGTGACGTTGCGCGCATTGCGTTTCTATGAGGAGAAGGGGTTGCTGAACCCCGAGCGTCGTGGCGCCCGGCGACATTATGGCCCACGCGATGTGGGCCGTATGCGCGTGATCCTCCAGGCCAAGCGGGTCGGCCTGACGCTGACGGAAATCCGCGAGGTGATCTCCCTGGTCGAGGGCAAGCAGGCTCGCGAGACGCAGCTCAAGGCGCTGCGCGAGATCTGCGCGCGCCAGGAAGAGATCCTGAAGGAGCAGCAGGCGCAGATCGTCGAGCAGGTCGACGAGATGACCGGCGTGCTGGATGCGCTCGACGATCTGATCAAGTCCGGGGCAAACGCCTGAGCCGTCAGCGGCGCAGGTGCGGTCTCCAGACGGCCGTGCACCGGAAACGAACGTGAAAAAGGCGCCGCGGATTTCCGCGGCGCCTTTTTGTTTGCAACCCGGGTCCGGACCGGCGGCTGCGCCTCAGGCGGCGGCCGCATCCTTTTCCGGCAGGGCGGCTTCGCCCTTGCGCGCGCGCATCAGGTTGGTGAAGCGGCGGAACAGATAGTGGCTGTCGCGCGGGCCGGGCGAGGCCTCCGGGTGATACTGCACCGAAAACACCGGCCGGTCCTTGAGCCGCAGGCCGCAGTTCGATCCGTCGAACAGCGACACATGCGTCTCCTCGACGGCCTCGGGCAGCGAGGCGGCGTCGACGGCGAAGCCGTGGTTCATCGAGGTGATCTCGACCTTGCCGGTGGTGCGGTCGAACACCGGATGGTTCGCGCCGTGATGGCCCTGATGCATCTTGACGGTGGCGCCGCCGAGCGCCAGCGCCAGCATCTGGTGCCCCAGGCAGATGCCGAAGACCGGCAGGCCGCTGTCGACCAGCTCGCGAATGACGGGAACCGCATAGTCGCCGGTTGCCGCCGGATCGCCCGGGCCGTTCGAGAGGAAAATGCCGTCGGGCTCGCGCGCGAGCACATCCTGTGCGCTCGCGGTTGCCGGAAGCACGGTGACCTCGCAGCCCGCGTCCGTCAGGAGCCGCAGGATGTTGCGCTTGATGCCGTAGTCGATCGCCACGACCTTGAAGCTGCCGCCCTCGCGCGTGCCGTAGCCCTTGTCCCATTCCCAGGGAGTCTGCGACCAGGGGTAGCTCTGCGCGGAGGTGACGTCCTTCGCCAGGTCCATGCCGACGAGGCCGGGCCAGTTGGCAGCCGCAAGCTTGAGCGCCTCGATGTCGAAATTGCCGTCGGGATCATGGGCGATGACGGCATTGGCCGCGCCGCTTTCGCGGATCAGGGCGGTCAGCGCGCGCGTGTCGATGCCCGACAGCCCGACGATCCCGCGCGCCTTCATCCAATCGTTGAAGTGACGGGTCGCGCGGTAGTTCGCAGGCTCGGTCACATCCGCGCGCACGATCGCGCCGCGCACGCCGGAGGCCGCCGCCATATTGACCGTCTCGACATCTTCCTCGTTTGTGCCCACATTGCCGATATGGGGAAACGTGAAAGTGACGATCTGGCCGGCATAGGAGGGATCCGTGAGGATTTCCTCATAGCCGGTGAGCGCGGTGTTGAAACAGACTTCGGCGCAGGCCTGGCCGGTCGCGCCAAAGCCCTGTCCCTCGATAACGGTCCCGTCGGCCAGGACCAGTACGGCCGTGGTCGGCGTCGCAGACCAGACGTCAGCGGTCGTCATTATCTTGCTTTCTCGATCACAAAGGTGACAAGGTTGAGCGCTCGAGGCGCCTTGACTGTGCACGGCTGAGGTGTCAACGGTGCGTCAATCGCGGCACTTTATGGGATGCCAGCGCAAGGGTCAACTCTCGGTCTGTTAAAAATAATCATAAGAAATCAAATAGATAGGTCTATACCTCGGTTGGACATGCTGCTGCGTCACCGTTTTGCAGCGCAGGTTCGCGAGCAAACGGCAGGGCAGGTCATGCGGGAACGGATTGATGCGGCGCTTCGCCAGGCGGTGGAGACCAACGACAAGCGTCGGGCTGCGACATTGCGGCTGCTGCTGGCGGCCATCCAGGATCGGGAATCGCGCTCGCGCGAGCTCGGCCGCGACGGGATCAAGGAAGAGGACCTCCACGAGATCCTCGACAAGATGGTCGACCAGCGCGTCCGCTCGATCCGCGATTTCGAGGAGGCCGGCCAGCTCGAGCTTGCCGAGCAGGAGCGCGACGAGGTCGCCGTGATCCGCGAGTTCCTGCCCAAGCAGTTCGACGACCAGGCCATGCAGGAGGCCTGTGAGGATGTGGTGCGCGACATCAGCGCCAAGGGCCTGCGCGACATGGGGCGCTGCATGAGCGCGCTGAAGACCCGCTATCCGGGGCAGATGGATTTCGTTCGGGCGAGCTGCGTCGTGAAGGACCTGCTGCGCAGCGAATAGCCGCGCGCCGACGCAGGTTGCGCACAGGGTATCAACCGCTCGGCAGCTGCTGGCGCATGGCGGATGAATCTGTGTCCCGCTTGCTGTAAACTTCGCGCTTCCAAACTGATGCGCCGCCGCGATGCCGCGGCGGGTGCGGACAGACACCGGCCTCCTGACAGGACCCGATATGCGTTTTTCGCCCGGCTTGCTCGACGAGATCCGAGACCGTCTCCCGTTGTCGGAGGTGGTGGCGCGGCGCGTGAGCTGGGACCGGCGCAAGACCCAGGCCGCGCGCGGCGACTATTGGGCCTGCTGCCCGTTTCACCAGGAAAAGACGCCGAGCTTTCACGTC
>MDTD01109827.1_pt1 | contig 31759 bp, 24 predicted proteins | sample 811221 | NCBI WGS metagenome assembly MDTD01 (sample SAMN05326646, study PRJNA326480) | marine metagenome | isolation source: seawater | place: Pacific Ocean: South West | collected 2011
ACGATAAAAAGACGCACGAAGACAAAAGACAAAAAACCAAGCGTCAGCGCGGATTCCCAGCTTGTTCCCAAGCCAGTACTAGTGCGCCCCAAGCAGGCTTAAGTTCCTTGTTCCGATGGGGAAGGCTGATTTTCTGCTGGTATGAACGCTTGATGGAAGACGCTGCACGGAGAGTGTGTATCACCATGATGACGTGTATTGGGAGAGACACACTTATGGGTCAGTTTTGCACGTGCACGCGCGAATGCACGCATCGAATGCGCGCGTGCTTGGCGGCGAGTCGCGCGCGCGCGGGGGCGACGGCGACGCCGACCGAACGCCGGCCGACCGGACGCCGCGCGGCTTTCGCGAAAGATTGACGCGATCGTTCGTTCGTTCGTTCGAGAGGACGGAGGCGCGATGATGGCGACGGTGCACGCGACGGCGCGCGCGCGCGCGACCGACCGCGAGACGACCGCGAGGCGACGAGGACGCGGACGAGGACGAGGAGGGGTGGTGGTGGCGCGCGCGCGAGACGGCGGTGACGGTGATGGTGGCGCGCGCGCGAGCGCGCGCGGGCGAGCGGTGGTGGTCTCGGACGGGACCGCGCTCGAGGTGCGCGCGCGAGACGGCGGCGGCGGCGGCGGCGGCGCGGGACGAAGGCGACGCGCGCCGATGGTGTTCGTGCACGGGTCGTATCACGCGGCGTGGTGCTGGGAGGAACACTTTGCGGGATATTTCGCGGATAAGGGGCGAGCGACGCGGTCGGTGTCGCTCCGGGCGCACGGGACGTCGGGGAAGACGCCGGGAAGCGCCGCGAGCGCCGCGGCGGGGACGCTCGAGACGCACGCGAGGGACGTGGCGGAGGTGATCGAGGCGGAGATGAAGGCGATGGGTGAGGACGCGGTGGCGCCCATCATCGTTGGACACTCGTTCGGGGGGTTGGTGGCGCAACGCGTGGCGGCGGATGACGTCGTCGAGGTAGGCGGCGTGTGTCTGTTGGCGTCCGTGCCGCCGACGGGTAACGCGGCCATGGTGCGTCGATTTCTCAAGCGTGATTTCTTCGCGAGCGTGAAGATCACGTACGCGTTCATCACCAAGGCGTTCGGGACGAACGCCGCGTTGTGTCGGGAGTGTTTCTTTTCCCCAGAGTTGCCGCAGGCGGACGTCGAGCGGTTCGCCGCCAGCATCAACGATTCGAGCTCGCTTCGCATGCTCGATTTGAAAACCCTCGACGCGAGTCTTCCCGTGCCTCGACCGAGCGGGACGAAGAATCGCGACGCACCGTTTTTCATCCTCGGCGGCTCGCGCGATTTCGTCGTCGACCGCGAGGGCCTCGAGGAAACCTCCGCGTGGTTCGCGGGCGAGCTTCGCGTCGTCGACGGACTCGCGCACGACGTCATGCTCGACGCCGATTGGAGAGTCGCCGCCGACGCCATCGACGATTGGCTCGAACGCAACAATCTCTGATCGATCGCCCGTTTTCTTTGCTTCGCGCGTTTTCTTTGTACTCGTAACGATATTCCAGACTCTTCGCGCGTCTTCGCGTCTTCGCCTCAGAGCCGAGCGCGTCGTCGCCGCCGCCATCGCCTCGGTCGCGCGGTCGTTCGCGTCGACATGCCCGAGTTACCCGAGGTGGAGCGCGCGAGACGTCTCGTGGACGAGCGCATCGTCGGCGCGGTCGTCGTCGACGTCTCGCGACCGGTGGTGGACGATAAAGTCTTCGTCGACGTCGAGCCCGGCGAATTCGAGCGCGCGCTCGCGGGGAGAGCCGTGGTGGCGGGCGCGAGGCACGGGAAACAATTGTGGTGGCGATTGCGCGGCGACGACGCGGCGACGCCGTGTTTTCATTTCGGCATGACGGGGGCGTTCGTCCTTCGCGGGTGCGAGGGGCTGCGGTATTACAACTCGCGGGCGAGCGGCGCCGGGGAGTGGCCGCCGAGGTTCGCGAAATTGGTCGTCGGGTTCGATAACGGCGTCGAGCTCGCGTACGTCGATCCGAGACGGTTCGGAAAGATTCGATTGGTCTCGGACGTGCGCGACGTGATCGGTGGGCTCGGTCCCGATCCGTTGTTGGAGATGCCGGACGCGGAGACGTTCGCGAAGATTTGGACGAGGCGAAGCGCGCCGATTAAGACGGCGTTGATGGATCAAAAGTTACTCGCGGGGATCGGGAACTGGATGGCGGATGAAATTTTATATCGAGCGCGCGTGCACCCGGAGACGCGCGCGAACGAGCTCGGCGAGTCGCAGCTCGAGGCGATACGCGAGAGAATCATCGAGGTCGTCACCGTCGCGTGCGACGCGAACAGCGACCACGATTTGTTCCCGGACGATTGGTTGTTTCATCATCGGTGGGGGAAAACCGACGGCGCCAAGGTCAACGGCGACGCCATCAAATTCATACAGGTCGGCGGTCGCACCACAGCCTTCGTGCCCAAGCTTCAGTTTAAGACGGATCGTCCGGCGTCCACACCGACGCCGAAAACGTCGACCAAGAAGCGCACCGCGATCAAGGTAGAGATCAAATCCGAGCCGAGCGCCGAGCCGCGCGCCGAGCTGCGCGCCGAGCCGCGCGCCGAGCCGAGCGCCGAGTCGCGCTCCGAGCCGGGCGCCGCCGAGCGCCGAGCGAGCCGTCAAAAACGCTCTCGTCGCGCCGCCCCCGCCCCTCGCACCGCACGAACCACGCGCGCCGCCGCCACCGCAACTACCACGCTTTAGTGTACCACATCCACGCGCGCTTTACTGTCATTCATTCATTCATTCATTCATTCACGGCTCGAGCGCCTCGTAACCGTCCCCAGCCGCCCCTCGCGCCCCATCGTCCGCCTCGCGCGTCCGCGCGTCCTCGAGCTCGCGCGCGCGCGAAAACGACGGCGAACGACGCGATAATCCATACGCGCGCGCGAGAGACGGTGGTAATGACGACGTCGACGCGTCGCGGGACGTCGGATAAAACGTGCCCCGTGTGTCTGAGCCTGTGCGTCAAGCCCGCGGCGCTGCCGTGCGGCCACGTCGCGTGTCTGTGGTGCACGCACTGCGCGATGAGCAGTCTCGGAGAATCGCACTGCGCTGTATGCAGGAACGTGTTCACGGCGCTTCCGGCGCTGTCGCACGCGATTGAAAATCACACGCTGTGGTGCGACGCGGCGGCGTTCGGCGAGCGTCTGCGCGAGGCGCGAGAGGAAGAGTTGGCGCGCGGGCAGAAGAGTCCGAAGTTTGAGGTGTTGCGCTTGAAGAGCGCGGGAAAACACGACGTCGTGGATTTCGGGGACGCGTTGGGGAGAGAGGAGGACGACGGGGCCATCGCGAAGAGGTTGGAGGAGAGCGAGGATGTATCGAGCGCGTTGGGGGCGTGCGCGACGTTCGATCCAGAATCTGGACGAGCGGTGGCGGCGTTTCACGCGTGTAGTTGTCCAGGAATGAGAGATGATGGAGATGGGTGCGGGGAATTGGCGAGCAGACCGGTGGTGTGTCAACAGTGCGGGGCGCTGTACGAGCGAGCGCACGCCGACGTGTTGACGGCTCGAGCCGGCGACGGGGGCGAGTGGTGCGAATGTGGCGCCATGCGTCCGCCGACTGCGGTGATTTTTGTGTTGAAAGAAGACATAGAGAGTGTGTATCCGAACGAGTTCATCGATGCGTCGAGAAAACGGTGCGATGAAGTGTTGGCGGAGAGTTTAGCGAAATTGAAATTGGAACGCAAGGCTGAGCGCGAGGCTGAAGTCAAAGCCTCGGAAGAGACGGTCGCCGAGGTGAAAACGCGCGGTGAGATATCCGAGGGCGAAGAACACAACGGCGAGGGCGATGGTAACGACGGAAACGGCGAAGGTGATTCAAACGATCACGCCACCGTCAACGTGCGAGGCGCGGGAACCCTCGTCTTTGATCACGAAACGTTTACGCACTACGGTGTCGGATGCGACTTTTGCGGCGTCTACCCGATCGTCGGACCGAGGTATCAGTGCAAAGAGTGCAAAGAACTAGAATTCATGGGTTTCGACCTGTGCTCGAAGTGCATGCAGAGCGTTTTCGAGCATCCAGACCGCAAGAGAGATTACCGTTTTGCGCAGAATCACACCGACAAACACGAAATGGTTCTCGTGCGACCGCGTCCGACGATGATTCACGTCATGAAGAGTCTACATCCCGAACTCTCCGAGGATCAAATCATTCACTGGCTCGAGAGTCAAGCGACGGCGGCGCGCGAGGCCGACGCCGAGAATGGAGACGACGGCGATGAAAACGCCGCCGCCGACGAACACGCCGCCGCCGCCGAAGACCCGGACGCCGACGCCGACGCGAACGCACCGGAGCCATCGAACGTTGCACCGAACGCCGAAGACGAAGACGCAGAAACTTTTGAAGACGCCGTGTCCCTCTTCGAACGCGACATGTCGCAATAGACCAGACGTTGTAAACGAGAGTGTGAGACCGAGCGAGCAGTCAGCACCTCTCTCGCCGCATTCCTCGGCCGCCGACGCACTCGCGCGCGCCGAAAATCCACCCTCGCGCGTGAACGATGCAAGCGGTCGCGTCCACCGCCCCCGCGCGCGCGTTCACGCCGCGCGCGACGCCCAAACGACGTGTCCCCGCGAGAGCGTTATCCACGCAAGCGCCCGCGCCCATCACGCCCGACACGGGCGTGCGCGTCGCCTCCATTCCGTACAAGGACGGGAGCGTCGATAAACTCGTCGCCGTTAACGACGCGGCGCGTCGAGCCATCAAGGAGGCGAACGCGGAGCGGTTCGTGAGCGTGATCGATCCGAGCTCGGAAAAGTTGCAAAAGTTGCTGCGCGTCGTCGACGAGGGATGGGATAAGATTGGCGTCAGGAACAAGAACGCTGGGCACCACTCGCTCTGGCCCGAAGCATTTGAAGCCGCTAAGGCGCTGCTCGAGGAGGCGTTCCCGGAGGAGTGCTCGCCGTCTCACGGAGGGGAGGTACTGAACGGCGTCGCGTTCGTCAACGAGCCGGACAAGTACGATCGAGCGATCGATTTCATGCAGCGACGGACCAAGGAGGACTTCATCATGAGTAAATATAACCCTCTCGGACGATTACACAGAGATCCGGACGCGATCGATTACAAGAGCCCCGGGTGGATGGAGTCTGGGATGGAGAAGAGCGACGAGTACAGTTATCGATATTACAATATGTGGTTGTTGAGGTCGCCTCGCGATCCCACCGGACAGGCGTGGGATAAGCCCTTGGTCGTCTTGCTTCCTCGAGATGGTGGGGCGCGAGAGTGGACGTACGACGTGCGAACGCCCGAGGATAACGTCGAGGAAGACTCGAAGAAGACGACGGGGAGTCAGTTTAAGGATACGATGGATAAGATTAAATCCAACCCGTTGTCGGCTGCGCCCATGGTTATGCAAGCGTTCAGCACGCGTAAAAAGGAGGATAAATTCGAACAACAAGATCCGAACTACATGAAGCGCGGTTCTCCCGAGTTACAACCGAGCGATGACCACGTGTGGATCACCGCGCCGTACATGATTTTTGACTCGTTCGACATGTGGCACGGTGCCGGACAGTGGTGCCCCGAGGACAAAAAAGAGCTTCGCAACAACGCCGAGGACCAAATGGCCGCGCGAAATGACTGCATCAAAGGTCGTGTGAGCATCGAGCTCCGATTCCGCGCGCGGTGCAAACCGAAAAGTCGGGAGGGCGTGCCGTTTTCTCCCGTGAGCGCCGCGTTTCGCGGCGGCGCGTTCAGGCCCGAGTCGGTTCGACCGTCGGACGGCGCGTACGATCTCGAGCGAGGCGACGTCATCACCACCGACTAAATATCTGTAACTTCCCCCACTGAAACGATCACATCACCCATCGATCGAATTGCATCGCCTCGCTCCCGCCGCCGCGCGCGCGCTCCGTCGAAACACCCACCCGATCGCGTTCTCCCACCTCATCGCGCGTCAGTGCGCGCCACCACGAGCTCCCCGCGCGACTGCATGAGCGCACAAGAGCGAGCGAGTTTACTCGCGTCTCCCGCGACCGACGTCGAGTCCATCCCCGTCGATGCGCCCGCGCAGTGGCGACGCGATGTACGCAACACCCTCGACATTGGCCACCCATCGTCGACGCGCAGAGGCGCGTGGGATCGCGTTGAGAGAGCCGCCGTCGTCGTCGCGAGTGTCCTCGGCGTCCTCGGCGTCGTCTCTTTGCGTCACGCCGCGACGCACGCGACGTCCAGCGGGGCGCGATTGGGCGACTTGGACCCCAAGCTCGCGACGCAATTGCTTCGCGTGCACCGCGACTTGCGAGGCAAGTCGGCGGGACGCGGCTTGCCCGTGTACCTGCACATTCCGAAGACTGGGGGCACGACGATCGAGAGTTCGCTCGGAGCGCTCGGGATCCACGTCGGGTACTGCGATAAGAGGCCGAAGGACAAGGTGTTCAAGTTGCACGAAAAGTATTCGGGATGGGAAAAGTGGCACTGCATTCCGAAGGAGGCGGTGCCGAACTCGTGGACGCTCGTGAGGAATCCCTACACAAAGGCGGAGTCGGAGTTTTTGTATAACGACGGATCGTACGAGCCGACGGTGTTTCATAAACTCAGACCGGGATACGCCAGGGAGAATTGCGAGCTGTTCGAGGCGCACGTGAAGAAGATGATTCAGGGTTTAGTGCACAGCGACGTGCGCCAGTGTTACGACGACGGGAACTATCAACTGAAAGCGCAACGCGCGTGCGACGCCGCGACGCGTTACGGGGTGAATTCGCTCTCGCACTGGTACCCGCAGATGCTCATGGCGTCCAGGGCGCAGAGAATTTTTAGAATTGAAGACTGTTTCGGCGACGCGCCGGGAATGTGCAGAGCGGTGCGGCTCGGCGAGAAGAAAACCACCGTCAAGCAAAACAACGTCATCACGTTTTTACGTCACAACTACCACGGTCTCGTGAAATTGGTGCACACGAACGAATGGAACAAAAGCGTGGAGAAGCCCGCGTTACACCAGTGCTGGGGACGAATGGACCGAGAGACGCTCGCGAATTTCAATCGCGTCTACAGGGCGGATTTCGATCTCCTCGGTTACCCGTACGCGCACAGCATCTCCAGACCTCCGAACGCGACGTCCAGCGAGCTCTACGCGGAGAGACCGAACGATTCGACGTCGACGCTCGGCGACATCGAAGCCGCGCTCAAGGCGAAGGGCGCGCGTCGAATCGCCGTCAACGACCCGCCGAACTGCGTCGACGTCCCGCGCGTGTTAGCCAAAGAATTAGCGGCCGAGGGTGAGTACCGAGGCATGTAACGTCACGAGCGCGCTTCACGACGCACCATCCGCCGACGTCCCGCCGCTTTGTCGCGCGCGCCGCGAATGAGCCCAGTGTCCGCGCCCGCCTCCCTCAGACTCCGACGCGGGAATTCTCGCCCTTCGACGGCGCCGACCGCCGCGAGATTCTCCGCACATGCTCGACGTCACCCCTTCGCGACGCGCGCGCGTCGCCGTCGCGCAGATGACGTCCACGTCCGACGTCGACGCCAATCTGCGCGACATCGAACGAATGTGTCGCCTGGCGCGCGACGCGTCGTGCGTCGCGCTCTTTCTTCCCGAAGCGTGCGCGAAAATCTCTTCCGCGCGCTCCGGGTCCGCGCCCGCCGAACGACTGGATGGGAAAACCGTGCGCGCGTGCGAGAGATTCGCGCGAGAGAATAATCTGTGGCTGTCCCTCGGCGGCGTCGGCGTCGCGCTCGAAGAGGACGAAATCGAGCCCGAGGACGTGGACGCGACGGGAAAGGTGGCTCGACGATGGAACGCGCACGTCATGGTGACGCCGAAGGGTGAGATACACGGTGATGTGTACAGGAAAACGCACTTGTTCGATCGAGGAGAGACGCGGGAGAGCGCGTACACGAAGGCGGGCAGCGGCGCGCTGACGGCGCATCGAACGCCGTTCGGCGTCGTCGGTGTGTCCATCTGTTACGACGTGCGGTTTCCGGATGTGTATCAGGCGTTACGTTACGAATTAGGAGCCGAGATTATGATCGTTCCGTCGGCGTTCACGAAGACGACGGGAGAGGCGCACTGGGAGGTGTTATTACGGGCGAGAGCGATCGAGACGCAGTCGTACGTGGTGGCGGCGGCGCAGACGGGGAAACACTCCGAGGACAGAGAGTCGCACGGACATTCGATGATCGTCGATCCGTGGGGGAGAATCATCGCCGAGATGGGACGCGAGGTCGGGATCGCGACGGCGGAGATTTCGTTGGACGTCGTCGACGAGGTTCGGCGGACGATGCCCCTCGAGCGACACAGGCGGGCGGTCGGGGAAAAAAGAATTAGATGAATGCGAATGCTGTATTAAGTAATGTGTATCATTTCTAGCCGATTCGCGACATGACACCTCCGCCGCCATTCTCCTCGCGTTTCTTTCCTCTGCTTCCTCTGCTCCGTCCTCTCCCGCCTCGAGCGCGTCGACGACGAGGCGCGGCGTCGCTGCCGCCCTTGGAACCCGCGGTGAACTCCTCCGCGGAATTCTCTCGCGACATGGACGCATTGGCGTTCCCGTTTCGTCTTTTGGCTCGATTTTCATCGTCACCCGGGGAGTCTCGACCGCGCTTGCGGCCGGCGTCGCGCGAGTCGTCGCGCGTTCGCTTTTCGGCGGGCGCGCATTCGCGCGAGTCGGCTCGTCCGCGTCGGCTTCGACCGCGGTCCGGGCGAACCGCGCGACGCGGGGGCGGTCGACTACCGCCGCCAAAACGCGGTCCAGGCGGCGGGGAATCCTCTCGCGTGCGTCCACCCTCGTCCATCGCTCTCGCGCGCGCCTCCTTGTGCGCCTTGGCGATGCTCTCAGGAATGACGGCGGGCGGCGGCGGCGGCGCGCCCTTTCTAGCGGGCGGCGGTGGCGCGCCCGATCTCTGCGGCGGCGGCGGCGGCGCCTTTTTCTCCGGTTCCGGTTCCGGTTCGTCGTCCTCGCCCGCCAACATCACCACCGTGTCCTCGTCGTCCTCCTCAAACACGGGCGGACCCGTGGGAACGTCTCGCGGCACCGCCGTCGGAGGAGGCGGCATCGCCGGTAACGGCGGCGCCATCGGACTTTTCGCACCCACCGCCGCGCCCATCTCCATCACCTCCAAACTCTTCGCGTCGAAGAGATCTTGTTGCTTTTGCAGTTGCTCCGCCATCTTTTTCAATCCCTCGATGGACGTGTCCATGGACATGATGCCCATGGGATCCAGCGCGTTCATGTCGGGCGCGTTCGGGATCGCTTCCGGTGGAGTCAGCGCCGGTTCGGCGTCGCGCTTTTTCGCGTCCGGCGGCGGTGGTCCCATGGGAACCGGTGGCACGAAACCCGGCGGTAATGGCGGCGCGTCTTGAACTGGCGGGGCGGATTTATCAGCCTCCGTCTCCGCGGCGGCGCCCTCGCCTTCGCCCTGACCCGTCCCGAGCGCCAACGTCTCCTGCTCACCGTTTCCTAGAGCCAAGGGCTCGTTCCCACGCTCGGCTAAAAATCCAAACATCTTTTGGAACTCATCCTCGGCCGCCACCATCTGCGCGGATTCCCCCGTCGGAGCGACCAAGATGCCCCCCGTCGTCGCCTCCAACTTGGTCTGCGGAATCCCGTACGCGTGCTTCGTGCGCACGATCTCCACCGTCGTGTCCGCGGCGAGCGGACAATCTTGAATCCAGTGTCCACCCTTGTTACACTTAAAACAGATGTACCCCGGCCCCGGCGGTCCGTCACCCCTTCGCCCCGCACCTCGCGCGCTTCGCCCCGCGTTCGCCGCAGCCGCGTTCGCCGCAATCTTTTCGCTCTCCCACTGCTGCGCCTGTTCCCTCGCCATGTTGGCCAACGGATTATCTCCACCGTTCCCGTCCTCGTCTCCTTCACCGTCGCCCTTCGTGATCTTATTCAGATTCATCTGTAACCTTCGACTCACGCTCTTGGATGGAATTTGCGAGACATCCGGCGGCGCCACGTACACAACCTTCTTCACCACCTCGCTCCCGTGCGCCGTCCCCACCGCCGCCTGCTTCATCGACGGCACCCGTCGCACGATCACAGACGTGTTTTTCCACACCAACGCGCTCTCGTCATCGTACTCGCTCCCGTCTTGCGCGTTCGTCAGCACGAGCTCGCACGCGTGGTCCTTGCCCAATCCCTTCTTCTCGCTGATCAATCGTTTCAGTTCCCCGACCGCGATGAACGAGCCGTCGAAGGCGAGCGTATCAAAGGCTTTCGCCGATTTAAACTTGTAATGGATCGACCCGCTCGCCATGGCGACGCGCGGGGAGGGTCGGATGAATCACACAATCGGCGGCGGTGTCGAGATCTCTCTCCTCTTCGCGCGTTCGAGGCGTCTCTGGCGCGCGCGAGCCGTCGTCGAGGACGTCGAGCGACGCGAGAGAACGCGTTTGTTTGACTCGCGGCGTCGCGAGGACGACAGAGACGCGATCGGCGCGCGCGCGTCGGCGAATGATGCGCTTTGGGAAAATCATCCCGAGGGAGCGTCGGCACAGCGTCGCGCGCTCCGCGCACGCTCGGAGAGACATGGACTTCGTGGAGAAGGACGCGGAGATCGAGGACGTGGCGGATGGCGAGTTCGAGGACGAGGAGGGGGATGAATCGCAGCCACACGGGCGTCACCCGTCGGTGAGTTCGACGCTGGAGCAGGAGAATTACACGCAATTGAAGTTGGGCGCCGCGGAGGCGCTGTTGCGGTTCGAAGAGCTCGGACCTCTGGACGGGGACTTGGAGTTCGATAAGCTCGGATCGGTGCGGAGCGCGGTGCTGAACTTTGTCGCCGCGTTTCGAGTGTTTCGACGATTTCTCATCACGGCGGAGTCGGTGCTCGTGGCGTCGATTTCCATCGGATCGACGCTCTTCTTCTCGCTGTACGAAGTCGGCGGACATCGCATGGCGGTGAATCTCAGTTGGACGTTTGTGTCGTTCGCCATCATCTATCCGCTCACGGGATCGTTGGATAGCGCGTTTCGTCGACGGGAGGAGGCGTTGAAACAACTCGCGGCGTTCAAGACGAGTCTCTTGAGCTTTTATCACGCGCACAGAGATTGGGATTGGGGACAAAACGGACGCGAGCGCTTACCGGAGCAACACGTGTACGAGATTCGATGGTTGACGGTGGGGTTGGTGTGTGACGTGCGGAATTTCTTGACGGCGCCCGAGGTGACGCGTCTGGTGCACCTGAACACGAGGCGAGGACGCGTGGCGTGGGGGAAAGGGCGAAAGATACAGTGGGCGATCGCGCGTCGCGTGCGAGAACATTTTCACAAGTTGTCCCTCTCCACCGAGGTGCTCAAGTACGCCGGAATGCCTGGGAACGAATCGTCGAGAATTCGACAGTTTACGAAGGAGGCGCACTACGCGTGGGAAAACATGCGCTTCTTAAAGACGTATCGCACGCCCATGGCGACGCGAGCGTTCGCTAGGGTGTACATTTTGATTCATCCGATTTTCTGGGGCCCTTATTATGCCCAGCTTGTCTCCGATATATTACAAGACAAGGCGGGAGGCTTCACGGGAGACGACGTCTACGATTTGCCGACGTACACGAGAGGCTGCACAATCTTTTACGCGTGTTGCATGTCCGTGATCACATCTTTGGCCATGATCGGCCTGTTCAACGTGCGGTATAGCTTAGAAGATCCGTTCGCGACGAAGGAGCGTCACAGAGAGTCCCAGGCGACGTACGCGCGTCGGTACACGAGAGGCCAAGACCAAGTGTTGGTGAATAAAGAGCTTCGCGAGCTCGTCAACGATTTGTGCGTAGAGTTTCAAGACACGTTTGAGAAGAGTGGCGGCGGCGTGCCGAATTGCATGTACCCGCCACCGAAGCGTTCACAGCTTCAGAGCATCATGTTCACCAAGGAGACGCACCCGGTGTTTAGTAGAAACTGGTCCGGCGTTGGCAACGCGCCTGATTTGGACAAGATGCAAGACGTCACTGAAGATGTCGATGAAGCGCAAACCATACCATGATGTAGTGGAGCGCACACACATAACTCAATTCATCATCTATCGTTTGTTATCACAAAATGCGCGTATTGTCATCGATTCGTCTCACAATCTATACCCGGCAGAACGCCGAATTTTGGCGACGGCGAGCGCCATCGAAAACGCCGAAAGCGTAAACCACGTCGCCGCGTATCCTAAATGTTTGTCCGGCGACACTGGAAACGCCATCAACTCGCTCTCTTTCACCGCCACCGGATACACCACCGCCGCCGACTCATCCTCGCTCGCGTTCACCGCTTGAATCAACGGCGTATCCTCCGGTAATCCGCGAGAGCGAGCCAACGCCGGCGCGTCCAACCAAAACCATCGATCCTCGCTCGGATCGTTATCGGGCGTGAACCGACCTCTCATGTCGCTCGCTCGCACGACACCACCGGTTTTCACGCACGCCCCAGCCTTGGGATCGACGTCCGTCCACGAATCCGGCGCCCATCCTCTCAACAAGAGCGCCGTCTCCGCCGCCGGCGCCGCCGCTCCGTCGTCCCGCGCGCCGCGTCCGCCCAACCACCCCCCCGACCGCCTCTCCCTCTTCAACCGCACGGGCGTCACGATCAAACTTCCCGGCACGGTGACTCCGCACACGCTTCGCGCGCGCGGTCCCACGCGCGCCGTGCGCTCGAGGTCGAGCTCGCCCGCGACGCTCGCGCGCGCGTACTCGGGCGTCCCGCCTCCCACCCGCGCGAGCGACGCGGACACCGTCGTCTCGAGAGCGCGCGCGCGCGCATCGATGGCTTGAATCTTTTCCTCCCGTCTCGCGAGCTGCCACGCGCCGAGCGCGCCCGTGAGCGCGGCGGGCGCGAGGAGCGCGACGGAGGCGCGGGACGAGGAATCGTCACTCTTCGGCGTCGACGTCGACGACGACGCGGACGCGGACGAACGCGCGCGGCGCGGGAATTCGAACGCGGACGCGGACGGTCGGTCGCCGCGCGCGCGCGCGTCGGCGAGAAGCGCGCGGGCGAGACGGCGGGCGAGCGCCATCTCGAGCGCTCGTGGCGTCGAGAAATGTGGGCGACGAGCGCGCGCGCCGAGTGGTCGAGACGCGCGCGCGCGAGCTCGAGCGATGAGGGACGACGCGTGAAGACGTCGCGCGGGCGCGAGCGCGGACGCGGGGCGACGACGCGCGCGGGAGGAGGGGGGGCGAATTTCGAGCGCCTGGTGAAACAAAACCGCTGGTTGTTCCCGCAACCCGAGCTCGACGAGGAACAGGAGGCATTGGACGCGTTTTGGTTGTCCCGAGGGGTCGTGGAGGAACACCAGCGGGCGTCGCTGGTGGCCATGGGACACGAGCTCGCGAGTGGGGTGGCGGAGAGGGAACTGTATAGAAACGCGGACGCCCTCGGGCACGCGCTGAGTCGGTTGGAGACGCTGTTTCCTCGAGGCACGGACGTGGCGAAGATGCTGTGGCACTGTCCAGAGGTGTTGCAATTACCTCTGAGCGAGGTGGCGGCGCGCTTGATCGCGTTTAAGCGTGCATTTCCGAAGGTGAACGCGGAACGCGTCGTCGAAGGCAACCCGCGAGCGCTCCTCCTGGACGATCTCGAGAGCGTCGCCGACGCCCTTCGCGAGCTCCAAGACGAATTCCCACAGGTGGACATGATCTCCGTCATCGACTTCGAACCGCACGTTATTCAAAAACCACTCCCCACGCGCGTTCGCGCGCTCAGGAACATCAAACCGGGCGACCGCTCGGCGTCTCTGCGCGCTTTTTATCCGCCGCCGTCCGACGCCTTGGATCCTCAGCCCCCGATGAAGAACGCCCAGCTCTTCGCCAAGGTGTTCCTGCTCACAACCGATTGTTGTTTCCCTCGAGGAGACGTCTAGGACGCGCATTCCCTCGCGTCACCGCGCTGTAATTCTTGTACAATCACGCACATCCCGCTCGGGGACAGCACCTCGTCATCGAGCCGCCGCCGCCGCGCTCGGCGCGCGTCACTCTCTCGCGCGTTCGCGAGCGCGCGGTCATGGCCGACGCCGAGGAAAAACGCGAGAAAAAGAGCGATGAGAAACCTCCGTCGTTCGAGGACATCGGCGTGTGCGACGAACTCGCGCGGGCGTGTCGAGACGTCATGGGCTGGAAGCACCCGTCGCCCATTCAGGTGGCGAGCGTGCCCGAAGCGCTCAAACAGCGAGACGTCATCGGATTGGCGCAGACGGGATCGGGAAAGACCGGGGCGTTTTCGTTGCCCATATTACAGTCCCTTCTCGACTCTCCGCAGGCGTTTCATTCGTTGATTCTGAGCCCGACGCGCGAGCTCGCGATACAAATTGCCGAACAGATTGAAGAGTTGGGACGAGGCGTCGGCGTGCGCACGGCGGTGCTCGTCGGTGGGGTGGACATGACGACGCAGGCGATTAAATTGGGTAAGAGACCGCACGTCATCGTCGGCACGCCCGGTCGCGTGGTGGATCACTTGGAAAACACAAAGGGATTCACCCTGCGCGCGCTGCAGGTGCTCGTGCTCGACGAGGCGGATCGATTGTTAAATTTGGACTTTGAGGAAGAGATTGATAAGATTTTGCGAGTGATTCCGACCGATCGACGCACGCAGTTGTTCAGCGCGACGATGACGAACAAGGTGGCCAAGCTTCAGCGCGCGTGTTTGCGAGATCCAGTCAAGGTGGAGGTGAGCGCCAAGTACTCGACGGTGGAATCGTTGAAGCAACACTACCTCTTTATTCCAGCGAAACACAAGGATTGTTACGCGACGTATCTGTTCAACGAACTCAGCGCGTCGACATCGATCGTGTTCGCGCGAACGTGCGATCAGACGAGGAAATTAGCGCTCATCGCGAGGAATTTGGGCTTTGGCGCCGTGCCGATTCACGGTCAAATGTCGCAGCCAAAGCGCATCGCCGCCTTGCAAAAGTTTAAGAGCGGTGAGCGCAACATCTTGATCGCCACCGACGTCGCGTCGCGTGGTTTGGACATTCCGTCCGTGGACGTCGTCATCAACTACGACGTGCCGCAAAATAGCAAGGATTACGTGCACAGAGTGGGGAGAACGGCGCGCGCGGGACGCTCGGGTTTGGCGGTGACCATGGTGACGCAATACGACGTCGAATTGTACCAAAAGATTGAGCGATTGATCAACAAAAAGTTAGAAAAGTATCCGTTGGAAGAAGAAGCGGTGATGCTGCTGTACGATCGCGTCAACGAGGCGCAGCGCATCGCCATCCAGCAGATGCGAGATCAAGACGAACGCAAGGGTAAGGGCGCCAAGCGCGGTTTCAAAGACGACGACGACGCTGATAAGATTCTCAACATGTTGGGTAAGAAGGATTACGGTGGAGGAGGCGGGAAAATGCGCGTCACGAAGCAGAGCAAACTCAACGGCGCGAGAGGACCGCCCAGGCGTTAGACAGACACGTTATTAGATTCACTTAGAAATACAATTCTTCATCACTCGTCATCTTCGCCGAACGACATGGCACCTATTTTCGCCTTCTTTTTCTTCTTCGTCGCCCCTTCCTTCTCCTCGCCCGCGATCTCGTCCGAACCATCGTCTTCTACCACCCCGATCGCGTCTCTGTCGACTTTACCACCGACGGGATGCGTCGGTGGCCCTATGCTCGGCCCAATGTCGGGTCCTACGCTCGGCCCAATGCTCGGCCCAATGCTCGGCCCTATGCTCGAGCCGACCTCCACCGCTCCCCCACCCGCTTCTTTCGCCGCCTCCGCCTCCGTCTTGGCCGTCTCCGCCTCCTCGATCGCTTTTTCGATCGCTTCTCGCGTCTCCGGCTCGCAATCCTCTCGCACGCAATCCTTCACGCTCTTCCCCTTTTTACTCACCGCCAGCACATTCACCCTCTTCCGCAACAGATACGTCACCAACTTATGCGATGCGTTCCCCACCAACGCCAGGTGCAGCGCGTTCTCGCTCTTATACGTCATTCCTCTCGGATTCGCTCCCTTGGCGACCAACGCCTTGGCCGCGTCGACGTTTCCCTTGGCGCACGCAAAGTGCAACGGCGTGAACCCATCCCCCGCCTCCGCGCTCACCCTCGCCCCTCGCGCGCACAACATCTCGATCGCCCCACACGCGTTCGAATGCGCCGCCAGATGCAACGGCGTTCGTCGCAGCGCGTCGACCGCGTCCAAAAGTTTCGGATCATCCGCGAGCGCGCGCGCGAGCGCCTCCAGATTTCCCGCCCGCGCGGCGTCGTGCGCCGACGTCGTCTTCGGTCCCACCGCCCCCGATCCGCGCGACCGTTTTCCCATCCCTCACTTTCGTCGATCGACGCCGCTCGAGCGCGCGCGCGGACGTCTCACGCGTCGACGCCCCGAATCGCGCGCGCGCGCCCGCGTCGAGCTCGACTCCGGAGGTCGATTCCGATTCCGAGGTCGATATCGATCGACGCGTCGTCACACGTTCGCGCGCGAGCGTCGCGGCGTCGAAAAATGGCGTCGAAAAAAATCACTCGCGTCGACGGCGCGTCGCGCTCGTTCGTCGACGGCGTGGACGAGTCGCTGACGTGCGGCATCTGTCGGTTCGTCTATCGCGCGCCGGTGCGATTTCCGTGCGGGAACGCGCACGCGTTTTGCGCGTCGTGCGTCGAGGGATGGTTCGACGCGTGCGCGAGGACGACGGTGAGACGAGACTTGAGGTGTCCGTGCTGTCGAGGGACGGCGAGGGAGAGCGGGGAGATGGAGACGGTGGCGGATGAGATCGCCGCGCGTTTGGAGGCGGAGAGCGCGGCGTGCGGGTGCGGCGCGCGCGTGCGTCTGGCGGAGGCGGCGGTGCATTACGCGACGTGCCCGCTGACGAAAGATTTGGTGGTACCGTGGGCGAGAGTGGTGAGGAGGCCGAGAGTGCGCGTGCGGAGGGGGGGGGAGGGGAGGCGGCGGCCGCGGGCGCCGACGCCGACGCCGACGCCGACGCCGACGCCGACGAATGGTTCGCGTGCATGTTTTGTTTCGCGGATCACATGGCCCGCGACTCCGTCGCCGATCTGGACGCTTTCGTGCAGACGGACTTCAGACGTCCTTCGGTGGGTGATGACGCGGTGGCAGAGTTTCGCAAGGCGCTGGAGATGGGGGTGTGCTCGATCAACGCCGTCAACAACCGCGGCCGAAGCGCGCGCGATCGGATGCAAGAATTTTACGATTACTGGGTCGAAGGGCAGGAGGAGATGGAGTTTGAAAGCGAATTCCAAAGCGAATCTATTCCTGCCATGGGCCAGTTCCTTCATCGCGGCATGACGCGCTTCGCGGATCACATCATCACCTGCCACGAGGACGACGAAGACGCGCACAAGGGCGGCGTATGTCCGATTTGCGTCCGCATGCCACACGGCGACCCATCGAGGACGGTGGCGGATATTCACGCGCACGTGTCTCGACGACACGGCTTTGATTGGACGCTCTACATGCCGGACGTGCACGCGGATGAATACGAGTTGCTTGAACAGACGATGCGCGAGAGTCTGAACGCGGCGAGAGCGAACGACGCGAACGCCGAGGAACGTTGATTCATCATTCATCGCGATGAATGAATGATTTTGATTTCGATACACAAAATGTACACGTTTACATTTTTTGGCTACGTAGTTCTATGATTTGGCGAGCGCTCATTTGGCTTTGCCGTCGCGAATTTGCTGATACATGTCGATCGTCTGGTGCATGAGAAGTTTTCGAATGTTTTGACCCTCGTCGCGCATCTGTTCCTCGAGGAGAGATCGAAGAGATCCGAGAGGCGGCGGCGTCGATTCGGTGGGTTGATTCAACAACCGATCAAAGACGACTTCCCAGAGCTCAGTCTTCCAGTAGCGGCGGAGCGGTTGACGCTGGCGGTACGTGTTTGTCGTTCCCGGGGTGAGCTCGACTTCCATGTAGCTACCGTAGAGCAAGCAATGCACGGTGGACGCGATGGCGTAGCAATCGGCTTGATACGTCCAAGGTTTTCCGTGCGTCATCTCGACGCATCGGAAAGCCTCCGCGCCGGCATCGCCGAAGAAGGCTGCGTCTTCTGGATACATCAACAGATCGATCGCGCGTCCGTAATCGATGAGAACTAAGCCCTTTTCGGTCCAAGATCCCGGTCGATGAGGCGCCCAATCGCACCAATCGTCGCCACCGTTACGTAAGAGAAGATTGTCTGGTTTCAAATCGGCGTGCACGATGCCGGCACCGTGAATCCACTCCACCAAACGAAGCATCTCGACGGCATAGTACATGACGAGCGTCTCGTGCATTTGTTTACCTTCGCGCAAATACGAGTTCAAGACATCTTGCAACGTTCCGTGTTCGCCGAACGGCATGACCAGCGCGCCCATGCTCGAGTCCCCGCCGTCCCGTCGATCGCCGCCCAGGAGATATAGCGCGGTGGGTTGCGCCCACGCCACCGCGGCGGCCGCCTCCGGGGGAAGACGCTCATTCAATCGACGAGCGATGATGAACTCCCACTTGGCGTATCGCGCCTCTTGCACCTTGACGGCGTACGCACCGACGTCTTCGTCGCTCGATGCCACGCTCGCGAGCTCGGCCTCGTACACCTCGGCGTGCGCGCCCTCGCCGACGCGACCCTTGAAGACGTACGAGTGTCGGCCCAGGGTGACGGCGACGCCGGCCGCGGCGCGCTTGCCACCTTTGCTCACGCACTTGGCGGCGCCGGCGAGCGTGTCGACGCTCGCGCGTTCGGTGTCGACGACAACGTCGTCTTCCATGCACAGCTCGAGCGAGTTGAGGTGGGCGTCCAACGCTTCGACGTCAAAGGGATTGATGAGCTTCAACTGCGCGAGCGCCGGGCGTTTCGCGCTCGAGGCCACCGTTGGCGTCGATTGACGCAGTCCGGCGTTCGGCGTCGACCGCAAACCGGAAGGACGTCGCGCAGACGTCGGTCGCTCGCGTGCCGAACCGGGCGTCTTCATCGAGGCGGAGACCGTAGGCACGCACTCGGTGTCCTCGCGAATGTTCAAACCGCCGATGTCGTTCGGAATGACCACGGTATCCTCGCGAATGAATAAACCACCATCGTTGACATCGTTCAGGACGACCGCTTTGCGAGACTCGGCCAAACGCGCGGCGAGCATCTCGTCCGAGAGCACGCATGTGTCTTCGCGAATGCACAACCCGCCGTCGTCGATCTCGTGGACGGTGGCCTTTGAAGGCGCCGGTTCCGGTTCTCGTTCCGTCGTCGGTTTCGCTCTAACGTCGGCACCGCTCAAATCTCCGTTGTACCCGTCGTCGTTGACGTTGACTGAATCGGAAAACATGCTCATAATGTCGCCCCACGCCTCCTTTGTACAAATCGTCATCGTCGGCTCGGGCTTGGCGGTTCTCGTGCCCTCCTCGTCCGCAGTCCATCGCGCTCCCGCGCGAACTTTATTGGACAGCGCCGGTCGCTTGGCCGCGGGTGACTTCTCGCGCGCGACAACCGATTGACCCTCCGAAGGTTCGCTCGCACACGATCCGGTTCGAGAACCAACGGGCGGCGGCGGCGCGGCGTACGTCCGCTTGGAGACAATTTCCGCGACGTCTCTCTTCCCCTTGGACCGCGAGTCTGCGAGCGACGTCGCGCGATCTTCCGTCGCGCGAGTGGCGGCTTGCGGCGCATCGCTCATGTCGTCCACGTCCATGTTAACGTCCATGTCGACGTCGGCGGAGGCGTCTCGCGGGATGATGGGCTCTCGCGTCGGCTTCGGCGGCGGATGCGTGGGACCGTTGGCGCGCAACCACGCCGCGGCTCGAATCTCTTCGTAACACACCTCTTCTCCGTCCTCCGAACGAAGATGCGCGGGCTTGAATCCGCGATACAGCGTCTTCGCGCGCTCGACGCGTCCCGACGGAGGTTTCGGCGCGCCGCTTCCGTGATACAGCATCGGGTTTCGACTCAAGTCAGCGACGCGATCCGCGCGTTGTCTCAGAGACCCCTTGTTCGCGACCGCGGTGGTGGCCGTCTTAACATCGCTCGCCTTCAAGCACTCCGTGTCCTCGTAGACGTCGATCTCGTCCGTCGGCACGGTCACCTTGCGCTTGCTCTGAGTCGCGCGCTGTCCGGTCCACGTCGTCGCCTTGGCAGTGTTTTCCTTGCGCACGTCGTGGTACCCACCCAAATTCTTCCATCGAGTCGTCGTGGTGTCGTCGCCCGGCGTCGGCAACCCGTTTTCGGTGTCGTCGTAGATTTGTAACGATCCGTCGTCGTTCGGCGCGTTCGACGGGCGCTCAGAATCGTCGACGCCTCGCGAACTTCCCGCCAAACCGCGCCGCGCCGTCGACCTGTCCCTGCGCGTCGCGCTCACCGCACCTCCGCTCCTCGGTTTCGCCCGCAGCGTGTCCCCGAAGCTTCGAACGATCTCCTCACCCTCACTCTCATCGATTTCACCGCTATCGATGCGCTTTTGCGTGCGTCGAACCATGCGATGCTGAAACGAAGCGTACGACGTTCGCAATCGCTCCAACGGTTCGGCGCGCATGTCGACGCCCCGTTCATACTGCTCGTTCGCCGCCCCGTACGCCTGACGAACCTCCAAAAACGCCGCATACGCCTCGTAATACAACGCTTGCCTCTGACCGATGGAATTCGCCCGCAAAAACTTGAAAATATCCCCCGGCTCGGCGCAACAATCCGCGTATTTGATCCACACGCGCAGATACCGCGCGTCCTCCTTGTACCTCTCCTCCTCCTGCAACTCTCGCGCGCATCGCTCCAACACCGGCATCAACTCTCTCTCCAGACCGTTCCCCGTGGCGTACGTCTGCTCGGTCCACTTGATCAACGCACACCACTCCCCGAGCCTATCCTCGGCGTCTTCGCGCGTCGCCGCCGCGAGCAGTCTCGCCTTTTCCGCCTCTCTTCCCGACGTCGTCGTCCCCGGCGTCTCGCGCGCGACGAGCGCCTCGTTCAAACGACGAACATCCCGTCCACCCCGCATCGGTCGCACGTTCTCCTTGGCGTGTTCCCACGCGAAGCCGACGTCACCGTCCGCGATGCGATTCGTATCCCTCGCGACGAGCGGGCTCTTCGTCGGCGTCGTCATCCCCGTCGACGTCACCGTCGAGACGCGCGTCTCGACACGTGGTCACACGGACCCTCACCACCGTTCGCGCGTCGTCTCGCGGTCGCGTCACCGTCGACGCGCGCGCGCGACCGACTCTCCGGCGCCGTTCCCAATCATCACATCGGCACCCCCACGTTCCCCCGGCGCGTCGGTCCTGGGTCCACGAACCACAGAGATCCCATAGTCAAACACCACGAAACACCATCACGCATACACAGGACACACACCCACATAGTGTACACGACTCCAAGCCCATCGAAATCACATCACGCGCACGACCCACCGCGCCCGTCTCGCCCGCCCGTCGCGCGCGCGCGAGGGCGGCAAACACCGACGATGTTCGCGACGACTCGAGCGATCACGCACGCGCGCGAGACGCGCGCGGTCAACGCGACCGCGAACTCCAGACGACGCACCGGACGCGTCGTCGTCGCGCGCGCCGCGGAGACGACCAAGGAACAAAAGGTGCGCACGATCTCGATTCGATCCGCGCCAGGGTCGGCCCGATCGCGCGCGCGCGCGCGAATGGATGGATGGATGGATGACGCGAGGGCGCGCGCGCCGACGCGAGGGACGCGTCGAACGCGGCGTGGATGCGCGGAGAAAAATAATGTCCGGCGGGTCGCGCGCGTTCGATCGATCGTTCGATCGTCGTCGTCGTCGTCGTCGTCGTCGTCGTCGTTCGTTTCGTCCCGCGGGACGCGCGCGCGCGCGACGCGCGAGGGCTCGCGCGAGGACGCGGTCGACGTCGACGGACGACGGTCGCGCGACGACGACGAGGAGGAGGACGAGACGACGCGCGAGGAAGACGTCCGACGACATCCGCGCGCGCGAACGCGCGATCGACGACGGAGGCATCGGACGCGCGCGCGCGCGATGCATCGATGGGTCCGACGCGATGGGGTGACGGATATGGATGGATAACACTCGATGAGTCACGACTCGACGACTCGACGACTCGGTGGGGGCGGGGCGCGCGGGGCGCGCGGCGGACGCGCGCGCGAGAGCGAACGCGTGACTGACGACTCGTGCGCGTGCGCGTGTGTTTTCTCGTGCGTATAGGTTGTGGTGGCGTCCACCGCGGCGAGCGTCGTCGCCGCCGTCGCGAGCGCCGCGCCGGCGCACGCCGCCGTCGTCGAGGCGGTCGGTCAAGTGGCCGAGGGCGAACCGTTCATCGTGAACTTGGCGTGGGCCGCCATCATGGCCACGTTCTCGTTCTCCTTGTCCTTGGTCGTGTGGGGTCGCTCCGGTTTGTAAGCGGACGAATCGAATCGAATCGAATCGAGACGCGACGAGCGCGTCGGTTTCGGTCGGTCGGTCGTCGTCGAGGCGGGTCGTCTTCGTCGACGCGCGCGCGCGCGCGATCGATCGCGCGGCGCGAGCGATGACGACGCGATACCGACGACGATCGCGGTGTCGTCACATTCCTAGTATACTTGCTTAATTAAAAAACACGAGGCATTCATCGTACTCGAGAGCGCTCGCGTTTTCACTCGCGTTTTCATTTTTCATTCTTTCAATTTCAAAAAGCGTCGTCGACACAGATGACGATGATTACGACTACGATTGCGCGCGACACTCGCGCTCGCGCGTCGTCGGTATCGCGCGAAAGACGACGACGACGCAAAACGCGCGCGCGGTGCTCAGTCGAGACGTCCTCCGTCGCCGAGGCGCGAGAAGGGCGACGGTTCCCGCGCGATGCGCTCGAAACGCGCGCGACGCTCGGACGACGACACCGACGACGAGGATCGATCGACGACGACGGCGACGACGACGATGACTGATTTCTCCGCGCGCGTCGGTCGAGTGGCGCTCACGGTGGAGTGGATCTCGCGCACGAGAGGGCGGTCGAACGAGTCGGGGGAGGCGCCCGCGTGCCGGGACGCGACGGTGGCGGTGACGGGGGCGACGCGCGGGAGGCGGTTTATACAGAATTGCGTGCAGTTGCCGCCGAATGCGAGCGAAGATGCGGTGACGCTGTCGTGGGGGAACCTGGTGTTGGCGCCGATGGAGCGGATACACGGGAGAGAGGAGGGGGGGTGGTCGCTGGACGTCTTTGCGGAGACGCCGGTGCGGTTGACGCTGTTGGTGCCGAATGGGACGCTTTTGAGGCATCCATCGCTCGTGCGAGAGACGAGAGGGAAGAGAAGCGTGCCGAAGGTGTTGATGAGCGATCCAGACGCTTTGAAGACAGACGAAGTGGATGACGAAGAAGAAATGGACGCGGGGGCGAATGTCACCGAACGGAGCAGACGCGCGTTGCACCCGGGAAGAACGTGCGACGAGGGCATAGCGTCGCTGATGAACGATCACAACGTGATACAACGAAAAGCGTACAACGGTGCCGCGATCGTTGACGTCGGGTCCGGGTGTGGCTCCCTGTGCGCAGGTCTCGCCAAGGCGTTTCCGAGCATGAGCGTCTTCGGCATCGAGTGTCAAGACGAATTGGTTCGACAGGCAAAGGTGCGATTTCGAGACGTCAATTTCATTCACGGCGACGCCGAGGAGGTGCTTCACAACTTTCGAACCGCCAAGGTCGTCGTCGCGACGACGCACAACTTCGATTCTGAGACGACGAATCACATCCTTCGCGTGTGCGCCGAACTTCCGCTCCTCACGCACGTCGTCGTCAACGAGCCCCACTTGTGTCGACCCGCCTGTCGCACCAAGATCAAACTCTGCTGTTGCTTCGAGGCCTTGGAGACGAGAGAGATCAAGACCCACTGGGGGAACTCAAAGCTCAGTTTTACCATCTATAAGCGTCACGTGCGATGGCCGTACGGTCAGAGCGCGCTGCCTCGAGGCGCCGACACCGCCGCGGCTCTCATGCGGGGCGACGTCGCCGAGGTCATACTTCACGCGAGCAACACCGCGAGTGGGGACGAGCGCGAGTAGGACAATGGATAGCGCGAAAAACGAACGCACGAACACATAGCCAAGCCATAGAATCTCGCGTTTGTAGCGCCCAGCGTATCGTTAGTCACCCGTCGTCGCCGACGAGACTCGCCGACGAACGAACGACCCCACACTTCGCGGCGTGGCACCATGTCCGCGTCGGCGCCGATCGTTCAAAAGAATAAATCGAGAGATTTCTACGATTTAGTTCGACAGTTGGGTGCGTGCGCGACTCGTGGACGACGGCGTGGCGTCGTTTTCTCGGACTCGCGCGCAATTCGAGATTACCGCGGATGCGCGCGAAAACCTCGACTGACGATCGTCTCTCTCGCGCGCAGGGGAGTGTAAGAGCAAGACCGACGAAGATGCCATCATGCAGCGCGAGTCGATGTACCTCAGGGCGGTGTTGCAGCAACCCAAGACGGACAAGTCGAAGATCAAGGAAATCATGCTTCGGTTGATGTATTTGGAAATGTTGGGACACGACGCGACGTTCGGTCACATTCACGCCGTTAAAGCGTGCGTGGAGCCGGAGATCGCGGTCAAACGCGCGGGTTATCTGGCGACGACGTCGTTCCTGGATGAAAACCACGATTTGATAATCTTGATCGTGAACACGGTGCAACAAGACTTGAAGAGCGAAGATTATTTGGTGGTGTGCGCGGCGCTGACGGCGATCACGCGTCTCGTCAACGAAGACACGGTGCCGGCAGTGTTACCGCAGGTGGCCGATTTACTCGCGCATCCGGTGTCGCACGTGAGAAAGAAAGCAGTGATGGCGTTGATGCGATTTTATCAAAAGAGCCCGCACAGCGTGAGTCACATGCACGGCAAGCTGCGAGAGATGATTTGCGATAGAGACCCGAGCGTCATGTCGGCGGCGGTGTGCGCGCTTCACGAGTTGATCGCGCACGACGCCGAGGCGTTCAAAAATCTCACGTCAAGCTTCGTGAGCGTGCTCAAGCAAATCATAGATAAGAGATTGCCAAAGTCGTACGAGTATCACAAGGTGCCGGCGCCCTTTGTGCAAATCAAGTTGCTCAAGACGCTCGCACTCTTGGGCGCTCACGACCGATCGACGAGCAGCGAGATGTATAGCGTGTTAGAAGACACTCTCGCGCGAGCGATGACGAAGACGCAGATCGGTAACGCGCTCGTGTATGAATCTGTGAGGACCATCACGAGTATCTACCCGAATCCGCAACTGTTGGCGCAGTGCGCCTCCGTCATCTCTCGATTCATCAAGAGCACAAACAACAATCTCAAGTACACCGGATTGAACACCCTGGCGTGCATGGTGAACATCAATCCGCAGTACGCGGCGGAGCATCAGATGGCGGTGGTGGATTGTTTAGAGGACTCGGACGAGACGTTGCGCAAAAAAACTCTCGACTTGCTCTACACCATGACCAAGCCGAACAACGTGGAGGTGATCGTGGAACGAATGTTGGCGTTTTTGGGACGCGACGGGGATAAATACAGCGATAAATTCGTTCGTGAACAGACAGCGTCTCGAGTGGCGGAGTTAGCGGAGAGATACGCACCGGACGCGAAGTGGTACGTGGACACCATGACGGAGCTCTTCGAGGTGGCGGGCGACGTTGTGAAGCCCTCGATCGGGCATGGTTTGATGCGTCTCATCTCCGAGGGCACCGGTGACGAGGTGGCAGATAATCTCTCTCGTAAATCCGCCGTCGACGCGTACCTGAAACTGTTCAAAAGGCCGAAATTACCCTTTGTGTTGTTGGAAACCGCGGTGTGGGTGCTCGGCGAATTCGGTGAGGCGAGCGGCGAGACGGCGGAGACGCTCATGGACACGCTCGTCGACGCGGTGGAGGCGCAATTGGAGGGTACGTCCGTCGAGACTTTAGTGTTGAGCGCCATCATGAAGATCTCTCGACGCAGTGGATGCGGATTGAGCGACAAAGCGCAGACATTCGTGGAGCGCAACCTGAAGAGCAAGTACATGGAGAAGCAGCAGCGCGCATCGGAAGTCGCGGCGATCGCGGCCGAGGATGAGTCCATCGCGTCGAGCGTGATTCAACCCTCCGCCACCGAAATCAACGTCGACGCGACGCTGAGCATGATGAATCAGTACGTGTCGAACGCTCTCGTGAACGGTGCAAAGCCGTATCAGGAAAAGACGCAGCGAGACGCGACGGCGGCCGCCGCCGCGGAGGCGCGCGCAAAGGAAATCGAATCTCGAATCAAGGCCAACGCGAGCGCCTCTCGCGCGTCTGGAACCTTGGTTTTCGAACATCGTCAAGCCTCGAACGCGCTTCCCTCGGGTCTGCCTGAACCTTTGCGTGCGCCGGCGCCGACAAGCGCGGCGGTGCCGCCGAAGGACGATTTGGAATCCTTCCTGGGCGGAGTGGAGACGTCAAACCAACCACCTGCGGAGGTGCGAGCTCCGGAACCAACGGTGGATAACATGAAGTCAAAACTCGCGGACGCGCTGTTCGGTGAAGCGGCGCCCGCTCGAACGCAGAGAGTGGATCCCGGCCCAGTCGGGGCGTTCACGCCGCCGCCGCGAGGAGCGCCGACGATGCGCACGGCGAGCGCGCGGCCTGCACCGGTCGATCTCCTCTCGGAACTCACGGCACCGACGTCCACGGTACCGACGTCGTCGGTACCGACGCAAAACCCGTTCCCACCCGTCGATCTGATATCCGCCACGCCACCGAAAGCCGCGCCCGTGCAGTCTCCGCCCGAGGTGGACGGACCGAAGTCGATGCGAGGCGGCGTCGCCAAAGGCAATCACGCGAAAGATCCATTCGCGGATCTCTTCTCGAAGTAGTGTTAGATGTAAAAACAGATTGGTTTTGAGCTCACATTTGTGTTACAAGCTTGCATTCGGAGTGAGGCTTCGTGATGAACACACCGAGACTAAATACTAGGTAATTGGTGTCATGAATGGTGACGCATGAAAAGGCGTCTACTTTCTCTTCGCGTTGGCCTTTTGCATGTCTTCGAACTGACGAAGACCCGGGCCGAGGATGTTGTACGCGACCCAGCCGAGGACCGGGCCAAAAACGAAAAAGATGGCGATGCGGCCGTCGATACCGGCGAGATCCGCGACGTTTTGCACGTCAGCCGATTGCATCAGCTCTTGCGCGGCGTCGGCGCGATCGGCGAAAAACAAAGTCGCCGCCATACCCATGGCAGCCGTCTGCGACACAACGCACGCACCCGCCGAGGCGGTGAAAAATCCGTCAGTCATCATTTCTCTCATCTTTCCCCACGATCGCCCGCGTCACCGCCCGTTCGCATCGCGCGCGACGCCCCCGATGGAACGCCCAAGCCCCGAGCGATATCCGGATCTCCACCCAACCCACGATCGTCTCGACTCTCCCCACCCCTCTCGCGCGCGCCCGACGTCCTCATCCGTCGTCCCTTCACCGCGAACGCATCCATCCATTTCCAACCCATCGTTTTCACGCGCGCGCGCGCACCTGTCCTCGTCGCAACGCGTCCTCGACGCCCTTTTCCGCGGTCACCGCGACCTCCGCGCGCGCGGGTCGCGCGAGCCCTCTCGCCGCGATCCCGCGTCCACGAGCCTTGGCGACTCGCGTCGCCGGCGTCACCGCCATCGCACGGCTAGTGTGCGTCATCATCATCACGATTCCGTGTGCGCGCTCGGGGAATGCGTGCGCTCGCGCGAGTGTGACGCGCGCGCGTCGGGCGAACGTTCCCTTCGATCGCCCCGATCGCGAGGCGACGCGAAAAGATCGCGGATCGGCGATTCGCGCGCGCGTGTCCTTATTCGAATCGATGATGGCTTTCATCGGTAGTAGACTATGGGTGGACACGGAAGACTCTCCATCGAGCCTGGGGCAAAGGTACGTAGTGTCTAATTTTGTAAGCTATTTATTGTATACTGGTGGTGTTCGGAGGTCGCGTCGACGAGCAGAGTCTTCGTTCGTTCACTCGTTCGTTCGTTCACTCGTTCGTTCGTCGGCGAGCGGGAGGCGGGGGTGGTGGTGTGGAGACGTTCGCGCGCTCGGTGGCGTGTTTCGGCCGGTGGACGGCGGCGGAACGGCGGGGAGGCGGCGGCGGCGGCGGGTGGCGGAGGACGAGCGCGCGGCGGCGAGAGGCGGAGAGAGATGAAGAGAGACGGCGACGGACGACGTCGCGCGCGGTGTCTTCTTTGTTCTCATTCTCGTTCTTCTCGTCGGCGTTTTTCGTCGCTCCTTGGTCTACGTGTCGGACTCGACGCTCACTTTTTCCCGCCCTTGCCGGCGGCACTCGGGAGCGCCTTGGGCGCGTCGGCGGCGGCCTCCTCCGGTTGAGCGAGCTTTTTGAACTCGGTGAGCACGGGGTAAATGTTTTCGAACGCCTGATAAATGTCCTCACGTCTCTTCCCACCGGTGAGGACGATTTTACCGGACACGAAAATCAAGAGCACAATCTTCGGCATTTGCATTCTGTAAATCAAACCGGGAAAGAGCTCGGGCTCGTACTGCGCGAAGTGTCCGTGCTGCCACGCCAAACCCTCTAATCGAATGGGAAACTGCACGTCACACGAACCGACCATATTTTGGATCTTGAAATCCTTGAACTGCGCCGGGAAACCGAGCTTAATGATCACCTTGGCGTACTTTCTCGCCGCCTCTCGCGCCAACGCCTCCGTCTTGGCGCCCGTGCACACCATCTTGCCGGAGCTGAAAATCAAAGCCGTGGTTTTCGGGTTACGAATCCGCATGATCGCCGCCGCGAAACGCTACATCAAGAGAAAAAAGTCACACGCGTCAGTCGTCGTCAATCTGTCGCGCGCGCGTCGATCGCGTCCGGTTTCGTCGGCGCGCTTGCTCGCTAGGGTAAAGCCTCGCGCACCTTTGGATTGTACTCGACGTTTCTCGCGTGAAACGCGATCGTCTTCAGATCCAATTTACAATCCAAGTTCACCGTCGCCACGATATTCCTGTGCGCGATTACAACATCCATTCGTCAGTTCGCCTTCGATCGTTCGCGTCGAGCGTCGTCGCGTTCCCGTTCGACTTCGGCTCTCGAATTCGCGAGGAATTCCAAACCGAATGCCCGTCGTCCGGACGCCTCCGTCTCCCCACCTTCCCCTCCCTCTCACCCTCACGCGACGCGCGCACGAAACGTACTGTAACACCGGCACGATCCCACTCGGGTGCACGCTTCGATCGACCGCGTCTTCCTCCGCCTCGACGATCGCCCCGAGATCCTCGTCTCGATCCACCTCGTCCGCGCTCGCGCCTCCCGCGCCGCCTCCGCTCATCGCGCCCCCCGCGCGAGGGACTCCGGACGCGCGCCGTTCACCCGTCGACGACGACTCCCTCCGCGATGTCCCGGGCGACGACGACCGACGACGCGTCGCGGTCTGGGAACGCGCGCCGTTCGAACGCGTCTCCTCAGTCCTCGCGCTCCGTCGCGCCGCGGGCGATGTCGCGGCGCGATGACGGCGCGGACGCGCTCGAGATCGTCGGACAGATCGGCGAGGGCGCGTTCGGTCGCGTCCTGTACGCCAGGAATCGCACGGGTGCGCGTGTGGACCGCGAGCGCGAGTCGTCGCGGATGGCGCGAATGAATGCGCGCGCGCGCGTGATTCGCGCGACGACGCGATGAGGGAAGAGGGATGACTGACGATGGATGATGGGAGCGATGGGATGCGATAGGTCGTCTGTACGCGATCAAGACGTTCAAGACGCCGCCGATACGACGAGATCCGAAGACGGGCGCGCCGCTGAAGGGACAACAGTTTGGGCTGCCGACGCCGACGTTTCGAGAGGTGACGACGCTTCGAGCGATGAAACACGTCAACGTCGTGCGTTTGCATAAGGTGATCGTGAATAAGGAGGAACGGTCGTTGAGTTTGGCGATCGATTACGCCGAGTACGATTTAGGGGCGATATTACAGTGGCATCGCGCGCATCGAAGGTACGTGTCGCCGCGCATGGCGAAGAGCGCGACGTGGCAATTGTTGCACGGATTGCATTATTTGCACACGAATTGGATCATGCACAGGGACATCAAACCTCAGAATGTGTTGGTGATGGGCGATGGGAGCGAATGCGGGGTGGTGAAGATCGCGGATTTCGGATTGGCGAGGTACGTCGATCCGGGAAGCGTGTTGCGGCCGCTGCACGAAAACGGACCGGTGGTGACGCTGTGGTATCGCGCGCCTGAGTTATTGCTCGGCGCGCGTCATTACACGCGTGCGGTGGACATTTGGGCGGCGGGGTGCATCTTCGCCGAACTCACCACGCTCGTCGTTCCGTTCAAGGGCGTTCCCAAGGGTAAGGAGGATCCGAAATCGATGTATCAGGCGGAGCAAATCGAATCCATAGCCGCGGCGAAAGGCGCGCCGACCGAGGACGAGTGGCCGCTGTTCAGAGAGCATCCGGACTACGAGCGCGCGAAGAAAATTTTCTACCCACCGAGTCACCCCGAGGGACATCCTATCAACGACAAGGCACCGATCAGGAAAGATCCCGAGCTCTCCGCCGTCTTCGACGAGCTCTGCGCGTACGACCCCGAGAAGCGGCCGACCGCGTACGAGGCGCTGACGACGCTCGATTACTTCGCCACGACCGAGCCCGGACCGACCAAGAACATATTCGACTACGAACTCGCCCCCGGCGAGCAACGAATCGTGTACCCTCACCGGAAAATTCTTCACGGCACGGGCGACTTTAAACCTCCCGACGACGAGGCGCCGAAAAAGCGTCACAAAACGTCCTCGTGAGCGCCCGCTCGCCCGATCCCCACCCTCACCGTAGCACGAAATAGCACGAAATAGCGCCTAGTCTCGCTTCATCGCGCGATGCGATACGATTCCGCCCACATATAGCTATGTATCTCTCGCCAATGTTTTTACAAAACGCTACTCCTTCTCCCCTCGCGGCGCGTACTTTTCGTCCGTCACCCACGACATCGACCGCATCTCCCGCGTCAGCTCCTCCTTGATCGCCTCCGCGTGCTCCTCGTTCCGTCTCACGCGCTCGCGCTCGATCTCGTTCTCCCTCGTGTACTCCTTCTTGTGGTGCAAGCACTCGACGTAGTCCTCTCGAAACTTAAAGCACGCCGTCGATCGCTCTCCCGTCTCGTTCACGCACTGCGCGGGCGCGGAAACGGACGCGGTCGACGACGATCACCGTCGTCGTCGCCGTCGTTCGTTCGCATCGTCAGTCCTCGCGCTCGGCTCGCGCGTTCCCCGCGCGCGATCGGTTAGGGCACGGGGTCGTCTCTCGGGACGCCCTCGCGCGCTCGCGCGCGTCCTCGTCGGCTCGTCGCACCTTGGTGAACTCGCGCCAGAGCGGCGCGCATCGACCCTCGCTCCCGCGCGCGCCGAATCCGCTCGCCATCCTTCGATCGCAGCCGTGACTGACGCGCCAGACGACGTCTCGCGCCCATGGCGTCGTCGCCGCTCGACGTCTCGTTCGAGACCGTGGGAAGCGCGCTCGAGGAAGAAGATCGCGTCTTGGACGACGTCGTCGCGTCCGCGGCGGCGCTCGAGCGCGCGCGCGTCGGCCACGGCCGTGGATGCGCGGATGAATCGAACGGACGTTTTCTGGGCGACGACGACGACGCGCGCGAGGCGTTCGACGTCGGCGAGACCTTGGCGAGGACGACGGAGGCGCTGACGAAAAAACTAGCGGAGACGTCGACGGCGTTGCGGGAGTCGCGACGGGCGCTGGAGACAGAGCGGGAGGCGAGGATGCGAGAGCTCGAGGCGTCGACGTCGGCGGCGAGGGACGCGGAGCGAGTGCTCGAGCGCGAGCGCGAGATTCGATTGACGCTCGAGGGACGCGCGCGAGCGTTGGAGAGGGAGTTGGACGACGCGCGAGGGGCGAACGGGCGCGAGGTGGAGGAATTGCGAAGGGAGCTGCGCGAGGCGAGACGCGCGGACTCGAACGGGGCGTCGACGGACGCGA
>MDTD01178343.1_pt1 | contig 31756 bp, 11 predicted proteins | sample 811221 | NCBI WGS metagenome assembly MDTD01 (sample SAMN05326646, study PRJNA326480) | marine metagenome | isolation source: seawater | place: Pacific Ocean: South West | collected 2011
GCAATTGTCCTGGTCAATTATCTGACTTTAAGATGTATAATGTAGCAATATCTTCTTGGGAAGAATATAATATTCTTCAGTTCACAGAGCCAGAACCAGAACCAGAACCTGAACCACAACCAGAACCAGAACCACAACCAGAACCTCGGTTCCCAATACGAGATGATCTTTATAATTATTTAGGATACAAAGATAATGTTCTTACACACTATGATGGACAAGTAGATATTGCAAACAATGCAATTATCGATATAATGGGAAGACGAAATGCAATTCTTGGAACTGGTACGATACAAGGTAATAACTTATATGGAACAGACCCAACTTGGGGAGACTATTTCAAAGTAGGTGGTTCATCATTAAACTGGAATGATAGAGCGTACTATGAAATAGAAACCGGTTATTCTAATACGTCAATAAATAGTGGATATACCGTTTCAATTGTTTTAAGATGCGATGATTCTACTAATCAATGGCGCTCCATATTAGTCTCTCATCCTCATAATTCAACATTATTTTATTTCCAGCAACATGGTAGTAGTTGGAGATTTTATGATACAGTAATATCGGGTCCGGTTGTTGCTGGACAATGGACTATAGTGACATTAATTGGAGATGGAACTAGTCATAGTGTTTATCAAAATACAACACTTAAGGGCACTCGTAATGTGTGGGGAGACCCAAGTTCTGGAACATGGACAATAGGAAGAGTTCCACCTGATCCATATACTGTTATGTTTGATGGAGATATAGCTTCAATGATAATATTGGATACGATTGTTCCTATTGAAACAGTTGTTGCTATGCATGATTCTAAATTTATACAACCAGAACCAGAGCCACAACCTGAACCTGAAAAACAACCAGAACCAGAACCAGAGCCAGAACCACAACCAGAACCAGAACCACAACCAGAACCAGAACCAGAGCCAGAGCCTGAACCAGAACCAGAACCACAACCAGAACCAGAACCAGAGCCAGAACCACAACCAGAACCAGAACCAGAGCCAGAACCACAACCAGAACCAGAACCAGAGCCAGAACCTCCTTTTGGTGGTAAAGCGTTACATCTTGATTTCCATAATAGTTCAAGAAATATTGGTGAATCAAATTATAATTGGATGCTAATTGGTAACCCTACTTATGATTCAAATGGTGTTCGTTTGAACCCCGGTAGTAGTCAATCACAATACATTCAATTAGATTATTTCCCAATAGGTCCTAAAGCCACATTAGCAGTTAAATTCAATATTTATCAATCAAATTATTGGACTACTATACTAAATTTAGGATACAATGATGTGGGTAGTATAAGTGTAGTGGCATATACTAATGGATCGATTAGATGTCACTGGTATGTAGGAGGTTCTCTCTATTACAATAGAGATAATTTCCCTGATTTCTCTCATGTGTGGGATACAACTGGTTCAACATATTATACATTGGTAATAGTAAGAGATGATGCTAATATAAATGTTTACATGAATTTAACTAATGACACACAACTTGAGCCAATAGGCTCATTAGTTATGGCACCAACTGGAATGGATACTTCTGTAGATCCTTTGGTTGCTTCACAAGGATATCAAATTGGTTGGGCAAAACCACGTAATGGGCATATGTATATGGATGCTTTGATTCATAGTTTCACATTCTGGGATGGTCATGCATTAACATTACAAAAGTTATCCGAACAATTATCTATAGGTATACCGCAGCCAGAACCAGAGCCAGAGCCTGAAACTCCACCAGAACCAGAGCCTGAGCCCCAGCCTGAACCAGAGCCACAGCCTGAACCTGAGCCACAACCGGAGCCACAACCAGAGCCCCAACCAGAACCAGAGCCACAACCAGAAGCATTATATCCTGAACCTGAACCTGAACCTCAACCAGAACCACAACCTGAGCCACAACCAGAGCCAGAACCACAACCTGAACCCGAACCAGAGTTATTTATTCCTGAAGTGAATATGAAAAATTTCATTATAGGAGATTCTATATTTAGTATTACTGGTGAACAAACAAGTATTACATATGATAATACTCAAGATGGAACTTTTGATTTGAGTTGGGATGATGGATGGGAAATTCGAGTGTCTTTTATGAAAACAACAACTAGCACCGGTAATAGAATTTTTTCTTTTACTACAAATCATTTATCAAATAATGGATATATTGAAGTTCTAGAAAGTGCTGTAATGGTATTTTTATCACCTACAAGTTCTTATAATTTAATAGGTTCTAATCCAACATTATTATCTGGAGGATTTGTCCAGAATGTTCATTACTATATGTCAATATACTATAATCCAGACACACTTTCTTTAAAAACTGCTATTAAAAAGGCTGGTCCAACTTTACCTGAAAATCCACCATTTGTTACTGAGAATATTGGTCTCAATTACAAAAATAACATAGTAGCACGTTACAATTTTGAAACAAATAAACCTCTCTTGGATGTGTCTATTGACAGTTCTGGTTCTACCACACTAAATTACGAGCTCGAATCGCCACTAGTGCCAACAAGCAGCACACCTGTGCTGCCTACACAGACAATCGATTGGTCGAGAGATTTTGAAATGAAAGTTGATTATACTATCAATTCTACCAACACTTACAGGAGATTAATTGGCTGGGGCGATGCGGGCAATCAACCCAGATTCCAAATTACATGCCACGGTACAAAATATTGGATAGAATTGTCGAATATCAATCAGACTCAAATATTACAACAAGGTGCATATTTTGATGTAAATGTTGGTTCCGCAGATGCTCCTGCAGCTAATACTCGATACAAGATGATTATTAAATATGTCGCGTCGAACGGACCCTATTATGTTAGAAACGGCTACTTTACATTTGCTGTTCAGAAATATGACGATTTCACAAATTGGGAATATGTTTTAAATAACAAATCCACTGGCGCCTGGCCTACTAAAGTTGAGGCAAATTATGTAGACGTTTATGAGGATGCAAACGGAAACAGCACAGCTCTTCTTGGTGATCGTTATGATAGAGCCCGACTCTTCGATGGAACGATACATTCTTTTGAATACAGATCTGAATCTTTTACGAACTTTACTATGATTCCTACTAACACTGCCCCAATATTGTCAAGCGAACCAGACCCGATATATGGAAACTATGTTTCGTTAGGGAATGGTACATTCTACAATGTTAATTCAAAGTTTACTATGAATTACAAGAATGTGGATTATACATTATTGGCAGGAGGAAGAGCGGGTAATCCCGGGACTGCTTCTGCGTCAACTGCAGCATCGTGGGGTCAAGCGTCTGAACTTTTTGATGGTTTAGCCAATGGAAACGCTTCTGCCTGGTTTAATGACGGTACTCTCGGCGGCAGTCCGTATTCGAATCCACCAGAAGTATATTATGAATTCCCGACTTCCACTCGAATGACAGCATATCGAATGTGGCAGAGAAATCCAGATGCGAATAGTATATATGCTCCAAAGGCTTGGTCTGTGCGAGGAGTGTTAGATGGTGTGACTTACGATGCCAACGATAGCTCTACATATACGGAAATAGATTTGCAAACGAATCAGTTTTTCCTTCAAACCGATGGTGATTCGCTGAATTATAATACAAATTTCAATCATTACATGACAAACAATAGTATTGCATTCAAAAAATATGTATGGAGGTTTACAGAAGGACACAATGCGAGTTACGTAGGTTTAGGCGAAATGGAGCTGTATGATATTCATAATGTAGATACCGGTATTAATAACCAGTTTACGATAACATGTGCGGTACGACCACATAACAAAAGTGCTAATTACGGTACTATATTTGATGTTGGTGAAGGTGGGCCAATTCACAAGAGACTTAATTTGTCGATTCATGCTAATGGGTATTACACAGCATTGTACACAGATACCAATCATTATGTGAATACTGGTTCTGTAGACAACAGTCCAACATATGAAAATAACGAATGGCACATACTTACCATGACGTGGGACGGTAACAATGTTTCCGTCTACCAAGACTCGATGCTTGTTAATCATTATGCAACGACTGGTAATCTTGTTTTGGATACAACCCAAATGATGATTGGTGCTATGAATCATGCGACGAATACATCTAAATTTGATGGTGATATAGCAAGTTTAATCGTATTAGACACAGTTGTTCCAATAGCAGATGCAGTGCAATTGCACCAGCCTAAAGCTTTCGGGGAAATTATAAATACTCCTGATTCGTGGTTTGTAGATTGGGAAGATTTAATAAATACCCAAAGTGGCGGATTAGAAACAAATATTTATCCGATTGTTCTCAATGGAACAAATGATCCAATAGGAACTCATACATACACTCTTGAATTAGGAAATACAAGTCGTAATTATCATAGACCTTTAGTAGGTTGGGTTGATTATTTTGACATGATGGTTATTAATTCATTCAAAGGAACAAATAATCCTATTTCACAACAAGACATTACTGCATGGGCTGCTGAATCAAATAATGGTAATAGATACAGAAGTAATAATTCATCCTATCATTATGATAATATAAATGATGGAAATGCAGATACATTCTGGATATCCGGAAATAATGGTAATGAAACAATAGGAATATTCTTTAATAGTGCAAAACCATTTTATGGTTTTTCATTGAAATGGCCAAATACGAGCATAACAACAGACAATGTTCATTTAAGAAGACGTGGTAACTGGTCATTCTTTTATACACTTGAAAGTATAACAACAATTGAAGAAGCAGAAAATGCATTATATTATCCGATTAATCCATCGCATTATGTTGGAGATCCACAAACGGATGGTCAAAGTGGTGTTCCTACCGAATTACACTTTTATTTTGATAATTTATTGCAAATGACTGGTTTTAAGGCACAAATTAGTGGATTAAATACTGGTGTTGAATATTCTGTGTCTTTAGGTGAATTAATAGCGTATATGCCAGAGAGAGAACCCGAACCAGAACCAGAACCAGAACCTGAGCCAGAACCTCCACTTATGGTTAACTTAAATACTAATGTTCGCGAATATCCATCTACTGAATTATGGCCAATTATGAAAAACGGATACGGAGACGGTTCTCAATCTCATCCAGATGCAGCATCAAACAATAACGGAGGTCACGATCCATTTGGTCCTACATTTACAGATTTACATTCATTAGGTGAAGGAGGCACTATGTGGGGAATATATTATTCACAAGGTGGAATGGCTGACGTTTCTGGTGAACCTTATGGAAACGGTACTTATGAATTTAGAGCTGACCGAAACAAAAATGGACTAAACAATACAATTGGTAAAGTATTTTGGAAAAAGAATTATAAATCAGGCACTTCTGATGGTGGATTTGGATATTATACTAATTTCAATAGAAATAGTGATGGTACTTATGATGATAATCCAAATGATTCTACGTTCCCTACTCTTGGATATACTAAAGATGGATATTTGGGAACTTGGGCGTGGATAATGTTACCACAAAAAATATATTTAACTGGATTTACATTTTGTGAAGCTTGGTATAGTAATCATAATTTCAAGGACTTCCGAATTTATGGCCGGCGTTCAGAAGATAGTGACTTGGATACAAGTACTCAAGCAAATAGAGTTTATTTAACAGAATCTGCAGATGATTGGACGCTTGTATATGAGCACAAAGAAGAGTTTGATGGTGAACCAACTTATTTCCCCAATCCTGGAGACATAATAACAGATTCTCAAAACACTAATATTGCTTCTTTTAACGTAGCAGACGTTTGTTCTGGACATCGTATTGATTTTAGAAAAGGTGGAGTATCTTCTGTTTCTGAAAAGGATGTTTTTGATACATTTTGTTTGGTAGTAAACAAAGGTTATTCTAGTTACATAAAATTCGAAACATGGATTCTTCATGGTCAAGAATATGAGAATACAGCTTCGGAAATATACAGTTTACCAATTGCAAACATAGGTGACAACAGAATTTTAGTTTCAATAGATTCTGGTTCATATGTATTCACAAGTCCCCAAAGATATGTTACGTTCTCTAATATTGAACTTGGAATAGGAACTTGGATACTTGAAAACGTACCAGAATCACATCCTATTGGTATAGAACAATCTGGTACAAATATTGAATATTATGGAGACAATGCGTGGTATAATGGTGTGTCTTCAGAAACTGGTGCATCCGCAATTGCTGGAATTAATTATTATTCTGGAAGAGTTACAATATATGTGAAAGGAGATTTTGGCACTGCTAGTTTCCATTGTGCAAACGATGGATATATGGGAGGTCAAAATATTTTACAATTTTCTAGTAATGAGCATGTTAACGAAAATAATTCAGTAAATCCATTTGCAAATAATATATCTTTAGCTGAAAAGAGTTGCTGGCCTCCAAGAAGCAACGATGCTAGTAATGATCCTGAATTGTCTCCACTTTCTTATGGAAAGATTTTTGAAAATCCTATTGGTAATGGTGATTTCAATTGGGAAAAGAGAAATGCAATGACTCGTAGTATATATGGAACTGGTTATGCAGACGGAGATTATTGGATGTGTTCATCGCCTCCTGGGGGTACAATAGGCAGTTGTGCAAATGCATATCGCAGCAAATATACTAAATGGGCTGGTGTTGGTAAATATACTTCATATTATACAACTGGTTATAATTCAGATGGTACTCTTAGTTCAAATTATGTAACTGGTTCTAATTACAAAACTGCTGGTCGCACTTGTGTTAGAGGAATTGATGGTGCTTTTATAAGAATCAAATTTCCGCATAAAATATATCCAAATGATATTTATATTATATCTGGAAGTGTGTGGTACAATTGTTCTGCGGGCATAAGAAAAATGCATGTATTTGGATCAAATGATAATTGGAAAACACAAACACAATTGGCATATACAGACAATTTCTGGGTTGATGAAACGTGGCAATATGATGGAACAAAAGTATATCAAGGTGACACAATTATTATGCCTAATGGTGGTTCTTATAAAGGACGCAAATTCCACATATTTGATGAAAGCAATACTTGTGCGAAAAAGAATATGTTTGACGAATATGCTTTGATTGTGCCAGAAGCAGTTGGAACAACGTTACACATCAATGCTTTTGTTGTTATGGGACAAAAAGAAGGTAATGCATCTCCTTCTAATGTTAATTTGGATGCTCATCAATTGTGGCCATCTGAATCAATACATACTGGAACCGGTAGATGGTATTCTTCAGCACCTACATATCATATGCTTCCGTATTATAGTGGTGGTGGAGCAATAGAAATAATTACAGAAAAAACTCATAATCAAGCTGGTATTTATAATGCGTTTAATTTGTCATCTCCTTCTACTGATAGAGCATTATGTTATTGGAATGGTACAAATACATATATTGATAATGGAAATGGTGAATATGTTTGGGAAGGTGGAATTGCACAACAAACATCATATTCTGGTTATTTACCTGATGATTATCCCGGTGGATATATTTCTGTAAAATTACCTAGAAGAATATATCCAACAAAAATATCAATTATACATGGTCCTTCTAGACCTATATCTTTTAGAGTTTATGCTTCAAATGATCTTTTTGTTAATTCAAAAGTACTTTTACATGAAAGTATTGATGTTGATTTAACATCTATGACTACTACTTTACCTGAATCAGGAGCAACATTACCAGGAATTAGTATTGATGTAAACAGTGAAGGTATTGATTATGGAAATAATTATGAAACTGGAACACCATCTAGTGTAAATTATGAAAATACATATGATGTATTTGTTTTAATAGTTCAAAAATCTTCTGGTAACAAGAGTTTTGAAATGCGTGACTTTATAATAAGAGGACATCCAATTTGTTCTGTACCTGGAACAGAATATTGTGAAACTTGTTGGACTCCACCGCCTCCTCCTCCTAGTTTCTGGGAAGGTGCAATTTGGGCATTCAACGGAAATACTGGTTCCAATAACGATAGACTTGTAGACGAAATAATATTGTATCCAGGTCTTCATGATGATGATATTCCAATAGCAAGTGGCAATTCAATTACTGGAAATGATGCCATTCATGGAAACTATGTGACTTTAGGATCAAATGATGGAACAACGCCAAATAATTATTATACTATTGGAAATCCAGCTTTTAGATTAGAATGTAATAATTTTACTGGTGCAACATTATCATTTATTTGGAGAAATGTAAACAATCCAGATCAAACCGGTGGACATATTATTCAAGCACATCATGCACAAAGTGGACATGCAGCTCATATGGGATTCTGGGTTGGAGTTGTAGCTGATACTGGTTTAATGGCGAAAGTAGCAGGAAATCATGCAACGCTCAATTATATTTTTGATCCGCCCAAGAACAATGAATGGTTTTATTTTACTGCTGTTTTTGCAGAAAATGAATCTACGAATGCAAGCACTACAGGAGGAGTTACGTATTATATAAACAATACATATATTGGTTATAAAGCTACTGGTGGAGGTTCTTCTATTAATAAACAAAACTGGGAAATAGGTAAAAAACTTATTGCAGGTCATGGTGATTCTAATCAACAACCATCTGGAGATTTAGCATCTTTAGTGATTAAAAATAAACCATTGGAAGATATTAGTGATTATAAACTTTTACATGATTTCAATAAAGGTTTATTAGGAAATCATTTAGATGGAACTTATGTTCATCCAGATGCGAGTGGTGTTTCGCGACCATCATGGACCAAAATGCGAAACATAATACATTATTATGATGGCACTATCAGTAATGATCAATTAATAGATCATGTTGGTTCAAATAATGGTATTACTACTGGAACGGCGTATGCTGGAACAAGTGATTATGGTCCTACTGTTAAGTTTATAAGTCATTTATATGAAATATCTCACCCATCTATTTCAAACGAAGTGACAATTAGTTTTTATTGGAAGCCAACTACTTTTAATCAAGCTGGTACTGGTACACAAATAATTGGTAACTATTATCCAAATGGTGATGGTATATATATTGGACAAAAGAATAATCAGTTAGCGATATGGATGTTAGGGGGTGGTTATAACGCTACAACTTATAACACTTTATTCCGCGACAATGCTTCATTAAGCGCATCAGAATTTGCTTTAATCACATATGTATACAAAAATAATTATTTCGATTTGTATTTTGGTGGAAAATATTGGGGGAGATGTCCAGTGATTATCAATCAACCAAGTAGTCCAGACTTTTCAAGCGGAACATGGAATATAGGAGGTGGATCTGGCAGGTTTGCTCAAGGCGAATTGACGTCTCTCATAATCTTTGACAAAGCCATGAATATAGATGCTGTTATGGAAATTCAAAATTATGCGACCAAAGAGCAACCAGGTGGTGATTTGAAAGGACTTCCAACTCCAGAACCAGAACCTGAACCAGAGCCACAACCCGAACCAGAACCTGAGCCAGAGCCACAACCCGAACCAGAACCTGAGCCAGAACCAGAGCCTGAAATGCCTAGTGCAACATTGATTCAAAATGTTGTTGAAAGTGTATATAGTCATAATGGAAATCAAACTAGTATAACATACGACAATACTAGTGATGGAACTTTCAGTTTGAATTGGGATTCTGATTGGGAATTAAGAGCTTCATTTAAAAAGACAACAACAAGCACTGGAAACAGAATATTTTCATTTAGTACTCATCCATTAAGTAATACTGGTTACATAGAGTTATTAGAATCTTCTGTATTACCTCTTACGAATCACAATACTCTTATGGGATCTTTTGCTACTCAGAATCCAGCTGGGAACTTTGATACTAATACTCATTATTATATGTCTATGTATTATGATGTGTCTGCACAAACATTGAAAATATCTTATCAAACGGATGCTGAATTTAGTGATTGGTTAAGCCTTAGAAGCATAAGTTCCGGAAATACAACAACACATGATTTAAGTTCTGGTCCACCAACGGGTATTCTTAATTATACAATGTATTTAGGAAACACTGCTCGTAATTATCATAGACCATTAGTAGGCTGGATAGACTTTTTAGAAATAACTTCAATTTCACCTTATAATGGTTCTGATTATAGTGTTCCAAATTCAGAAATTAATGTATGGGCGTCTGCAACAAATGGAACTAATAGATATAGAAGCAATAATGCAGCCTATCATTATGATAATATAAACGATGGAGATGAAAATACGTTTTGGATATCTGGTAATAATTCCGATGAAACAATTGGTGTTTATTTTATTGAAACAGTTGAAATATTGGGATTTGCATTGAAATGGCCAGATACAAGCATAACTACTGATAATGTGCATCTTCGTAGACGTGGTACTTTGAAATTTAGCTTTACTCAGGATAACATATCAAGTATGAGCGAAGCAGAATCTGCTTTGTATTACGATATAGTATCAACTTATTATGTAGGAGATCCTCAAACAGATGGGCAAGAAAATGTACCAACATTAGTATATTTAGGTTTATCACAACCATTAAATGCAACTGGGTTGAAAATAGATATAACTGGATTAAATACTGGTGTTGAATATTCTGTAGCTTTAGGTGAATTGATTGTTTACGCAACTTTTGTACCTCCACGTGGACCCGCTTATCAATATAGAAATAACGTAGTTGCTCATTTTGATGGTTCAGTAAATGGAAATGAGTTGGTAGATATTAAGACCGGAACTTATAATGCAACAATAAATACTGGTAGTCCAGTAACTGGAACTGATGCTATTTATGGAAATTACGTAGATATGTCATCACATCATTATGTAATAAATTCACATTTAAGTTCTGCAATATCTTCTAATAAACTGTCAATAAGTGCTATTATAAGAACAGAAATAAATGCGGATTGGCAATGTGTTTTGTCCGCAGTTGGAAGACATATTGAATTTGCTGTTCATAGAGGAGGGTTAAATATTAAAGGTTTTGAAAGCGGTGAATGGTATATGACTGGTAATCATATAACTACAGGAAATGCAAGTCATTGGGCACCCGCTAATAAACCAGAAAATGATGAATGGTTTATATATAGTTTGGTTTATGATGGTACAACTGCACACGTATATATTAATGAACACGAAGTTCATACTGCTTCGCATACTACAGGTTGGATTGATGAAAGTGCAACATATATAGGTGCTTATACTCACTCAGCATCTCATAAACTCCATGGTGATTTGGCGAGTTTGATTATTTATGATACAGTTGTGCCTATAGATATTTTAGTACAAGCCCATGGCGAACATGCTTTTGCAATAGGAGAACCAGAACCAGAGCCAGAACCTGAGCCACAACCAGAACCAGAGCCTGAACCTCCACTAATGGTTAACTTAAATACTAATGTTCGTGAATACCCATCGGTCGATTTATGGCCAATTATGAAAGATGGATACGGAGCAGGTTCACAAAATGCTCCACAAGCAAATTCGAATAATGGAGGAAATGACCCATACGGACCAGCATTTACTGATTTACATTCATTAGGTCAAAATGGCAGCTCTATGGGCATATATTATTCTCACGGTGGAAGTGCCGACGTTTCAGGTGCAGCTTACGGAAATGGTATTTATGAATTTAGGGCTGATAGAGCCAACGGTAATAACACTTTGGGTATGGCGTTCTGGAAACATATCTATTGGAGCGGCAGTAGTGCTGCGGGTTGGGGCTATAGAACTAATCACAATAGAGTTAGTGCTGGAGGAAGGTATGATGATAATCCAAATGATTCTACATTTCCGACTCTGGGATATACTAAAGATGGCTATTTAGGAAACTGGCTATGGATAATGTTGCCTAAAAATATATATTTGACAGGTATTACTATATGTGAAACCTGGAAAAACGCCGAAAATATGAACGATTTTAGAATTTATGGACGTCGTTCATCCGATAGTACTTTGAGCAACACTACTCAATATAATAGAGTATATATGACTGAAAGTGCCACAGATTGGGATGTCGTATATCATCATAAATCTGAATTCGATGGTGAGCCAGTTTATTTCAAAAATCCAGGCAACATAACTTCGAATCCTCAGAATGCAGGACCTGCAGATACACATACCACTGTTGACATAGCAGATGTTTGTTATGGACGCCGTATTGACTTTAGAAAGGGTGGCGTTTCCCAAGTTTCCCAATTAGATGTTTATGATACATATTGTTTTGTAATAAATAAGGTTGCTCCAGCAAAAAATATATTTACCATTGACGCATTGATTCTCCATGGTCAAGAAGAAGACAGCCTTTCTACAAATATCGAAACTTTATCTATTAAGACTATAGGTGACCGCAGAATTCTCACAGCAATGAATTATGCACCAACATATCATCTGGATTTTACTGATCCTACAAATGGAAGTAATATTGGTGATTCAGGTTATACTTGGAGTTTAATTGGAAGTCCAACGCAAGATTCTAATGGTGTTCGCTTAAACCCAGGCAGTAGTATGTCACAATATATTCAATTGGATTATTTCCCATTAGGACCTAAATTTACAGTAGCTGTACAATTTAAACTATACAGAACGCACAATTGGACGACTCCACTTAATTTAGGATGGAGTAGTGTGGGGAGTTTGCTACCACATATGATAGGTAATGCCTTCAGACTGAATTGGTGGGAGGGTAGTACTGGCAAAAACAATAGTCAAAACTTTACAGATGTAACACATTATTGGAATCTTAATGGTAAAACTTATAATTTTGTACTGGTGCGAAACAATGCTAATATAAAGGTTTATATGAATTTTAGTAGTAATGAACTAGAATTAATTGGAAGTACTGTTATGTCTCCGACTGGAATGGATACTGAAGTGGATCCTCTCGTTGCTCCAAATGGATATCAAATTGGATATGGTGCTCCCTCCGGAGACGAATATATGGATGCCTTGGTTAAAAACTTCACATATTGGGATAAAGCTTTAAGTATACAAGAAGTAACTGCAAGTTTTAATAATGTTTCTCCAACAACATCAGACGTTTATTCATTCACAAATCCAATGAAGTATGAAATATTATCAGGTACAATTCATCTTGGATTAGGAACATGGATACTCGAAAATGTTCCTGAATCACATCCTATTGGTATAGAACAATCTGGTACAAATATTGAATATTACGGAGACAATGCATATTATGACGGTTCTGGTTCTGAAACGGGTTCATCCGCAATTGCTGGAATCAATTATTATTCTGGAAGAGTTACAATATATGTAAAAGGTAATTTTGGCACTGCTAGTTTCCATTGTGCGAATCATGGATATATGGGAGGGCAAAATATTTTGCAATTTACTAGTAATGAACATGTAACTGAAGATAATCCTGTAAATCCATTTACAAGAAATATTAGTTTAGGTGAAACATTACAATGGCCACCAAGATCAACATATTGTAGTAATGATCCTGAATTATCAGGATATTCTTATGGAAAAATATTCCAAGATACTCGAAGTGCACAATATGATTATCGAATGTGTCTACAGCGACAAGTTTACGGAAGTGGTTATGCTGATGGCACATACTGGATGTGTTCATCACCATGGCGATACAATTATATGAACGTGATGCATGCTTTCGATGATAGATATTCAGTTATGGGTAGTACAAGCACTCACACTAAGTTTTATAGTGCTGGAATTTATAATTCTGACGGGACTGTGGCTGATCCCTACAAAACCGGTGGCTATTTGAAGACTGCTGGATATACATGTGTTACTGGAATAGATGGTGCATATGTAAGAATAAGATTCCCAACAATGATTTATCCAAATTATCTTTACTTGGGTTCTATGAATACACACTCTAACTTGGCACATACTGTACGTAAATTCCATCTATTTGCATCAAACGATGGCTGGAAAACACAAACAGAATTATTATATGTAGATGACCACTGGAATGGTACTGATGAATCTTGGACCAATAATGGTTCTACCGAATATTACGGACAAACGACTATTATGCCCAACGGTGGTGCCTTCAAGTTTGGTAAGTACAATATTTTTGATAAAAAGAATAATGCATCAAGAAAGGAAATGTTTAATGAATATGCAATAATTGTTCCAGAGTCGACGAATACATATTTAATGATAAATGCTGTAATTATCATGGGTCAAAAGGAGGGTACCCCCGTCGGTAACCCAAGTGTTAATTTAGAAGCAAATCAAACATGGCCATCAGAATCACTGTGGAGCGCGACAGCTGACTACGAGAGACTATATTATCACAATCATGTTTGGCACACACTTCCAGGTTTTGCGGATGGTGTGATAGACGTAATAACCGAAATGACGAATTCCGTAGGGCAAGTTGCTTATGTTTTTGATCATAATCCAGCTACTAGTTGCTTATTCTACACACATAAATATTTTGACAATGGAAGTGGTGAATATGTTTGGGAAGGTGGACAAGCACGCCAAACGGCTTATCATGGATATGGGTTCGATGAATATCCAGGTGGATTTATTTCTATAAAATTGCCTAGAAGAATTTATCCGACAAAAATAATAATAAGCGAAGATGGAGCTCAATATCCAAAATCTTTCAGAATTTACGCATCGAATGATAATTTTGTAAATTCTAAAGTGCTTTTACACGAAAGCGTAGATATTAGTCTTAATACTATGGATACTACATGGCCAGAAACGGGTGCAAGTATAAAAGGTATTACTATAGACTTAAATAATGTACAAAACAATTACGCGGATCATTACGAGAATGGAACACATGGTTCTGTAAACTATGATGATTGTTACGATCTGTTTGTTATAATAGTCCAAAAGACTTCATCAACGTATTTCTATCTTGCTGAATTCAGTGTAAGGGGTCAACCGGCGTGTATGGTACCTGGAACAGAATTTTGTCAACTTTGTTGGACACCACCTCCACCACCACCTCCATTTTGGGAAGGTGCAATTTGGGCATTTAACGGTGATACCGGTTCAAATAATAATCGTCTCGTTGATAAAGTCAAAATTAGTATATATAATGATGATGATATTCCAATAGCAGGTGGCAATTCAATTACTGGAAATGATGCAATACATGGAGATTATGTAACATTGGGTTCAAATGATGGAACAACACCAGATAATTATTATACTATTACGCATCCCGGATTTAGATTAGAATGTAATAATTTTACTGGTGCAACATTATCATTTATTTGGAGAAATGTAAACAATCCAGATCAAACAGGTGGACATATTATTCAAGCACATCATGCACAAAGTGGACATGCAGCTCATATGGGATTTTGGGTTGGAGTGGTAGCTGATACTGGTTTAATGACAAAAGTTGCAGGAAATCATGCAACGCTCAACTACATTTTTGATTCGCCCAAGAATAACGAATGGTTTTATTTTACTGCCGTTTTTGACGAAAACGGATCTACCAATGCTAATAGTACGGGAGGAGTCACGTATTATATAAATAATAAGTACGTCGGATACAAAGCCACGGGTGGTGGCTCGTCTTTGAACAAACAGAATTGGGAAATAGGTAAAAAGCTTATTGCTGGTCACGGTGATTCAAATCAACAACCATCTGGAGATTTAGCATCTTTGGTTATTAAAAACAAACCGCTAGAAAACATTCAAGATTACAAATATTTACACGATTTCAATAAAGGCACCATGGGAAACCATTTAGATGGAACCTACATAGCACCCGCGACTCCTACCAGACCTGCTGCGACGCAACACATCATACATTATTACGATGGAAGCGTGAACAATACTCAACTAATAGATCACGTAGGCTCCAACAATGGTATCATTACAGGAACTGAAACAACAGGAACAAGTGAATACGGACCCACAGTAATATTTACAAATCACTTGTATACTTTACAAAATGCACCAAGTTTTAGTAACTACGCAACAATAAGTTTCTACTACAAAGTAGGATCTCCTCATAACGCAGCTGGTAGTGGAGTTATTTTAGTAGGGCCGGCGTCAGGTAATAACATCGCTCAAAAGAATAACAAAAAAGAGTTATGGATGTTAGGTGGTGGTGCAAATATTACAACTTATAATACAGCCATTCGCGATAATGGTGCGTTACCAAGTGATGATTTTGTATTGATTACATACATTTATAACGGGGATACGTCTTCGTTTGATTTATACTTTGGTGGTAAATATTATGGAATTTGCCCCATGTTTATCAATCAAGCACAGACTAATCAACTAACAGTAACGCCATGGTGTGTCGGAGGATTTGGCAGCAGTTATTTTGCAAAAGGTGAACTTACGTCTCTCATTATTTGTGACCAAGTGTTGACCATAGAAGAAGTCATGGATATTCAAGATTATGCAACCACTACACAACCGGGATCAAACATTAAAGCATAAAAAATACATAATAAAATATTAAAGAGCAAAAAATAAATTTTTGTTCAATAGTGAAAAATAAAAAAAGAAAAAATGATAAATTTTTCTAAAACTGGAAAATAAAAAATAAAAAAGAAAAAGTGATAAATTTTTCTAACACTGAAAAATAAAATTTAGTTAATTTTTTTAAAATGAAACACTAATTAAATGCCGTCGTATTTAAATCCTAATGTTGTTAAATTAGATGCGATACAAGATTTAGCTTTTCAGCCGCTTGATGAAGAATTCGCCTTTAAAAGTGTCGACTTCGCTATTACAAATTATGGAACATTAAAAGATTTCTCAATTATTGTCAATAATTTTGAACAAACCCAAGTTAATGTTGATATTGATTATACTGAATCAGTAATATTTGATGATGACAGAATAAAAAACACTGATGGTAATTATACAATTTCTTTTGACGTAAGTGGACAAACTCTTGGTAATTCTGGTGAAACTAGTTATCCTTTGGATAATTCTGGAAATAGATGTTATATACCTTATTTTTATACAAAAAAAGTAGATAAAGAAATTGATGGTGCAAATCATCTTCCCGATGAGATTAATTTTGGTACAACAGATACAGTTGAGTATACTAAGATTGATAATTCTGGTAATGTGATAGAAATCACGACCCAAACAATTGACAGAACGGGAGTGGACGGAAAATTTAATTATAATATGGACCTTTTTAATAATAATTTTTTATTGGTTAAAGATCCTAAACGGTTATTACGTGGTGTAATTTACAATATTTTTGTTTTAGAAATATTTGATCAAATACCAAATATTAGCAATATTGACTTTACACAAGAGAGTTTACGTAATAATGGTTTATTTTTTGTAAATGACCCAACAGGTGATGTTGATGGTTCTGGTACTTTAAACGATAATGTAAAAAATAGAACAAAGTCTGAGTTAACTGGAATAAAAACAGAAACTGAAATTTTTGATTATTGGTTTAAACAGTCAACTATTTGGCATAGAGATTATGCTATTGTACAAGAGGAACAATCTGGTATAATAAATTTTGGTTTTGGTGATATTTTATACATTTTATATAATTTAAAATTAACTGTATCACGCCCATCTTCTGTTGCTAGTGGTGATGCAACTTTAAGCAGTGCTTTGGGTAAAAATGCATCAGGCGACATCCAACGTGGTAAATTGGTGAGTAAAATTACAGATAGTGTACCAATTACTGAAAAAAATGTGTCTTTCATTTTGGGTTGGAGAGTTGAACCAAGAACAGTATTTACTGTAACTGTAAGTTACTACTTGGGATACCAAGATACGGACGCCGAGGGCGGTCTCCTCTCTAAATTAGAAACATTATACGAATCCACGGGGATTGGTAGACAAAATGTAATACAAATTATAACAGAATTCATATCAACAATATATAAGATATCATATGAGTCTATAAATCTTAATTCCATTACTTTTTCTTCTCTACAATTTGATTTTGATGTTATGACTCCAAATGTTATCCGAGACGAAGCTGATGGAACTGTCGGTGAGCCGCGAGACTTCACTCCGACTGACGCGACCGGGCCACCAGCGGATTCACTCGATCTTGCTCAAACCTTATTGGACGCCGTAAAAAAGAGGGGGTTACCAAATGAATCATTTGTAAATATATTTCCTACTAGTGACGGTTCCGTCGAAGAAGTATTTTTCGATAGTTCTGGAGATATTAAATATAAAACCACTGATTTACAAGACGCTTCCGGCGTCACTGCTTCATATACAAGCACTGAACTGATTATTGAACCAGAGCCAGAACCTGAACCACAACCAGAACCAGAACCCGAACCAGAACAAGAACCAGAGCCAGAACCAGAAAATCCATATGATATTAGTTATCCAGAAATGTTAAGTGCAACCCAGTTGCCTCACTGGGTCTTTTCAGACTCCGCCCCGCCTTCTTATGATAATAATGGATTTACTGTACATCCTATAAATAGGACTGATTGGCCGTCAGACGTGGGCGATGATGCGTCGGGCAACATGGACTTCACCATTTTTCTATCCTTCGAAGTCGACGTCACCGTCTCCGCGCACGCGACCCCTTTGTTCATCCCTAACAGCGGGGAAATATTAGATATAACTGTTCCGGAAGTAGCAACTATATATGAAATAAACACACGCGAAGACGACACGGGCATCTCGAACGGGTATATTTTCGACGGTATCCTGCGAGACCCTGACAACCTCATGATCTTGGGGGGAAATCCTTCTATGAATATTAACTATGGAGATACATTAGTAATAAAGGAGATCCCATCCGGACATCCTATTAAAATATATAAGGAAGGCTCGAGCGGTTCTGGTTCTGATATCGAGTCCGCGGGCTCTGGCGATATAACGTTCATTCCTAATGCGACCGGGACATATATATACGAATGCCAGACGCCTGGTCACTCGGCGAACATGAACGGCAGAATTATTGTGAGTGCAATGGGTGAACAAACTCTTATAAATGTAAGTGCAAGTACCAAGCAAAATATTGTAATTTCTTCTAGCGTGCCCGGCTTTGGGGATCCTAAGAACATTCAGGTTGGCACAGCCTCTGAGTCTAACTCGGACATAGTTACCTCGGGCCTCCTCTACGATTCCAATTCGAAATACTTTTTGTGTATAACTAATAATTCGAACGAGGCGAGTTTTGCTTTGTATGAAAGAAATAGTGGCGGCGTCGTTACAATGCTTCACACCGACGGCGACGCGGACACGATCAAAACGACTCCTAGTTTATCATCCGATCCAAGAAATGAAACAATGAATGTTACCATTAACTCAACAGTTCTTCATAGCACGCCCCCAGTCGGCGGCGTGGATAAGAACTATTATGGTTATAGTATTGGTATGAATTTTGATTATTTAAAATTTGAGATGCATTTTGATGATGTGGGGACTGAAAATTTCGAAAATTATGTTGAAAATGCGAAATTTTAATTATGAATAAATATATATAAATTTATAAATAAAAATTTAGTAAATTATATATAAAGTTTATATGAGCATAGTGAATGCAATTGTAAGTGAAGATTGTGAATTGTTATTGAAATATAACTGTATAACTGGTTATGCTGGTAAACATAATAGAATTTTTGTAAAAATGTATAATACAAATAAAAATATATTTGCTGACGATTCATTGTCTTTTATGGATGTGATTACAAATAGTAAAGGTCAATACATTTTAGCTTTGGATTCTTATAAGTGTAGTGGATTAAAAGGTAAATATATAAGTATTGAGTCAATTGAAAATGGTTCAAGAAAAATATTAAGAGAAATATTTGAATATAATAACAGAATAGAAATAGTAAACGTGACAGTTCTAAGTACAATCCGTTGTATTATGATAGAAAGATTAAATAGATTAGAAAATGTAGAAAATATAAAAGCTATAATAGAAAAAGTAGATAAAATATTGAATAAATTATTTTTTAAAGATGATTTATGTGAACATACGATAAATGAAATAAATATATTATGCGAAATGATTATACTTGACAATATTTGTAAAGATATGAATACAATATTATGTTGTTTTGCGGAAACAATATTAGAAAATGTTGATAAATGTGATTTTGGAAATAAATTAATAATTGAGAAAATTTTTGAGAAATGTTGTAATGTATGTAATTATGATAAATTAAAGAAAAAAATTCGTGAAAAATCGAGAAAAGCATGTATAATAATATTATTGAATCGTAAATTAAAATTTAGTTTATTTGAGGTAACAAAAAGTTTATTTAATGATTATTGTTTTAATTTTACAGAAAAAGATATTCATGAAAAAATAAGTCAGCACAATTGAATTTCTTTATTGGTAATTTGTGACATGCGTGTATTGTGTGAAATAACAAGTAATGTTCTATCTTTTGAAATCATATTAATCATTTTTAATATTAGTGAAACATTATTTTCGTCAACTGCTGCTATAGGTTCATCCATTAAAACAATTTTAGCTTTTCTGAAATATGTGCGTAATAGTATAATAAGTTGTCTTTGTCCTCCGCTCATAAATGATGAATCAACACCTACTTGTGTGTGTATACCGTTTGGTAATTTATCAAATATATTAGTATTTAATGATTTAAGTATTTTTTTAACATCTTGAACAGATGCATTATTAGAGTATTTAATATTATTATAAATAGTATCATTAAAAAGTTTAGAATGTTGATCAACAAGGCTGATATTGTCTCGTATAGTTTCTGTATTTGTAGATCCGAATACAGAAATGGTACCTTTATTAGGTTGTAAACTTCCTAATATGAGTTTAAATAGTGTTGTTTTACCACAACCGGAGTCTCCTTTAATATATACTTTGTCTCCTTTATTGAATACGAAATTGATATCTTTGAATATCCAAGGTGACTGTTGATTATATTTGAAATATAGTTTATCAACTTTAATGGCTGGTTTATTTTTTTGAATGGGATCACTATTATCATTATTTTGATGCATATTAGAAATAATAATATCCATATATTCAGTCATAGCTAAAGTTTCACCAACATGAGTAAATATTCCTACAAGATTTGCTTGTGTTGCTTGTATAATTCTAATGAAGTAATATAATTCTGCAACATATAATGCGATAGCTTTGTGTTTAGGCATTTTAGTTTTGATTACAAGAATATTATAAAATACAAATGATGAAATAATAAGTATTTCTTCATAGAATCTTAATTTCCATACTTGTCTAAGGCTAAATTTATGTATATTTGTATTGATAAGATTAAGTTTATCATATTTTTTAATTTCCGAATTTTCTTGATGTGTAGCATATATTGATGAAATATTAGATATTTTGTCTTTAACATTTTCTGATAATTTCATGTAGTCGTGTTGCGCTTCATAACTTGTATCTAAACATTCTTTGCTATTTTTATACAAAATGAATAGAAAAACAATAAAGGTAACTAATTGTAAAGTGCCTATATTAGTATCTAAATAGAAGAAATATGCGGTAAGTATGAGTAATGCTAAGAAATGTGGTAAATAATGTCTAACAATATCAATAACAACAGATCTAATAGTATATGGTAAATATGAGAAGCAGCTTAATAATTTACCGATTTCTACAGGTTTGTCACTTTGATGTGAATTCATAACATATTGATAAATATGTCTTCTAACATGTCTAACAAATGCTGGTACAATTGTGTCTTCTAACCATCTTCTAGCGAGATCAGTAAAAACGACAAGAATAAAAGTGAGTATAACATTAATAATATAATCTTGATTAACATTGAAATTGTTTTTATTTTTTGCGGATATAGAGTTCATTAGATCAGATGTAAATTTAGGAATAAGAACAAATGATGCAATAATTCCAACAATAACAACTAAAAGATATGTAGAAATAAGTGCTTTATTATCTTTAGAATATGAAACTAATACTTCTTTGATCATACTTATTATAATTTTTTATTTAATGGATGATGAATTAAAATAAAAAGAATATAATTTATAATGAAAGGTGAAAGTAATATAAAAATTGATAATATAAATAATCCAAGCATATACATGATAAATTCGGAATTGGATGTAGGAAAAAATAAATTAGAGAAAAGTTTGGTTGAATTAAGAAAGAGAGTAAGTAATATAGAGAAGTCTGTGATGTCTATACCTAGTGCATCTTCTGCTTTATCTGATGCGAAGAAAGCGAAAAAGAGTATATTAAGTCGTTCAAAAAAAAATAATAAAATATTGAAAAAATACAAAAGAAAAACAAATAAAGTATGCAAAATAGTGAAGCCTAAAAATAGTCGTAAAAAAAAGGAATCTAAAGACAAAAAGCAATTAAAAATTAATAGTAATGTTGGTGGATATAACAAGTATTGGATTGAATAGTATAAATATTGATATAGAGGGTGAAATATATGAATATTTAAAATATTGTGATTTAACTAATATTTTAATAAAAAGCAAGTCGTCGAATGAGTCTAAAAAAATATTGTTAAAAAAGAGATACGATGCAAAAATTTATGATGAAATAGAAATATTATTAGATTTGATAAAAGATTTAATGTGCAAACCTTCAAAATTCAGTAATAACATGCACTTAATAAGAATATATATTTCATTTTTGAGAGAAAAAGAAGAAAATATAAATAAAAATCAAAATTTAAAGTATCATATAAACAAAGTAGTAAAATATTTGTGCAATATGAATAGTAATGGTTATTCGTATTTAATACAAAAATCTATGATTAGTAATTTATTATTAAATGAATTAAAAAATATAATACGTTCAGATTTATTAGATAAATTGATAAAACAAACAATAAAAAAGATTGATTTGTAGTATTTTAAAATTGATAAAGAATAATTAAATGAATGCACTTGCGGTGGTTGTATGTTGTGGAAGTACCATATCATAATCTTCATCTGATTGATCATCATCATTATCATCATCTGTTCTAAGTTTTAATGATTTCCATCCACGTTTTCCTCCTTTTTTAAAAGGTGGTCCAAATATTTTAGTAATATAATCTTCTAGGTCTCTTCTTTTAGGTGCTCTCGAGTCACTAATAGTAGCTTTATACCACATTTGGTATTGTGCATATAATTCATCTAACCACAATACGGAGCTTGGTGGTAAAGGTAGACCATCTTTTGTTTTAGCTTGTATATATTCATCAACAAAATCATAATAAATATCATTAGCTTTTCTGTATTCTTCAATTGCTTTTTTAACTGGTTCTGGTTCAACATATGGTGAATCTCTATATTTTTTAAAATATTCTGTAAGTAGCCACATAAATGGTTTTTTCCATTTTTCTAGTTTTTGATTTAAATTGACATCTAATTTAAATTCGTTTGGTTTTTCTGGGTTTGGATTTTCTTTGAATTCTGATTCAAATTTAACGACTTTCATTCTTCTCCATGCGCCACCATCAGTCGGTGGAACTTCTGGTAGTGTATTACAAGTCATTAGTAAAGTGAATTGCGGTTGGTAAATAATAGGTGGACAATTGAGAGCTCTTGCTTCTATTCTATCTCCTCCTGTTAATTCTTTCATGATGCCTGTTTGTATAGTTTCTTTTTGATTTGGTTCTTGTAGTACAACAAAGCGTTTATTTCTAAGTTTAGCTAATTCGGGTGATGCTGCATTTGAACTGGGTCTTTGTTTACAAATGCATGCGACGGAAAGATGTGAACAATAATCACCGAAGCAATTTTCAAATAATTCAATTAATTTTGATTTACCGTTACCGCCACTACCAAGCCATATATGAAAATGTTCATATCTTCTTCCACCGGACAAACATCCTGCTAATACAGTAAGAACATAATCTCTTGTATCTTTATGTGGAATAATTTGGCTTATAAATTCTTGAAGTTCAACAACAATTTTGTCTCTATAACTATATTTTTCAAATTCAATATTTGTAGACAAGGATACATAATCCTCACATCTTGTATCTCTAAAAATATCATTTTCAAGGTCATAAACTCCATTTTTAAAACTGATTAATTCCGTTTTAGTATCAAGTATATCTTCAAAATTATTGTCTTCATGTTGTCTTGATCTATTCCAATATAGCTGTTCACATGCTTCTAAAGCAAGTTTGTTACGAAAAGCTGCATCTTTAAACTTACTGGCAACTTTACTAATTTCATTAGCTGTATATTCGTATTTTTCTTTACTGGGATGTGTATTTGAAAGTTTTTCAGCTCTAAATCGTATGTTTTTACTAACATTCATAAAATCATTAAATAATTCATCAACAACTTTAATTTTGAATCCAATATCGGCGTCATCTTTTTCCCATCTATTATTTCTGAATTCATACCATATTTTTTTTTCATATCCTCCACACACAAAAATATGTCCATATTTGTGTTTAAAAGCAGAAACAATATGAAAAACTAAATCAATAAGTGCTACAGCAGTAAGACGTTTGCCTTTTGGTCCCATATTTTTGTTTCCAACTCTACAAACCGTTGTGCTAATATAATATTCTAAATCATTTCTAGTAATTTCAATATATGCTTTTTCATTATCTTTTTTAGCCCACATATGAAGACTGCCAATGCTCATATCTTTTTTCTCCATTTTATCCCATTCTCTTTTACAGTCTTCTTCTGCAGTGGAAGAATATTGTTCGCATCTTTGGCTAAAAGTAATCCAACAATTTAATAATGTTTCACTAATATTATGTAAACACCATCCGACTTGCATCCATAAGTTACGTTCTTTTGCTCTTTCAACTGATAATATTTCAACAAGTGATTGTACAGTATTTAAATCTGTATATCCGTTAGTAATACGTTGGTGATATTGTCTTGGTCTTATTAAATCACTTTTTGATTCTGAATGATATTGACTTATCCAGCTATCAATAATGTCTTGCATTCCATCTTTGATAGGAGATACATCTGCAGTGATGTATCTTCTAATGGATAAGAAATTAACAAGTTCAACTGTGTCAGTATTGAATTCTGATGTAGTAATACGTGTTGGTAAAGTATTTCCAACTTCTTCAATTTCTGAATATCCCCAAATACCTGTTAATTTGTATGGAAATCCATCTGTTTTACTAGCGCCATACATCATCCAACCATTTTTTTCAAGAACAGTTTCATCAATAATATCTTCTATGTCGTTGATGCATTCATGAAAAATATGTTTACATTCCATAAGTAATTCTGCTCTAAAGTAATGTTGTAATGCGGGTTCAGTAACAATATGTGGAAACATAATATGGATGCCGTCTTTTTTCCAATCTTTTTTAGTTGTTGGTTCTTTTTTTTCACATACATATGCATCAAATGTGTGTGATAAAGAAGTGTCTATATATTGTGATAAAATTCTTGTAACACATTCTATGAAATTCTTAATTTTATCTAAAGTATAAGCCCTTTCTGTAGATTCTTTAGGTATTTTGAAGTCAAGATCATAAAGTAAGCAGCATAGATCTTTGTGTTTTTCCACTAAATCACATTTCAAACCGGAGACAAATACATGTTCAAAATATCTTTTATGAAATTCATTTTTATGTTCATCTGGTATATAAAACGCACCTCTGAATGTATCCAATCCTAAATGAGAATATCTTTCGCCTTTTTGAACTCTAAATTGAGATAACCATGATAAAAAAGAATCCATTAATTTTAAGAATGTAATAATATTATTATATTAATTTCACTCTTAATTAAATTTCAGAGGAATTAGATTTATGTCTGATAAATTTTCATTTGATTTGAAAATATATGAATTAAATGTATAATGTCCAAGCATAGTTTCTGGTGTTTTTTTTCTAAAATGTTTTGCAATATGAATATATAATTCAAATCCTTCAATGTCCAATAAACTGTATCCATTATCATCATATGTCCAATTATTAATAAGACATCCTATATCATATTTGTTTAAATCGTCTTTAGTTGGCCATAATGAATCATCTAAGTCTTCAACAAAAGAGCATGCCAATCGTGCTAAATCGAAAGCTGGGTGTGGTTGAATACCACAGTTTGGGTAATATTGCCCACCTGCATCTCCATTTTCATCAAAAACGTCGCCGATATATAGTTGATTATTAATTTTGAAAGTACTTCTTCCGAAGTCAATAATATTCATAATATATCCATAAGTTGGTATTTTATATATATTATCTGATAGTTGGTAATAAATATATTTATTATTTGTTTTTTTGCCCATAACATTTTGAACATGGAGATCATTATGAACAAAATAAATGTGTTTGTTAGCACAATATAATCCAGCTAATATTTGAAATATCCAAGCTTTTAATTTATTAATAACAAGAATTTGTCTAATATATCTTACGAAAGAGAATCGGGTAGGTATTCTAACTCTATTAATAGAATCTTTTAAAAGATTATCTAATGTAATATCAAATTTTTCCATAAAAACAATTTGAACTGGTACTTCTGGATAAATAATGATATGTTTAGTATCATCATCTTCTTCAATGCAAGGAACGATTCCATCTGGTGCGTCTATTGCATATTCATCCAAATCACATACTTCTAAATTATATGTGTTATTATTATTATTAATTTGTCGTGGATAAATGTGTTTAATTTTAATTTTATTTTTTTGAATACATGAAATCAACCAATTATCCTCATTAATAATTGAATATTCTTCAGTTATATCTTCTTGATAATCTTTCATAACTCCACTATAAATACCATATATAGAACCATAATGTGGAGTTAATCCAAATTCTTTAAGTCTAGAAAGATAAACACTACAAAGTGTATCAATATAAGCACTATTATCACATGAATGTATTTTGTCAATTGTATTTCTCCATTTTCTATAATTACCTGGAACTAAATGAGAAGCATTTGATGATTTATAATTAAAAAAAGTTCTTGGTTCAATAATAGGTGTGCTTTTGATATGAAATTCAATTTGATTATAAATACCGGAACAATCTATAATTCCACTATAAGAATTTTGTTTTTCAGAAATTACATCTATCAATCTGTTATTTAAGATAATGGTGTTCCATTTACTGAATTTAATAGAATCATTAACTGATGATGGAAAATATGATTGTATGTGTTCTAATTCAATATGTGAACAACATAGAAATTTTTCAACATTTTTGTATCTTTTTTTCTCAACTTGAAGTTGTAACACCATATCGATAAATCTTTATTATTTTGTGTCAACTCTCCGCATATTTTTTAATAAATCGTGCAACCCATTTAACATTTTTTGTAGCACATTGTATAAGATCTTTATTATTAATACATTGATTCCCTACATATTCAATTGCCCATGGAAATTTAGAAACACATTTTTTAACTAAGTCTAAATCATTTTTTAATTGATTTGATGCATACAATAAAGCATTACCATTTTGGATAATAGCAATTTCTACCCATATTTTAGAATTAATATGGTATACAAGTTGTTTTAATCTACACCCATCATTTCTTAAACAAACATAAACAAAGCCATTATCTTGAAACATAGGATAAAATGTGTTAGGTATATTACCTTTATGTGATGAAACATAGTTTAATGCTTTTAAATAGTTGTAACACGTGAAATGTGTATTCTTCCATAATATATTGCATAATTTCATTGGTACATAACGTAAAATAGCATATTCTTGTAGGCTATAATTTATAGCAATTTGAATAAAATATATATATTAATGTTTTATATATTGAGGAAAAAATGGAAAAATATCTCCTTTTGAGAAAAAGCATAAATCAACAATATGTTGTTCATCAATGTTCTTGGATAATGCTTGACATATATATATAATATCTCTGAATGATAAATATTTCAATATATTTTGATTACATATATTTTTCATAAAAAGGTAGATACTTTTAATAATAAATTTATATTGGAAACTTAATTAATATGGTATAAATTTTGTGACTTGATTAAATTGTGTTCTAATAATATTTTAGGTGGAATATCATTTGTAATAATAATAAAATTACGACTACCTTTAGAATGTATCATAGAAATTAGTAATTCTATATAAAATCTGATAATTGTATTATTAACAGGTTGTGCTTGTACAGGAACAATAACATTTTTTTGATTATTGTATCCTTTCCATGTTAATTCACTGTTAACCCAAAAACAATCATTATATTTTTCTTGTAATAGGGCAATAATTTTATTATATGAACCATAATACCAAAAAATATAACTATTTGTATCTGATAAAACATGATTAATATGGGTATTAACAAATTTAGTGAAAAGTCCTACAATTAAAACGAGTGTAATAGTAAAAGTACCATTTTTATCAAAATAATCGTCTTGTTTATTATCTAATAATTTGTGTAAAACAATAATTTGTTGTGAAATATCATCTGAATATGGTTTATTTAGAAATCTAGTGGCACTACTAAGTAAATGTGATGTTGTGAATGCACATAGTTCTTTAATAATATTTTGTATATTTGATTTGAGATGATTAATATGTTGATTTTGATCTTTTGAGTTTTGTATATTTGCGATTTCTTGTTGAAATTGTTTTTCTAAATTAATAATGTTTAATTTATTAGACCAATTGTATGAAAGATGTGATAATAAAATAGATATGTCTGATATATTTGGTACTTTTTTAAAAAAAGATTGATTGTTCATATTAACTAATTATTAATGTTTATTGTTTAAATTTGGATGTGTTGGCGCATTAAGATTGATTATTAGTATTGTTCTTTAATATAACAAATAATATATTAAATTTATTGGAAATAATAATAACTCAAATGCTTAATATATTTGAATATTAAAAATACATATATAATATAATATGTATTCGAAAAATGTTAATAAAAAAAAAATTGAAATATGGTAAACCATATGACATAATAATAATAGGTGGTGGAATAGCTGGATTATATTGTGCTCATAAATTATCAAAAAATAATAAAGTTGCTTTATTTGATGAACGAAGTTATATAGGAGGCAGAATTTATACTCATCCAAAAGGTTATGAAGTAGGTGCTGCCCGATTTAATAACAACCACAAATTGTTATTGGAATTGATAAAATATTACAAATTGACTAAAATGGTTCTTCCTAAAGAAATAGATTATATAGAATGTTTTGAAAATAAAAAAAACAAAATAACTTTGAATTCTAATATTGAATTCCAAAAAATATTAAATAAAGTAATTGAAAGAACAAAAACAACAAAAAATCTCAATAAAATAACATTTTATGAACATTTAGTAAATATTCTAAAGTCAAAAGAAAAAGCAGATCATGTAGTAAATATTTTTGGTTATTATTCAGAAATAAAGGAAATGAATGCTTTAGATGCTTATAATACTTTCAAAAATGATTTTGGAAATATTCAATATTATATTTTGATGGAAGGATTAAGTAGTTTATGTGAAAAAATGAAAAAAACAATTGAAAGAAATGGTTCAAAAATATTTTTGAAAAGTTATGTAAATTCTGTAGAAAAGAATAAGAATGTATTTAAAATTAGTATAAAAGACAAAAAAAGAAAAATAATTGGAAAGAAAGTAATATTTGCCACCAAGCCACATCAATTGAAACAGTTTGAAATAATAAAGCCAATTCACAAATATATAAATTCAGTATATGAAGCACCTTTAATTAGAATGTATGCAATTTATAAGAATATATGGTTTAAAAATATAAACAGAACAACAACTAATAATTTGTTAAGACAAATAATACCAATTAATAAGGAAAAAGGATTAATAATGATTTCTTATACTGATGGAGAAGATACGAAACCATTTATGAAAAACAAATACGAATTAAAATCTGATAATATATTGAAGAAAATAGTTTCAAAAAATATTAAGAAAGTATTTCCAGATCATAATATAGAAGATCCTGAATACTTCAAAGCGCATTTATGGAATGTTGGTTGTCATCACTGGTTACCTGGATATGATTCATCATATATTCAGAAAGAGATTATGAATCCATTAGAAAATATTTATATATGTGGTGAAGGTTTTTCTGATAAACAAGCTTGGATTGAAGGTGCATTAAATAGTGCTTTAAAAGTAATAAAAAATATTAATAAATAATATGGAGTTGTCAATAAGATCAATGTTACTAAATACCAAGAAAGAAAATATAAATGGAAAATATATTTGTTTATGGTTGAAAAGAGATTTTAGATATGAAGATAATTGGGCTTTTGTTGAAGCAATAAAATATTCAAAAAAGTATTCTTTACCTATAAAAGTATTTGTATATTTGCCAAAAGATTTGCATAATAATAACAGTCCGTCTGAATATTGCATTTTATATCCTTCTAAAAGACATTATGATTTTCTAATAAAATCATTGAAAGTATTTGAAACAATTATAAATAAACACGGTATTCCTTTGGAATACAGAAGTGATAAAAGTCCAATTTTAGCGTTAAAAAATGATTTTAATGATTCTCTATTAGTAATTACCGATTTTAAACCTACAATTCCAGCAATAAAATGTGACAAAAATGTATGTTCAAAAATAAATGTGAAAATGATACAAATTGATTCTCACAATATTGTTCCATTATGGGTCGCTTCACCAAATGCGGAATATATGGCAAGAACAATTAGAAATAAATTATGGTCAAAAGCAGATACATATTTGACAAATTATCCTGCTTATATGTCTTTTAAACAAAAACCAATTAAATCAAGTAATTCAATTCCTGATTTAAAAAGTTTATCTATTTTAGAAGACAAAATAGAATTTATTACAAATACTAAACCGGGATATTTTTTTGGAATGAAACGATTTAATGATTTTATAAAAAATAATTTAAAAAACTACAATCATAGAAATAATCCTAATATTGAAAATGCTCAGTCTAATATGTCTATTTATATTAACTATGGAGCAGTTAGTCCACAAAGACTAGTATATTTGTTACATAATATGAAAAACTCGAAACTAAAAAATAATATAGAAGAATACATTGAAGAGGTTTGGGTTCGAAGAGAATTAGCTGAAAATTATTGTTATTATAAAGATTATTTATCAATAAATTCTGCTTGGGATTGGGCGAAAAAGCTTATGAATGAAGAAAAGAATAAAAAACAAGTATATAGTTTGAAACAAATGGAATGTGGAAATACAAATGATGCAGCTTGGAATGCATGTGAATATCAATTAATTAGTACAGGAAGAATGCATGGCTATATGCGCATGTATTGGGCAAAAAAGATAAGTGACTGGACTAGTAATAGACAAATTGCTTTAAATATAGCAAATTATTTAAATGATAAATATGAAATGGATGGGTCCAGTTCTGGGGGTTATACAGGTACAGCGTGGTCTATAATTGGTGTTCATGATAGAAATTTTTATGGTAAATTTAGACCAATGACTTTAGCAGGTCTTAAGAGAAACAAAATAGATATTAACACATACATTAACAAATATTCAAAACCGTCTAGTTTTTTTTGTTAAACAATATATTTATTTTCTATTAATAGTTAATGGTATTAGTAAAATATAAAAATGAAGAAAGAAATTTACCAGACAGGTATTTAGAAGGACTAAAAGGAAAAGAAAGGAATGCTCAAATAAAATCAATTTTTGAAGGCAAGACTCGTCCGAAAACATCATTTGTCAGTAAAAAATCAAATTGGACAGAAACATTTAATTCTGTTTATGGTAGTGAAATTGAAAAAATGCCTAATGGTAGAACCTTAAAAAATATATCAAAAGTATCAAAAATACCTTTAAAAGCTTTAGAGAAGGTATTTAAAAAAGGTATGGCTGCTTATTATAACGGTGGTTCTCGTCCAAACCAAACGCCTGAATCATGGGCTTATGCTCGTGTATATAGTTATATTATGGGTGGTAATACAAGAAAAATAGACAGTGAAATAACAAGAAAGCATAATGTAAAATTTGTACA
>MDTD01178447.1_pt1 | contig 31716 bp, 29 predicted proteins | sample 811221 | NCBI WGS metagenome assembly MDTD01 (sample SAMN05326646, study PRJNA326480) | marine metagenome | isolation source: seawater | place: Pacific Ocean: South West | collected 2011
GGTGGGGCTAGGGGAACGATGGGGCTACTCCATGCTCCGCTCCCAACCCAGTCCGAGAAAGATCCATACCCTTTCATCAGACATATAAACTTAGTTCTCTTTCTGCGCATCTTAGCTGGTACTTTAGCTACGTATGCCCAAGTAAAAATTGAAAGCTCACGATGTTTCATCATTCACCTTCCCGTCTGTATATTGCAGCGTGTGGATCGTTGCCGACTTCTAAAGTCTTGCCCCAATCTACTGGCAAACCACCAGATGCTTTCTGGTAATCTGTCGGGTCAACCCGTTCCATAATATCGTTTAGAACGAGGGCTGCCTGACCCCTTGTTTTAGTACCAACCTTTTTGCAGACCGCTCTCACATGTAGCTTCACGGTATTCTCTCCTATGTTCAGAACTTGGCCTATATCTTTATTAGACCACCCCTCTATAAGAAGCTGTGATGTCACATGTTGCTTTGCTGTCATCGTACGTAGCAGAGATAATTCTGCTGCGGATACTTTGACATCTTGGCTGAGTACGCTGCTTTGATTGGCAGTACTATTACTGAGTAATAGATTTGTTATTATATCCAACTTGGCTTCAATCCTGGCTAAGTCGAACTTCAAAGTTTGTACTGACATGTTATCATTCTGATCCTTGATGGTTGATAAGTGAGTTGATAGAAGTTTATCTTCTATATCTGATATGTAGTGTTTACGATACACCATTGTCAACAACCTTTTCCTAGTTACGCACAACTTTGTACGTAAAACACTGATAATAAATGAAACTTTTTTATAACTTTAGATGTGTTCTTTTAAAACCAAGCAGTTTTTCATGCGCTTGATCCAGTAACATGTATACCCAGACCAAAACTTTTTTAGCTCTGGTGAGGCTACTAATGTATGATACTTTAAGCGACATGGCTTATCGGAACAACACTTGTGTACTGCCCATCCCTCTGCAACCATCACATCTAAAATATGATTACAACCTCGCTGACTTAATTGCGCACTTTCAGCAATTTTATTAGCTGGTATCCCTTCATCGTCCCCCTGTAATATATAGAGAGCGACTTCCCATCTTGCCCAAGTGGAGTAAATGTAATTACCCAACCTCTTATCAAAGTCGAAGTCTAGGTCTTCAACTTTTTCTTCGGCAAATAATCTTAGTACTTCACGTTCAATAGGTTTCATGGTTTGAAAAATTAGTAATCAGTTTCATAACCACTACAGTTTCTTGAAAAATTAGTAAAGTAAACTGAACTGTGTTCGACTAATTAATCGCACACCCTATGATGTGTTTCGTTATGTACGATGACGTCGGTGAGCATCTCTTTATCATTCGCCATTAACCAGTCGGCTACCTTGTCGTTGTCGAAGTATATAGGATAGGCTATATCGCAGTACGTATCACCGCTTATCTTTGCGCACCCAAGAGGTAGCACGCTCAGACAACTCAGTATCATCCATAGCTTTAATTTCATCGTCAATTACTTTCTGTATTTTTAAATTTGCCAGACGCTTTTCGTCTATTTTTCTTTTGATTTTGTCCTGACCCCTTGCGATACCTGTTGAATAAATTCCAATCAGGCCAAGTACGAACGCTGCGCCAATAAGCGCGTAGAGCTGAAGCTTTTGCATACCAAACATTTACTTCCAGCCTTCTGCCCAAGCCTTAATTCTTTCTCTCATTATATAAATGCCGAATAGAATAGTGAGGCCAGCGAAACCCAGAATGATGTACTGACTGGTTTCGTTCATACCGCTTAATGCGGTGACGGTAGTACCAGCACTAGCTGCAACTGTAGCTGCTGATGCCTTGACGGTTTTACTTTGGGTTGCTTTAGTACGCTCTGGTTTCTTAGCGGTTGCTTCGGAGAGCGACATGCCAGCCAACCATTTCTGTACGCGAAAGCCAGGACATGCTTTGGACGAGATACGATTGTGTCCGATCACTTGTTCGTTTTTAATGTTGTACTGACCTTGTAGCTTTCGTATCAGATCGTAGGCGGCTGCCAACTGTAGCGGTGTGAAGTGATCCGTAGCTAGATCATCTGCGTCACTACCAAATCCCCCAAAAAGTGCGATGCCAATACTATCTTTATTATGCCCACGCGCATGACTACCGATCATCTCGATGGGTCTGCCCTGTACGACTTCGCCACCCCTGCCGATTAAATAATGATACCCGATAGCCTTCCATCCACGATCTACGACGTGCCATTTTTCCACTTCCTTGACCTGTTCGTTAATGGTTTTCTTTTCCCACCAGTCTGGTCGCGTAGCAGTACAGTGAACAATGATCTGTTTTATCTGTCTCATAGTTTAAACTCCCTGTGTAAACTTTCTGTTTGAGCTTTAAGTGTGAACTCTATTGGGTTTATCTTAAGAGATATGGGGGGTTTGTCGTCCCATCTGCGAGCTAGGACTAAGCCAGTATCGAGCGCTACGAACAGATACACACCGTCGTAAAAATCTTTACGGGCTTCGTTTACTTTGAAGGAGTAACGGTAGTTGTCTGAGTATCTGTCTTGTCTATGGTATGGTTTGCGTGACGACTTTACTTGTACGCGAATAAGATCACCGTTCGGATGTGATACCCATAGGTCATCGTGAGGGAGATCTACGTGAGTAGTACGTAGTCCCAGCGTCTCCAAGATGTACGCTGCATAAAATTCTGCGGCACGTCCCGAATAGATATTTTCCTGATGGCTAGTCAGTTATCTATTGCGCAGTAAGTTCTCTAAATGTGTAATTGTTGCTTTGGCTGTTGCTAAATCTGATCTAAGCTCTGCGATCTCTCCCAAAAGTTGTTCAATCTGCTCCGTTTTATCGTCGAGCTTTTCAGCCAAACGATCCACTTGGTATTTAAGTGTATTCTGGTACTCAGCGTTGGCATCGCGTCGGGCTTTTTCGCGCATCGATACGAAGCTCCAAAACCCAGCGCTACCAATGAGTGCTACGGCTATTGTTATTATATGATCCATACCTATCATATTGTACCTGTCTTTTTAATGGCAGGCTTACATTCAACTGATAGCCTATAGTTTTCGTTAGCTTCGTACTTACTCCAATTACTTTGATGAGCAATGAACGTGCAAATATCTATAGGCATCGGTTCGTTGTAAATATACTGGTTGCCAATATACACCCAGTTATCCCCGTTGAAGCCCCATAGTGAGAAAACAAGTACGAACATCGTCATCTTATTTCTCTGCCCAAAGACATGCTATTGTTTCATTCGACTTGGTGACAAGTACCTTTGCTTTCTGTTTTTCTTGCTCGCATATTTCTTCTGACCCATGCGTACTAATCTGGTAGTAGTTAAGATCACCAGCAGTCGTGAAATTAATCCATACCAAAAACCACATACGACTTTCCCTTCCTAGTTCAGCTATCAGCAGCGCAGCCCTAGCGGAGCTGCCCCAACTAAATGATCCCTTTGTATCTCAAGACCCCGTAACCCAATAATCCTATAAGCCCTAAGAATAGTACGCCTGCTGCTACGTACCCTAACATTTCCATACGTTCGTTATGTTCTTTAATTGCTTGCTTACGTGCTTCTGCCCGTGCTGTACGCGCTTCGCTTTCGAACTGGATGAAGCGATCCCAACTCCCTGGCCTTCCGTAAAGTCTACACATCGAACGGAGATTTTCTCTATTCTCTTTTAATTCTTCTAGCTTCTGGAAAGCTTCGAAGTCGCTGGCTGACTTACCCAAAAACTTATTGTAGATAGAGTTCTTGTCCTTATCCACCATCGTCTTGAGTTTCTCTTCACTGTCGAGAACCACGCCTATCTTGTCGGCAACCGAGGCTATCTCTTTGCCGTTTTGTATCGCTTGTTTTATCACCCCGTAGGCTGAGTTACATGCGCTTGCCAGTGCGATTACTTCTGCTACCGCCACGTCGAACTACTCCATTAACCGACACGGTGGTTTTTGGTGTTCGTAAAATTTTTTGGTACGCAGCCTTTGCTGCCTTACCCCGTCGTGAATTTGATTTTGCTTTACGTGCCATGAAGATCAACATACTCGATATGAGTTTACTATGTCGTCCTCTAACTAGGAAATAGAACCAGTCTCCAATAAGTACGAAAGGTAAAGCTCACGCCAATCATGCAGTCTCATTATTACTAAACTCTCACCCAGCTTCTCACCATTACGTCGCGTAATAACAACTGGCTTTTCTGGTGCGTGCGTAAGACGTATGTTTCTTTCTGCTTGCTTCATGGCTTCTCGAACGTTCAAACGCTCTACGCGTTTTGCTTCTATAAAAATATCTGGCGTACCGATTATGTCAGCACCACCCACTACACCGATCTTACCGCCACCAGACAGGGGCGCTCTTTGGCATCTGTTTTCGTTGAAGATGTGATCGTTAAACCAGTGCGCTAGGTCTACTTCGTACCTGTCACCCTTACGCTTCTGTGGATTTGCCATCTATTTCTCCCTTATTGGCGGCAAGAAAAAAACGTCTGGTGTGTACGGTTTCTTGCGAGCCTGAGTTTTGTGCTCTTCTTCGTATGCAATTCGTCTTGCATCCGCTTCCCTGTCTAAGCATGGGTCGCAACGATATTGGTTCTTCGGTCTGGGTTTCGTGCAACCACAGTTCATACAAGGCCGCTTCCATTTTTTTGGCGACGGCTTAATTTGGTACTTGGCACCTGGAAAGTATTGAAGATTTAGCCTCATTAATATTCGTTTGAGCGTATCGATACAAACATCGTAACGCTCTGCTAGTTCTTTGTGAGAATAAGTATTATGAAATTGTTTAAGCCAAGCCACCTCTTCATCAGGTAGCTTCGTTTTTCTTGACATGACCCCCTTCAATGCAATCTCTTGAGTGAACATGTTTCGCTTTGTAACATATATACAACTATGGGTAAACGTAAGTTGTGTAAAAATATCTACATTGGTCTTGACAATACGAACGAACACGATAAAATCGCAAGCGAAGTAGGCGACTGCAAGCGAATACGAGCTACGCTAAGTAGCTCGTATGAACGCAGAACTAAGACGAAACGTAGACGCGATTTTATCGGTTTCTTAAAACAAAAATTACGAACGATTGTGCGACAATTTTTTTTTGTACGAACGGTTATATTGGTTATATTTTCACTGCGAGTTTGACACCCATGACGGTACGACTGTTTCGCGTGTTGATTTCGTCCACTCCTCTACTGTCGAAATAGGACGACCAACTCTATCTGAAATCTCTCCATCTGATAGCGGTGGGCGAATAGCACCTGTTGCATCTGTCCATTCTTTTGCAAAACCAATAGCTCTTTGCTTCGCTGTCTTTGGACTTATCACCTTAATTGTGTTGTCCATTGATGATGAGGTAAACGCCAGATTGTATACTGGCTCATGCGCATCAGACCACTCACGAACCTTCCCATATCGTATCTGCATCATCACATCTATTCGACGACCTTCTGCCTCGGCAGCAGCCAAGATGTCAGGAAATGGACTGGCAGGAATGTTACCTTCGTAGATGCCAGCCTTTACATCAGCAGTCTCTTGATCCCAGTATACTTGTGTTATCTTCATCTGAGTTTCGAGTACGGTTAATTGGTTAGAACTTCCTGCTTCTCTGCCCGACGCTGTACCCTCGGACGGTTTGTTGCTGTGATGCAGCAACCAAACAACCAGCCCTGAATTACGTAACTTCAAACACAGTTGGTTAATATAGCCCCACTGCTCGGCAGAGTTTTCTTGAAGACCTGGGAACGCCGAACGAATGGTATCGATAACCACATGCGTAGGCTTCGTAGCCTTAATCCACTGCTCAAAATTTTTGATACCACCATCGTTCATTAAGTTCATATCACGCTGATCGTGAAACGGTGCCCAGATCATAAAGTCACTGGCTGCCTCTCCGTACGAACGACGTGATCGATCAAGAAACTTTGCGATGTTAGCTCTGCTGTTTTCAAAATCGAAATACAAAACTTTCGATCTTTCGTTTATATCGAACGGCCCGAAACGATGTTGCCCAGAACACGCTGCGTACAAAAGGTTACGTACGAACATAGACTTGCCGTGACCGCTATACCCAAACACTTGAACAATCGTGCCTGTAGTTGGAACAATCGGATCTATATAGAACTTCATATTATCCACATACTTCTGCAACTCGTCCAAGCTATCAGTAGTAATAGGATTAAATACGTTAGGCTCTGGCTGCTTGACCTCTACTATATTGCCTTTACGTATCTCGGCTTGCTCTGCCCTCTCGCACATCTGGCGAACTTTTTTAATGTCAATGTGATTTTGGAAAAACTCATTCATAAAAAGTTGAGCACCACTTTCTAAGTCTGCGCCTCTCTCTCCCTGTCCAGCGAGTGAGGATATATACTTATAAAGTCTGTCGTCTCTGCCATTACCGCCACCGTCAGGTAACTTACCTACCTTAGCAACAAGCTCTTCAGTGCGCTGCCATATAGGCTTCTCGACGTAAACGTCATCAAGCTTCATACCTTCTAAACGAAACTGGCTGATGTCTACTACATTATTAGATTTTGAAACTGTGTATTGAGGGGGCTTATAAACAGGCATATCATCGAAGTCAGTGCCTTCGGATATAACCCACTGATAGTTTTTGCTTGGCGGTGCAAGGCAGTAACCCTTAGAACCACGCAAGTCCAACCCATCTATCTGAGGCCACTCGCTGCCATCAGTTGTAGAGCCAGCTCTATTTTTTATCCAGCCTGATCCGCTCGGATACGAAAAGTAAAAATGACAACCACGTTTTGTCTTTACTTGTATCGGTGTCTTGGTCAGACCAAACTTCTCTGCCGCTTCGAGTGCCTCATTATTATCGCAATCGACAATAACAAGGCCACTCAACTCGCATGAAGCAATTGCCACATTAGCATTTGGCGATCTTTTCCACCAAGAAATTACCTCTTCTTCTGTCGGTAATCTCTTCTCGTCAACATAAACACCCCATTTTTCAGTTGGTTGTTTCGTATCTGGTGCTATTGGTATCGGCAACCATCCCCGATCCAGATACTCTAGTGCTGCGTCTAAGGTGTTCATTCATTTCCTCCGTGAAGTATTGATCGAGGTCAAGCGTAGGCCAAGCCTCTTTGATGCGTGATAGGTAAGTGGAGGAAACAAAATCCCTTCGTACCCACCCATATGGGGTAGTACGGCAGATGCCTAATGACTTTGCTACGTACGGTGCTCCGCCAAGATCATCTATTAACTTTTGTATATCGAAGTGCATTTTTTCTGTTTTCCTCTTGCAATAATGTTGGATGTATCATATACGATACTTAAACACAACCTATGATCTGTATAAAGATCGATAAAATTCAAGGATCAATTTCATGGAAGAAGAAATTATATTCGGTGACAATCTCCTATCTGTTCCTAAACACCCAAAGGAAGATAGACTTCGCCAACACGCTAACCAGTACGCAGAAACCCTCGCAAAACTTGAGCATCTTAAAGATAATATAGACTATCTTAAAGAAATATTGCTCTCTGATCTACCCCAAGAGGCAGGAGATTATCCTATCGAAATGGACGACGGACGTACTCTGATGATTAAGATACCAGAGAAATGGGCGTGGGATAAGAAGTTGTTAAAAGATACCTACGAAGTATCTGGACTTCCCGAATGTGTATCACAAAGTTTTCTCGTTGATCGGAAAAAATACGAAGCCGCCCCCGACAACGTGAAAGAGGTGCTCAAGAAAGCACTGACTATTCAATGCGGCTCACCAACAATCAAGGTTCAACAATGAAGATAACACCGCTCAAGACAACGGATGCTACTATTAGTAGCAAATCCAAGACCTTGGTGTACGGGCCACACGGATCGGGTAAGACAACCCAGTGTGCGAACTACGCCAAACGATTTGGGAAGGGCATCATTCTATCAGGAGAAGGTGGGCTTTCGTCTATCTCTGATATGGAAATTGATTACCTTCCCTTTAGTACGTTTAAAGCAGAGCCTAAAAAAGAAGGTTCATATTCTTTTGTACAGTTGATGCACTACATGGCATCGGACGAGTTTAAAAAAGAAAAGTACCAATGGGTTGCTATAGACAGCGTGACAGAGCTTTCGCAAAGATGCTTTGCAGAAGTGGAACAGGCGCAAAAAGATAAAGCAAATGCCTATGATCTGTGGACTATCTACGGACGAGAGATAACTGCTGCGCTCAAGTGGATAAGAGACTTGGATATGCACGTCGTAATGATGTCTCTTGCTACTGCAAAAGAAGACAAAAGTAACGGCACGACGATGTACTGGCCTATGATGAACCAAGCCAAAATATCAGAGCTGTTGCCTGCGTTATTTGATAATGTGTTTGCTCTTATACGAAAGACGAACGAGCAGAATGGCAAGATGACCGTTCAAAGGTATTTGGTGACTGACCAAGTAGGTGGTTGGTACGGCAAGGTTCGTGACCCCAATCGTCGCCTAGATCCATTCGAGAACGAGCACGATGTCACCAAGTTATTGGATATAATTTACATGAAAGATAATGAGTACAAAAAGAGGAGTACAGTAAATGAGTGATTTCAATGGACTAGAGGGTATGGATTTATCCGATGTCGAGGTAAGCACCAACAGAATACTAAGTGTTGGTAGGCACGTCGTAAAGATAAACGATGCTGTTGTTGAGAAAGATGACGGTAAAGATACTGCTCGTCTTGTTCTTTCTTACGAAAATTCAGACGGTAGTATTCGTCAATGGATTTATCTGTATCACGGCGGTTCGCCAAAAGCTACCGAGGTTGGCAAGAAGCAGCTTAAAGAGTTGCTCCTTATGACAGGTCACGACGGTAAAGAAGCGCCTAACGCATCTTACTTTAAGGGTAAGTCTGTAGGGATTAACGTAAAGAATGAAGAATATAATGGTAAGACCCAATCAAAGGTATCTTACTTCTTTACGCCTAAAGAAAAGGAAGCTTCTAGCGGTGATATTAAAGATGACGAAATTCCTTTTTAATGCACCCAGTACACCCACTAGCGCAGAGTGTCCTTGATGCTATAGATCAGGGGTACGAACAGGAAGATCGCGCAGAGGCACGATGTTATATCGGTGCCAGTATGGCAGGGACAGATTGCGTAGCGCAAATGTCTCTTTCTCTTCGCGGCTTCCCTGATGTACCTGTTGATCCACAGCTACAAAGAATATTTTTTGCTGGTCACAAGATCGAGGATTGGGTTGTTTACGATCTAAAGAAGAGAGCCGATCTTAGGGTGTTTGAGAAAGACGACTTAACAGGTCGTCAGCATAGAAAAGAATGGCTGAACGGTCATGTGGTTTGTAACTCAGATGGACTTGTAGATTTCGAAGATGGTTCGGGTCAAGCAATTCTAGAGATCAAATCGATGAACGATGCAAACTTTAAGAAGTTTATGTCAGTCGGAGTAAAGGCATCGCATCGAAAGTATTATCGGCAAATGCAGATGATGATGGCGATGTTTAGGATCGAGCGTAGTTTGTTTGTTTCGTACAATAAAAATAACAGTCAATATCATTGTGAAATAGTTCTATTCGATCAAGAAGAATGGGACGAAATGTACGTTAAAATACAAGCTGCTCTTGATGGGCAGGCAGGACGTGTAGCTGCGACACCCGAAGATTGGAGATGCAAGTCGTGCTTCAAGAGGGAGAGCTGCTGGAATATTCCAGATGTTCGTCCTGCCTGTCGTTTCTGTAAACATAGCTTTGCGAATAAAGATGGTGGGTGGACATGCAAGCTAAACAGTCAAGAGTGTGAAGGCACTTGCGATCAGTACGAAATGTTTAGACCAACCGAGAAAGTATAACAATGGACGAAATATTTACTGAATTAAGTGAAGCACGTCAGGGCATTATCAGAAAAGAAGCTGAGATCGAGAGTATATACGAACGACTTGAGGCTTTAGAGATGACAGATGTTGACGATATTCACCGTGCCAAAACAAAGTTACGGCACGAAAAAGAGCGTTTGGTTGATCTTAAATGTAGGGCAACCGAACTAGAAATTGACCTTATGAGAAGGCAAAAAAAATATGAGTAAGCTGCGTGACCTACCTTTGGATGAGGGTAAGAGATTAATTAACACTGACCGCAACCAAGAATATGGTGAGCCGTACGATAACTTCTCAGATATAGCTGCAATGATTACGGCTATACTGCGAAGCATCCTTAAAGATGGTGAGCGCGTACGTGTCGAGCATGTGGCAATGATTATGATAATCGTCAAGCTTTCGCGTATGACCACATCACCCGACAAGTTCGATAGTTGGGCAGATATTGCAGGCTACGTGGGAACTGGATGGGAAGCTATCGCTGTTGATCGGGGGATAAATACCGACTAACCCCAGCCGCTACCCCATCCTGATTTACTACCGCCCTTCTTGCTGCGCTCTCCTGCAACAGCATCGACGATGCCTTCTTTAGCCCAAGACACGCCACCGAGAACTGGTACTCGTCCGACTATTTCTCGAACTGCTGCTCTCTTTTCTCCGTTGGTATCGTCTTGATCCCACCATGATCGAGCACCTTGAAGCACAGTCGTGGCGTCATTGAATAGCCCAACTGTCGGGCCACCAATTGTTTCTAGGTTTCTCTGTGCTCCGTACGCACCGTTATCCGATTGAGAAGCCACGTCGTACATCAGCTCACCAATAAGACCAAGACCACCTAAAGCCATCATGCCATCGAAGTACCAACCCATAAGCATGTCCATATCTTCGTTTTCTTCGAAGGCAGCAGTTAGTGTTTCAGAGAGCTTTCTTTCACGCAAGTTAAACTCTCGATTATCTTCACCGCCACGACCTTGAATAATGTCTTTCGTACCGACAGCTATGCCACCCATTGCAGGGCCAGCAACTAGAAGTGCAGCAAGTGGCGCAAGTCTATTATCGCTTTGTCCTGCGAAAGCTTTTATAAAGTTAGCGCCGCGTTCAGCAGGAGTGTTACCTTTAAACGCTTCGCCAGCTACCGTATTTATTAGTCGTGTCATCATCAAAGGATAAGACTTTAACTGAAACGCAATCGCGCCTAGCGGTGTTTGTGCCCATAACGGTATGTCATTTGGGTTAGGCGTAAAGATCATTTGGTTTGTTAGCTTAATCATAGAGGCCGAAATTTTATCAGCCATTGGATGTTCGTTATTTGTAAAACGGCTTTCCATTATCATATCTAAATCAAGTGACTGATCTTGTACTAACTCACCTAAACCTTCTTCGTTAAGTATACGGCGAGCAATACGACCAGCTCTAGAATTTGGACGCGTCCTTAAAATTCGGTGCTGGGCTTTGACGTGTTCGTACGATACAGCAGCAGCCACATCTCTCATCATGTCAGTCCAGGGGGTGAGTAATGTAGCGTTAAAAAAGCCAGTCATAAACTGCGTACTATCTACACCATGAGCTACTGTAAGTCTTTGATGTACTGCGTTTTCTGTAGCAGCACCGATGTTGCGGATCATATCTCTATACTCTGGATCAACTGCAAACTTACGAAGAGACTTTATATACGCGCCCATGTCTCCCGTTCGTATCAACGGTAGCACTAAATCACCAAGAGACGTTAGCGTTGTGAACCCAAGCAATGTAACCGCGTTTACCCCACGTAGCCATTTAGAAGCGTTACGCATAGAGAATGTTCCATGCACTCCGTCTATGGGTCGTCGCATTGCAGAGTTCATAAAGCCCTGTGCGTGCTGTAAGTTTCTGTTTGATGGTACGTTAGTAAGCCCCTTTGTATCTCCCAGCGCACTGGCTATTGCGGAAGCTCTTTTCCTAAAGTTGTTACGTAAAAGCTCTGCGTCTGGGTTGTCGTTAAGACTATCACCAAGAAGTTCCATAATGTTTGCTTCTATCTCAGGCGCTGTTCTGCCGTCTCTTGCCATGTCTATAAGCTGTTGAGCCTTTTGTTCAGCTTCAAACTTATTTTTTAATGGCGCGTAGAAGTAATCATTTCTAAACGTCTGTGTTTTAGTACCATGATCTGTCATACCAGATCGTGTCCAATTAGTTGTGATAATCTTATTGCTAGAGAGTAACTTACCAATTGCCTGTCGAGCGTTCATAGGTTGAGACAAGATAGCCATGTAGTCATGGTATCCATGCGCACCTACTCCAAATTTTTCTGATATATCTATACGATGTTCTAAGTTGTCACTGTATTTAGTCATGGCAACAAGAAGATCATTCTCCAAAAACACACCCAAGCTATCAGGTACATCCATGTCAGCAAACTCTGGAAACTCATCGAGGCGTATAAGTCTTGTGTAGTCTAGGTGATCTGACTGATCTCCTGCTTTGTCAGCGTTACGTTTAAAGTTTTGCGCTGGATTAGAGAACACACCATCCTCGTCTATAAGTCTCTGTAGTACTCGTCGAGCAGATGCTTCTGCTTTAGCCGCTTCGCCCGTCCCGTTTCTTTCTGCCAAGAAATACTTTTTAAGTCTGCGAACAAACTCTTCTGGGTCAGCTTGGATTAAGTCCTTGCGCCATATCTGTGGGAAATAGTTTTTCTTTAAGTTACCAACAATAGCGCCAGATGCACGCAATCGACCAGTAGCTTCGTCAAGATAACCACGTACATGGTCATATGTAATCCTTTCTGATGGGTCTAAATTGACAACTTTATCTGCATTTCGTAGCGCACTAATAATGCGTAAGTGGCTGGCTGGCTGTGTTAAACGACGTTTTGGATTAATACCCATAGCCCCCATTGCACTATCTACCATCATTTGTGGCCCTGTTCGAAAGTAGTTTGCGATCTTGTTTCTACTATCAGGTAAATTTTTTAGCATTTTTGTAAGAGGTATAATGAACTTACCCATCTTCGCGTTGGTTCGTTCGAAGTGACCGCCACTTCCATCCGTAGGTTCAAAGAAGTTGGCGAGGTTTCTAATACCCGAACGGTTCATTATTTTTGAGTTCGTACGGAAAGGATTATAAATGTTTGATTTTCGTATTTCGGCTGCTGCATCCGAAGGCATACCTTTACCCCTGGCAACTGCCAGCATTGCTTCTAACGTACGAGCAGGGACGCCAGCTTCTTCTAGTTCTCCTGCTGCTTGGCTAATAACGCGTATTGTGTTGTCGCCTTCGACAGCTTGAACTATTCTACCGTTTACCGAGTGCTGCTGAGAACCCTCACCAATAACGGGAGTAGCTGCTTCAAACACATCGCTTCGTAGGTTACGAACATTTTTGTTCGTTAGCATCATTTTAACGTCACCAAGATTTACGCTAGTAAAACCAGCACTTTGCATGGACTTCTTAAACTTACGAACACCACCCATAATACCAATAACTTTACGAGCCATTTGTTCGCCAGAATGTATACCCGTTATTGCATCAAGTTCGTTGGCCTCTCTGTTTTTGCCTAACGATCTCATTTGCCCTATCAATGTAGTAATAAGATCGTCTGATCCTGCCATGTTATCTACAAAGGTGGCAGGGGTTGTGTCTCGTATAAAAACAGGCTCTACAGTCGTGGATACTTCTAGACCTAAGTTTTGTAACTCCTGTGAAAGAAGATCGTCCATAGTGTAAAGCTTATCTATGTGAGATGATGACGACGTATTGTCTAGTCTAGCGGTATTAATCTTTGCTCTTGCTAAACTAATCTGATCTACCAATTCGATTGCCTCATCTTTTTTATCGGCTGGTGCCGAAGATATTAAGGCTTCTCTAACATTTTCTATCGTATTGGTTGGCGCTCTACTTACGTACTGACCAGCTCCGAATACACCATCTTTTACTCCATCACGGTAAAACGGTATTATACTTCCACCCGTAAAATCTCGTACGGATGCGTGTCCAGCAGCAGTGTAATCTGCGATTATGTCGTAAGAAAAATCTTCAGCAAACTCTGCTGGCACTCGATCATTGTACCTCGTTCTTGGGCTTCCTTTTGATGGGTTGGCGCTACCGATTAAATCTCCGTAAGCACTTATACCAGCAAATCTTTCTCTTGCAGCAGGGCTACTTATCATACCATTAAGAACGTACCCAGCAGCTTCAGATGCGTCTTGCTCTAGCTCTTCTAAAAAGTCGTCAAACAAGTCTGCATCTTCACCTTCCATTACTCTAGAAATAGATTTTAGCTGTGGCTTGCTTGAATTAATGTCGTTTACTTCAGCAAGTGTATCAGCAAAAAGTTTTTCTGGCGGTATGTTAAGTACTTGAGATGCCTTAGATAATACATTTCTAGTGGAATGTGTAATCACATTGCTTGAGTACAACGCCTCACCTACGAACGTAACAGCTTGCGTAACATCATCGCTTCGTCGCAAGTTTGTCGCTGCTGTTCGTACGGCCTTTCTGTACGAGGAATACGAATTTGCGTCTATAGATTGCGGTAAGCTTTCTGAACCCAGTCGAGCCATCCTTGCTGTAATCGTTCTTGCAGCAAGTTCAGTATCGTTACTCCTATGCGTAATACCTCTGAGATACTCACGCATTTTTATTGTGGCGTTAGATGGTATGCCGTTTTCAAACGACGTACCCATATCCTGTGCCTGCTCTATTATAATCGCATTACTTACAGGAGTAGACTGTCGAGCCTTTCTATTCTGCTTTCTGGTTCGAATTAAATGTTTTAAGATGTTGGTTGCTTGCTCGGAAGACGCGCCAAAACCTTTTATAACTTCACCATCTGCTGACATAGCAAGACCAAGAGTTATTTCTGGTTGCTGCACCGATACCGCTACGCCTTGATTGCCACCCGTTTTTTCTTTGGATTGCATTTTGTTAAAGATTAATTGTTCTTCTTCAGTAAGAATAACGTCTTTAGTTTCGGTATTAACAAGATGCTTAACCCTGTTTGATAGTTTTTTACCGAACTCTGTTGGCTTACCATCTTTTCCTATTTGACGACGGTATTCGCTAAGAGCTTCAGCAAGTGAATAATTGTTGAGATCATTACCTTTAGTAGCTTTCGTTACTTCTCCTGCAAACTCTCTGGCATTTACTTTGCCCTGATCTTGCATAATAGTTTGCATAGTTTTCTTAAACTTAGCTCTATTAAGATTAACAACGCGCTTTACTTTTTGCTCGAAGTTCTTGATCTTTTCTATCTTTGCAGGAGTGAAAGAGTTTGCTTGGCGAAGCGACAACACTACGTCTGAGAGCTTGGCTTCTGGTATATCACCATACTCGATGTCTAGGTATGCCTCATTGATTTCGTCAAGTTTACCTTCTGCGTATCTCTCAAGACCTTTATCCCAAAGCTCGATAATGTCTTTTTCCATATTAGAGTGGAACACAGAGCCACCAATTATACTGTCATCGCCTGCTTCGCTTACAGTATAATCTGTAGATGCAGTAATTTTATTTATTTCTTCGGCGTACAAGCCCATACGCTTGTGCCCTTTGATTGCTTTAAAGGCACCAGTATATCTACTGATGAGAACTTGATCTGTTGGGGTAATCTTTCCATCTACTGAGCTACGTCTTGCTGCAATACCACGCGCTCTTTGTCCCATCGATATAGATGAGAAAGCGTTTGCTATAGACCTTGCGGCAAATGCAAGTTTTGCTGGATCATGTAAATCAGGGTATCCTTCACGCGCTGCTTTAAACGCATGGATGCCTTCTCTAATCTCCATATACCGTGCTTGCAATGCTTTACCTAGCTTAGAGCTTGCGTCTTTAGGGTTTGTGAATTTTACGCGTAACGCTTCGTCTTTGCTTGCAACCATCTTTTCAAAGATTGCTTCGTACTCTTTAGAAACAATATGTCTATTAGTAATGTGGTTCCATAGCTTCTTGATAATGTCAGCAGCTTTGTCGAAGAAGCTCATAGGAGCTATAGGGGCGTTGTATTTATGATGCGCCCATAGTGAAAACTGGTTCGCAAAGACTTCAGCCGCACTTTGCCTTGCATTACCAGCCCCAGCAGATTTGCCATTTATTTGCACAAGTGGCGAGTGTGCATCAAGCAAAGTTCCCTCAACCCTGTCAGAAACAAAGCCTCCATCAAACTTACCATTAGCATAGTAGTATTCACCCACCTGTTCCCAAAACTCTCTTTTAAGCTCTGGCGTCATTAGGTTATCGTAAGCCCAGTGACCCATTTCGTGCATAATAGTAAACGAACTGGTTATACCAGTCTTTGTGCCGTCACGATCCATTTTGTCAGGGTCAAGAAATACACGGTTAAAATCATCGCCCATAATAATCGCGCCATTCATCTCCGCTTCAAACTCTTCCTTGGACATGTTCTTCACTGATCGTAATTTTTTAAATGACTTTGGTTTAGAAGAGTAAAGACCCATTACGTTGTCATCTGTAAAACTAGCCAAATCATAGTCACTTAATTTTTTAAATATCGGTGCTCGATCTGATGGGGATATTGCTCTTATCATTTTTTCAACTTGAGCAAACTGAGTTTTATTTAGATTAGTCGCTATTTTACGCAACTGATCTACAGACTTTTGAATACCTTGAGTTGGCTTACGAATACCAAAAGGCGCTTCTTTTCCGATTACGTCTAGATAAGCATTAATGCTATCCAGCTTACGTTCGAAGTCTACTTCTTGACCTCCAACCATGACCCTCCAATCAGAGCTTTCAAGATCATCCAAGACATTATTCAAAGCACCTATGCTTGGCTGAGAAACTAAAAAGTCGTCCAGCGTTTCTTCTAAATCTGTGCTATCAACAAGTTTCGAACCAATCCAAAGTCTATTGGCAAGCTGCTTACCCTCTGGTGTGGAAGCAAGTCTTTTAATGTCAACAACAGTAGACGCTATATCTTCGTAGTTCATCGGCCCCTTGGGTATATTCGTACGAACTTCTTTTGGAGCAGGCTGCGCACCGATAGAGTTCTTTTCATCAAACGGTACGAAGACACTTTTAAGAATGTCTCGATCTGTTGAGCTTCTTACTGGTTTGCCGTTAAATTCTTTAGGGACATAGCCAATGTTGAAGTCCTCTATATTAGCTTTACCCAATAACCTGTCTAAGCCAGCACCTTGGCTAATTTGTTTTTCTGTTAAAACTCTAGGCTTCGCCTCTAGTGTCTTGGGTAAAATGATAAGAACCATATCATCACGAGTGCTAGGGACATCAGGAAGTGTTTGTACTTCAGTGACATCGTTACCGCGCCCGTCAACAACTTTAGTAACTTCTTCATCTACTTCTAATCCTCCTTTTCGAGCCTTGGCTTCGATAAGCGATTGCTCTTCCTCAAGTCGGTCTACGTCTGCATGTTTAGTAAAACTTTTCTCTGCCTCGTCCATCATGCGCTCGAAGTCTTCTCGAACGGAAATACCCTTTACGTTATCATCGACAATGATGATCGGGTTCTTTTTATTAGATGGTTGTAATCCTGCCCGTGCTTTTGCTTCGGCTTCTGTAGTAAATACTTCGAACTTTGTGTTACCAGATTTTACGTTTCGTACGAGAGTTCCGTACACCACCTGGCCTTCTTTAGCATTTACATTTCCACGTAATCGCATCCCTGCCCGTGCAGCAAAAGAATATACGGCTCTTAACTTGCCGTTGTTTAAGTCCATTTCCGCTCTTGCTTTGGCGGCTTCTCTAGTTTCGTTTCGACGCTGAAGCATATCAGCGCCCTCGGTAATTGTACGTCCGTCACCAACGTCTAGACCTCTTCTAAACAGTTTGTTTATTTTAGAGGTTGTTCTTTTTTCACCTGTTTTTGGATCGACAAAGTTTTGGAATACACGGCCTGCATACTTATCAAATGCTAACGCCTCACCAGACTTTGCCGTACGGTCTGCAACTCTTTTATCTGTAAACTTTAGATCGTCAGACCCTGCTTTTGCAGATAGCTTTGTTTTAAAGTCTGCAACTTTTTGTTGGTTTTTTAGAGCTAAGAATGTTTCGCCGCCCTCACCATCAAGTAGATCAACACGTCGTCGCACGGCTGCTGCAATTTCTGGATCAAAAGGAGTACCGTCGTCTGCTGCTGCTTGGATAGCTGCTGATACGTAGTTACGAACCTTTTGCGCTCGTAAGTGTTCGTAGTACCCAGATGCTCGTACGAGATCGTAAAAAACAGCATCGGCTGCTTCACTTACTTCTGCTATCTCTGGCGCATCGGGATCGGGTTTGCCCTCTGCTGCATTTTTTTGAGCCGCTACATTTGGGTCTGTAAAACTTGCTTCGTCAGGTTTACGTACTTTTAACTTAGATACTCTACCTTCTCTATTAGCAATAAAAGAACGAATAGCTTGACTGCCTACTCTTGTTAAAACGCCCTTTTTATTAACACCACCATCTACGGAGCCAACAATAACTTCTAAATCTTTTTGAGTTAGGGGTTTGTAGTCAGTGCCATTTTTCTCGTTTGCTTTTTTTACTTTATTCTTATGAGTAGCAAAATCTTTTCCAAGTGTTTTATTAAGACTTGTTTTCTGCGCGTCTGACAGCTTGAACTTAACAGGCTTAGACTTTGGTAACTCCATTACCTCAAACTTCGGCTCTTCTGGTGCTGCATCATTTTCTGCTGCTGCTTCAGCTATGTCTTTTGATGCTTCGTCAGCTACCTTATCGTCTACTGTGTCGCCAGCTTTCGTACCCGTAACTTTATTAGCAACGTTCTTTGCTTCGTCTACACTCATGCCTTCGGCATCTGTAGTTTTAGTTTTAGGTGCTTTTGCTTCAGCTTCTGCTGCACGGTTGCCTGCTATTGCCGCATTATCTAAACGAGCTATGCTGTCTATGTCGGTTGAGTTAAGCATTTCTTCAAATACTTTGTACTCTTGGTCATACTCAACTTTTAAAGCTGACACGTCATCGCCATTTGCTTGTGCAGCTTCGATTGTTTTTGCTTTACCTTGTAAAGAATTATCAAGAGCTACTGCTTTATTAAGAGCTTGCTGAACGTCAGCAGTTTCTTTTTGTATATCAATAATATCGTTTTCTGCATCAGCCCGTAACTCAGGAGACAATGTATCATCTGCTGCATTGGCACGAGCAATTTTCTCAAGATCATTAAGCTCGTCGATACGAGAAGAAATTTTTGTACTTAATGGACTGCCGACTTGCCAGTCTAATGCTCTTTGAGCAGGCGCTTTAGAAGCCATCGCACCAATAGGCGCACCAATACCAGCAGATAAAACGCCTTCTAACGCACCTAATTTAGCTATTTCGCCTACGTCGTATTCGTCTCGAACGCCTTGCTGTATCTGACGTGTTTGCTGTAATGCTTCGAAGCCAGTACCAATACCTGTACCGACAGTGCCTTCGATTATTGCACCTCGTTTTGCACCAGTCTTTACTGCTGCCGATATAGCTTGCTCTTTTGTTTTTCCTGCTTGTCGTGCGAGTTTAGCTACGCGTGCTGCTTTTGATGCTGCGCCTGCGTACGGAACGAAGTTTATAGGGTCTGCAACAGTTGCCAGCCCATAGTCTTTTACGCGTTCGAACACACTTCCACGCGTAGGAGCATTTCGCCATGCCTTTGATAATCTTGCCATCAATGCTTGGTCTGATCCAGCATTGCTATACTCTGCCATATCTAACCCAGCAGATACAAAGTTACTGTCTTTCCAACGACGGTCAGTATACCACTCGTCGAGCATATCGGACGTGTTGGCAAACGTCTGACCCTTTGAGTTATAGTATGTACGAAGGTCGTCTAAAAATGCGCTATTGTTTATTAGCTCGTTGCCAGTAAGGCTTGTATAGTCGGGGGCAGTAGTATTTTTTTTGGACGAGATACGTCCAAAAATATCATCAATATTAGACATCGGGTACTCCATTTAACCAGATAATGTGAGATTAAATGATAGACCCCTGCAAAGTCGTCCTTTTATTCGTTGCCACCACCTATTTGAGTGCCGCCACTTCCTCCAACTGGATCGGTAAGGAAATCCAAAATCCTATTTAACCTATCACCAGGCGTTCCTTTTTGAAATGAATTGTTTTGTCGTTCTATTTTCTCACGCTGTTTTTCTTCCGCTTTTCTTCTAGCTGTTTCTTCTGCTAGTTTTCTTGCGTTTTCTTCGTCTAATCTTTTACGCTCTGTCTCACCCCTTAAAACCTTATTCGTAAGTTCTGTAGCATTAGCCTCAATTGCTTTAATTGCGCTATCTACTTCTTTTTTCTTTTCGGTTAAAGATTTAAGATTGTTTTGTAGCGTAGCTCTGTCGTCTGCTAAGTTTTCATTATACAACTCTGACTTGAGAAGCTGAGATAACCTGTTTATCTCGCCTTCGAGATTATTACTTGCTGTTTCAAGACTGTAATAAACTTCTGAAGTTTTCTCTATAGCCTCGGTAACTGCTCCGCTACCAGTGAGATTAGTATCAAACGCGTTTAAGTCCGACAACTGCATTGCTGCGTTCAATATATCTTGTTGTTCAGAAATTACAGTCATAGCTTGCGTACTGTTATCTATAGCAGTTTGAGCAGGAACCATATCATCTGCAACGCTTCCTCGATGTATATCATATACAGCTCTTCGGGTTTCTTCTCGTTCTCTTGCATACGCTTGTTGGAACATCGCCAACTTAGGATCACCTCTATCTAATTGCAAAAGGTCTTCGATGCTATCAAGCTTAACTGCATTTAAAGCATCTTCCATAGCCACTTTTTCGATATTAATATGCTTCTGGCCTGCAAATGGATTTCTTACATGCGCTCTTCCAAATGCGTCGTTTAATATAGCACGGGTTATCTTGCCATTTTCAAGAAGGGCAAAACCATCGTCGCCTCTTTCAGACGCCATATTGTTTAGCTCGTTTATTACAGCGACAGCCATTTCTTGAGACATCGGAATGTTAAGGTCAGTAGCAATGTTTGTAAGCATAGCGTTTATATCTGATGCTAATTTAGGGCCAGCCTCTTCAACATTAATGTCTTTGCCAAAAACATTACTGTTAGATAAAATTGCTTTTTGCACATCAATTAATTCTGCTAAGTCCATAGTAACGTTTCTGTTCGCACCAAGATTGCCTTCCATTTCCTGCGTGACCGTTTGCAACGTTTGGGCTTCTTGCTTGTCGGCATTAGCGCGTACTTTATCAAGAACAACTTGAAACTGTGTTCTTGCCATTTTTTCGTGTTTTTGTGTGGGAGTAATTCCCTGTGCCCGAATATCGTTTAAGAAGTTTTCAACAAACTTCTCTTCAGTATCACCCAAATAAATCTCAGGGTTTTCAGCACTAACTGAAGCATTAGCTATTTGCTCTATCTGTGCTGTTAGTGTTCTCTCGCCTAGTGAAAATTTTTCTTCGACAGCTTTTCTTTGAGCCTCAGTAAGTTCTACCTTACGACCTTGCTGATCTGTTAATTGCTGCTCTATGTCTGCAATAACTTTTTCTACTGTTGTGTTACCTTTTACGGCAGCATCAACAATGCCGTCTGAATTATTAACAGCCTGTCGAGCGGCATTAACATCTGCATCTGTATCTGCTTGGTTTCTATCAGCTTCTAACTTCTCAAAACGCTTATCAGCCAAAGTGTAATCTATAACCACACCTTCTGGTGCTGTCGCATTAAGAGCAACCTTATATTGGTTGTACCCCTCTAAGTCCTGTGCGCTTTCTGCCATTTGCAAGGCTTTAGCCTGTAAACCCAGTTGTATCTGCTTGTTTTTCTCTTCAATGTTTTTGGCAACTAACTCGTCTGTATTTGCAAAGTTAGGTATTAACGTGTCGCTATACCTACTCTTAATTTCTGCTACTGCCCGATCATATGCGCCCTGATCGTCCATTGTACCGAGGGCATCTATTTCTCGTTGCATAGCTTTTGTACGCTCTTTAATTACGAAAGCGCCTGCGCTATCGAAGTCTGCGTTAGTCAAATTTAAGACCTCATTTGAAAATTCGTCGTTAAGCTGCCCAACTCTTGCGTTATATTCTGCAACGCTAAGACCCATAAACTTGAGTTCTTCTAGCTTACGCACGTATTCATCCTTACGGCGTTCAGTCACATCGTTTAGAGAACTTCCAAAATCTATCTTACTATAAACTTCGGGTGGGTACTTTAGTTTTAATTGTCGTAACTTACTGTTGTAGTCGTCTGTACTTGTGGCTGTACGACCAAGCTCTTCTAGTTCTTGAGAAAAAGCTGACTTGTTATTATTTATCCAGCTTGTGTGCCTACCTTCATACGCGCTAGTCGCGTCATCCATCCAAAGAGTGCCAGCAGCAGTTTTGATGGCTTCTAAGTTTTCTTTGGTCGGGTTATCCATATACGCTTGAATAAGGTTGCTATTATTTTCTTTCCATTTTGTCCAAGCAGTTTCTTTAGCGTTTGCTGTAGCAGCAGGAATAAGATTTGGGTTAATGCCAAACTCTTCGAACTGAGTTTTTAATTGATCTTCAAAACCGTCTGTCCCATACATAGTGGCAAGGTCATTACCGATTTCTTTAGCCAATCTTCTGTTTTCTAAAGCAATCTTACGCTCGCGTTCTTTTTGGATACGCGCTTCTTCGGCTTCTTTCTTAGCCTGTGCTTTTGTGTACTTATCAAAGTTACGCTGCATCTGGGCTTTTGATGGTAGTCCACCTAACCCAGCGCCTGTTTCTCTAATCAGATTGTTTGCGTAGTCCATACGTTCTTGAACCGTAGCACCTGGATTGGCGCTCAAGAAATCATTGTATAGTTTTGCGTTATCAAGGCGATCCGACTTACGGCGCTCTTCTCCCCGTTGGAGAGCCTTGCTAAATTCGTTTAGTCCAAAAAACATTTAAAGTCCTACGATATTGTTCTACCACGATTTTGGTTTCGTATTATGAGGTCGATAGCATCCCCAAAAGCACCGCCTGCGTCTTGCGCGTTGCTTACTAATGTGCTCGTTAAATTAGCTGCTGATGTTAATGCGTTACCAAAACCAGAGTTCGTACCGCCATCTGCTGCAAATTTAAATGGTGATGCTGCGAGCGTCATTTGGTTTGCGGCATAATCGTTAAAGATACCTGACTGGGTATTCATAGTAGTTAAAGCAGTAAGGTAATCGTTAAGAGCTGCATCGTTTCGTAAATCTTGTATTGCGCCAAGATCGCTGATCGCTTGTGTACGAGCGTTATTGTAATTGTCGTAAACGTCTAATCCATAATTACCCATAGCTATCTCATTATTAACTTGAGATGTTGCGTAATCAGATGCGTTGGCAATAAGGTCTTGACCAAACTTACGCTCTGTTAAGTTCATTAGCTGTTCGCCAGCAGTGGTTTCCTGTACGCCTTTCGTATATCGAAGAGCGTCATCCATGCCTGCAATCATTGCTTCGTTAAGTGCCTTAGCCTCCATGTCGGCTGCGTTTCTTGCAAGCTCAACCTCTAGAGTTGAGCCACCACCCATACCTTGACCACCCTGATCGCTAAGTAATCCACGACGAGCTAAGTCTGCTGCACCCTTAGAGTACTGACGATCTGCTGCGCCCCGTGCGTTTGCCATACGAGCAGCGATAAACTTACTTGCGATCTTATCAATGTCTTGCGCCATATCGTAAGTGCTTGGCGCATTATAATCAAAGATAGCATCCTGATCTGATACACGACCTTCACCTTGGCTCATGTATCTCTGGGATTTGTCCCTAAAGTCGCTTTCTACTTTAAATAAAAATTTAAGGTCACGAGCTTCTTCTGCGTCGATTTCTCCACGATTTTCCGCTTCCTCAACTTTACGAGCTAAAGAAACGTAGTCTCTCATGCCCTTAAAGTTCTCTACGCTAATATCATCGTAAGTGCCAAAACCGTCGTACAGCTCTGACATAACTCGCTTCATCTCTTCGGAGCCTTGATCGTACAGCTCCATGATTTTGTTATTGCGATCTATCTCAGCCTGCGTAAGCATCTGCTGTAGGGCAAGTTGCTGACTGGCCTTGTTGTTTGAACTGAGCATGTTAAACCCAGAAAGTGCTGCCATAGCTATGTCGAGCATAACTTAACTCCTATAAAAGATTGCCGAAGCCTGCTCTTCTTTCCATTTGAAACTGTGACAACCCTGCATTTCCGCCCACTGCACCTGGCCCGATAGGCACATTTACGTATCGTATCTCGCCCGTATCTTTGTCTTTTACAGCTCGCCTTACGAATAAACCGTTGTTGCTTTGCATTGTAGGAATAAGATTGCCCATCATTGATGGATCAAGAGCAAATCCGTACGCATTTAAAAACGCAGCAGGATCGTACGCATTTGAACCAAGATCGAGATTGTCCAAGTATCTAGCAAGATCAGCTTCTGTTAAATAGTCGTCAGGTAGTGACGTATTAGTTGTGTTGGAACCTTCGTACACGATTGTATTACCACCACCAGAATTGCTCATGCTGTTAAGCTGATCCTGTAAGGCAGCGATCTGATCGTTTAGGTCGTTGATTAAATTGTTATCGTTACCGCCAGTGTTCGTATTAGTGTTCGTATTGGTGTTTGTTCCATTGTTTTCTTCGCCACCATTGTTTTCTCCGCCACCGTCGTTGTCGCCACCTCCGTCGTTGTCTCCGCCACCGTCATTGTCTCCACCGCCATCGTTGTCTCCGCCGCCAGTGTTGTCTCCGCCGCCGCCTGTCGAAATAGTATTCGTAGCTACACCAGTAAGTGCAGACCCATTATTATTATCAAACCCACTATCGTTATTATAAAAATTATCGGGAGCGCTTTCAAAAGTAGTAGTGATTTGATTACCAGAACTAGAATTTGATACTATTGGGTTTACACGATCAACAGTCGTAGTATTTGTACCGCTTTCGAACTCTTCCCAAAACTCATCGTCACTCAAGTCTGAGTTAATTAAGTCAGCTTCGCTTGTATTACTGCCATCTAAACCGCCAGGTAGGTTTATGCTGCCAGTTCCAGCAAGAGCTTCGCTGTCGGTAATATTGCCATCGCCATCTTTATCTAGGTCACGATTGTCTCGAGTACTAAAACTGCTACCAGACATTCCTGGCCCACCACCGTCGAACATATCAGCAAAGCTAGTGTAGTTAGTACCTAAGAAACCGCCACCGCTATCGTTGTCGTTATCATTATCGTTACTACTGCTGCTGCTGTTATCGTTGCCACTACTACTGTCGCGACTGCCCCCACGACAAAACGCAATCATCTTATTTCTGTTCCAACCTAACCCACATAATTCGTTAAAGGTTTTCATAGTCTAGCCCTCACTGTATATCCTAACGGGGACATGCCTAGCTTACCCCAAAGTTTCTGTATTCTTTCTGGATTGATGCCAGCATTTGCACCGCCAATAGCCTCGGCGGCATTAACTGACTTAGCCCAAGCGACAAACATTTTCATAAGTCTAGGGCCAGTCATACCGCCCCTATAGTCTTTATGAACGTAAACTAAATTTTCTCTAGCTTGACGCGCATCACTAAAAAGCATTGTTCCGTAGTCGCCAAAAAGCATACCAACAATTTTTCTGTTATGAACAGCAATCTTAGCAAATGTCTCTGGTTGGTTTTTGATAAAACCGAATAAACTACGCGCCATTTTTTTTGCACTAAATTTAAATTTAGGGTCGTCACCCCAGACTGTCTCAGCGTGCATTATGCCCGTTAAGCGAACAATTTCCGCAAGATCGTCTAGTGTAGCGTCCCTATACTCAATCATTAGTATCGGCCTGTTGCTTTTCGTACTTTGTCATCTACGTTGTAGAACTCAAGCATCCCCGACTTTGGGTTAAATGATCCTGCGCCACCAATGTCTTGCAAAAGTTTAATTGTGAATGGCGAAGCACGTACAATCATGCTATCTCCTTCACGACCCATATCTTCAGCGCCTGCTTCCATTGCGGCTCTCTCTTTACGAGTTCTGATTGACATGCCCGTGTTCGGGCCAAAAACGTCACTAAATGCCATACTGGCCTCCTATGTTAATCAACAAACTATAGGGTAATAGACATACTACAGTCGTCCCTATTCCATCATAAATCGGGCACGGCGCTGTGCATCTCTACGCATTACCCTAGCTGTGTATCCATGACCGTTAATTTCTGGTCGTGAATTACGTCTTTTCATCTCGTCGCCTATCTCGTCGGCTGCGCTTATAGCTTCTGCTGCTAAAGACCTATCGACAGGCATGTACCTTTTTGCCTCTTCGTAATTGTGCATCATTTCTTGCTGTAGTGAGCGACTACTTCGGTCACGAAACAATTCGGCAGACGCAGCCCGACCAAGAAAGCCAGCGTTTAATCTTGCATCGCCAGTGTCGTGCATATGCTTGAATACTTTTTTTACGTCTGACAGAGCGTCATAATAACTTTGCTCATCTGCACCATACGAAAGCTCAGAATATCCAGTATCGTTATCACCAACCAAGACACTATAGATACCATCTCGCCCCTGCTCTACTGCAACAGAACCGCCAAGCCTATCTTGTATGTCTCTCGGCAATGAAGCCCTATAACTTTCCATAGCATTTCTAGCCATCTCGGAAGTCATGTACGAACGTATATCGTCATGCTTTCTTTGAAGATGCTCTGGCGTTTTGTTGCCTCGCATGTCTGTAGTAAGTTTCATTTTACTATCCACGTAAGCCATACCCGAAGTACCCATTGGTGATCCTAGGTTTAAGCTGGCATTACTTCCTGCGACTGGGTGCATGTGTCGAACATCTGCCCACCGCCAGTTACCTAGCGAGGGCGAGCTTTTAGAAGACATGCCTTCTACTTCATCCACAATCCTCGCTTCTTTAGGCGTTACATGAATAGACTGCTTACCATCGCTTTCCATGTTTTGCTTAATGATGTCACTGTCCATTTAAGCCTCCTTAGACATTCGTAATGACAGCCGCCAATGTTACTTCGATGTCAGTTGCGTTGTTAGCTGATGTAACAGTAAACGCGACTTCGCGAGATGTAGTGGTTGCGTCGATAGCGATGGATGCAGATAAGTTTTGCTCAGTTAGTGTTGAGCTAACTGGGATCACATCCCCTGCGTTGATACCGTTGATCTTTAACTGTATGTTTGCAGTGCCTGATGTAGTCTTTGCGGCGATAGCATCTACCCGTACGTTTTGTTTAAACGCTCTTGTAACAACGTAATCTTGGTTGTTTATTGTTCCGTTTTCTTGGAAGAAGAACGAACGCGTAGCAAAAGTATCAGGAAGCTGCGCGATAGGTAATCGACCAGTTGCGTCTAATCCTGCAACACCATCAGCAGCTCCAATGAAAGTCTTTGGAACAAGAGCAGTAAAGTCTACGTTAGCAAATTCTAATCCACCACCCGTAGAGTTTACGCGTAGGAACTGAAGCGCGTTAATTGTAGTAAACGCAGGGATACCAGTGTCGGGTGATGTAAGCAGCCAACCCGTACCATTATAAAATTTAAGTACGTTAGGTGATGCAGCTATATCCACCCACATATCGCCTGCGTTTGCTGGTGACGGTTCGGATGGAGAAACGTACACGCGCCCTCGGTTTGCTAGTAATCCCGAAAGCCCATTAATCTTTTGTTGTGGTACTTCATCGTCTGCTACGGATAATTTAGAAAAAGGTATAAATCCGTTTGCATCTGTAAACTTATCTTCTGTCATTAATCCAGAGACACGCACCTGAGAGGTGTCTTCAACAATGATAAATGTAACGAGATCATTTTGTGTAAGTGCGCTTGTAAACGTGATCGTACTGTTAGCAGGCTGTTGCGTGTAATCGTTTGTACCGCCTTGACGCTGAAGTACGCCGTTTCGATATACGAGAACTTTTTGATCTTCGTTATGTACGAACGGAAACACAGCCTGAGATATACCAGCCAAAACATCTTCACGAGTAAAACCACTATCGTTGGCAGACTGTACCTTGTAGATTGTGACAAGATCATTAGCTTGAGTAGCATCATTCAATGTTACAGTATTAGCTGCTGGATCATTGCTATGGTCAGCCGTCGCAAGCAAAGCGCCGTTCAAATATATAACAATCGCATCTGCTGCTTCATGTATGTAATTAAATGTGGTTGTTCCAGTTGGGTGTGCAATCGCACCATTACTATCTGCTTCGTTAATTACAATGTCTTGTCTTGCAGAAAATAGTGGAGCACCGATTGTGCCAACGTCCGATCCAGAAGTACCTCTCAGTTCGGCAGCAGTAGCCAGTGACTTCCAGCCTGTTTCAGCATCGACGTAACTTCCAACACGATACTCAAGACCGTTAATATTATCGTTCCGCAACTCTACTGGTGCTATTAAAGTACCTGCGTCATCGAAGAGAACCTTCAGTAATTCAGCTACGGTATTATCACCTAGTTCTGATGAGTTCAGATAGCGCACAATATTTTCTATGTCTGCGCCGATATTCCCCGAACTCGTATGGTTGCCTGGATACAGGACTTTTAAGCGAGCCATTTTATTTCTCCTTGTGTAGCAAAAATGCGAAACTGATGACTGTAACATCAGTATCAACGTCTTTATCTTCAGTGCGGAAACGTAAACGTATACCGCGAAAGATATGGTTAAATGGGAAAGAGTAGTCTTGAACGAGAGGAGCATCGCCCCACTTCTTATCGCCTTCAATACGGTCAAGGTTCACCTCCACCGATCCTATGTCGGAGCCATTTTCATCCGTCATATCTATGTAAAACCGACCCGTACCTGTCGCCTGACAAATAAAGGTGTGGCATCTTTTTGTTCCAAGAAAATCACCTAGCCACAGTACGGGTGTCTCTGCGCTCATTGGTGATCTACGAAGATCCGATAAGCCTGTATCTTGCACAAACGTACGAGCGGTTGCTTCGTACACACCGTCTGCCGTACCGAACATTAATCTTCCACCCAAGAATGTGCCGCACCTCGGCAGCAGTGTATCCCCAAGCTGATAGTTTACGAGTTCGTACCCAGCACGAAAGTTCATGCTTAAACGCTGTGTTTGGTTTCCGCCAGGTCTAGGAAAGAATACGTGATACGTTTGCGTATCTGGATCGTAAACAGCAGATATGGCTTCTGGATCAGGAGTTGTTCGTACAAGCTCCTGATACAAAGGTTCGACTGCATCAGAAAGAGAAGCTTCAGCAATCGTAATCCCGTTTTGCTCAGATCGCATGATCGAGTGAATACCGCGTCGAGAGCAGAACAATAGGTCTGATCCAGCGTTTACGATTGTGTTGTGAGCTATGCACCCAATACGTAAGTTTGCCCTACTGTCTAGTTGCCATTGCTCGAAGTCTGGATCGATGATGTAAACAAGCGTTTGGTCTTTTGTAAACACGGCAAGACGGTTAGCTTCAAAAGTACCCATACCCATAATCTCGTCGGCTGTGCCGATAAGATTTGAGATGTCAATAAATGCTGCACGCGTTACCTCTTCGGTTGGCGCTTCCTCTTCAAGAAAAATATCTGGATTGTCTACACGACTAAACTCAATTGTGGTTGGTCGATCTTTAAACCCTGCTACTGCCAATCGACGTTGAATAGGAACTCCAAACTTAGGTTTTATCGAGGCTGTAGCGGTAGAGAACTCAAACCCATCGTAACGAAACATTCTGGTATCTTGGTTAAAAACATGAACCTTACCTTGAAAGTTTGTCATCGAAACAATTGCATCTTTTGAGAAAGCATTTAAAAGTTTATGCCCCCTATCAGATGATAGGTGTGTGCCTGCTGCATCTTCTTCTGCAAAGCAAACACCATCTCTATTGTAAAAACGTAGGCACTTAACAGGAAAACGATTAGAACCCTTATGTAGATAAAAGGCTGGGTCGCGAATAAGCTGACCTCGATAATCGACAAAACAATTTTCTAATGTAAAAAAGTTTTGATCTTTTTCTGTTTCAAGAGCAGTAATATCTCGCGACCTATCAATACCACGAAAGCCGAAGTAACTTCGGCTGTCTGACTTTACTGCTATTGGTGAGTACGAAAGTCGGGACATTAATAACTGCCTGAGCTAGAAGAAGAACCTGATGAGGCAGAAGATGGGTTGCCGCCCGTAGCCGTAGATGTTTTTGACGTTGTGGTGTTTGTAGTTTTCTTCGTGGATGGTGGGCAGTAAGCTGGATTGCTACCTCCATCGGTAATGCTTCTCTGGTAAGACTTGTTGCCGTACGCACGTTCGTGAAGAATGTTTGCCATGTTTGCTTGATACAACTGTAGGAAAACCATAGCCTTTTCACTGCCTTGCTGAATAAAGTAGTGCGCTGTTAGACCATCAATCATAATCATATCTGGGATTGCTCTAATCTCAGTGATGTCAGTGTAGTAATCTATGTCACCACCTTCCCAATAAGGGTGTTGTCGTACGTCTTCGATTACTCGGTTAGCAAGCTCGATCATTAGCATCATAACTTCGCCATCAACCCTCGATGGTGAGAAGTTACCAGCACGCACCAAAGCAGAGCGTACGAGATTTTCTAAGGGCGTATGATCGCCCCGTCCTGCCGCGAACGGCTTCTGTACGCTCTTCTCTGTCATTAATCTTCCTCTGCGTTAATAACGCGGCCTGACCAGACCATATGATGCTTCATCATTAATTCAGCTAGGTCATTTGGAACTCGCCAACTTACGTGCTCTCGTGCGCCATCCCAGATACCTGTTACTCTAGTTTCGCCTATACGTAAGTCGTAAACTGAACTCTCAGGATTAGCCGACACAAACATTGTATAAGAACTTCCGCTAGGTTTAGGAGCTGCCTTCTTAGACTTTGCTTTCTTAGAAGCTTTCTCTCTGCTCTCAGACCTATCTTCCTCAACCCATGCTTCGTTCACATCGGGAGTAGTAGGGTCGTCGCCTATAAGTTGCCCTTTTTCGTTTCTTGCGCGTTTTTTCGCCATAAAGTTCTCCTCGTAAAATTGCTCTTCATTTATGAAGTTTATTTGCGGCTCAGTCGTCCTTATTACAAAAGGGCTACGCGAGAAGCGCAGCCCTTTCTTTTAACAGCTTATGGGAGGAGTTAAGCTGTTGCGTTCCAACCTTTGATGTACGCATGGGTTTTGTCTTGCAATAGTTCCAAACCACATTCGGTGAGGTACTCGTGCTTGACAGCATCCATATCGTTTGACTGTCGATCACGAAGCAACTGAGTGTCGCGACCTTCCATAAAACGGTACTTGAGGTGTGGGAAGTCGATGATGACTGCCGCATTTTCCATGCCTGGAACCTGACGGAATTGAGGGTGTAAATGCACCATCAAGTCGCCTGCGAACGTAGCATAGCGAGTTAAGTTCACACCGTATGTGCCCTCAACTACAGTTGGCTGCCAGCGATCTTTACCAAACTTCTGCAAGTGTCCTGCAACTTTTGCACCACAGAACATGATCTTCTGATTGCTTCCGAAAGCGAAAACATCTTCGATCAATGATCGGTCAAACTGATCTTCTGTCATAACGCCAGAAGCTGTTGATCGGTCATTTACGTTTGTGATGGTGCTAATTAGTCCACCTGTGAAGCGAGTTGGTTGAGCAGTAGAGGCATTTGCTTCATTCTTCTTACCGAAGAACATAGCTCGCTCAATATCCTGCATGTGCAGTTTAAGAGCTTTCGTAGCCATCTCGTCCTCTTTATCGCCTGTACGAAGATTGGTCGCACGCAAAGTTTCGGTTACGGTGAAAGCCGTACGAAAGATTTGTGTGAAGTTCGATGCCACGCTGGCGTCAAATGAGATGCCAGTCGGTGATGTCGCGCCTTCTTCGTACGCTGTGCCTGCGATGAATAGATTTGCACCATCGGCAATTGCAGCAGCGCCTCCGCCAATACCACGCTCAACTGTCAGTGAGGTAGCAGTACTGTCGGCAGTACAACGCATTACTTCGTTTGTTGCTGAGTTCACAATAAGTGTACCAGCTACAGCAAAAGTTCCTGCATTGTTGTTAGTGATTGCAATAGTAGTAGCACTGTTTGTTGCAGCACCATCAGCTAC
>MDTD01005941.1_pt1 | contig 31714 bp, 48 predicted proteins | sample 811221 | NCBI WGS metagenome assembly MDTD01 (sample SAMN05326646, study PRJNA326480) | marine metagenome | isolation source: seawater | place: Pacific Ocean: South West | collected 2011
ACAAGTTTTTCCAAAACCAAGTGATGAGGAAATGGAAAAACCTAGAATCGCATCTAATTATAAACATAAAATTGCAAATATTGAAAGTAATTATGTGGGAGAACTTCATAGCGGAACTGCTTGGGGTGTTCTTAATGCTTTCAATAGCTATGAACTATGGCAGAAAAAAGTTCGAGGCAACGCCTTAGAACGACAAGCCAAAAACTTCATGAGCGACAACCAAGATATTACAGGCAAAGTCAAAAGACTATTGACTGTAAGTTAGGAGATATATGACAACTACTACTGTTTATGGTTTAGTAAAACCAAAGCTAGTTGGTGTCAAAGAAATTGCAGAGTTGCTCGGAATTGACCGAGCAACTGTTGCAACTTGGCGGCATCAGAATAGATTGCCTAGACCAGATTACAAACTCAGCGGAAATCCTATATGGTTTGAAGCTGAAATAGTTTTTTGGGTGCATAATAACGACTACATCAAAAGTAGGATAAAAAATTTACCACCCAAACCGGAGATAAACAATGGCTAAGCAAACTGTTCAGTATTTTAGAGGAGAACTTATACCAAACTATGTTGATAACAAAACAAGATTGATAAAGTATGTTCTAAAAAAATACAGAGAAAAAGAGCCAATATCAAATGCAGAGTTTGTTTTCGACTTACGATGCACAAGATTTGGCGGTGTATTACATGACCTTAGAGATGAGGGCTGGGTAATACAAACAATGAAGCATAAAGATAATTCAAAGTTTTTGTATTATCTTGTTTCAACTCCTGATGATGACAAATCAGGAAACAATACATTACGACTAATTTAAAGAAATGGAGAACACACATGAGTAGAGATAATTTAATAGTTGCTCAATGTTGTTTTAAAGGTGCCATTGATTTAGCAGTATCAAATAAAATTACTGTTGATGAAATACCTGAGATGACAACTAAGCTAACTCAACACATTATCAATAATTTTGGTGGCGGTGTAACCGCAGTTGTTCCAGCTCAACCAGTTTTCAAACCAAAAGAAAACTATGTTAAAGCTAATAACAACTCAACACCAAAAATTGCAAACCCAAGTGAAGATGCATCTGATAAACAAATCGGATTCATCAAGAGCTTAATAGCTGAATTGCCAGTAAGTGAGCAAGATGCCTATAAGCAACTTATTGCAGGAAGAGTAAATAAAGGAACTGCTAGTGGTCTTATCAATCAACTAAAAGAAAAAATTGATGAGAATGAGCCAGTAGCAAGAACTGATACTTCTCCATCAGAAGCACCATTTTAAAATGGAAGCTAACCGAATACAGAGTGATATATACTTTGCAATCGTGCCGGAATGGGTAATCGATGCACCCATCTCGGCACAAGCGGTTAGATTGTATTCTGTTTTAAACAGATATGCTAATAAAGATGATTCGACATGCTTTCCAGCCATAAAAACTATTGCCAAAAGAATGCATACAAGCGAATCAACAGTAAAGCGTGCATTAACTGAACTCAAAGATATTAAAGCAGTTTTAGTTGAAGCACGATATAATAAAGCAACTGGAGAGCAAACCAGCAACTTATATACTGTAATGCATACACCATCGTTCATATACGAGCCACCCCATGTCATAGATGACCTACAGGGCAGTTCGCATAAGACCTACAAACCAAAGCCATATAATCAAAGTAAGTTTGCAGAACAATATAAAGCACTATCCGAAGCTATATATGTTCCACAAACAAAAACCGAGATTAGTGGCTTTAATAAGTGTGCAAAACAATTATACGAAGCCGGTGCGACACATTCAGACATAATTAACCGAGTGCTTGTCTATCGCCAAGAGTGGAGTACAATGACTGTTACACCTTATGCAATAGTTAAGCATTGGTCTATGTTAGGAGAATTAGAACAGGATAAATTAGTCAAAGAATTACCAATGTGTGATGAATCAAGACATCTTCAAATAATTACTTTTGATGATGGCTTCTCATACTGTGGTAGATGTAAGACAGAATATCCTGAAAAAAATGCCTACAAACCAGTAAGCTGACAAATCAAGGCGAGAGTGGAATAGAGATAGAGGAGAACTCTATACAGGGTACCTTTCGATGTATAGCCATCAACTGCATACCCTAGTTGAACACCACTCAATCGCCTATGTTATGAAAGGAAATATTTAGTAGCACATAGGACAATGGGTGTTATTTTGGTTTTAGGAAACTAACCCTCTACGATAACATCATTAGATGTTTTGTGTGTTACTAAATATCTCCAAAATCATAATCAAAGTTTTTTAATACCTCAACACATACATTTTCAATATCATCAAGTTCAAAACTCACAATGCCCTTAGTAGAATTATCAGGCATACTAACTTGAATAAATGGCTTACTCATACCGCCAAATGCCCTATGTGATAAATCAGATTGACTTTTAGATTTATAAAATACTTTAACTAAACCATCAACTTGCTTACCAGCTTTAACTTCAACACGCAGACCAGTAGCCCAGTTTTCCTCATGTGCATCTGCACCATGAAATCGATTGTTTGGAATATTTAATTTTTTGCGTGCTATGTTTTGCTTACGCCTACCCTTTGCCCTGTTCCTACGATTAATACAAGTCCTACATTTACATTTAGTTTTAACTTCATTTGTATTTGGACACTTACCCGCCATACGTTTATTGGAATTAGGTTGTCCTATACCTGAGCGTCCAGCATATTTTTTAGCTTTAAACTCTGCGTAAGTTTCGTTAGATTCCCACTCAACCATTAACTAATTTTTTTTCTTGTACCTTTAATCTTTTTAAATATTCACTTTCCATTGAATCACAATTTTCCATACGTGTTCTGTAATAACATACAACAGATATACGTTCAGCATCTTCACTATTGCTTATAAGTTCGGTGTTACCATGCCACTGATGAGCATCAAAAATTAACAAGTCGCCATGCTCCATTTTAAAAGCAATACGATATTCCGGCAGCACTAGATAACCACCTCGCATATCGCCACGTTTGATACACGCTAACGTTGAGATACCCTCATCTAAATCCCCTTTATCTGTATGTACGCCAGTAGGATATGAATTATTTACAGTTACAGTTGTAAATGGTGTTCCGGGAATAACCCAATCTTCATGTGTTCTATTTACAAATTCCATTTGAGCGTTGTACCTATCAGGAGCTTTGTCTTTCATTTCATCTCCAATGAACTTAAACAATGGAAATAATTTTTTATATTTTTCAGTTTCTTTCCCGCTATACGCAGTAAGCCTACAATATTGTTTTGGTCCAACTGCATCAAAGCTACCAATAATTGCAGATGCAATACTTTTAGCAGTAGCAGAACGCTTATTTTCCCCTTTACTAATTCTTGGTGTTCCGGAAGCCATACCTCTGTTATTAGTTTGATATTTTTTTAATCCATGTAAAGTTTCATAAGTTTCATCAACAATAGAATCCGGTATAATATTTTTTTGAAATATAGCCATAACACGACCATCAGTACCACGTACAGTAGTATCTTTATGAATTAATAAATTGTAATCCTCATCAGTAAGAATCTTACCTATTTTTTGTTTAAGTTCATCATCACTAATTTTGCTACGCAACCTAATGTCAATCAACCTTGACCTCCTAAATCAAGCCAACCATTATTATCAAGTTCTTTATTAATCATATCATCTAAAGCTCTACTTTTAAATGCAGTAAATATTTCTTCAATAACTTTTACAAATTCTTCTTGATTATCAATTTTAGAAATATCTAAAGTTTTTATCAATTCAATCATTTCTCTAATCATTTTTTATCCCACCTAAAAGTATCTTCATTAAATATATATTCTTTTTTAAACGCTTTATACTGTTTTAACCATACTTGAAAATTGTATTCAGACATGTTAGGAAATCTTAAATCAGGGTAATTATCCTTACGATTTTTTACTTTTATCAGTTGTGGATATTTTGCAGTTAAGTATTCAACTGATTGAATATGATTTGGCTTACGAAAATTTTTACTACCTAAGCCACCGCCCTGAAAGTGTTTTGCGTTTGCCCAAACATAATCACAAATAAGAACTTTGCCATAATGAATAAGATGCATAGCAGTATGGTGAAAATCTTCCATAGCAGTAAAAGGTGTATCATAAATAAAATTATTATCTTTTTTCCAAAGAGTTAATTTACCTAAGACATACCCACGCTCTCTATACTTTTTATGAGCATAAAAATAATTTTTAGAAGTTTGCAATCCTACATGATATGCACCAACAGTATCAGCATAATTTTTTATTTCATTTATTCTTTTAAAAAACAAATCACTATTCCATTCAGAAAATAAATTTTTTTGATTATTTTGTAGAATAAATTTATTCCATAAATTTTCTGAAATCAAACCCTCAATACTAGCAACGTTATCATCAGCAAAAATAATCCATTCGTTATGTTCTACATAATTTTCTAAAAAATATTTACGATTCAAAGGTAAGCCAGTTCCATTTGAAGCTGGCTCAATATCAGTAACAACAATATTTATATTAGATAAATCATTTTTTTTGGAATATTCTTTATACGCTTCGTTCGAATGAAATATAAGATAAATATCAAAGTTTTTAAATACTTCTAAAAATGGTGTAGAAATAATTTCACTACGATTGTGTGTAGGAATTGCTAATTTCATTTACCAAAAAGTTTGTTGAACAAACTTGGTCTATTACCATTACCTTTGCGAATATCATTAGCAATATCTAAAACCGCAGTGTATAAAGCATCAGTGCTAGAAAGTTCAGTTCCCTTTTGTATAATTCCAATATTGTTGTTATACCTTTTATAATCAGAATCAATTAAAGCTAATATAACTTCATGCATTCTTTCTTTTGTTTTTGAACTTGAATTAGATTGTATTTTAGATTCTACTTCAGCAATCTCTTCATCAGATAATGCATATCCACCCTGAAACTCTTCAAAATCTGTAATACTTACTTCATCAAGACCAGAAAGAATATCATCGACTTCATCTGCTGAATATCCAGTTCCTAATAATTTTCCTAACTCCATAAATTCTGTAAGCAAATCAACCATAATTTCTTTATCATAAGTTGCAAGTTCATTAGCTCGATTATCTACTAATACAATTTTTTTTGCAGTAAGCTCATCAACATCTACAAACATTACTGCACATTCCTTTATACCAAGTTCTTTCATAGCTAACCATGTGTGATTACCAGTAAGAATTTGATTATTGTTTTTATTTACAGTAAGTGGTCTATATTGTCCATGTTTTTTTATAGATTCTTTAATCCCATCAAGATTGCTAGTCCTAGGATTATCCGGAAACTCCACAAGACTATCAACATCAACTCTCGTAATCTCATATTTCATTAAGCCTCACTTTATCTGCATACAATTCAACTGCTTTAATACCTGCTTGAGTAGGATTAATCTTATAGAAATCAGCAATTATATTTATCGCTTCTTTGTATAAATAAAATTTTTTATCAGTAAGAAGCAGTACAACATCTAAAACTGGTGTTATTTTAGTGTCTGATAGCTCTTTAGAAGCGTTTTGCGGTACAGTATTAGCTTCAGTAGGCAAACTATCCAGCAGTTCATTAAGAGCTTCCTCAGTGTAGCCAGTACCAATAAGTTCGCCTACATCTTGCATTTCTGCGATTGCTTTTTCTAATTTTTCAAAATCATAATCAGCATCATCATTTAATTTATTATCAATAAGCATAATTTGTTTAGCTTGTTCATCATTGACATCAACATAATAAACAAGAGCAGTAGCCCAACCTAATCTCTTGATTGCTTTAAAGGTATGATTTCCAGCAAGAATAATGTTATCTTTTTTATTTACAACCAATGGTCTGTATTGTCCATTAGCTAATAAAGATTCATAGATAGTATTAACATCTCCAAGTCTTGGATTGTTTGGATATTCTTTTAATTTACTAACATCAACTTCGGCGTGTTCTATCATGTGCTTATTTTAATCGATATGAAATAATTTGTATTACTAAAATAATAATTAGTAAAAATTGCTCAATACTCATATTTCCCCCAACATTTTTTGCTTGAGTTCCAATGGTGCCACCCATCATTATAAACTAGCCAAGATGCCACTGCAGTAGATACTTCAGGATTATGTCTATTAGATATAATCTTAAGTTTTTTAGAGAGCCACGCCCAAGTAGAATCATTAAACTGCCATAAGCCTACATCACTTGTATTGTTTGTATTAAGATTTTTTGCAGAGCTACGCCCAGAACTTTCGCAATATATTACAGTAAGTGCCTTTACGACATCACTGTCTTTAAAGTATTCTTCAACAGTAGGTTGCCAATCAATAACATGTTCAATTATTTTTTGGTGTTCTCTACACGCCTTATAATCAACTAACGAATCAGGCGTTAGTATGTTCGGTACTAGGCAACTTATTATTGGTATTAACAGATTTACTATTATCTACCTCAAATCTAGTTATTCCCATAGGCAAATCTTCAAATACAAGACCGCCATCACTATTTTGTTTTATCAGTTGTGGTTTCCCATAAACTGTATTTTCTATGCCTACAATTTTTAATGCTGACATTATCACTCCTTATGCAATATTTATGGTAGTAGATAAATTAAAAAATTTACAATATTTTTAAATTATCCCAACCATCTTTATCAACAGTAAAACTAAGAACACCATTTCTAGTCATATTACCTGTTCGTGCTTTAAACTCATCTGATTGGTCTAATGATGGTGCTTGAAACCAAGTTCGCCCAAGTTGTTCAACAACTCTTAAATGATGATAATGACCTGTAACTAAAATTTCACACATACCTGCCGGAAGCCAACCATACATCTGACCTTTCCACCACTTCTCAATCTTATTCCAAATATCTCCGCCACCAGAAGTCATGTGTCCATGTGTAAAAGCTATACGCTTACCAAATACTTCTAGTGCTAAATGAAAATCCTCAGGTACAATTACCTTTACATGTTTGTATCTTTCACGCCCAGCAATAATCTCTCCTACTATTTGTATAGATGCAGTATCTGCATTATCTAAACGATTGGTACTTACTGATGTTTTGCCGCTTCTGTTTTCGCCATGGTTTCCCGGTACGCCACCAAGAATAATATATTCAGCTTTACCCAAGAAGCTATCCAGTATTTCAAGAATCATAACCCTAGTCAAATGTTCTTGTTCAGTTTTAGATAAAGATACGTTAAAAGGTTGATGGTCAAAGAAGCCAAAGCAGTTCTCAATCAAATCGCCAAGTCCTATTAAATATATTTCTTTCACTACGTGCCCAGCTTTAGCCAAATCTTTAATCTGTTTTTTACCATTAGCAATACCACGCCTAATTAATTTAATAGTTTCTTCAACTCCTAAATCTTTTTTTCCAAGTTGCCAATCTGCCATAAAGAAAAACCATGCACAATTACCACCAGTCTTAGTTTGTATGGGTTTTTTCTTTTTAACTTCTGCTAATAATTTTTTATAAAATTTATCGTGATGTGGATTTTTCTTTTTAATTACTGCCCTAAAGGCGTACATATCAATAACCCTACCGCCTTTAGCTTGTGCATTCCAAGTAGAGAAACGAATAGTATCTTCATCAATAAAAAATTCTTTACTGTCAAAACCCCAAGAATTTAATAATGATTCATACTTAAAGTTGTTGCTATGGGGTTGCACATGAGTTATATTGCCGGTTTTTGTATTTTCATCAAAACTTGCTTGAGGTTGCCAACCACTAGGATAATAATTATTACCCAGTTCTTCATTATGTTCAATATCTTTTCTTTTAGAAATAAGACTTTTGGTGTCTTTATCCATATTTTTAGTCTAGGACAAGATTTGAATATGTTGTGTATTACATCAAAACAGTAATCAATGTAGCAATCGAAATACCTGCTATAATCCAGCCATAGATTTCTTGTCTAGTTGGTCTAGTTGCTAAGTCTTTTTGTATTTGGTCTAACTTCTCAAATAACTTATCAATATCTAACATAACTTTGTTAAGCATTTCTTTTTGTGTAAAACCATTATCACCCATTAGTGTTGATGCATGTAAGCCTCAAGATAAGTAATCCTATCTCTAAGGTTATCAAGCTCCCATGATTCTAGTTGGTTATTTTCTAATGTAGTTACTTTTTTAAGTAAGTCTTGCCATTCCCATTTCATTAACTCATATTCTTGACTATCTTGTGATGGGTTATTCAATTCACTTATGTACCTAGCTTGGAAATCTTCAAACTTCCATTCTAAATCTCTAAGTTCAGAATCAAGATTTTGATAGTTAGCTTTTAATGTAGTAAGTTCATTTTCCAAAAATTCTGCGTTGTATGCAACTTGCTCTAATGCATAAATTTTTTCATACAAAACTGCAATATCATTAGATACCATTGTGCTATCTTTTAATATTTGAAAATCATATTCGATTGTATTCATGCGTTCATCAATACCAGTAAGAGTATTTACAATATTTACAACAGAATTATAACCAGCACCAATAGAGCCAAGAAGCGTAATACCAGTAACTATAAGAGCTAAATTATCTTTAATTTTTGATAACATAATTACTACAATGCAGTTTGCAACCGCAACAAAGAATATTGCACAAACACATTATTTACCGCCACAACAACCGCTACCACAACAATCCATGCTATCCCCCAACCTTAAATAAAATTTCTCTAATAACTTCTTCAATAACTAACAAGTTCTGATTAAAACCAGCAATAGAATCTTGATATGCAACAACTTGTGCCTTTAATGTTGCAACTTCTTGTTGTAGGTCATTAACAGTTTTAAATAACCAACCTACCAAAGCCGCTAAACCACCTTGTAATATTTGACCTAGATTAACTTGTGCTTTCACAATTAACCCTTATTGTGTGGTGTCCATTCCTCTAAGCCATTTTGTAGAGCAGTAATACCCGCAACAAGACCTGCTACTAATGCGTTCTGAAACACATCAACCTCAACCATGCCTGTACCACTAGCTACTAGAACACCCAAAAATGCCTGTATAAAAGTTCGTAGTGTTCTTATTCCAACTTTTGCTAACCAATCTTTCCAATCTGTCATAAAAATCTCCTATAAAATTTCTCGTCCATCAATCTTAGCATCTAGCTTTTTGATATGCGTATTAAGCTCTTGTAATTTTTCATAAACTTTTTTACTACCAATATATTCTTGTGTTTGTTTATTACTTACTTGATTATTTTTTTTAAGAAGTTCAGATATATCATTTATTTCAATAGTAACTTTTTCATTGTTAAGTAAAGCATTTCTTATAACTGGATAAATACGCTTATACGCTTGCCCACTTTTACCGCCAAACCCATCTTTAATTAATAAATTATTTTCTTGATTATCCATTACTAAAATACAACCGGAAGTGTGCTCATCAGTGTTTCCTGTATGAATTAAAATATACTGAAAGTTAGGTACATCTTGCAGTTCTAACATGCCTTTATGCCAATCAGAACCATATCTTGATGTATATTTAGTATGAAACCCACCAACAGTTCTAAATTGTATTTCATATATTCCTAAAGGAATAGCAGTTTCATGCTTTACTTTAATTTTGCGTTGTTCATCTTCAAGTGTATAACAAGCAAACTCATCATTAATATATAAAATACCATTGGTAGAATCTTCTTGAGAACTAATACGAATAAGATTAAGTTTCATTAGTTAGGTTTAGGATTATCTGATTTAACTTTAGCAATATGTTCATTCCAAGTAGTTGTGCCATTTACACTATCCCAATACATCATATCAAGTTGTTCTGCAATGGAGAGATAAGCATTTCTCCTAGCTTCAATATAGCCAAACTGTTGTGCTTCCCACTTAGAATTACCTAAATCAATTTTTGCTTGTGCGTAATCATCATCATTAAATTCAAGTCTTTGATTATTTACTTGTTTATATAAAGGTTTAGCATCATCAATTTCTTGATTTGCTAATGCTTGTAGTTCTTCTTTTGTTGCCATTATTTTATCCTATCATATATTTTTTATACTTACTTAGCGAATCCATATAAAACAAATCTAGCTCCAGCTTTAATATTTCCACTATCAAAAAAATACTGTACTCCATCTACAACTGAACTAGATGTAAGTAAAAATCCACCCTGTTGCCCTAACATAGTTCCATCTTCTGCAATATATACATCTTCTAAAGTTGCATAGGTGTTATCAGAATTTTGAGAATTAAAAATATATATTAATCCATTACTTGCACCTAAATTATCATTTTCTATTGACCCTGTTAAAAACATATTATTTCTATTTGTCTGTTGGTTATTGTCGTTAGTGCTATCATTTCTTAAAAATGCAATAGCTTCATCATAATCATTTGATGAAACTGCACTACCACCAACTGTAAATCTAAATTGTAAATCTGCATTAGCAACAGTAGGTGTTACTTCATTAAAAGTTGCTAAGTAATGGGTAAAAGTACTACTCATACCTGTAAGAGTTACACTTCCTGATTCACTTGATAATATATTTGAACTTACTAAAACTAAAGCATCAGACATTATACATTTCCTAATCCATAAACAGTTATGATACCGCTATTTATTGGGTCTGAAGATAAATGAATATTTAAACCTGTAATGCTTGTTGTTTGATTAAATAATCCAATACCTTTTATATTTCTATGTTGTGAGCCAACTAATGTTGCTGACTGTGTTAAAGCGTGTGTTTGTTTTTGACTGTCAAAAGGATTAAATAAATACATTACTGCACCCATTGAATTTATATTGTCATCAACTTGACCTAACATTATATTCATAAAGGTATCTGTAGAGCTATTGCCTTCAAAAAAAGAACTATCAGCTCTCATTTGTTTAAAGGCACTTAAATAATGCCCACTTGTACTTTCAATACTTCCAGAACTATTAATAAGTCTTACGTGTAATGAACTTGCTGAAGATGACGCAGATTGTAAAACTTCTTTAGCAGTTATTTTATAAACTTCAAAATCACTTGAGAAAACATCAGTTATAGATACGCTAGTTGTACTTCCTGCAATAGTTGTTTTTTTGATAAGTTTTAAATTTCCTGACATTATTCTCTTATCCCATATAAAGACAGATTAGCACCTGCAACTAAGCTATCTGAATTAACCATACACCTAATAGCGTTATGTGTTTCAGCAACACCATACATACCTCCACCATAAGTTGCAAAAGTATCATTTTGGTCGCTTATTCCATGAAAATTAATATAAGAAAATATATTGCTATTTAATAAATTATAAAAATAAACATAAGCATTACCAATTTTATTTGTATGGATTTGTGATATAAAACCCATAAAATCTGATGAAGTACTTTTATTGTCAAAAGGTACAGGGCGTTGTATTCTGTTAGCAGTTTGATAGCCACTAGATATAAATGAACTTCCACCATCATTTGAAAGTCTTACAGCAATGTTAGTTTCTGCTGAAGTTGCTTTAAAACTGCTTACCAGTAATAAATGCACTTTAAATGTGCCAAGATTTGTAAAATCGAAAGCAGTCGCACCTGCACCACCTGTTTGTGTTTGTATTAATTCTAATTTAACTAAATCTGCACCACTTAACCCAAATCTTGCACTTCCTAAAGGCATGTCGCACTCCTAACTAAAATCTTGTAATGCGTTTATCAATGGAGTTCCTGCGTCCAAAAATAAAAATGTAACTAAGTCTATTGCATTTGCACCTGTTGAAACTGTATATCCACTTCCTCCTGCGGTTTTACCAGTTACATGCCCACCACCATTAACTGTAATTTGATTTATAGCTACTGTTTTTGAGCTTGAAGCATGTTGTGTTATTTGAAGTGTAAATGTAGATACACCATTTGTTGGTACATTTGTAAAATCAAAATCTGTAATATTTTCTGTAAGAGTAATACTACCTGTATTGCCATTTGCTAAGTTGATTGCTAATGCATTAGATGATGAAGTTAAGGCTACATCTGTTTCGGCATAATCTTTTAATACAATTGCACTTGCCACTTGGTCTGCAAACGCAACTTCAGAATCAATGGCTAAATTAACTGTTACCGCACCTGATGAACCACCGCCTGATAAATTAGTACCAGCAGTAACACCTGTAATATCTCCCTCTCCAATAAAATTAACCCAGTTTGAACCATCATAAAACTGAAGAGTGTTCGTATCTTTAAGAAAACAAAACATTCCCTCAGCATCATTTGTTCCTAAAGCAGTATCTCTAGCTGAAGAATCAGCATACACCTGCACTACTTGGTCTTGTATAAAAGTTTGAAACTCTGTAGCACTAATCAAATCTCCTGTGCTATAACTTTTCCAACCTGCACCTGCCATTAATAAACTCCTTTATGTATAAGCAAATCTTGTTCCTACTCCTAACTGAGCTAATCCAAGTACCCAACCGCTTGAGCTTGCTGGACTAAGTGTAATATTCCAAGCCCATGTTTGCGAACTTGCATTAACATTATGTTGTATGGATTCTATCCATAATTCATCAGTATAGCTAGAACTATCTGGATTTACTATTTTTACAGATATTCTATCTCCAAATTCTAAACCTAATGCTTTTTCCCATATATCAGTATTTTGTCTTGGATTAACTTTAAGACTATCAATACGCACAATAGGTAAAGATGTTTCTGCAATTTTTTGTTCAATAAGAGATAAAACATCAGAATCAGAAACATTGATTGTACTTTCAACAGATGCAACTGGTCTATATCTTAAAACTGAATTAGAATCAGAAACAAATTGTGTAGTACCTCCAGTCCTAGTCCATTGATATACATTTCTTACTTCATGAATATCAAAAGAAGTTACAATATCAGCATAAGGTAAATTACTACCATCATTAGAAAAAGATGCTTGTACTGTAATTGCTTTAGTATTGGAAATTCTATAATCCCTATTCCTGAACACTGCTTTACCATCTTTACCAATAAAAAATTGTGCATTCTCAGCAGTTTCACATTGTCGAATTGCAGATAAAATATCAGAATTACTTGTTGCTTGACTTTGAACTTGTAATGTTCCAGTTTGAATATCTCTTAATGATGATGGAAACTGAACTTGGTCAAGTAATCTTGACACCCTAGCACTAGATAATTCTTGCGAATCTTCATAACCTAAAACAGTAGAAATACCAATCTCAGAAAAACCACCACGACCTAAACGCCAACCTGCTGAACTAAGTGTTTGTGAGTTTAAAATTTTAAAGGAATCAACACAGTTAAATTGAACAACTGAATCTGAACCAAGTGCTGGGAAAGATACAGGAATAGTATCTAAAAAACCAAAAAAAATAGGATAATTAACAGAGTCATAAGTAGCAGATATTTTAACTGGTTTCAAAGGTTGTATTTTTGTAATAGAATTAGCACTATCATAAAATGGGCTCGATTCATTATTAGGATTAAACCTATTATCAGCATTAGATAAAAGTAAAGAAGCAGTACCTCCAACAAATTGCCCAAGCTCATTAGCCCTACCACGCTTAGTGTTGAACTGCCTAACAAAAGATGATATATCTGTAAAAGTCAAAGAATCATCAAAAGGATTATTATCAAATGCAACTTCAACTGTTAAATCAACATCAGAATCAAAGGCAACAGACATTAGAAAACTACATTTATTCCACGCCTAGCACCCTCTTGAAGTGCTTTTGCGACTGCTTCTTCAACATCTGCGGCGGTGCTTAAACTTTGTCCAGTATTTACTGTAATAACATTTGTTGTGCCAAAGCGTGCAAGAGCAGAGTCTTTACCAAACTCAGGTACAACATCACCAGTTGCTGGAAACTTGACACTTCCACTATCATCAGCCGGTGATGTAGTTTCAGATTCAGCACTCTTAGATGGAGTCAAACCTATACGACTAGATTTATCAAATAATTTATCAAATTCAGACATTAATTTACTAATTTCAATACCAGTAATTTTCGACATTTTTTTTAAAGCATCTTCATACCCTTTAGTACCCTCGCCAAAACTTTCCAATGCCTTAGTAAGTTGTTCTTGAGCAATAGCTTGTTCAAGTGTATTTCTGAAATTTTGTTCGCTTACTTTGTTAAGTTGTTTTTGTGCTTCAGTAACTTTTTCAATCGCTAGAGTTCTTAAATCTTCTGCCCTAGTCAAGTCTGCTTCTGCTTGTTCAACTTCTCTAAGTGCTTGTTCTTCCTCACGAGATAATGCAGTAGATTCGGCAATAAGCTCTGCTAATTTTTGTTCTGCTACTTGTAATTCAAGTTTTTGAATAGTTGATTTATTTTCTTGTTCTTGAAGTTGTTTGATAGTTTCTCGTTGGCGTTCAATAGCAAGTTGTTCTTCAGCAGTAACTTTTGCTCCTAAACCTTGTACAGATGCAAGATGTTGTTTAGCTTTATCAAGATTTTCAGTAGCTTTCTGAACTTCTTTTTCGGCTTTGAATTGTTGTTCTAGAGCTTTATTCCTATTTTTTTCAGCATTAGTTATTCTGTCTTGTATAGATTCCATTCGGTCAAGAGCATCAACAACAGACTGCATACCACCAAGCAAACTATCTTCATACGCTTGTGCAGTTTTAAGTGCTTCTTTAGCATTATCATTAAGTGCAATACCATTACTGTCCAGCAAAGCAGTAAGCTCATCAACTGTAAAATTTGTTCCATCAAGTATTTCTTCCAATGATAAAGATGTATCAGAAAAATTTTCTGCAGACCTCTCTGTATTTTCAAATTGATTTTGCATTCGTTCAAAAACATTATTAACTCTTTTTCCAAGTTCTTCTTGTTTTTTAAACTTCTCATTACCTTTACCAATAATTTTAACAATACCGGCAATACCAATACCAACCGCAGTTGCAATAGGTGCCAAAGGTGCAAGAACTGCAACAAGACCAATTACTGCTAATTTAAATTTTTTAGAACTTCCTTCAGCATTATCTTGCGATTCTTTAAATTTTAAAATTCGTTCAGTAGTGGTTTGAAAAAAAGAAATCATTTTTTCAAGAGCTGGTACAACATCTTCTCCTACAATAATCGCAAGATTGGTAAGAGTGTTTCTAAGTATTTCCATTTGAGATTTAAAAGATTCTAATTGTTTCTCTGCAACTGCCTGTGTAGTTCCAAATGCAGAATTAAGTTCTGATTCATAATTACGAATCTCATCTCCAGCACCGGACAATATCTTAACCGCATCAGCTACACCTCGATTCAATCCCAACTGGTCTAGTGTAGATGCTTTAAGTTCATCAGACATTGGAGCCAACACCCTATCAAGCTCTTCAATAACATCAGCAACATTTTTCATGTTGCCCTCTGTATCAAATAACTCTAAGCCCAGAGCATCAAACTCTTTTTTATTTTTAGCAGTAGCTCTTGGTATATCTCTTAATATTTGATTAAGTTTTTCTCCTGCTTCAGCACCTTTAACACCTCTATCTGCAAAGGCGGCTAATACTGCAACACCTTCTTCAATATCTTTATTTACAACTTTGAGTGCCGCACCTGCTTTATTAGTAAGAGCTTCAGAAAACTGTTGAACAGTTGCATTTGCAAGAGTGTTCGCCTTTACAAGTACATCAGTTACCTTAGTAAGGTTTTGTAAGTTAAGAGTTGCATCATCAACAGTAAGACCTAATGCAGATTGTGCATCTGTTGCTAAGTCTGTTGCAGTTGCCATGTCGAACATGCCTGCCTGTGCAAATCGTGCTACTTGTGGTAGAGCTTGTATAGATTGTTCAGCATTAAGACCAGCAGATGCAAGAAAGAAAAATGCTTCGGCAGATGCTTCAGCTGAAATTGTTGTTTCTGTGGCAACATCTCTCGCAACTTTTGCCATGCGTTCTTGTTGCCCAATAGTAGTGTCCATAATGGCAACTGATTGTGTAAGTTTATCTTCAAAGCTAGTAAATGCCTGAACAGATTCCGCAACACCTTTACCAATTGCAAGTAAAGCACCAGCAACCGCAGTAGCACCGACTTTAGCAAACTTTCCTAATTTACCACCAGCTAAAGCAGATGAATTACCCAACTTATCCATCTGTGTAGATGCTAATTTAGCACCTTTTGTAGCAATCCTAATAATTAAGTCTGCACCGGCTCCCACCTTATCTTCTCCTCGCTTTAGACTGTGCCTCAGCTTGTGCTAAGGCATACGCTTTATTACTTTCTTCTTGTTCCCACAAATAAAAAGTTACCCATTGTGTATATTCGTATGATGACATTGTACTATTAAGTTCGCCCACTGTCATTGATAAATCACGAGCCAATCTAAAAGTAAAAGATAGTTCTGGATTATTCTTGAAATTGTTCAGCTATATCTTGCTGAACATCACCACCTACGCCATTAAGGTCTGCAATCTCTACAAATAATTTATCTATAACTGTTGCATCTTTTTCATACAACATATCAATAGCTTTATCATCAAGTTGTGGCTCAATAACACTCGCCTTTAACAATGCCTTTTGATAATCAAACGCATCAGTATCATCAGCAGTAGATATACGAGCCAGTTCAACTTGCATTTTTTTTGTAAGACCTTTTACCTTAACTTTTGCTTCCCATTCCGGAATAACAATATCCTTTACAGGAACATTAGGCAAATCTTTTAATTTGTTTAAATCTAAAAAATCCATTGTGTTCTTTCTATATCATTTAGTGAGTGCCTCTAGTTACATTCCCACTTACTTGGAAGTCTGCGGAGTATGAAACGACATCTCCTACTGGACTGCTTTGTGAGTAAGATGTAAGAATAGCCTCGCCTGTATATTTAATTTTTCCGCTTGCAGTTCCCTCTGGAGAGTACTCATAGGATAATGTTGCTGATTGCCCAACAACCGCACCAAGAATACCATCAATAGTAGAATCCCAAAGTCCAGCAATAGCAATAGTGGTATCTTTAAGACCTACAATATATGATTTACTAGAAGCACCAAGTGTAGTTGTTTCTGCTACATCGGCAGTTTCCGGAAAATCAACAGAATTAACAAACGCAGAAATATCAGTCAATGAACCTGATGCGTTATCAAGTTTAAAAACTGAATCTTTACCATGCGTAAATGCCATATATTCTCCTCTTTAATTATTTCTTCCAAATCCTACTATAACACCAAAACTTGGAGTTGAGCCACCAACAGTATATTGAACTTTTAAGTATCTATTTACTGTTGTACCCTTAGCAACTGTTTTAACTTCCGAAGTAACCCCAGTAGCTTGTGTAAAAGTTACTAGGTCTGCGTAAGTTACATTATCAGCACTATGAGTAATCTTAGCATCTAATGTAGGACTAGTACCTGAAGCAGAACTAACAATCAAGAATGCTCCACCACCATTACCGGTAGATGTAGTATTATCTCTCGCAGTCCCACCGCCAGTAGCAGTAATAGTAGCGTTTTCTAAAACGATACCATTAAAAACACCGCTATCAGCTTGTATATCGAGAGAAGTTGCAACTATATCTCCAACTGGACTCGATACACCATAATTCATAATATTTCCTTGAGCAAAAGAGCAACCATCAGTCGCATCTAAACCATCGATGCCCATAGCTATTAACATATCAGCACCGCCTAAAAGTGGTTGAAGTGTAGCATCAGCAGTAGCATCAAAAAAACCAGTAACAGTAAATGTGCCATCTTTATTACCAACAATATAAGTCTTACTAGCATTACCAAAGGTAGTAGATTCAGCTACATCTGCGGTACGAGCAACATCAACTGAATTAAAAAATGAACTAAAGTCTGAATGATTGATAAAGACTTTACTGTCTTTACCATGAATAAACGCCATTATCTCATGCCTCTACGCCTACGCCTGCTACTTCTACGTCCGCTTCTTTTTGGCTTTTTACCGCCACCATATCCAGTACCCATTATTCTTCCTCTTCTTTACTTTGCAAAATCTTCTCTTGCATTTTCTTATCAACTTTAACAATTATTTCTTGTTCCAATAACCACTTAATAGACTTTTGTGGTATATCTTTGGCATCAACAATATCGCCTGCTTTAAGGACATTATCCTTAATGTGCAAATCTTGTTTTAATAAATATTTCATTATGCTATTACCTCAACAATAAATTCTACTCCCAAGTAATCAATATTGTTTATGTTATAAACACCATAATTACCTGCTGATGTAACTCTAACAGATTGAGCCTGACTGTTCAATGTTGTATCAGATTCTATTTGTGCCTTTACAGAATCTGAACCACTTGAAGCTAAGAAGCCATCAAGTGTTTCTTGACTATCTTGTGCATCAACCCTACCAACATAAATATAAACCGGTATTTCATATCTGTCCGCACCTCTCTGCATAGATGCATCATAATCAATAGAATCTAAAACACCTACAACTGCGGTAGGCGGCTGAACAGAATCAGGCACAAAACCAAATACAGATAAAGATGTTATGTTTGCTAGATTATTTTTAATCTCATTACGAATGTTAGTTAAATTAGCCATTATCTCCTCGGTAGCATTCTACCAGCTTTCCAAGTAGCCTCAATCTTAAGACCGGTACCAGCTAATAAAACTCTTTTTTCTTTTTCACTTTTTTTAATACCAATCTTCATAAATGGAATTAAAGGCGTACCCTTTTGCCCAATAGCATGTTGAACTGCATAAACATTGATACCCTTAGCATCAGCCCATGGCTTTAATGCTTTAATAGGTGGAAAGTGTGGTCTTGACCTAGTCCATGGCTTTTTCATATTTACTCGCATATCAAGAAAACCATGAACAAATAATGCATACTTACTACGAGAAAAAACATCAATGCCTAAAGGCATACCGCCAACACCTCTAACATGTTGAAAAGTAATACTCCCACGCAAATCTCCAGTAAATCTTGGTGCTTCTTTTTTAGCTTTAGTTACAACAGTTTGCCCATAAGCAGAATAAAAGTTTCTTAATGCAACACCAGCTAGTAATGGAAGTTGCAACCTTTTGTTAAGTTGATTTGCACCCTGTACTTGAAAGTTCATAACTTGTGCTTTATAAACCCTTTTATAAGTTGCATAGCATCAGGGTCCATCTTGTTAAATAATTCTTGTTGCCCTGTTTGCTCATTTCCAAAAACATTAAAGGGTGTGTCTTTCCTTTTAAAAAATCTAAGTGCTTGAATAAAAGTAGCTTGTTTAATAGCATCAGGCACAATAGCAAAACCAAATTTAGCTTCAACTTTTACATTCTGCATAATCATCGTGTCAAACCTTTTGCTAGAACGAGATGAAAGAATGCGAATCTCATTTTGTGGTGCGTAATAATCGGTGCTATCTAATGTTCCAATATGTTCAGGATTAGATGGAAGTAAAATAAAATCTGTATTAATAGTAAGTGTAGTTTCGTGTGTGCCATCATCATTGTCATCTGTTTTAACAACAAGACCAGTAGTTGTTGCAATATCATCAACAATTACATACTCATCATGTATAGGTGTATATAATTTAGAAATAACTGAACTATCAATCCAAAACTTTCTACCACAAACTTTATCGATAAGCCTAGAAGCACCCTCAATGGCATTTTCTAAATTAGTATCTTGACCGCTTCCGGATAAACCTATATAAGATTTTAATTCTGATAAAGCAACATAGCCATTGGATATAGCCATAACTTACTTATTTTCTTTTGGTGCTTTAGCTTTAGTTTCTTTCTTAATGCCATATTCTTTAGCTTGTAAATCAGATATTTCTGAACCAGCTCTAGCAATTAGTTTGCCTTTCGCCCAACCATTTGGCAAATCGCCTTTGGCACTACCCTCTTTTACTTCGCCATCTTCGTTCATGTATAAATCTTTTTTAATTTTCATATTTTCCTCTTCCATGGTTTGTATCCCACTCAAGTTACTTGCGTAGCTCAAGTGAGATAACAAAACCAAATTTTACTTCCTTAGAAGTTTGTTATTGAACAGAATGCTGCCGGTCTATAAACTGGGAATCCCAATCTCATAGATGCCTTCATCATTACTTTGTCTTTTGTGAAGAAATCACTATGGCTATCTGACATAGCAACTTCCATACCTTCTCTTGACACGATATGTGCCGCAAGTCCGCCACCAAAGACACCAACTAGAACTGTTCCAGCAGATATTGCGGAAGTAGGAACAACCCTTACTCCCCAAATGCTTGGAGTAGCATCAGCACCGAACATACCAGCACCCATAAATAATGGGTTTTTAGGTGCAACACCTTTAGTGTTGTCGCCCTCAAAGTCTGCGGTAACTGATGTTACAATGTCATTCCAGTCGCTAGGGTGCATTAATATTGCATCTGCTTCTAGGAACGCATCTTTTCTAATTTCTGTTATTGCTTGATAAAGTTGTCCAATTCTTCCAAGATTTCCTGAGTAGGAACTGAAGTTAAATGTATTAATTCCAGTTACATTCAATATACCTTTAATAATTGGAGCAACACCTGAACCACCAATAAGAACATCATCAAGTCTTAACTGCAACATTGTTCTTAATCTTGTATCAAGATAACCATTTACACTTGCAACATCTGCAAGAAGTTCTTCAGTTACAGGAATAGATACACCAAATTTTCTAATTTCTTCGGTCTTCTCTGTAAATGCAAGAGCGGATTCTCCAAAGGCTCCACCCTCTGCTACTTCAGCGGCATTGTTGGTAAATGTAGTTTCCTCAAGATACTTGTATTGAAATTGTGTTGTCGGTATAACCGAAAACAAATCAATCACTGCATTAGGATTTCTTGTTGCAGTAGGAATTAACAAATCACTTCTAACAACTGCTGGTGGATAACCGGACTCATCTAAAAGTGTTTTAGTTTCCATCAAAGGATTCCATTTCACTTGTGATGAAATATTAAGTTGCCCATCTTCAGTATATGCTTTGAAAGCTCTTGTTTCTCTAACTTGCTCTCCTAATGATTTAGGTGCTTCTTGCTTCTCTTCGTGAATAGGTAAAGGCGTTACTGTTTTACCAGCTTCTATTGCCTCAGCGTTTTCTTTCATCTCTTTTTCAAAGATTTGTTGTTCTTTAACGCTATCTGCAAGAGCTTTAGCTTCTTCGTTCATTTCAGCCCATTTGGTTTTATCCTCTGGAGTGAAATCTGAAAAATCTTTTTCCCCTGCAAATTTGGCTAAGCCCTCTCTTAATTCGTGAAGTTTAGCAGTATTCTTGTCTAATTCTGACATTAGCTTCTCCTATAAATCAAGAGTGTCTGCTAATAATTGTGAAGTTTCCCTAAACAAATCATTAACATTCAACTCATTATCCATTACTTCTGCACTATCGCTACCAACACGAAGCATAGTATCTATATCTTGATGCATATCTTGTAAAGCATCTTTTAAAGATTCCAACGCTTCAGTACTGCTATCTGACAGTGTCTTATCTTTACCCAAGCGTAAGGCAGTAAGCTCCTTAGCTCTTTCCAACAAAGCGACCATCTTGATAAGCAAGTTATCCACTTCATCTGTAAATCTCATACCCACTTCTTTGACTTCCTCAAACTCTGTGTCCATTTCATCATATTCTTCTTCTTCAGGGTCCTGTTCTTTGACCGCCAATGTGTGAGTGTTTTGGTTAGCACCAACTAATACTGGGCTAACCTCCCAAACCTTAACATCTTTTAAGTATCGGACTTCTTGTTCTTCTCCGCCATCTTTTTTAAACATACCTTTTTCAGAATCATTAACTTCAAAACCAAAAGACCATTGTTGAATATCGCCCATAGCTTTAACAGTTTCGTATGCTTCTTTACCAGCAGTTGTGTTCATGTTGAACTCTCCCTCAAAAACTGCTTGGGTATCATCTTGTTTAATTTTACCTTTACCGATAATGTTTTTCCAATCATGCCCCCAGCACATAACGACACCTTTATCGCCATAGCCACTTCTTATAGATTTAGGTAAAACTACATCTCCATCAGAATCAACCTCATTAAATACAGAAAATACTGCACTTACTTTGCCCTCGGCTTCATTAAAACTTAATAAGTCTTTTGCTTTTTGCTCTTTCAATCTTATACCCTCTTCTCGTGATAACTAAGGAAGCATCTACAATTAACTGTAAGATTAGCCGGTGCTCCTAAAGAACTATCTCCGGGATAATCTAACTTATAACCCTGATACACAAAGTTATCATCTTCATTAACTTCTGTTCCATCAAGACTGACATGGGCATCACGCACAACGCCATCTCTCTGTGAAATCCACTCTTTAGTATATATTATGCCGGTAGATTTTGCACCTATTTGCCTACCTAAATTTGCAAGTGCATTAGTTTCTGTTCTGGCAATAATTAAAGCTCTGTTTAAGTTTTGCTTACTAAGAACTTTTTTTACTTCATTAGCAACATAACTCTGCAAACGCCTACCAGTATAATTTAATTTAGTACCATCTTCCAATGCCTTTCTAAACGCTCTATTGAACCTATCTTTTGAAGTCTTTGCCATTCCCGGTAACATCTGATTTATTCTTTGATTTACATAGTCAATGGCTTCACGATTGCTTCTTAAGTTTTCAAGCGGAAACCTTTCAACAGATACCAATCGGAAAAAAAATCCTTGTTGTATAATTTCATTTCTATTTCTTTCTTGTTTGTTTGGAATCACATGTGGATTAGTTTTTTCGTTAGGCAATAACAAATCAACTTGATAAAAGGCAAAGTCATTAAGCAAAGATAAATATAAATCATAAACATCAGCAGACCAACTCTTAACATTTTCATCAATCGCAAAGTCAATAAGACCAGTTACTCCAAAATCGTTCAAAGCGTTTCTATTAAGTTGTTGCCTAATCTTTAAGTCTTGACTTTGTAACAAATCAAAATACACATCTTGTATAACAGTTTCCCAGTTGCCTAATAGCTTGTCATGTTCTTTAAATAATATTTCTTTTACTTCTGCATCTCTAAAACGATTAGTTCTATATTCCCAGTTTTCCTCACGCAGTTTATTCCTACGAGAGATAAGCTCTAAACTTGATTCAGCTTTTTCATCACGCTTGTTCATAGCCCTTACAAGTTTTTGCGACCAGCTCTTACCAGCTTCTCCACCCCATAACGCCCAAGCGATACGACCATTTGATGGATAACCATCTTCTCCCGGTCTATATCCCTCAGCCCTTTTATCAACTTCGTGTCTTGGAAAATATTGAGCAATCTTACGAACTCTCTCTGGACTAGCAGTATCAGTATTAGAAATATACCTAGCAGATGCAATACCAACTTCAGTACCACCTCTACCAAACTCTTTACGCCACTCTAAGCCACGCCTAGCTTCTTCTTTTGCACCTTTAGGAATACGAAAGTCCAAGTCATCATATAAACCTTTGTACTCTTTTTTTGAACTCAATGGGTGTGCTCTTGGAAGTAAATCTAAATCAAACCTACCACCACGAAACCTACCATTACGAACTGCATACAAAAATGAATTAACTCTGGCGTATGCCCACATATCTGCCGATGTAACATTACCCCTAACAGATTGTGGATTAGTACGATATGCACCAACCCCACGCCTAAAGACTGCTTCAAGCATACGAAGTGTTACACGCTTACCGGCATTATCTCCATACTTCTCATTATGTTCTTCAACCTTTTTTCTTAAAGCATCAGACACTCTTTGTGAAACTTGCTTCTCTTCACGAAAATCTGCAATAACACGAAGTTTAGAAATATCAACAGATAGAGTTCTATCAGTTTCAGAGTGACCGCCATTGTCTAACCTAGCCCATACTTTAACATTTGCAGTTTCTTCTTGTGTATTTATGCTAGTAATAACACCATGTGTAAGCCCTGATTCATCTCCCCTAAGATTAAAACTTACAGTAGTGCCTACATCAATCTGACTCAGCGTTGCCATTTACAATCTCATCGTATGCTTCATGTGTATCACATGGCATATATATAGTATTACCATTGTCGTCCATTGTATGAAAACCTACACAACCAATCTCTTCTGCCCTGACTTCAGCTTCACGCTGAGTTGTAAATTTATCTTCCTCGAGTGCAATCTTAGAGCCATCAGAATATCTTGACATTTGTGCAAGTCTTGCTTCGGCAAGTTCTCTTGTTGGATAGCAACCCATATTTCTACCTGACACTTCAGCAATAACGCAAAACTCCCCATCGATTTCTTTGACTACTTTGAACTCTGATGACTTTTGCATTTCATCATCAGCAGTTGTAATATTTTCAGCGGCTTCAACTTCTGGCAAACCAAGAGCTTGAGCATCAGTTTCAGTTGCAGTAAAATCATCAATAGCATTTTGGGGTGTAAGAACTTTGTTAGCATCAAGAATATAAACTTCTTGACTTTCATCAGTAGGCAAACCAACTTGTTCTCTAGCTTCAGCAATAGTAATCCAGCCACCCTGCACACCAACATTCATACGAGAATATAATGCATCTTGGTCTGCTTGTAACGCACGAACTCCAGCAAAATCATATTCAGCAAAAGTTGTATCTTCAACATCATAATCACGAAGTAAAACTTGTTGTGTAAGTTCTTCGCCAACTTGTTTCCATAAAGGAATAAGTTTGTTCTCTGTAAAGAACTCTCTAAGCTCACTTGCATTAGAATAAGTAGCCCTATCTAAACCAGCACCAAGCCCTGCTAAAATTGCAGGTACGCCCAAAACTGCTGATATTCTTTCTTCCGGTACCCTACGAAGCGTACCAATGTCAAGTTCGGTAGGACTAAAAGCCATTTTTTTGACTTCCATTGAGCCACTAAGAACTAAAGGCATACCACGATTTTTACCGCCAATCTTTTGTCTAAATGCAGTTTGCACTTGGTCGGCTTCAGTTTCAGTCAAACCAAAATCTTGTTTGGGAGATATAACAACATTAGGAACACCACTGTTAGCAAGAAGTGCAGTAGCCATCTGCCCAGCAGATTCATCTCCATAAATTTCTCTAAGTACAGAACGAAGCGGTGCAAAACCTTTCCTATGATTTGTTTGGTCTAACCCTAAGCGAATATGTACCATGTCATTAGGCATAACCATAATTTTTTTGTTATTAGTTTCGTATTCGTAATGTGTAATCAATTCATCATCATTACCTTTAGGCTCAACTTGTTCCGGCATAAGTGGATAAAGAGCAACCACTTGCCCAGCGTTATTCTTTTGCTTAATTAAATATGCATCGCCGCTAATGTGCATCGCATTAATAATATATTGTTGCACAATATCACCAGACATGTATGGGTTAGGTCGCCTCATAAGAATAGTGAAAGGGTGGTTATTTAAAACTTGTTGTAGCCCATCATCATCAAAATTTTTAACCATCAATGTAGCTTCAGAAAAAGACATAGCGAGAGTTTGCATGCATGCAACAACCGCAGAATTAGAAGCACCATTACCCATAGTGCTAACATCAAATAAACCTGCTTGTGTATTCCAACCCTGAATAAAAGAATTATTGTTGTACAAAGAATCATCATCACGAATAAAGTTAATTCTTTTAGTTTCATTTACTCGATTCGCTCTACCGAATATTATATCTTGTAATGTTCTTCTTTCTGCCAACTTATCTCCTTATGGCTAAGAGTTGATTGCTGAACACACCCAAAGGAACAACCAACCCAAAGCCAATCCTATTGTGTTCATCAATACGCTCTAAACTCTCTTTTTCTGGCTACTTGCAAAATAGCGTAAGCAAGACTATCCACTTGGTCATCATGCTCTCCTGCTGGAAATTGTAGTAGCTCTTTCTCTAAATCCAAATACCATTCAGCATATTTTGGAAAATAGACTTGTCCAGCTTCCATCTTAGCAGATAAAGGCAATGCTCTGCTCAACTTATCCTTATCAGCTCTAAGCTCACGAATAGGTAAAGCAGTTTGTTGTCTAGCAATCTGCACAAAAGCAAGTTGATAACCTGCTCTTTCAATACCAATAACTTCTGGTTGCCACTTGTCATAAGTATCTTGTAATAATTTAAGTACTTGCGGAGCTTCTAATCTTTGCCGATTGACTTCAAGTACAAATATATCTTGTTGGGGAGATATTGCAATCGTAGTAACAACTGTATAATCTGCCGAGTCTTTTGTCGAAGTTGCCAAATCAACTGTTGTAATTCGCCTGCAAGATTCCATTTCAAGTTCTCCCATATCACTTGTAAGCGTTTGAATTGTTTTTTCATATCCAGCTTCATCATACCCTAACTTGCTACCAGTTGTATAGAACCTAAACCACTCAGCGTGAAATATACCGCCCTTAGCTTCAACAAACTCAGCTTCATACTCTTGCGAATATAAAAAACTACCTATCTCACGCTTTGCTATTGCAAGTTCTTCAACAGGTACAAAAGGATTAGTGCTGGTAGGAAGTTGCCACCTAGACCAGTCATTATATTTTTCAGCATCATCATATAACCGAGAAAACCAGTTATAACCTTTTGGACTAGAGATAAACAATGCACCACCTCGCCGCTCTGTAAGAGTAGGTCTTAAAACTTCTTTCCATACATCTTCTTTAATATATGCACACTCATCAAGCACAATGTAATCAAGACCAGCACCACGCAGTCTATCGGGATTATCTGCGGAACGAACAGTTACTTGCCCACCTGTTGGAGTATATAAAGTTTTCTCATACTCTTTAACAACGCAACCATAATCTACACCAAGAGTTCTTATTTCTTTCCAACCCTCAAGAGCCATGGCATAAGTTGGTGCAACCCACCATGTCCTCTTACCCTGCATGGCTTTAGCAACACACAACCAAACACCGAGCCTAGTCTTACCCCAACGCCTACCAGCTACAAGAACTTTGAACCTAGCATTACTAGAAGCAACTTCAAGCTGACCAGAATGAAGTTCAGGAAGTTTTACCTTAAAAGGTTTAACTGCATTATTGGTTGTTAAAGAAGTTTCCATCATCTCCCTGCGTGTCCAACAGTTGTTGCCAAAAAATAATTACTTCTTGCGGAACTGGTAATACCATAAAGCCACCAGCAAAAATATCTTCAGCAATAAAATCTTCATGAACTTCGACTGGGAAATCCCAATCATTAGCTAAAATAATATCTATAAACTTATCATTCGTTCCATCATAATCAATCGGGCTTGTCATTTTTTTCCTTTTTTTTTGTATCGGACATTTCGGACACTACCTCTCCCTCAACAAATTTTTTACCATCACTCCAGTACAATTCTACATCAAAGGTGTTTTGATTATCTAATATATTTACAGTATCTTTCTTTCCATACTTACTTGGATATTTTCTTTCAAGAAGCCATGCACTTGCTTGCCATGTTCCATTATTACTTGCATTCTGAATGTTAAAAAGATTACGAACAATAGCCTGAGATTCTGACTTGTTAATTTCAGACCACTTCTCTGCGTATGGCTCAATACCCTGTTCAGCAAGTTCTCTCCATCTGCGGAACTGTCTTGAACTTATTCCCGCAAAAATACAAGCATCTTCAATGTATGCTCCAACGCTTATAGCTTGATTCAATCTTTGCCAAACAGATTCATCTAAAAACTTATAGCGAAGTTTCATTTGTGGTTTATCCATAGGCATATCTCCATAATAACCTAACCACGACAAAGAGAGAACATTTAAAGTTCAAGCTCATTTTTAACCCTTTTTTTCCCAAATTTTTTCATAATTTTTTAAATTTTTTTTTGTCATTTTTTATGCCCTGCATAGTCCTATATTAAAGGGTTTGTTTTAGCAAGTGCAGATATTTCAGTGTTTTTAATAATTAGTAATTTGAAATTAAAAATTATCGATTATAAAATTACATTATAACTTACATACTGGAGGCACATATTACAGATATTTTTTGAGCAAGAATCCCGCTCTCGACCGAGCTACGCCAAATTGAAAGGGATAAAGCTGTAAATTAGACCAGCGTGGGCTCCAACCCCTGTTGCCTCCACACCGCCAGTGTGGGTATGCTAGGATTCGTGACAGATTTGACTCATTACTCAAATATCCAAAACGCAGAAATCAAAACCACCGCTCAAGAAGTAAGGCTCTTGAACCGGACTACTGGACAATCGACAATCTTATTTATTCTAGAATTTTACACCGAGCATCTTTGCTTGAAACTTCCAGACCAGCTAACTCTAGCATTCGGCGGACACTTTCCAGAAGCGGACAACTGACTAGAATACTTAAAACTTAGTTAAGACAAAAACTACAAAAACAATTTATAACTTAGTTCTGATTTTTGCTAGGGCGGTTAGAGATGACCGCCTTATGGAACAATCGGTTCCAAACTAAAATAGAAAGAGAGAATATAAAATGAAAAAATCATTATATACAAAAATAATAAAAGAAATAGCAAAATGGACTGGCGATGAAGCAAAAGAAGTTGATACTTCAAACTTCAAATATCCAAGAGATATTGAGCACAAGTTCGAGAACAGAGATGGTTTTGTCATCTGTAACTATAACCAAAGTGAAGATGCTGAAACCTTAAAGCCTGTAGCAGAAAGAAGCATATCATTCTATCTCAGAGAGAATAATAAAGACATAGCTATAGACCGAAGCGTACATATCTATAAAAATGAATCTCATATGGCTTACACTCACAATGCAATTATTGATGTAAGAGTTAATAATAAATGCGTAGCTTATTTCACAAAGGAAATCGACCTATATGAATACGATGGTAAAGTAGTTAAAAATCTAGGCGATACAATTTGTGGATTAATTTATAGACCATAAATAGCTAGGGCATATAGGTTATGTCTGCTTTGCAGTCAAGATTAAAGTAACTCCTGTATGCCTTATGGTATTTATATACCAAAAGTAATAACTAAAAATATGAAAGGAGTAGAGAGTGAAGAAAAAAACTTTTTACGAACTAACAAATAACTTACATAAAGCAATGAGTGAAAGATATGATGGCGTAGTGTGGGAACACATTGAGCCAAAATATCTAAGAGTAGAAAATGACATAACCAAAAAATTCAAAGTTGGAGATGACATGTCTATTGAAATAACTTATTGCCAAACAAATACAGATATGACTACCGCAGAAAAAACCATTAATTTACCTGTGGCAGAGCGTGATGTACATATTACTTACATAAAAAAACGCACCCTATTCACACAAAGAGTAGAAGCGTTTGTAAGTGAGTATATGAATAATGACTTAAGTCAATTGAGCTGGACTATTTCAACCTATGCTGATACTGCGTTTATAAACGAGTACAGGAAAAAAACAATGGTGTGGGATAAAGACCAACTCTGGAATCTACTAAATGGTAGATAAATAAATAGCTAGGGCATATCTTAATCGGTATGCCTTATGGTATTTATACCAAACTATAAAAGGAGAAAACAATGAACGAATATATTTCGTTATCAAATCAAGACAACTTAATAAAAGACAGAACGTATCTTGGCTATGAGCAAAACAATTGTGCAATACTTACACATGTTATAGGCGGCAATCGTGTTATCCAACTTAGTGAAACTATACGTACAATAGCAAACAACGTAGAGTTAGTTGGTACAGACCGCAACCTAAACATGTTAAACACAAATGCAAAACCATATCCTAGAAAACGTGACCATCTTTACAACATAAATAGATAATAAGCTAAGGCGGTACAGGTTAAACCTTTGTGCTTAACAAACCCTGAAAACTTGTACCGCCATAGGTTGTTATACAACCACAGTACTAAGAAAGGTTAGGAGATAACTATGGGATTAGATAATATCGTATTCCAATATACCAATGAGCTTGATGATAAAGGCGACAAGATTTATTTACCAATGGTAGATAAGAAGCTAGCACGCCTTTGTAGGCAACTCACAGGAGGGATAGCAACAGAAGATTCAAATTCTTTTAGAGGCAAAGTGTATGCGAAACTTTTAAAAGAAAAATGTTTTGTTGATTTATACAAGAGCGATGAGTGGAATGACCACGACTACGCTAAGGTAGTAGCCCAAATGTATATTAATGACTATGCCGAGAACGATTACATTAATGAGTTCGGGCATACAATTACAGTTCGTAACCAAATCAACTTGCGAAACTTTTTCAGCTATATGCTAGAGCTACGCAATAAGTATGGGAACGAAGTTCAGTTAGGAGCGTGGTACTAATGTCTGGTGGAATACCAAACAGAAGTGTATCAAAGCACCAAAAAGGAAAATACAATAATAAAGTGCTATTCGCAAGTGCGGGCATATCAGCTCGTAACAAAAGGCGACTAGCTAAAAAACAAGCTAAAAAAAATGGGAGGAAAAATGCAAGTACCAGTTAATGTTCGTGCATTTGAAATCGGAATCTATAACTCTGATGTAAAGCAAGAAGCAATACAGATGATAAAAGATGAGATGGCAAATAACGAAAAAAATACAGATACTTACAAAAAACTAAAAGAGAAATTGGAGGCATTAGAAAATGTCTAAGCATGTAGATTACCCAACTGTTCCGGATTACGAAGTAGTTCCGGAAGCTGATGACTTAATCGGTCAAGTGATTGAAAGCATCAGAACAGAAGTGCTACAACCAATAGCAGAAGCAAAGCGTATCAATGATGATATGCATGATGCTTCGCCAACATTACGCCAAGTGTTTGGATTAGCTCACGAAAAAGTGTGCAAAACTTTAAACATTTTAAAGGCGTATGAGCATAACATTAAGGAAGCTCAAGAGTATGCAAAAGAGCAAGAGTTGCTCGACATGCAATACGATGAGCCGCCTTTGTAATGCTACATGAATATATAGGTGCGTTGTTTATGTCTGTTATGTTCGTACATTTAGTATGGAATATACAGAAAAAATTAGATGGCAAACCTAAAAACGAGTTAGAACAATGGGTTAAACAGTATCAACAAGATGTTCCTACTGTTTGGTCAAATGACTGACACCCAACAGGAATCGCTAGACCAGTGTCTAGCGAGATGTCTATTAAGTTTCCCTGTGCCTCCGCATACGTGCTAATACTTAGTAGGCATCTCGTTAGGCACAACACCTAACAATAAAACTATAAGCAAAAAGAAAGAGAGGTACTCGAATGAGTGCAAATGTTGAAACCATGTTTAGTGCTTTGGAAACCCCATGGCATAAACTTGGTAAAGTAACAGATGGTGTATTAACTGCTAACGAAGCGTTAGTACAAGCTGAACTAGATTGGGAAGTCTATCTTGAGGAGATGTTTTACAACTTTAAACAAGATGGAGAATATGTTTCAACTGGTTTAGTACCTGACAAATTCGCAGTAGTAAGAGATATAGATAACTCTTGCTTAGGCGTAGTTGGTAAAAAATATACACCAATCCAAAATCGTGATGCTTTCACGTTCATGGACAATATCGTAGATAGCGGAGAAGCTAAGTACGAAACTGCCGGAAGCCTATACAATGGCAAACATATTTGGATTCTTATGAATATAAATAATGTTGAGGGTATAAAGCAAGTAGATGGAGATAACATTGTTCCTTATCTCTTGCTTACAAATTCTCATGATGGTAGTTCAGCGTTAAAAGTTATTACAACACCAGTACGTGTTGTATGTTCAAATACTTTACGCTTAGCTTTAGGTAATGTTAGGCAGGGTTTTTCTGTTAGACATACTTCCGGAATATCAAACAAAGTTGATTATGCAAGAAATGCATTAGGGTTTGTTGTTGAATATTACTCTAACTTCCAACAAGAAGTAGAAAAAATGATTAACACACAAATATCTGATGATAAGTTTATGGAAATAGTTGCACAAGTTTTTCCAAAACCAAGTGATGAGGAAATGGAAAAACCTAGAATCGCATCTAATTATAAACATAAAATTGCAAATATTGA
>MDTD01189535.1_pt1 | contig 31703 bp, 32 predicted proteins | sample 811221 | NCBI WGS metagenome assembly MDTD01 (sample SAMN05326646, study PRJNA326480) | marine metagenome | isolation source: seawater | place: Pacific Ocean: South West | collected 2011
GGGCCCCGGAGGCAGGCAAGGCGCCGGTCCGGATCATTGATGACTATGGCCATCACCCGGTGGAAATCACCGCGGTGCTCAAAGCCGCTCGCGCCATGCAGGGACAGGGGCAAATCATCGCCGTCTGCCAGCCGCATCGCTACACGCGGCTGCGGGACCTGTTCGAGGAATTCTCCCGCTGTTTTGATCAGGCCGACGAAGTGCTGGTCGCGCCCGTCTATGAGGCAGGGGAGAGCCCCATTGAGGGATATGATGCGGATGCACTTGTCGCCTCCATCCGTCGGCACGGGCATCGCGCCGTCTCGCGGCTAAGCTCCCTCGACAGCCTGCCGGAGGTCATCCGGGCGCATGCGCAGCCGGGAGCCATGGTCGTCTGCCTCGGCGCAGGAGACATCACCCGCTATGCCGGAGACCTGGTTTCGAAGCTCGAGACAGCAGGCTGACCTCGCGGCAGGTGCCGCTACCGGACTCTTCCCCTTTGTCCTTCAATGTCGCAGGTTGCGCGAATGCGCCCGGTAAGAGGCGGGTAAGGCTATGGGAGTGAGAGCAGTATGAGCGATACGCAGGTTGTTGGACCAGCGCCTGCCGTCCCCGAATCCGAAACGGAGCGCGCTGATGGCGGGCCGTTGGGAATCAAGGGATTGGCCTGGGCGATCTTCGAGGGGGCACGCAATCCCTATTATAACCTGATCGTCATTTATGTTTTTGCCCCTTATTTCGCGAAAGAATTGGCCGGAGGCGGGGAGCATGGCCTGAGCCTGTCCGGCCTGACGGTGACACTTGCAGGCATTGCGACTGCGCTGACGGCGCCGTTTCTGGGGGTCATCGCCGACAAGGCCGGCCGGCGGAAGCCGCCGATTGCCTTCTTCATGACGCTCATGTTCATTTGTTCATTCAGCTTGTGGTGGGCCCGCCCGGACGGGCCATTGACCATGTGGCCAACCATGGCGGTCCTTGCGATCGCTTATTGCTGCTATGGTTATTCCGAAGTGCTGCACAACGCGATGCTGCCGAATGCCGGCCGGCCAAGTGCCTTGCCCTATATTTCCGGCCTTGGCCTTTCGATGGGCAACATTCTGAGTGTCGGGATACTTATTTTCTTCCTGTTCGGCCTGCTGCTCCCCGGAACGGGGCTGCCTTTTGCGCCGGCCAAGCAGGTGATCCAGCTGGACCGGGAGACATTCGCGCCCGAGCGGTTCGCCGGGCCATTTGTTGCCGTCTGGATGGCCGTGCTGCTGATTCCATTCTTCCTCTTCATGCCGGATGGCATCAAGGGCGGCCGGAGCATGACGTGGAAACAGGCTGCGGCCGATGTCTTCCGCGGAGAAGACCGTCATTCGGGCAAGGCGCAGAACCCGTTCCAGCGCGCGAAAGTGCTGCTGGGCTACCTGAAAGGGCTCTTCAAGGATCATCCGCAAACCATGCGCTTTCTCGTCGCGCGCACGATTTATGCCGATGCGATGTCTGCGCTCCTGACACTCGGGGCCGTCTATGCCGGAACCTTCCTGGGGTGGAGCGGGGTCGAGATTCTGTTCTTTGGCATCACAGGAGTGTTGTTCGGGGCGGTCGGCGGTTTTATGGGCGGCTACCTGGACCGGTTGTTGGGGCCGAAACTGGCGCTGGTCTGGGAGATCTCGGCGCTGGTGATCCTGCTACTCGCGCAGCTTTCGATTACGCCTGACGCGCTATTCTTCGGCCTGCTGCCTGCCAACACCCCGATATGGGACAGCCCCTTCTTCAGTACGCTTTCCGACATCACCTACTTCCTGTTCGTGATCCCGGTCGCAATTGCGGTGGTCGCATCCATTTCGTCGAGCCGGTACATGCTGGTGCATATCGCCCCGTCTGAGCGGATCGGTGAGTTCTTCGGGCTCTACGCCATTGCCGGCACGGTGACCGTCTGGATGGGGCCGGGCATTGTCAGCCTGCTTACCTGGCTGACGGGAAATCAGAGAATTGGCATGGGCGGGATCGGTTTCATGTTCCTGGCCGGGCTGATCATCCTCTGGAAGGTCCACGCACCAAAGCGTGGTTTCGAAGACTGATCCCGGAAAAAAGAAGGCCGGCCTCCTGAGAGACCGGCCTTCCGGTAAATGCTCCTGGGAGAGGAGTTGGATCAGCTTGTGGGGCCGAAAGGGTTGGTACCTGAGGTGGACGATGTCACGCGCGCAATTTCCGACACACGCCGGGGGCGCAGGTAGAATTTGTCGCTGATCGTCTTCGAGGTCGAAATGATGTAGCCGAAACTGCTCTCATACTCATAGCTTACTTCGGCCATGATGATTGAGCCGGGGGAGGGCATGATGCCTGCGGGAAGCGTGACGGTCTGGCCCTTGGTGTAGGGCGACATGTTGTGCGCATCCGACCAGGCAACTTTCGGATTGCCATCACCTTTGTCCACGATGCTCGAAAGACGCATTTCTGCAGCGTTGGCATCATAGGGTTCCATCAGCACTTTGGCTGCGGCGAACATTTCAGCCATATCGGAATCCGTCACCGTCGACAGGCGGGCGGTCAGGTCACCGAGGCTCGCGCTCGTCTGGGTCACCCGGCGGTCGGCTTCCATCAGGAGGCTGAGTTCGATCGCGCCGAGGTAAAGCGTGATCAGCAAAGGGGCAATCAAGGCGAACTCAACGGCCGAGATGCCTTGCTCATTATAACGAAGTCCACGGATACCGCGCCATTTCAGGCGGGGATTCAGACGGGACAGAATCTTGCGAACTGTCATGGCTCAGTCTCAGAATGGTTCGTTGCGGAAGACTGTGGCGGCCTGAATCAAGTGCTTACCATTCGCCATGTTGGCCAAGGGGGCAGACAAGATCGGCGTCACCAGACTCCACTCGTAATAGACCCGGACAGCGACGATGTCGTTGGCGGAGCCCGGCTGGAAATCAAAGTCGCCGTCATCGAAATTGCCATCCGAATCGAGCGGAGATGTCAGGTTGGCCGCGCTGAAGCTGTCCAATCGTTTCACATCAACGTGCAGGTTTGAATCGCATCCCATCAGGCCGAATAGGCTGTCGCAGACAGATTTCCTGTACTCGACCATGGAAAAACCGGCCTCTTGCGCCTGGCCGGTCCGTATCTCCCGCGCAGAGTCGGATACCGCATTTTCCAGGACCGTCGACATGATGAAGATCAGGCAGATCTCCAGCAGGCCGAAAATGATGAAGAAGAAAGGCGCGGCGATCAGTGCAAATTCCACCGCGGTCGCGCCGCGACGTTCAGTCGCCCATTCCGAAAACCTGCGCTGCAATCTGGATGTCAGAATTCCCGCATTCAACGAACGCATCCCAAACCCCTCTCTCAGAGTCGCTCAGCCTCTTGATTACCAGATTTGGGTTTGCCGCCCGTTTCGAAGTTCTCTAAAATTTCAACGAACTGTGTACCGGGGGCTAACTGTCTTTCTTATAACTGAGGAACGGGGAGGATCAGTCGGCGTTTGTGAGGCTCTGCATGCCCATTTGCTGTTGTATCAATCCGTCGAAATAGTCTGGATTGTCACCCGGGCTCATAACCGGACGGCACGCAGGGGCGCAGTCATAGGTGTAATTCGACCCGCTACGGTTGACCGTGACGAGATTTGACGAATTTACTGTCACGACGACTTCCGTATTCAGGATCTGATTTCCGGACCGGTCGAACACCATGAGATTGGTGGTGCCGAATGATTTGCCGGTGATAAAGATCAGGTGTTCGTCATGAACGGCAACATCTGCAATATTCCGGTTTCCGAGGACGACGCTTGCCGCCGTTCCCTTCATTTTAAGCGGAACGGTCTTGTTGGCTTCGACAGTCAATGGTCCGGCAATAGCCGGGAGGACCATCACGGTGGCAGCCAGGCCAAATGCACAGGTCCGGGCGAAAGTTTTCATGTCCGGTCACTCCAGGAATGATTTCGTGCAATTTGTCTGAAGAAAGTTTCACGAGTGCTAACCGCCAAAGAGCTCGCTTTTTCAGACCAGCCATGTATATAAGGAATCTGTGATCGGCCGCAGGGCGCCGAGCCTGTCCGTCCCCGGATTCAGGTAGTAAACAAATCCCTGTAACGCCTTCATAGAATTTCTGTTTCTCTCAACTCGATGTGAACAATAATCGCGTAGGGTTTGATCTGTTCCGGCAGACAAACAAGACCGGGGCGCGAACAAATGCATGATGGGAGTTTCCAATGTTTGCACGTTTTCTGAAAGATGAATCGGGTGCGACCGCTATCGAATACGGCCTTATCGCCGCTCTGATCGCTGTCGCCATTATCGGTGGTGTTTCCGCCCTCGGTACGAACGCTAACGCTGCGTTTGAAAAAGTCGCAGGCAAGATGAAAGCAGCTTAATAGCCAAAGCGATTGATCAAGTAGAAGAGGCCGCCGGGTTTTCCCGGCGGCCTTTTTCTTTGATCGGATATCTTCAGCAGGCCGATTAGCATTCCTTAGGAATTAGCGGGCAGGGTCCGTCGCAGTCTTTCAGTTGGGGAGTGCGGACATGATTCTGGTCATCCTTGGCGGGGTATTCCTCGCCCTTTGCCTTTTCGCGGCACTTCACGATGTGAACAGCCTGACGATTCCCAACTGGTTGAATCTGACGCTTGCCTGCTTGTTCGTACCCGCCGCGGTTTTTTCCGGTCTCCCCATGGAAATCATATTTGGACATGTGCTGGTCGGCCTGGCGACGTTTGTCATTGCTTTTGGCCTTTTTGCCTTCCGCATTTTCGGGGGAGGGGACGCAAAAATGATCCCTGCCGTCATGCTCTGGGTCGGGCCAACGGCGTCCCTGGAATTCATCTTTTCGATGGCACTCGTCGGCGGCCTCTGTGCAATAGTTATTGTACTTGTGCGAAACACGGTGCCTGCGGTTGTCCTGCCGGGACCGATCCGGGCCCCATTCGAAGAGAATGCCGGTATTCCGTATGGGATTGCTATCGCTGCCGGTGTCTTCATGGCAAGCCCCGAGTCTCCAATCCTTTCGCAAACGTTAAGCTCAGCCGGACTAATCGGTTAACGTTGCTTTAGGCGAGCTGTGGGAATCTGCGGTCTGGATGGGGATACGAGCTGACCGGCCAGAGTCCCTGTGTATCGTAATTTAGGGGAGTTACACTCCATGTCACCGATGCGTCTTATTATCCTGATTGGCGCGGCCGCTGCGGCCATAGCTGCGGCGTTTCTCGTCCGGGGGATGACCCAGCCGGAGACCGTGACGCGGACGGTCACCGAGCAACAGACGGTGGTGCAGACGCAGGAAGTCTCGGAAACGCACGTCCTGGTCGCCAAACGTGACCTGATGGTCGGAGACCTTTTGTCCCCGGACGATTTTGAATGGGCCCCTTGGCCCAAGAAAAATGTTGTCGATGGGTACAGGACCGAAGAAGCCAATGCGGATGCGATCAACGAACTTTCGGGCACCGTCGTGCGCATTCCGATCTACGCCGAAGAGCCCATTCTTCCGCAGAAGCTCGTGATGAAGGGTGAGACAGGTTTCATGGCGGCGCTCCTGTCTCCTGGCATGCGGGCGATATCCGTCGAAATCTCGACCGAATCAGCATCGGGCGGTTTCATCCTTCCGGACGACCGGGTGGATGTCATCCTGACCTACCAATCGCAGGTGGCCATGGCGGAGGCGGTTCTGGATCGCCCTGTGACCGAGACCATTCTCAAGAATGTCCGGGTGCTGGCGATTGACCAGGTCTTTTACCAGGGAGAATCTGAATCCGCTTCGCAGATCGGCAACACGGCCACTCTGGAGGTGAAACCGGATGAAGCGGAGCTGATTGCGCATGCGCAGCGGCTTGGCACGTTGTCATTGTCGCTCCGGCCCTGGTCGGATGCAGGTGACACGGGGTCGCGCGGCGCGCGAACGGATCTCCTGCGCGGTGGATCGCCCGGAAATGGCATTACAATTTATCGCAACGGCCAGGCAGCTGCCGGCCTTGGGGGTAGCTGAGCATGAAGGCCCTTCTGACAGCCAGAGCGGCAGCTGCAATCGCACTGACCGTTATGATCGGGCCGGCGGCTTTTGCCGGGCCGAATGGATTTGGAACACAGATTACCCAGCCGGGCGAATCGGCCTTCAGCGAGCAGGTCGTGCTGGGACTGAACAAATCGACAATCATTGATCTGGGGGCGCCCGCAGCCGATGTCGTGATCACCAATCCAGAGATTGCTGACGCTGTGGTGCAGACGTCGCAACGCATCATCTTCCGCGGCATAAAATATGGCCAGACAAATGCATTTGTCTTCGACCGTTACGGTAACCAGCTTCTCAATCTCGAAATCAATGTCGAGATGGACATGGCCACCATCGAAGCCCTCGTCGCCCGTCACGTACCAGGCGCCCGGGTCAAGATCGAAGGCTTGAACGGCAATGTGGTGATCACGGGGTCGACAGACAGCCTTTCCGAGGCCGACGCGGTTCAGCGCCTGGTGGAAGCGTATCTGGGCGCAGACGACGAAACCAAGATCGTGAACATGATCGACATCGCGGCCAAGGATCAGGTTCTCCTTGAAGTTCGCATCGTCGAAATGCAGCGCAATGCAATCAAACAGCTCGGGATCAATCTCACAGGCTCGCCAAGCTTTGGGGACCTCGGGAACCTGGTGGAGCGGCAGCTCTATACCGGTAATCCTCCGGTTAACGCGGAAACAACCGCTCTGCTACCCGGCCTGCCTTTCGATGTGTCGGGGAAGGTCGGATCCAGCGTCGGCTTTCCGCTTCAGGGGCGGTCTCTGGGCGGGTTGTCTGGAAGTGCTACGTACAGCAACTACGTCGGAACAGACCTTCAATCGAGTGTGGGCGTGGAACTGAACGCACTTGAGCGGATCGGTATTGTGAAGACATTGGCCGAGCCGAACATTGTTGCCATGTCGGGTGAGAGCGCAAAGTTCCTTGCTGGCGGTGAGTTCCCGGTCCCGGTCGGCCAGGATCAGAACGGGCGGATCACAGTTGAATTCAAACCTTACGGCGTCGGACTTGGTTTCACCCCTGTCGTGCTGTCCGAAGGCCGGATCTCGTTGAAAGTGTCGACCGAAGTTTCAGAGCTCAGCTCCGAAGGGGCTTTTCAGGGCGAGAGCAGCACGGTTGTCGACAACCAGGGCAATACCACCACGTTTGAAGGCGTGACACTGCCGGCACTGTCGGTTCGCCGGGCTGAATCCGTAATCGAATTGCCGTCCGGCGGGTCGATGATGATGGCTGGTCTTATCCAGTCGAAATCCCGTCAGAGTCTCGACCAGATTCCGGGACTGAAGAAACTGCCGATCCTTGGCGCCTTGTTCCAGTCCCGCGACTTCATTCAGGAAGAGACGGAGCTGGTTGTGATCGTGACGCCTTATCTGGTGGACCCGACCAAAAAGGACCAACTTCGTACGCCAGCGGACGGATATGCGAACGCATCGGACGCGAAGACAATCTTCTTTGGCAAGCTGAATGAACAATATGGCCGCGACGGAGAGCCCGTTTCGGCATCGGATTATCGTGCCCCTGTGGGCTTTATTGAGGAATAGGGGACCAGAAGGTGACCAGAATCCTGAAACCCACCGCTACACTGATTGCTGCCGGCATTTGCCTGACCGCGCTGAGTGCCTGTTCGAGTATGGCACCATCGAACGTGCCTGCTTCCTACCTCGAGGGAACGGCGCTGGACCGGAATGCGATCGGCGTGGAAAAGAAGACCGAATTCCTGGAAATCGCCATCCACCCACAAGCGTCTGAAGTCAGTCTCGCTGACAAGGCTGCGATTTCCAATTTCGTCTCCGCTTATCGCGACCACGGCCATGGCCCACTGGTCATGTCCCTGCCGGCGTCATCGGCCAACCCTCAGCTGGCCGTGGCAGCCGTCGCGGAAGCCCGGGCAATCGCTTACGAGAACGGGGTCCAGTACGAGGAGATCGAGGGAACACATCACGGCGAAGGCTCGCTCGTCTCCGAACCGATGATCCTGGCTTTCCAGGCCTATGAAGCGATCGCGCCGGACTGTCCGTCACAGGCGTCGATCAACTTTGCGGACATCAGTTCCAACAATGAGCGGTCCTCGCTTGGCTGTGCCGTCCGCTCGAACCTTGCTGCGATGATTGCCGATCCGGGCGACCTTCTTGGTACCCGGCCGCTGGATAAAGCCGATCCGCTTCGCCGCGGTGTCATTCTTGAGAAATTCCGCAAGGGCGAGCCCACAGGATCGTCCCGCAGCAGCAGCGAATCCGGGACCGTTTCCCAAGCCGTTTCGAACTAGAGCGAAAGACAAGGAATAGAAAAGCCATGTCCAGTGAAAAGCCGCTCCACGAGTCCGATTTCGAATCTGATTTCGAAGACGTCTTCGCCGATGATCCAATGGCTGACCTGGTTCTTCCGAAAGAAGACCCGATCGCCGATGAGGTGGATGATGCACACTTGATGGTGGATCTGGAGACGCCAACGCGCGAGGTTGAATTTGATCAACCTGTCTTCTCTGCGCCGGAAGAAGGGCTGGGCGGCGATTCTGTGCTGCCGGCCATTTCCATTCAGGTCTTCTACGAACGGGATGAGACGCGCTTGCTCATGGAAGTGTGCGAGCGTGACCGGCGTATGGGCCGTGCCACGATCGAAGCGCATGGTGGCGGTATCGCCAGTGCCGTTGAGTATATGAGTGCGAATCCGACACCCAATCTTCTCATCATCGAATCCTCCGCCCGAACGGCCCAATTGCTGTCCGAGATAGATCAGCTGGCGGAGCACTGCGACGAGACGGTCAAGGTTATGGTGATCGGCGCGATCAACGATATTTCACTTTATCGTCAGCTTGTTGCGCGTGGTGTCAGTGAATATGTGGTGCCACCATTCCAGCCTCTGCAGATCCTCCGGACGATCTCCGGCCTGTTCGCCGATCCGGATGCGCCTTTTGTCGGCAAGCAGATTTCGGTGGTCGGCGCAAAGGGCGGGGTAGGGGCCTCCACGTTTGCGCACAATCTGGCCTGGGCGATGGCAGAAAACACCAAGGTCAACACGACGCTTGTCGATCTTGATCTGTCATTCGGCACCACGGCCCTCGATTTCAACCAGGAGCCTTCGCAAACGGTGGCCGACGCTTTGCTTCAGCCGGAGCGGGCTGATGACGCTGTGATTGAGCGCCTTCTTGCCAAGGCGAGCGACCGGCTTTCGCTGTTCACGGCGCCGGCTTCGATCAGCCAGATCATGGATATCCCGGACGATTCCTATTTGTCCGTGATCGAGGTCGTCCGCCGGAACGTTCCCTTCCTGGTGCTGGACCTGCCACATGTCTGGAGCCGCTGGGTTCAGCGCACTCTGGTTGCGTCTGATGAGGTGATCATCGTCTGCCAGCCGGACCTGGCGTCCCTGCGTAACGGCAAGAACTATATCGACCAGTTGAAAGCGGCGCGTCCGAATGACAATCCGCCCCGGCTGGTCATCAACATGTCCGGCGTTCCCAAGCGGCCGGAAATTCCGGTGAAGGACTTTGGCGCGGCCATCGGTGTCGAACCGGAAGTGATCCTGCCGTTTGAGCCCGAACTGTTCGGGACGGCGGCGAACAATGGACAAATGATTTCCGAGACGGATGGGGCATCGCGTTCAGCTCAGGCAATCGATCATATGGCTTCGTTGCTGACCGGGCGCGCGGTCGCGGATCAGCAGAAATCCTTCATCAAGAAACTGCTGGGCAAGTAAGGCCTGGCAAAGCGGGATAATCGGATGGCATTCGGGAAACGTTCACCTTCTGCGACACCGCCAGCGGCACCGGCCTCTGCGCCGGCGCCGAAGGCTGCGCCTGCGCCAGCAACTCCGCGCCCCAAAGTGGCAGCAAAGGCGCCTGTGCCAAAACCTGTGGCCGTGAAAGGTGCACCCAAGGCACCGCCACCGCCGGCGCCTGCGCCGTCGGAGCCGAAGCAGGAGAAAGTCCGCCAGGTTTCACAGCAGTCCGAGCAATACTACGCAACGAAGACGACGATCTTCAACGCGCTGATCGACACGATTGACCTGTCGCAGCTGGCGCAGCTCGACTCCGAAAGTGCGCGCGAGGAAATCCGCGACATCGTCGTCGAAATCATTTCCATCAAGAATGTTGTCATGTCGCTGTCAGAGCAGGAACAGCTGCTTGACGACATCTGTAACGATGTTCTGGGGTACGGCCCGCTGGAGCCGCTTCTGGCGCGCGACGACATTGCCGATATCATGGTCAATGGTGCCGATACGACCTATATCGAGGTCAACGGCAAGATCGAGCGCACGAACATTCGTTTTCGTGACAACGCTCAGCTGATGAACATCTGTCAGCGGATCGTGAGCCAGGTCGGCCGCCGGGTTGATGATTCCTCACCCATCTGTGACGCGCGTCTTCTGGATGGCTCCCGTGTGAACGTCATCGCACCGCCACTGGCGATCGACGGGCCGACCCTGACCATTCGTAAGTTCAAGAAGGACAAGCTACGCCTTCAGGACTTGGTGAATTTTGGCTCGATCAGTGAGCCAGGTGCTGAACTGCTCCGGATCATCGGACACTCGCGCTGCAACGTTCTGATTTCAGGCGGTACCGGTTCGGGCAAGACGACTTTGCTCAACTGTCTCACCGGGTTCATTGAGCCGGGTGAACGCGTTATCACCTGCGAAGATTCAGCCGAATTGCAGCTCCAGCAACCGCATGTCGTCCGGCTTGAGACCCGTCCCCCCAATATTGAAGGGAGTGGCGAGATCACGATGCGCGATCTCGTGAAGAACTGTCTGCGTATGCGCCCGGAACGGATTATCGTGGGCGAGGTGCGTGGCCCGGAGGCATTCGACCTCTTGCAGGCCATGAACACGGGTCACGACGGCTCAATGGGAACGCTCCACGCCAACAGCCCGCGCGAAGCCCTCAGCCGTGTGGAGTCGATGATTACAATGGGTGGCTTCTCGCTCCCTGCGAAAACGATCCGTGAAATGATAGTTGGATCGATTGATGTTGTGGTTCAGGCCTCCCGTCTGCGGGATGGGTCCCGCCGCATCATGAATGTGACCGAAGTTCTTGGCCTCGAAGGTGATACGATCGTGCTGCAGGACGTGTTGAAATACGAAATCGACGGCGAAGATGAAAACGGCCGCGTCCTGGGCAAGCACCGCGGTACAGGTATTGGCCGGCCACGCTTCTGGGACCGGGCCTCCTACTACAATCTAGAGCGCGAGCTTGCCGCAGCGCTTGATGAGCTGGGGGGCTGACGATGGACCAAAACATGCTGACCATCGCGATTGCTGTGCTGGCATTTCTGGCGATCGCCGGAATCGGGTTCGCGTTCTCCAGCGGAGACAAGGAAGCTGCGCGCAAGCGCGCCCGAGCGATCGGCGCGGGCGCAACCGTGACCGGGAAGGGGCGGTCGTCAAAGGTCATGGACGACTCGGCCAAACGCCGCGCCAAGACCCAGGAAATGCTCGATTCGCTGCGCAAGCAAGGCGAAGCGCGCCGGAAGACGAGCCGGGCCCAGACGATCAAGGCCAAGCTGGTTCAGGCTGGTCTTGACATCCCTCTGTCTGCGTTCTGGATGTTTTCCGTACTGCTGGGCCTCGTATGTGCCGCGCTGCTGTTCCTGTCAGGCTTTGAGGGGCTGACCATTTCAGGCATCTCCTTGCATAGTCGACCTTTGCTTGTGGCCGGGGCATTCTTTGGTGGCGCATTCGGCTTGCCGCGATTCATCCTGAACGTCATGATCAAGGGCCGCCACAAGAAGATGCTCAACCAGTTCGCAGATGCGCTGGATATCATTGTGCGCGGTGTGAAGTCCGGCTTGCCGCTGAATGAGTGTATCCGGATTATTTCGAAGGAGAGCTCGGAGCCTCTTCGGACAGAGTTTGCTACGCTTGCAGACAATCTGGCGATGGGGGCGGGGACTGAGCGTTCGCTCAACCTGTTGTACCGGCGCGTTCCGCTGCAAGAAGTGAACTTTTTTATGATTGTGCTGCTGATCCAGGCCAAGGCGGGCGGTAATCTGTCGGAGGCGCTGGGTAACCTGTCCACCGTGATCCGTTCACGCAAAATGATGCGAGAAAAGATCAAGGCGATGTCGTCGGAAGCCAAAGCGTCAGGGATGATCATTGGTTCTCTGCCCTTCGCCGTCGGCTTGCTCGTCTTCCTGACGACGCCCGAATACATCATGGAGCTGTTTCTGACCGAGACCGGGCACGTCATCCTGGCCGCTGGGTCGGCCCTGATGTTCACGGGCATCATGACAATGAAGAAGATGATCAACTTCGATATCTAGGCGGGCGCAGTGTACGAGATTATCCTTTCCCTGGCGAAGCCTGAAGCGCTGGCATCCCTGCTGGTCGCGGTTGCCGTGTTTGGCACGATGGTCACCATGTTCATGCCCTACCTGCAGGGCAACAAGCTTGAAACACGTCTAAAATCGGTTTCGATGCAGCGGGAGAAATTGCGCAAGCAAAACCGCGCAGCGCTCGAACACAAAAAGGGTTTGCGCCGCAAGGACGACTCCGCAATCGGGGAAATTTCCTCGCGCCTCAATCTTGCCAAAGCCCTGGAAGACCCGAACCTTCAGGACACGCTGAACAAGGCCGGCATGCGGGGTCCCGGACCGGTATCCGCATTCTACTTTGCCCGGATGACGCTGCCCTTCGTGGGGATGCTGCTCGTGTTCGTGTATGTGTTCTTTGTCAATGATCATGGCATGCAGCCCATGATGAAGTACGGCTCCATCCTGTTTGGGGCCGCGGCTGGCTTCTACGCGCCGAACATGTACGTCTCCAATCGGGCGCAAAAGCGGCAGCATTCTCTCATGCGGGCCTTTCCCGATGCCCTCGACATGCTGCTGATTTGTGTCGAAGCCGGCATGTCGATCGAGCTTGGGTTTCACAAGGTCAGCCAGGAAATCGGATCTGCGTCTCCCGAACTGGCCGAGGAATTTGCCCTCACCGTTGCGGAACTGTCCTATCTCCCGGAACGCCGGATGGCGTATGAAAACCTTGCCAATCGGACCGGGCATGAAGGCGTCAAAGCCGTCTGTATGGCGCTTGGCCAGGCTGAACGCTACGGGACGCCACTGGGCGATGCACTTCGGGTGATGGCCAAGGAAAATCGCGACATGCGCATGTCTGAAGCGGAGAAGAAGGCAGCCGCGCTGCCCGCAAAGCTGACAGTGCCGATGATCGTTTTCTTCCTGCCGGTCCTGTTCATGGTTGTTCTTGGTCCAGCTTACATCAAGTACCAGAAAATGCAGGACAAGAATGACGCCGCACCCGCGCTCACGCAGGAGCCCCGCGCCAATGAACGCCGGTCTGACGCCAGTGACATGATGGTCAAAGATCCGCGCGTAGAGGTTCGCGTCCTGGCCTGATCAGGCAGCCGGTTTCAAGGTCTGATACTTCAGCCGCCGCTGCGGCGCAGGCGCAAACCTGTCGATTCAGCCGGGGGCGCGGCTTTTTCCGGTTCTGAAGCAGCGGCCTGTACCGCGGTCTTTTCCCGTGACGCTTCCGGGGCGGGGGCGGACTGGATCATGTCCTTCAAGAGTTCGACATTCTGTTCGACCACCGCGTCCGGCGCATAGCCGGCACTGGTTTTCTGCATCTCGTCAAACCGGCCCTGAAGGCCCAGCACCAGCGCCAGATTTTCGCGGATGCGAATATCGCCAGGGGCCGTGGAGGCAGCCTGGCGGAGTTTTCCTTCGGCGCCGGTCAGGTCACCGGTCAATGCGAGGGAGAGGCCGTAATTGGCGAGCGTTGAGGCGCGCTCCGGCTCGATCGCCAGGGCCTTGTCATAGGCGGCCTGCGCGCCCTGGTGGTTTTCAAGCTGGTCCAGGGCGGTGCCAAGCGCTGCCCAGGCCTCGGCACGTCCGGGGTCGGCCACGGCAACCTGTTCGAACGCACGGGCGGCGCCCAATTGATTGCCATTTACGGCGAGTGCCCGGCCAAGCGGCATCAGGATGCGCGGTTCGCCCGGATAAATAACCAGCACCTCGGACAGCACTTCAATGGCTCTTTCCGTGGAGCCGATGCCACGCAGGGCATTGGCGAAGGTCAGCGCATTGTCCAGATTTTCGGCATCCTTGGCGTATTCCTTCGACCAGAAATTTGCCTTGGTCAGCGGGTCTGAATTGTTGGCGGCCTCGATTTCTTCCGGCGTTGCGGGCTTCATCGCTTCCACCATGGCAGCCTGCAGCTCCGCCGCGGCCTGCGCATCCGGATCGGGCGTTGAGGCGCAGGCCGTTATACCGGCCAGGGCGACAACAAGTGCAGCCAGCGGGGTTTTGGCTCTGGACATGGGACCGCTCCGGGTTTGAATCAGGGTCATTCCCGCGTGAGTCTGGACCTGTGGGCGTCAAGGATGGGTTAACGCCAGCGCAGACTCCATTAACACTTGCCCGTACGAGGCCTTTTTCATGCACAAGAGTTTCACCACCGGTGCCGATGCCGCCGTCAGCGTCTGGCTGTATACGTCCGACGCCTTCAAATCGCTCGAGAACGATCCGTTCCCTTCCGCCCGCGCCATTGCGAAAGCGCAGGGCTTCACTGGCGGGGCAGGGCAGATGGTGCTGGTGCCCGGCACGGATGGCGGAGTGGCGCATGTGCTGGGAGGAATCGGCGATGGCAAGGACGCGCTGGCCGTCGCGGCCCTGTCCGGGAAGCTGCCGGAAGGCGTGTACAAGGTCGCGGCCGATGGCGGCCTGTCCGCCGCGTCCATCGCGGCTGGCTGGGCAGACGGGGCCTACCGGTTCGACCGGTATCTGAAGGACAAGTCCAGCCCGCCGCAACTGGCGATTCCGGAAGGGGGCGCGGGTGAGGCGCTTTCGGCGGAAGCTGACTCCATCGCGCTTCTGCGGGACCTCGTGAATACACCGGCCGGTGACATGACCCCGGCAGGCATTCAGGACGTCGTTGCAAATCTCGCCGAAGAATTCGGGGCGAAACTGACGGCCATCGTGGGCGATGACCTGCTGGAACAGAATTACCCCATGGTCCATGCCGTGGGCCGGGCGGCGGCCGCCGCGCCGCGTTTCCTGGAACTGGAATGGGGCGATACGTCAAAGCCGCAGCTGGCCCTCGTCGGCAAGGGCGTGACCTTCGATTCCGGCGGCCTCGACATCAAACCCGGCAGCGGCATGCGCATCATGAAGAAGGACATGGGCGGCTCGGCTCACGTCATCGCGCTCGCACGTCTGGTCATGGCCACGAACCTGCCGGTGCACCTGAAGCTGTACGTCCCGACGGTGGAAAACGCCATTAGCGGCGATGCTTTCCGGCCTGGCGATATCCTGTCGTCCCGCAAGGGGCTGACGGTGGAGATCGACAATACCGATGCGGAGGGCCGGCTGATCCTAGCCGATGCGCTGACGCGCGCATCGGAATGCGATCCGGACCTGTTGCTCGACTTTGCAACGCTCACGGGCGCGGCCCGTGTCGCGCTCGGGGCGGATCTTGCGCCGGTCTATTCCGATGACGATCAACTGGTGGCGGACGTCCTTGCCGGCTCGGCAGAGTCCGGGGACCCGGTCTGGCGCATGCCAATGTGGGATCCGTACCTGGCGGACCTGAAGAGCCCGATTGCGGATCTTGTGAACTCCGGCGGTGGCTTCGGTGGTTCCATCACCGCCGCGTTGTTCCTGAAACAATTCGTCGATGCGAAGAGCTGGGCGCATTTCGATGTCTGGGCCTGGCGCAAGGGCAAATATGGCCGCCCGGAAGGCGCCGCCGCCTGTGGCCTGCGGGCTGTCTGGGCGATGCTGCAAAAGCGCTACCGCTAAAAATCAAGAAGTCAGCGCCTGGTCGGGAGTGTGTTGACGAATTCTATAATTCCATTATCGTGGAAATATGGAATCAAAGACCGCCCTCTCGCAATTGTCCGCGCTCGCCCAGGAAAACCGGCTGGCTGTGTTCCGTCTTCTGGTGAAAGCCGGGCATGACGGCCTGCCCGCCGGGGATATCGCGGCGGCGCTTGGTGTGCCGCCGAACACGCTGTCATCCCAGCTCAACATTCTGTCGAATGCGGGCCTCGTTGAAGGCAACCGACAGGGGCGCTCCATCATCTATACGGCAAACTACGACGCCATCAGCGGACTGATCGTGTTCCTGATGGAAGACTGCTGTCAGGGCCGGGAAGAGGTTTGCAGCCCCATCATGGCGGCCGCGCAATCGGCCTGCTGCTGAAGTTCATTGGAAAGGACGCCCCATGAAACGCCTGCATGTTCACATCGCTGTGGATAACCTCCAGCGCTCGATCGACTTCTACTCCACTCTGTTCGACGCACCGCCGAGCGTGCTGAAGGATGACTACGCAAAGTGGATGCTGGACGATCCACGAGTGAACCTCGCCATCAGCGCCCGCGGCGCGGCGCCGGGTGTCGAGCATCTTGGCATTCAGGCAGAGGATTCCGGTGAACTCGCCGAAGTTTACGACCGCCTGAAGCGGGCAGATGCGCCTGTCCTCGAAGAAGGGGAGACGGTCTGCTGCTACGCCCAATCCGAAAAGAGCTGGCTTTCCGATCCGGCCGGCGTGCCGTGGGAAGTATTTCACACGACCGGTGACAGCGCCGTCTATGGCGGCGGTCCGGAACTGAATGACGGACGGCTGGCCTCGACGCCGACCGGTATGGCCGTGAAAGGCGCGTGTTGCGCGCCAGCGGCCGCAGAACCGCAAAATTCCGGCTGTTGCCGCTGATCTGATGGGGGCGTTTGAGAAATACCTGTCGGTCTGGGTCGGGCTTTGCATTCTGGCCGGGATCGGACTGGGGGCGTTTGTCCCTGGCGCATTCTCTGCGCTGGCGGCCCTTGAATATGCAAATGTGAATTTCGCCGTCGCGGTCCTGATCTGGGCGATGGTCTGGCCCATGATGATCGGGATCGACTTCTCGGCCATGCGCCGGGTTGGCGAGCGCCCGAAAGGCCTGATCATCACGCTGGTTGTGAACTGGCTGATCAAGCCCTTCACCATGGCCATGCTGGGCGTCCTGTTCTTCCGCCATGTCTTTGCCGGCCTGATCCCGGCGGCAGACGCAGAGGGCTACCTTGCAGGCCTGATCCTGCTGGGCGCGGCACCTTGCACGGCCATGGTTTTCGTCTGGTCGCAGCTGACACGCGGGGATCCGAACTACACGCTCGTGCAGGTCAGTGTGAACGACGCGATCATGGTGTTCGCCTTTGCGCCGATTGTCGCCTTCCTGTTGGGCGTGACCGAGATCAGCGTCCCGTGGGAAACGCTGCTGCTGTCGGTGGGGCTCTATGTTGTCATTCCGCTGATCGCCGGTGTTCTTGCGCGCAATGCCCTGTCCCGGCAGGGCGGGGAAGCGGCCGTGACGGGCTTCACGCACCGGATCAAGCCGCTCTCCGTGATCGGATTGCTGGCCACCGTCGTTCTGTTGTTCGGATTCCAGAGCGGGACGATCCTGGCGCAACCGGCGGTCATCGCATTGATCGCCGTGCCGATCCTGATCCAGTCCTACGGCATCTTCGCCATTGCTTATGCTGCGGCCTGGATGTGGAAAGTGCCCCACCGGATCGCCGCGCCTTGCGCCCTGATCGGGACCTCCAATTTCTTTGAACTGGCGGTGGCCGTAGCGATCAGCCTGTTTGGCCTGAATTCCGGCGCCGCATTGGCGACGGTGGTGGGCGTTCTGGTCGAAGTGCCGGTGATGCTGTCGCTGGTCGCGTTCGCCAACCGGACGCGATCCGCTTTCGGGCCTGCAGAAGGGGAGGTGGATGCACCATGATTGTCATCCATCACAATCCGGACTGTGGCACGTCCCGGAACGTGCTGGCCATCATTGAGGCGGGCGGCGAGGTGCCTGTCGTCATCGAATATCTCAAGGAAGGCTGGACCCGCCCGCAGCTGCTGGGCCTGTTTGCGGCGGCGGGGCTTACGCCGCGCACGGCCTTGCGGGAGAGCAAATCGCCGGCCAAAGAACTTGGCCTGCTGGAACCCGGTGTCAGCGATGAGGTGATCCTTGAGGCAATGCTGGAACACCCGGTTCTCGTGAACCGGCCCATCGTCTGCAGCCCGAAAGGCGTGCGCCTGTGCCGGCCGAGCGAGGCGGTGCTGGACCTGCTGGAAACGCTGCCGCCCGGTCCGTTCCGCAAGGAAGACGGGGAATTGCTGATCGACGAAAACGGCCAGCGCGTGGGCTGACACCTAGTCGGTTTCGATCCGTTCAATCGGCCCGCCGGCGTCTGCCTGCAGGCGCAACGCTTCGCGCACCTGGCCGCGCAGGACCAGCGTGTTGATGTCTTCCGGATTGGCCTCCAGGGCCGCGTTCACGTCCCGCATGGCCTTGTCCGGGTCGCCCTTGGCGAGCCAGGCGGCGCCGCGCATCTGGTAGGCTTCGGCATGATCCGGCACGCGCAGCAAGACGGCGTCGAGGTCTTCGATGGCTTTGTCGAAATTCTCCAGCAGCATATGGGCCGAGGCCCGGTCCAGCAGCAGTTCCGGCGCATCGGGCGCGATCTTCAGGGCGCCGTCGAACGCCTGCAGGGCGGAGTCCGGGTCATCGGCCTCGATCCACGCATTTCCGGCTTGCGAGAGATAGGCCGCGCGCTGCGCCAGTGTGCCGCCATCCGTTGAATTTGCGAGGTTTTTCAGACGCTCAGCGCCTTCCGCCTGATGGCCAAGCGCGATCAGCGCCATGGCCGTGCACTGGCGCGCGCCGGGGCGGTTGCCCTGATAAAGCCAGGCGAGGCCGTCTTCATAAGCGTCGTCCGGATCGGTCTCGATCTTGGCGAGGCAGGCTTCCAGCCGGGCCTGTTCCTCAGCTGCGATACGCTCTCCGGCCGATTGCAGCAGGACGAGCGAAACGGCGGCAGCGGTGAGAAGGGGCATGGATCGGACACTCCGGAACCTGTAACAAACCCCATAGATACAATGGGCTCGGGCGAGGCAAATGACAGTTCAGCCATCTCTGCTTTTTGTCGCCGGGCTTGGCTATAGTGCCACACATCTGGCGCGGATCTGGCCGGGGCCGGTGACCGGCACGGTGCGCAGTGAGGCCAAGGCGGAGGCGCTTCGGGCCGGCGGCATCGACGCCCGCGTCTGGGATGGCGACAGCCCGCTCCAGCTGCCCGATAAGGCATGCCTTCTGGTGACGATTCCGCCCGATGCGCATGGTTGCCCCGTGTTACGCCATGTGCATACCGGACTAAGCCATGATCTCCGCGTGACCTATTTGTCGACCACCGGCGTCTATGGCGACCTGGCCGGCGGCTGGGCGTTCGAGTGGAGCGCGACCCACCCGCAGAGCCGCCGTGCCAAAGCCCGGGCCCTCGCCGAAGACCAGTGGCGCGCGGCGACCGGCGGCCACGTCAGCATCGTGCGCCTGCCGGGCATCTATGGCCCCGGCCGCTCCGCCTTCGACCGGCTGCGGGCGGGCACGGCCCGGCGCATCGTGAAGCCGGGGCAGGTCTTCTCCCGCGTGCATGTGGACGATATCGCGAGCGGCCTGCTGGCCCTGCACCAGCGCCCGGAAGCCGCCGCGCGGGCAGGGGGCGTGTTCCATCTCTGCGACGACGAACCCGCCCCGCCGCAGGACGTGATCGCCCACGCCGCGCGCCTGCTCGGCATGGACCCGCCGCCGGACGTGCCGTTCGAGGACGCAGACCTCAGCCCCATGGCCCGCAGTTTCTATGCCGAGTGCAAACGCATCTCCAACGCCCGCACCAAGGCGGCCCTCAGCTGGCGCCCCCAATACCCCACCTACCGCGAAGGGCTCGCCGCGATCCTTGCGGGGGAGGGTTGAACGGATTGGCCACGTCTATTTCGCTCAGAAGTAATCCAATGCTAACCACGATCAGTCATTGGATTGGGAATGATGCAAGCGTCTGATTTTATTCGCAAATGGGAAAAATCCGAACTGAAGGAAAGCGCGGCCGCGCAGTCCCATTTCGTTGATCTTTGCCATCTTCTGGGCGTCGAGACGCCGACCGATGCGGACGCCGTTGGCGATACCTACTGCTTCGAGAAGGGCGCGACCAAGTCCACCGGCGGGCAGGGCTTTGCTGATGTCTGGAAAAAGGGCTGCTTTGGCTGGGAGTATAAGGGGCCGAAGGCCAATCTGGACGCGGCGCACAACCAATTGCTGCACTACGCAGTCGCGTTGGAAAACCCGCCTCTGCTGATCGTCTCCGATACGAAGACGATCATTGTCCGGACAAACTGGACCAACACGGTCAGCGAGAAGCATGAAATTGCGCTGACGGACCTGTTGGATGCTGACAAACGCGAACTGCTGCGCAACTGTTTCATCAATCCGGCCGCGCTGAAGCCGAAACGCACGCGGGATGATTTGACGCGCGAAGCGGCGAATGAGTTCTCTGCCCTCGCGCAGCGCCTGCGCGAGAGGGGGCATGAGCCGGAAACGGTGGCGCATTTTGTGAACCGTCTCGTCTTCTGCATGTTTGCAGAAGATGTCGGCCTGTTGCCGAACAAGATGTTCGAGCGCGCGGTGGAATTCGCCCTGAAGGAGCCGGATAAGGCCCAGCAATTCCTGACCAAGCTGTTTGCTGCAATGAATGCTGGCGGCGAAGTCGGATTCGAGGCGGTGCCATGGTTCAATGGCGGCCTGTTCGATACGGAAGAGGCCCTGCCGCTGGACAAGGAAGACGCAAGGCTGGTCCACAAGGCGGCGAAATTGTTCTGGGGCGATATCGACCCGTCCATCCTGGGCACGCTGTTCGAGCGGGGGCTGGACCCGTCCAAGCGCTCACAGCTGGGCGCGCACTATACCGACCGGGACAAGATCATGATGATCGTCCGCCCGGTGATCATCGAGCCGCTGGAGGCCGAATGGGCCGAGGCGCGGGCGAAGATTACGGAAGAGATGGAGAAATCCCGCTCTGCAAAGTCTGCCGGGGCGAAGACGCAGGCCTATAACCGCGCTGTGAAAGCGCACAGCGAGTTCGTTGAAAAGCTGGCAGAGTTCCGCGTGCTGGACCCCGCCTGCGGTTCCGGCAACTTCCTCTATCTCTCGCTGAAGGCCCTGAAGGATATTGAGCACAAGGCGAATGTGGAGGCCGAGGCGCTGGGCTTGCCGCGCGGCTTCCCGCGCGTGGGGCCGGAGGCGGTAAAGGGCATCGAACTCAATCCCTATGCGGCAGAACTCGCCCGCGTATCGATCTGGATCGGCGAAATCCAGTGGATGCGCGCCAACGGCTTTGAAGCAACGACCAATCCGATCCTGAAGCCCTTGAATAATATCGTGTGCCGGGATGCCGTGCTTAACCCAGACGGCACCCGTGCCGAATGGCCGGAGGCGGATGTCGTTGTGGGGAACCCGCCGTTCCTCGGGAATAAGCGGATGATCGATAGTCTGGGCGAAGCATACACGGCTATGTTGCGCAGTGCCTGGCCACAAGTGCCTGGCGGTGTGGACCTCGTGGCGTACTGGTTCGTCAAGGCGTGGGAGATGATTCAAGCAAATCGACTGAAACGCGCGGGACTTGTTGCCACAAATTCAATCCGAGGCGGTGTTGGGCGCGAGGTATTAAAGCCGATCGTTGATGTCGGAGGCATTTTTGATGCGTGGGGTGACCAACGTTGGGTTGTTGATGGCGCGGCGGTACGGGTGTCAATTTTATCATTCGGAAGAGCTTTTGTCGGCAAGCCGAGATTGGACGGCAGAGTGGCGGCAATGATCGGATCTGACTTGAGCGAAGTGACGGGAGAGGATGAAGTCACCACCGCCCATCCGCTAAAACAAAACGCTGGAATTAGTTTTCAGGGAGTTAGTAAAGTTGGCCCATTCGAAGTGTCAGGAGAAATTGCTAGAACTCTGCTTGAGCTGCCATTGAATCCCAATGGCTTGAAGAATTCTGCAGTCATTAAGCCTTGGATCACCGGCACAGATTTGGCCAAGAGAGCCGGGGATGTCTGGATAATCGATTTCGGAACTGCGGCAACTTTGACAGACTGTGCGTTCTTTGAGGCCCCATTCCATATCATTGAAGAGAAGGTCAAACCATTTCGCCAAGGGTCCAGGCGTGCGGCCTACAAAGAGAAATGGTGGCTGCACGGAGAGGCTCGCCCCGGCATGCGGAAAGCATTGGCGGGAATGCCAAGGTATATCGCTACGCCGAAAGTATCACGCCATAGATTTTTCGTGCTTCAAGATCGATCTGTATTGGCGTCAAATTTGGTAATTGCAATAGCTCGCGACGATCTCACGTCCTTAGGGGTATTGAGTTCTAGTGTTCATGAAGTGTGGTCGCTGAAACTTGGTCAATGGATTGGGGTGGGCAACGATCCTACCTATACGCCAACCTCAACGTTCGAGACGTTCCCATTCCCCGAAGGTCTGACACCCAACGTTCCGGCAGCTGACTATGCTGACGATCCCTGTGCACAAGCTATAGCGAAAGCTGCGGCACGGTTGACCGAACTGCGGGAGAACTGGCTGAACCCGCCGGACCTTGTGAAGCGCGTGCCGGAGGTCGTGCCGGGCTATCCGGACAGGATCCTGCCGGTGGATGAGAAGGCCGGGGCGATCCTGAAGAAGCGGACGCTGACCAATCTCTACAATGAGCGCCCGGCCTGGCTGGACCATGCGCACCGGGATCTCGACCGGGCCGTGGCCGCCGCCTATGGCTGGGAGGCGGATTTCGAGGCGGGCCTTCTGACTGATGACGAAATCCTGAAGCGCCTGTTCGAACTCAATCAGGAACGCGCCGCAAAGCAGTAGGGGTCAAAACACACTCCATATTCAACTTGGCAAAGGCGGCCTCGGCCTGCTGGCGCGTGCCACCGGGGCGGGGATGATGTACGCTCGCTGATCTGGCGATTTCACAGCCATAAAAAACAGGGAGGCACGCCATGAGCAATGAACAGGTGATCCGGGATTTTATTGCGGCCTGGTCGCGGCTGGATGTGGAGGAGCTGGTGGGCTTCTTTGCCGAGGACGGGATCTATCACAACATGCCGACGGAGCCGGTGCAGGGGCACGCGGCGCTGCGCAAGTTTATCGGCACCTTCATCAATGGCTGGAGCGAGACGACCTGGGATGTCCTCACACTGATGTCTGCCGGGGACACGGTGATCGCCGAACGCCTCGACCGGACCGTCGCGCATGGCAAGCAGATCGACCTGCCTTGTTGCGGGGTTTTCGAGATGAAAGATGGCAAGATCGCCGTCTGGCGCGACTATTTCGACCTCGCCACCTACATGAAGCCGCTGGGCGGGTGATCGCCCCCTCCCGGCTTCCCCGTTCAGGTCGCGCAGCCATAACCGGTACAGCGCTGTATGCCGTCTGTTCAGCCTGACGGTCCGGCCGTGGCCGTTTGCTGGAGGAAGGCGTGCAGTTTGCCGAATTTTTGCAAATAGGTCGCACTTGCATTCTCAATCTCGCTCCAATAAACAGCCGCGACCTGTATAGAAAATAAACGGAGCGAGGGCAGCGTGAGCCGTAACAAGAGCAGTTTCCTGATGGCGTCGGCGGCGGCGCTGGCGCTTTCGGCCGGGGCGGAATCACCTGACGCAGCAGAAGGGGACGACCGCTATCGCCTGTTGTCGACTGTTGTGGTCACAGGTTCGTCCGAAGCGGCGCAGGACGTGGCGGGCTCGGTGTCCTTCCTGACCGACGCAGACCTGTCGGTGCAGGCGCAGAGCGACGTGCTGCGCATCCTGCGCGCCGTGCCGGGCGTCAACATTCAGGAAGAGGATGGCTATGGCCTGCGCCCGAATATCGGCCTGCGGGGCTCAGGGTCCGATCGCTCCTCGCGCGTGGCGCTGATGGAGGATGGCGTGCCGATCTCGCCGGCGCCTTATGCCTCGCCGTCCGCCTATTACTTCCCGACCATCGCCCGGATGAGCGCCATCGAGGTGACCAAGGGGCCGGCGGCCATCCTCTACGGCCCGCGCACCACGGGCGGGGCGATCAACATGTTCTCCACGCCCGTGCCGGATGACCAGCAGGGCTATGGCCAGGTGATGTTCGGCACCAATGACCGCCAGCGCGCGCACCTCTGGCTGGGTGGCAAGGCGGATGCCGCGGCGGGCTGGCAGCTGGGCGGGCTCGTCGAAGTGTTCACCGACGAGACGGACGGTTTCAAGCGGCTGGACAATGGCGGCCCGACCGGCTTCGACGCCGATGATCTGGTCGTGAAGCTCGGCGCCTACAAGGCCGCCGGGGCCATGCCGCAGAGCGTGGAACTGAAATACCAGACGCGGGAAGAAACCTCGAACGAGACCTATCTCGGCCTGACGCTGAACGATTTCCGGGCAGATCCTTACCGGCGCTATGATGCGAGTACGGATGACCAGTTCAACGGTGAGAACGAGCTGTTCCAGCTGACCTACCGGATCGACCTGTCGCCAGACCTCAGTCTGACGACGATTGCCTATCATCACGATTTCGCCCGCAACTGGTACAAGCTGCAGGGCATCAATTCGGGCGGCACCGGGGCGAGCGGGGATGTCTCCATCTCCAGCGTGCTGGCCGACCCGGTGGCCTATGCCGCCGAGTATGATCTCGCCGTGGGCACCGCCAGCCTCGACAATTCCATCGTCTACCGCGCCAACCGCCGCGCCTATTACAGCGAAGGCGTCCAGTCCGTCCTCAACTGGAAGACCGCGTTTGGCGGCATTGACCACGACCTGACCATCGGGGCGCGTATCCACCAGGATGAGGAAGACCGGTTCCAGGAGGAAGACGCCTATCGCCTCGACGGCGGGCAGCTGGTTCTCACGGCCGCCGGGGCAGCCGGCAGCCAGGCGAACCGCATCTCTTCCGGAGAGGCGCTCGCGCTGTTCGTGCAGGACAAGTTCACGATTGGCCGGCTCTCGGTCACCGGCGGCGCGCGGTTCGAGGATTACAAGCTGACACGGGAAGACTATGCCACCAGCGACCCGGCCCGCGCGGCCGGGCCGAGCCGGGTAAGGGAGTTGTCCGATACGGTGGTCGTGCCCGGCCTCAGCGCGCTTTACGAGCTTAGCGAGACGACGACGCTGCTGGCCGGCGTGCATCGCGGCTTCGCGATCGCCAGCCCCGGCACGACGGACGCCGATGTCGAGGAAAGCGTCAACTGGGAGGCCGGTGGGCGTTATTCGCGCGGCGGTTTCGAGCTCGAAGCCATTGCCTATTTCAACGACTATTCGAACCTGCTCGGCACGTGCACGGCCTCGTCCGGCGGTGGCTGTGCGGTGGGCGACCAGTTCAATGGCGGCGACGTCGATGTGCAGGGCCTCGAAGTCACCGCCAGCTGGGATGCGGGCTCCGCTCTGGAGACGGATCTCTCCATTCCGCTGAGCCTCGTCTACACGCTGACCGATGCCGAATTCCAGACGAGTTTCGAAAGCGACTATGAGCCCTGGGGCAATGTCGCTGCCGGGGACGAACTGCCTTACATCGCCGACCAGCAGCTGACGCTGAGCGCCGGTCTGGAAACCGGCCGCTGGGGCGCGAGCCTCTCCGGCAACTATGTCTCCGATGCGCGGGCACGCGCCGGGCAGGGCAGCATTCCCGAGCGCGAACGGATCGAAGCGCGCTGGGTTGCCGACATGGCTGTCTGGGTGGACCTGACCGACCGCATCCGCGTGCGGGCCAAGGCCGAGAACCTGTTCGACGAGGTCTATGTCGCGTCGATCGATCCGGCGGGCCTCCGGCCCGGCAAGCCGTTCGAATTCCTGATGGGGGTGGAGGTTTCGTTCTGAGGCGCGGGCCTCAGAAGACGCCCATCTTCAGACCGGCCCCCAGTGCGGCGCCGAGTTCCCGGCAATTATCCAGCTCTGCGTCCGGGATGGTCTTCTCTGCGAGAATCTCTTCCGGGGTCTGCGCGCTAGTGTTGACGATCAGGGGCGGCTGCACCTCGCGCAGGCGCCAACCCTTTGCAATACGTGCGGCCTGGCGGGCCGCGCTGTCTCCGTCGCTGCCTGCGCAGATCATCAGGGCATAGGGGCGGCCCTCGATTTGTCCGAGGACGGGATAATAGCAGCGGTCGAAGAATTCCTTCATCGCGCCGGACAACGCGGCGAGGTTTTCCGGTCCGGCGAAGAGGTATCCGTCGGCGGCCAGCAGGTCTTCCGGTATGGCCTCGTCCGCGCGCATCAGAACGGCATCGGCCTCTTCTTTCGCGGCGGCGAAGGCGGCTTCGGCCATCTGGCGCGTGCCACCCGTGCGGGAATGATAAACGATCAATAATTTGGACATCTCGCCGCCCATGTTAGACTTCGCCCCAGGAAAGGACACAAGAATCCTTTCCATATAAAATTGGAGGAACACCATGCCGACCCCGATTGAAATCGAGATCGAAGGCAAGACTTACAAGGGCAGCTATGAAACGGACGGCCACCTGCTGACGACGCGCTACCGCATGCAGGCCATGACCGATGAAGTGCGCTCCACCGCGCCCGCCATCGCCGCGCGCGGCATGCTGGCCCGACTCGTTCGGCTGGAGCACGATACGCCTGCCGATGCGGGCCCGCATTAACCCCGGAAAAAAACTTGACGCATGCGTCACCTTTTCTGAAGGTGGGGCATGACTCAGGAATTTCTATCTCCCGCCGACGTCGCTGCGAGCCGCAGGCCGCTGGCCGAAGCACTCACCTTGCCACCCGCCGCCTATACAGACGAGGGATTATGGCACGTCGAGAAAGCCCGCGTTCTGGCGCGCAGCTGGCTGCCGCTGGCACGGGTCGACCAGGTGCCGGAGGCAGGGGATTACCTGTCGGCAGACCTCGGCGGCGAGCCGGTGATGGTGGTGCGCGGGGAGGATGGCGCGGTGCGCGTGCTGTCCCGCGTGTGCCGCCACCGGGCGGCGCTGGTGGCGGAAGGGCAGGGCTGCCGCAAGCTGTTCACCTGTCCCTACCATGCCTGGTCCTATGACACGGCAGGCGCCCTGGTGCGCGCGCCGCTGATGGAAGGCGCGGAGGGCTTCGACCCGGCCATGCTCGGGCTGCGCGAGATCCGCTCGGAAGTCTGGGAAGGCTTCGTCATGGCGACGCTGGACGCGGACGCGCCGGCCTTTGCCCCGCAGGTCAGTGGCCTCGCCGACTATCTGGCGAACTACAATCTTGGCGGTTTCGTCGTGGCGCGCACGCTGGACTATGCCCATGGCTGGAACTGGAAGGTGCTGGCCGAGAATTTCATGGAAGCCTACCACCACATCGCCGCCCATTCGAAAACGCTGGAGCCGGGCTACCATGCCCGCGACTCGCAGGTGCCGGACACAGACCAGCCCTGGTCCGTCCTGCACATGCCAGCCGCCGACCGGGAGGCGCCGCAGCCGCCCGTGCCGGGCCTCGAAGACTGGCAGCTGCGTGATCTGATCGCGGCCATCGCCTTTCCGGGCCTGATGCTGGCCATGCAGGGACCGTTCATGGCCTGGTACCAGATGACACCGCTGGCGGCGGGCCAGCTGGACCTGAAGATCCATCTCTGCTTCCCGGACTGGATGCAGGGCATGGATGACTACGCCGCCATCGTGGACGGGGCCGAAGCCTCCATCCGCGGCGTCCACGAGGAAGACATCGCCGCCAACGACCTTGTCTGGGCGGGCCTTAACGCGCCGCTGTCGCGGGCCGGGCCGCTGTCGCCGCTGGAAAAGTCGATCTGGCAGATGAACCAGTGGTGGCTCGGCAAGATGGGCGCCTAAGCACCCTTCATCCTGGCATTTTTGGTATTCCGGCAATTTCCCCGCAGGTCGCCAGCAGGCGGGCGATGTCCTGGTCGCGGGAAAGGCGGTGATCTCCATCCTTGATCAGGGTGAAGACGAGATCGGCCGAAATCATCGCCTCGACCAGCCGGAAGGCGTGGCGCCACGGCACGTCCGGATCCTCGGCGCCCTGCAGGATGCGCACGGGGCAATCGAGTTCGATGGGCGCGTCCAGCAGCTGCCAGTCGCGGCCATCCTCGATCAGCGCCTTCGTGATCGGGTAGGGGTCGCCATAGTCCGACGGGCGCAGGGTCAGGCCGTGCTCCATGATCTCTTCCTGCTGGCGGGGCGTGAATTCGGGCCACATCAGCTTTTGGGTAAAGTCGGGGGCGGGCGCGATCAGCACCATGCCGGCCAGCCGTTTACGCCGGGCGAGGCCGGAGAGCAGCGCCATCCAGCCGCCCATACTGGAGCCGACCAGGACCAGCGGCCCGTCCGTCAGCGCATCGATCGCGTCCAGCGCATCCTCGCGCCATTGGGAGATCGTGCCGTCCTCGAACGCGCCGCCTGATTCGCCGTGGCCGGAATAGTCGAAGGCCAGGAAGCCATGGCCTTCGTCTTTCGCCCATTGCTCCAGGCACATGACCTTGGAGCCGGTGATGTCGGACTTGAATCCGCACAGCCACACATAGGTCAGGTTGCTGCGGGCGGGGGCGCAGCGGCGATAGGCCAGCTGTCTGCCGTGAGGGGAGATGAAATGTTCGGTTGTCATAACCTGTCCGTTCCGCCATCTCTCTCGCCTGTCAAGCGAATGGGTGGCACGCGACTTGGAACCTCTCCCCGACATGACCGGCCTCGACCTGACCGGCAAGACGATCCTGCAGGTCGCCCCCGAACTGTCTGCAGGCGGCGTGGAACGTACTGTTCTGGAAGTCACCGAAGCCATCGTGCAGGCGGGTGGCCGGGCGCTGCTGGCCAGCCGTGGCGGTCGCCTGGAGGGCGAGTTCGAAAAACTGGGCGGCCAGCTGTTCCGCATGGATGCCAAATCCAAGAACCCGCTGGTGCTGAAAGCCAATGAAGGCAAGCTGAAACGGATCATCCGGGCCGAGGGGGTGAACCTTGTCCATGCCCGGTCCCGCGCGCCGGCCTGGAGCGCTTATGCGGCTGCGAAAGCCGCCGGTGTGCCGTTCGTGACCACCTATCACGGCGCTTATTCCGGCGAGGAAGGCCTGAAGCGGAAGTACAATTCCGTCATGGCCAAGGGCGACCTGGTAATCGCCAATTCCCAGTGGATCGCGGCGCATGTGCAGCGGGTTCACGATATCCCGCCGGAGCGGATCGTGACCATTCCGCGCGGTGTGGACCTCGAAGCGTTCGACCCGGCCGCCGTCGCGCAGACGCGGATCGACGAGGTCCGCGCGCGCTGGGGCCTGAAGGACGACACGCGCCTGACCCTGTTCCTGCCGGGCCGCCTGACCGAGTGGAAAGGCCAGTTGCTGGCGATTGAGGCGCTCGGCCTGCTGGCGCCGGAAGAGCGGGACGGGCTCGTCCTCGTCCTGGCCGGGGACGCGCAGGGCCGCGATGCCTATGAAGGCCGGATCTATGACACGATCCGCAAGTTACAGCTGGATGGCCAGGTGCTGGTCGTGGGGCATGAGACGGACATGCCGGCCGCTTACCTTGCCAGCGACATTGTTATGGCCCCCTCGACCCGGCCGGAAGCCTTCGGGCGGGTGGCGGCCGAAGCCTCCGCCATGGCGCGGCCGGTAATCGTCTCCGATCATGGCGGCGGGCGCGAAACCGTGCTCGACGGGGAGACTGGCGCCCGCTTCCAGCCGGGCGATGCGGCGGCGCTGGCGGGCGCAATCCGGGCGCTGCTGGCGGTCGGGAAAACCGCCCGCGCGGGCATGGGCCAGGCCGGCCAGGCGCATGTGCGCAGCCATTTCTCCAAGCGGGGGCTTCAGATGGCCACCCTCGGCGTCTATAAGCGCCTGATCGGTTAGGGGACCGACGAGGTAGGCATGGTAAAAACCGCAAAGCTCGCCAGCCCGGTCAATCCGGGGGCTGGCGCCAAGGAAGTTCTGGTCATCAAGCTGAGCGCGCTCGGGGACTTTGTGCTGGCCCTTGGCGCGATGAAGGCTGTGCGGGAGTTTCACCCCTCCGCCCGGATCACGCTGCTGACCACGCCGCCTTTCGAGGATTTCGCAAAGCATTGCCCGTATTTCGACCGGGTCGAAACCGATGGCCGCCCCGCCACGATGAAGGCGACGACAGCGCTGCTGAACCGGATCCGCAAGACGAAATACGACATCATCTATGACTTCCAGACCTCCGGGCGCACGAAGAATTATTTCACCGTGCTGAACCGGGCCGGGAAGGCGCCGCTCTGGTCCGGCCACCATGAGAAGGCGGCCTTCTTCCACGACAATCCGGACCGGGCGACCATGCACTCGATCGACCGGCTGGCCGAACAGCTCGCCGTGGCGGGCGTGGCGCCGGAAGGGCGCTGGAACCGTCAGAACTTCCCGAAGCCGGACCTCAGCTGGGTGCGGCCGAAACTGCGCGATGCCCCGCGGCTGCAGCCGGCCTATTTCGGGCTGGAACAACCGTACATGCTGCTGATCCCGGGCGCGTCCGAACACCGGGAAGCCAAGCGCTGGCCGGTGGAACGGTTTGCCGAACTGGCCAAACGGGTCGCCGATGCGGGGGTGACGCCCGCCATCATCGGCGGCAAGGCCGAGGGCAAGATCGCGCAGGACATCATGAAGCTGGAGAAGCGGGCCAAAAGCCTCGTCACACGGACAGACCTGTTTCAGATCGTCACCCTGGCGGAGAAAGCGGCCTTCGTTGTCGGCAACGATACCGGCCCGATGCACATGGCTGCAATCGCAGGCGCACCGGGCGTTGCGCTGTTCGCCACCAGTGAAAGCAATCCGGACCATGCGGCCCCGCGCGGGGCCCGTTCGCCGATCATCAATTCGGCACCGACGCTGGCAGAATTGGAGATCGACACGGTCTGGCGGTCAATTCTGGCGCTGGGTGTGCTTCCCACTTGACCGCACCGCAAATTTTGCCGAGTGCGCTTTTTCTTGAATATACCAGCAACCACAGGCATATTCAGGCATCCGAGAACAGCCACAAAGGAGATCGGCCATAGCTCGCAGACCAATGAATGAAGCGCCCCAGAAGGAAAAGGGACCGCGCACCAATGACGACATCAAGGCCGCCAAGGTCCTGTTGATCGACGAACACGGTGAGAAACAGGGAGTGATGCCGCTGGCAGCAGCTCTGGATGCTGCGCGTGAAGCCAGCATGGATCTCGTCGAAGTTTCGCCGAACCAGGAAGTGCCCGTCGTCAAGATTCTAGACTATGGCAAGCTGCGTTTCGAAGAGCGGAAGAAGAAAGCCGCTGCGAAGAAAAAGCAGAAGAATTCCGAGCTCAAAGAAATCAAGATGCGTCCGAACATCGACACGCACGACTATGAAGTCAAAGCGAAGGCGATGACGCGCTTTTTCGAAGCGGGCGACAAGGTGAAAGTCACCCTGCGCTTCCGCGGCCGGGAAATGGCGCACCAGCATCTGGGTATGGAATTGCTGAACCGGGTGAAGGAAGACTTCGACGAAATGGCAAAGGTGGAGCTGGAGCCGAAGCTCGAAGGCCGCCAGATGACGATGGTCCTGACGCCGCGCTGAACGGGGCGCTGCACACCCTCATCAACACCTTCTAGACACCGTCTATACACCCTCAAGAGCCGGCTGGGCGGACCCTGCCGGCTTTTCCCGTTCCTGTGGGGGATTTCCGGGAAAAATCCCAGTGCATTTCCAGCCGCTTTCACCCCTTGATTCCCTTGTCCCAATCCGCCATAAGCCGCCACTTCCGAGTGGTGCTGGCGAACGGCATGCCCTCCACTCATGAAAACCGGGCCGCCCGCAAGGGTGCGAGCTCCACGAAACAAGGAGAATGAAATGCCGAAGATGAAGACCAAGAAGGCCGCTGCAAAGCGCTTCAAGATCACCGCCTCGGGCAAGCTGAAGCACGGCGTCGCCGGCAAGCGCCACCGCCTGATCAGCCACAACGCGAAATACATCCGCCAGAACCGCGGCACGTCCGTCGGTGCCAAGGCTGATGAAGCCCGTGTGAAAAAGTTCCTGCCGTACGGCCTCTAAGCCGCCGTCGCTGAC
>MDTD01104016.1_pt1 | contig 31696 bp, 33 predicted proteins | sample 811221 | NCBI WGS metagenome assembly MDTD01 (sample SAMN05326646, study PRJNA326480) | marine metagenome | isolation source: seawater | place: Pacific Ocean: South West | collected 2011
CGTCCACTGTGACATCGAAGATGATTTCACCAGCATCCTTTTCCACAGTTAGTTCAGCGATTGTAATCTGGTGGTTCTCATAGGTGTTCGTCTGCATGAAACCCGACCATGTGGCGATGCCTCCGAGCATATTCTCACCGCAGTTCTGCCCAGTTATGTTCTGCAGGTTCCACATGACTCTGAATTCGCTTGGGACATTAGTGTCATCATAACTAGATTCTACATCATCACATTGACTACCTATCCCTCCTTCATTGGATTCCGAATAATTGAGCATGAATGAGACCCCGACCGCATCGGCTGGGATATCGAAATTGAAACTCTCCGTAGTTCCATCACTGATATCGATTATCTGTTCTTCAAAGTGAGGCTCGAATTCCACAGTCAGGTTCCAAATCGAATCAGAGTCTGGAGTTGATGAACTCATTGAGGTTGGTGCATTGTTTGCATAGTAGTATTCGACTGGAATAATCAGGACTAATATTCCAACTCCCAGTGTTGTTAACTTGTCTCTTGATGGTAGTTTTTGTAGCCACGGATCTTGATTTTGTAGAACCATGACGAAATGAGCGATGAATGCAGCACCCATTCCCGGCACGGATTCGAATATGTGTACATTCAATCCTAGTAATCTCCATGTGATTACTGCAACAAGTGCTGCAGTCATCATGACCATAGAGTGCTGAGTCGATGGTTTGAATCCCGACATTCTAACGATAATCAGCGGAATGAACATTCCACCTAGACCATAAACTGCTAGGACTACAAGAGAGAAGACAGAGTTGTTGCCAGTAAAGTATGCACCTAGCGATAGGCACGTTGCAACGAATGCCATAACCATAGTCGTGATCTTGGTTTTCTTGTGATTTGTTGACCACTCAGGGAATAAATCATCGGTAATTGCAGCGGTGCAAGCCAGAACTTGAGAGTCAGCGGTAGACATAGTTGCAGCGAAAATTGAAGCAAGAATTAGACCAACCCAAAACGGACCTAATACATCCATGGCGAGTAGCGGTAGTGCAAGTTCTGGATCGAAACTTCCAGACTCAGGGAAGATTACCCTAGAGGCTAGACCAATGAAGATCATCAGTGCTAAGAAAGGTGTTTGCCACACGAAGAACCAGATGCATGCTTGCTTGCGGTCTTCTTCAGATTCAAGAGTCATAATTCTAGAAACAACCTGTGGTTGACCGGCTACTCCTAATCCTCCAAGGAAGAAAGCGAAAACCCACATGCTGAATCCTAGTTCTAAATCTGGGGGAGTTATCGAAGTTAATGCAGGGTCTATGCCGTTAAGTGATGAATGAAGTCCTGAGAACCATCCAACTTCAGACAATGCAACGTAACAGAGCAATGTTGAACCGACAATCATTACACAAGATTGGGCTGCATCTGTCCATATCGATGCACGAATTCCACCAGCGTAGCAATATGCTACAACAAGGACGAATCCGATTATTATTCCAACCCACTCTGCCCAACCTAGCATTGCAAAGAGTGCCTTACCTCCACTTGAGAGTTGAGCTCCTGCGTAAATTAGCAAGAATGCGACAGAACAAATTGCAGCCATTTTTGCTTCAGGTGCGCCTTTCACGTTAGCGACTAATGATGATAGCGAGCGAATATTTCGCTCATTGCCTTCTTTCTGAATATACTTGTATAGCCATATCCATGCGACTAACTGTCCAATTGTCGAGATTATTGAAATCCAAATTGCTGAGTAACCCATCAGCCACATGAATCCAATGAATCCGATGAACATGTAACCAGAGTTCCATGTTGATACTGCTGATAGTGCTGCCAAAGCAGGGTGCATTCCTCTGCCTGCCACCAAATAATCGTCGGTTGTATCCTTCTTTACACGGATACTAGCCATTCCCACTCCTGCGAACAGGAGCATGAACACGAGAAATGAGATAATTACCCAGATCTCTTCTGACATCATACCAACCTCAAGTCAAAACTTCGAGTAGTCGGTCTTGTTCTGCAGCTCTTCTCAATTCCATCGCAATCCTGCGACCAGAAGAAACCGGTTTGCGCCATGTTGCATTTCCGTATGGATGGCCAACAGAAACGTGGACATTTGTTCCTCCACCCAAACGTGGAGCGACATCATAGATTGAGTAGTTCATATCTTTGTCAATGCAAGTCTGAAGGCAGAATGGACCGATTATTCCTGGGTCGTAATGTTCCTTCGAAGCAGTGATGAATTTTTCACCGAGTTCAAATGCCTTCTCAAGAAGGGATTCTCTAATCGTTGCTGTGTTGTGACCGACAACTGTCATCTCTGGGATTTGTTGGTGAGCAGGCATAGTCATCTGCTGTGGAGCAGGTAGTCTGACGTGACCGTCAAGTGATGACTCAAATCTCCAATCTACTCCAAGAAGTTCTAGCTTTGGCATGTCTTCTTCAAGAGGGCTGTAAAAGAAATTCAAGTTAAACACAGGGCCAATGACGTATCTTTCAATTCTAGCACCATCAAGACTTGCTTGGTCGATTGTCCCTTCTTTGAGTAATGTTTGTGATTTCTCTAGATATTCTTCGTAAGATGCACAGGTGAAGAAACCTCTCTCCAACTTCTTTTGAGCATGATGTAGTTTCACGATAACTAGGCAATCGATATCCTGTGGGTCTTCGATTGCTTCAGGGTATGGAAGACCTGCTTTATCCAAAATCCAGTAATAATCCTGGTCTTCTGTACGCTCTTCCATTCTCAGCATATTGCGTGAGCCAAACATTGGGACGTGGAAGTTGTTCTCTACATCGTCGATGCTGGAATAAGATGTGAAAGACCTGTTAGGGATGTAAATTACGTTTCTCTTTCTCATTTCATCTTGCATTGCAGGATTCATAACATCGTTGAAAGAATCCATGACGATTGCTTTGTCGACCATTCCTCTTCTAACTCTTCCAGAAACGGTTCGCTGAGTTTTGAAATATTGAGAGTAAGTCTTGTCTCTACCTTTCTGACAATATGCAACGGTGGGGAATCCTTCCTCGATAGCACCATCACAGATGTCTAGGGCTGAGTGACTTGCTGTCATGCCAACTCGCAACTTGAGACGGTCGTAGTCTTCGATCATCCCTGCAATCTCATCTTTGCCAATCATCTTACAACTCTCCTAATACCATTGTGATACTCGATGGCCTTTGTAGTTAGTCAAAGCGTTGAAGTTGCATAAGTTCCTCGGTGGAGAGGGTATCTCCACTCATCAACTTGGACATTAAATCCTGGACTTCACCACGTGCACCACGCTGTGTTTCTCCAGTTGCAGTTCCTTGCATTGCACGTAGAATGTCTTGGATTGAATGTAAGCACCTAAGTGATACAATGTAAAAGTGGTGTGCTTTGTCAGCCTCTTTCTTGGACTTTCTAAGTTCACGGTGAGCATCTTCTGCGAGTTCTCTCTGTCGGTCAACTTCTTTGTTCCACTGTAGCATTAAGTCGTGTGCTTCTTGAGCGGCTTGTGCTGCTTTTTGGACTTCAACGTGAGCAGCCTCTTGCTCGACCATTGCTTCTCTGAGCATTCCACGTGCTTCTTTCAAATCACCGTTGGAGTCTTCTGATGCTTGCATTTCACGAATCTTTGCACGAATTTCTTTCATTCGCTTCATAACCTTCTTTTCGTTTTGACCCAGGTGCCTGCCCATCTCCATTTCTCGGTCTAGCCTCTCGAATTCACGGCGTAGAGAGTGAACGGTCACTTTCTTTTCTCTGCGACCTCTTGGACCTGAATCTCTGTCGTCCTTCTCGGACCTCTCAGAATCTAGCATTGACTTTGCAGCCTTTACTTTCTTGTTAGCTTCAGAACGAATAGATTTCTTTTCTCTTACCAATTCGTTCATTTGCTCACGAATTTCACGCTGTTGGCGGACATTTTGGATTAGTTCACGAACCTCTGCATTTAGTTCGTTTCTGATGACGGTATGTTCCTTTGTTCTGGAGTTCCAATCATCCCTGGTGTTGCGATATTGAGTCGCTTTTTGATTGACCAGTTTGCGTTTTTCTTCCAAAGTATCCTTCAATTCTGCCATTACCATCGCACCTGTTCGCCTTGTACTCCCGTACACTCAGCGGGTTTGCGACTTACCTATCCCATTTGAAGCCTCCCTACGGGAGACTTTCACAAAAAGGGTGGAATTGCACTACAAGCGGCTGACAATCTCTGTCTTGCCTTGCCTAAATTGCTGCCGTTCTGGCATTGAATTACAATGCAGTGGCCACTGTCAATACGTGAGCAGATAATTGTTGAATTCTCACCGACAATAGTTATCATTTTATCTTCAGGTTGTAGATCCAACAACTCAATCATTACTTTAGGTTTGAATTCGTTTGAAGTTCTCTCAATTGTGAATCCTTCTGGGTCCAGTAATGCTGCTGAAATGATGCATTCCTCATCAACAAGGTCGGCAATGATTCTGATTCCCACAATGCATGTCAGAAGATGGCACTTCAATACTATTTGGATGAAATTTTGCCACGCATAACGTATCCAATACCTGCTTTGTAGTATCCCTCTAAGGTTGAAACAATCTCTAAGCCTCTTCTTTTATAGAATTCAATTGCAAATTCATTATCTCCTCTAACCTCTAGTTGTATCTCGTTGCGGCCGTCTGCGAGTGCAGCATCGACAAGCAGTTCCCACGCTTGCGAGCCAAATCCTCTGCCCTTGTAATCAGAATCTATGGCAAAAGCCACTATTCTAACCCTACTCTCTTTGAATTTATTACCCCACAAAACACCACGAATCATGTTGTTAGAATCCAACAAAACGAGATTCCCCCTCCACTCCGGGATAGGAAGTGTTCTCACGGACTCAGAAGCATATCTTTCTCCAGTTTGATCTAAAAATAACTGACGAATTATCTCTACACTTTCAGCATCAAGAGACTTTGGTGATGGGCCCAAGCACCAACGAGCGACTTTATCACTCGAATCCAAGCCCATATTTCTCACTCTTTCTTTTTGAATTGACTTCTAGAGCCTCTGTGTGCACCTAAGTTGCCCATTTTACGCATTCCAGCTTTCTTGGAACTAACCTTCCTAGTTCTCTTGCTTGATGATTCATTACCCATTCCGGACAATAATCCGGATATGTCTCCAAGGGTCATCGGGCCAGAATCTTCTTTCTTGTCTCTTGGTTTTTGGCCTCTGCGATTTCCTCTGCCACGGCCTTTTCCACGGTTTTGGCGCCCGGATTTTTTGCGCAACCAAGCATCTAGGCGACCAGCTTCTCGACGAAGTTTGTGCATTTCCCCACGTCTCTTTCTCAGAGCCTTCTGAATATTGTGAACACGTCTGTCGTAAGAACCGACTTCCTTGGAATTGATATTTTTGTCCTTTAACATCGGTTCATCTTGGAGCAGTTTTGCTGTTGCGTCATCGTGTTTTGTCTCATAAATCTTCAATTTCTTGATTTCTCCTTTCTGCTCTTTTACCAACTCGATGAACCTATGATGGAGTTCACTTGCTTCTCTTGCCTTACCGTGCATTGCTTGTAATTCCATGAACCAAGAAAACTGTTCTTTCTCTTTGGCTAGAGATGGTACTCTGTGGATGTCTAACTCCTCAGTGAGTCTGTTGTAAACTTTGGACAATTCATCCTCAATCATGTGTATTGGGAGGATGATGTCAGAGTTGATTTTGTCTCTTTTCACCTTGATTTCATCGATTTCTTTGTTCCTAGATTTTAGGCCAGTGATAATTGCTTTGTGTTCCTTCCTCAAGTCTGAAGTTTCCTCAATAACTCCACGCATTGCTTTAGCCATTCTAAGCGTCGACTGTCGCTCAGATTCTAGAGCGTCTATCAGTCTGTCAACAGCATCCATTTCTGCTTTGGTTTTCTCCAACATGTTTCTAACCAAGTCGTCGTTTTTATCACGCAGATCGTGGAATATGTCAACTGGTTCAATGTCTCTCAATCTTTCAGCGTCTACGGTTTCGCAGATTTCCTTCCAAGTAGAGCCACTTCCAAATAATTCGGCAGCCCTGAGTAATTCATTTCTAATTCGTAATTCCCCTTCTGCACGAACAACTCTGCACAGGTCATGGTCGGTCTCAAACGGGTCTTCAATAGCTAGATGATGTTCTCCCATTCTTCCTGGATTTTCCTTATCGCTGTTGTAAATATCTAGTGCTGTTGGATTTTCATTCATCCATCCCTTTTCATCCCTTGAGATGGATTTTCCATTTCGAATAGAAATCACTTCATTTTCCCAGTCTTTCGTTGCATAATTTCTGAAAAATGACATTGTTAATTCTGCGATATTTTGTTGACTTGGTTGAGCAATAGTAGCATCTTCATTCACTGTAATGTCAAATTCGCTTCCGTCTATTTCAATTACAGTTCTATCCTCTCCACTTTGCAGGTTTGGAACCACTTCTTGCTCTTGTAAGTGGTTGATTACAAGGATTGACCATGCGTATGATGATAGTGTTCCGTTGACCGAATCTGAAACATTTCGATGTAAGGCCCAGTGCTTAACACAAATTGCAAGTTCCTTCACGCGCTTGTCCATTTTGGCGTATGAAGATAGCAGTTTAGTGTTATACAATGCTAGTGAATTGTTGATTGAGATGTCAACATTTAGGCCACTTCTAGGGTCTATGAACTTGACGATAGGTACCTTTGCCCTGGTAATTGTCTGCACTTTCTCCATGCCTTGGCCTCTTAGCATGCCACCGATTCGTTTGATAGTTTTCTTTTCGTCAGCGTTAGGGATCTGTAGGCACAGATCAAAATCTCCTCCCTTTAGGGAAAGTCCACTCTCTGCGGAGCCGAATGGAGAAAGTTTTGCACCCTCAAACTTCGAAGCAATGCTTTTCTCTAAGTGTTTTAGCAAACTGTCTTTCCTCTTCTGTTCACTGTTATGGATTCGGTTCGAGGAAACAGTGTTTTCCAAGGGTTTGATGAATCCATTCAAGGACTTTTCATCAGGAATTGGTATTTCTCTGTCTTCAGTAAGGTGCTTGTGGAGGTAAGACAATTTTGTAACGCCACCCTCTGACAATCCAGTAATTTCGCAGACATCGCTCATTCTTCCTCAACTCCTGCTGAGTTTTGTTTAGCCTCTGCTTCTCTTTCGGCCTTCTTTGCTCTTGCAATTGATTTTGATGAAGGCCCCCCTTCTCTAACTCTAATAGAATCGGTCAGTAAGTCGTCGAAGTTATCATCCTCAACTCTATCTTTCCAGAACTGTAAAGCGTCTTGACTAGAACTTAGTGCATTTTCAAGTCTTGATGTACGAGAACTTGCTCTAGCCCTCGCATCTTCCCACTTCATGTAGGATTCATGCATTTCCTCATTGGATTTTACCAATTCAACCATCGCGTCGTGTGCTTTCTGAGCAGAGTCTAAAAGTCTGCGAGCCTTTGACCTTGCATCTTTCATTTCTTTGACAAGTGGTTGTGAAGATGTTCTCTCCTCCACCCATTCTTCATGTTCTCTAATCAGAGACTTCATTTCATTGATGAATTTCTCTTCCGTCTTGTGAGTGCCAGCACTCGTTTCGAGTTGATTTTCCAAAGATTGTAATTTCGCAGATAATTTTTCCTTTGCCCACTTTGGGTCTGGATTCTTCATTCCACCTTCAGCGATAAGTTGTTCCCGAATCTCATTGGCCCTTTCGAACAGTTGACGGGCTTCCTTTTGTGCAGTGTTCCTTTCTTTCTTCAAATTGGCTACTTTTGAGTTGATTTTGTCGCGCTCTTCTCTGGCATTTTTGGCCATTGGTTCAGCGGTTTGAAGCTCCTCTTTCCGTTCTTCTAGATCGCTTGGAATCATCTCTGCAATCCTTTCTCTACGGTGTAGAATTGCTTGAGCAAGAAGTTTAGGTGAGACTGCGAGAAGGTCGTTCGCATCCATTGGAATCACTGCGGCCACCTGCCCTTCTTGAATAAATGCTGCGTCCCACCCTAAAGGGTGGGTGAATGTCATAACCCCCATCCTATGAGCATACATCATGCGACGAGCCATTCTAGTTGCATTCCTCTTTGCAATGGCTCTCGTGCCACAAGTAAATGCCACCGGCGGTGTGATTGAGGCAATTTCAATTTCAGGTGATGGAGAGATTGGAGAAGGTCCGATATCGCTCAATATTACGATGGTAGGAGTTGGCGGTGCGAGTTCAGCATCTGTGAATTGGAATGTCACTCTTACCGATGAAAATGGGTCGATTATCGATTATGACAATGGTAATGTTTTGGTCAATGATGGTTCGTACTCATATGTCGAAACAACTGTTGGTAATGCGCCGCTAGGATACTCTAACTTATCAATAGTCATAACTGGAGATGTTGGAGCACCAGGTCAAGGCCAGTATACAAACTACAGCACAATAATTCAAAGGTTGAGGCCGTTGGAAATTTCGGTAGCAGAACCAACGATTAATCCGGTGGACGAAAACGGTAATCCAACTGGTAACTTTACTGTTAATGACGGTGATTATGCCGAGATAGAGGTGCCAATAATCAACTCAGGTGACGTACCTTGGAATGGTTCACTTAACTTAAGTCTAGATTCAATTAAACTTGGCGAGCAATCTGTAAATATCTCCGGAGATTCAACTGAAATACTGAGTTTTACAACTCAACAACTCGCCGAAGGGATTCATTTTGTTAACGTATCACTAAATGGTACGCAGGACTCAGATTCATCAGACGATACATCTCAAACAACCTTCATGGTTGGGCCGCCGCCTCTACCTGAGATTCAGTTGAGTTTGGAACGAATTACTCAGCCAGCGCCGGGGAATCCAATGGATTGGTTATTGCATGTAAATAACACTGGAGAGTCAAATTTCTCAGGGGTTTTGCTTTGTAGTATAGATGGAGTTGAGTTCTTCTCCAATCAAGTCAATATCTCTGCAGGTGGATATTCAAATTACACGATTTCGATGAACTCCAAACCAGGACAAGTTGTCTGTACGACATCGGGAGCAAGGACTTCATCAACAATTAACGCAACTGACTCGGTAGAAATGATTTCGGCAATATTCGTTGGAGCTGGCCACTCTACTCCTTCTATCTTGGGTGGACCATGGCATGCTGGTGATGATATCACATTGTCACTGCTACTGCGAAATGAAGGTGATGCAATTGGAACTGCGCATCTTGAAATCGAGATAGGTGGTATTGTACAAGACGCTCCAACAATTTCCCTTGAAAGCGGTAAAGCGGGAGAGGTTAGTCACTCCTTTTCAGTAGCCTCTTCTGGAGATAAGCTGGTAAACTGGTCAATCGTAAGTGATGACGGAGTTGTAGATTCTAATTTGTCAGGTTCAATTTCAATACCTGTTTTAGATTCCCAAGTGATTGTTTTCGAGATAGAAAGCGTTGATGTTGAAGATGAGGGAGTCGTTATCTCATGGTCTGCCGAACTTTCTGAGGGCAAGGACAGGCTAGTGAATCTGAAATTCGGAGCGATACAAGACGGTTTGAAGGGTGATGCAATTATTGAGGAACGCTTACTTTTACCCGGAATTACATATGGTGATGTCAATATTGGATTCCAAGATGGGCAAGAAGTCTACATCGACTTGTCAGAGATTGAATGGACAATCGGTTTCTCATCTTTCACCGATGATGAAGCCCAAATGCCAGGTTTCGAAATTAATCCCCAAATCACGGTCAATCCAAACACACAACCTAGAGTTCCTTCTGTTGGTTCAAAGGTGACTGTTTACTACACCTTGACTAACATCGCAACGGGTTCAGTCCCACAAGGACAGATAGTTGTCACTGATGCATCAGGTGAAATATTGGGGAGTGATACTAGTCCAGAGCTAACTTCGGGAAGCATAGATCATAGCACTGTTGTAAACTGGCCTGATGGGGAGAATGTCAAAATATCAGTAACATGGTACGTGGATGGAAAATCCGTTAGTGATGATGTATTGGTAAACTCCGAAAAGGTGGTGTTAGAGGATGAGGGAGTTGAGATTCCTTGGGGAGGAATCTTGGGAGGCTTAGCATTAGGTATGGTAGTTATTTTCGCAGTTCGAATCAAGAATTCTCCCGCAAAAGAAAAGAAAGAGAAAACGTCAAAATCTACCAAAGCATCTACTGCTAAAGAGGAAAAAATCGAGGTGGCATGTCCAACCTGTGACCGTAGGTTACGTGTTCCAAATACATATACAGGGGCAGTAAGATGCCCGGAATGTGAAACTAAATTTGATGTCGAGGCCAAAGTTGAGCCTATAATTCCAGAGGAAAAGCAACAAAAGGAAGAAAAGGCAACACTTTCACAAGATTTGTTTTCCTCATCGGATAACGATATTCTGGGTTGCCCAAAGTGTACAAGAAAACTAAAAGTTCCATATGATAAGCGACCTGCAAAGGCTAGGTGCCCGGCTTGCAGCACAATATTCGAAGCTAGGAAACGATGAGGGGATAAAATGGTTACAGGACATTTTCAGGAGTTTGAAGACGAGTACCTTGAAACACTCTATGAATTCAATGAAAGAATTCCAGGTGAGAGAGTAAGAAACGGCGAACTTGCAAAGTACCTTGGGGTTTCACCAGCATCCGCCACAGAGATGATTCAAAGGCTAGCAAAAAACGGATTCGTTGACTATGTTCCATACAAAGGAGCAATGCTGACCGAAAAGGGACTAGAACATGGAATGATGATGAAAAGACGACATAGGTTAGCAGAAGTATTGCTGACTCAATTGCCATTTGAAGGTGATGTCCACGAAACAGCATGTCGGCTTGAACATGCCTTCAATGATGACCTTGAAGTTTGTATTTCACTCCTCCTTGGTAACCCGGAAAGAGATCCATCAGGAAGAACAATCCCGCCCGCTAATCCAAGGATAGCGCATAGGCTTGAGCCTAGACCATCTGTATCAACTCTTTCAGGTCTTGCTGTTTCACAAAAAGCAGAGGTAGCATTGATTATGACTTCATCCGCAACAAGAGAAGTCTTGAAATCTGTTGGAATCAAAATTGGAGACATTGTCGAAAGAACTGTTTCTGGAATTTTTCTGAATGGAGAGGAGTTCTCAATCTCGAAGGAACTTGGTGACAGAATTTTGTTGAGGTTATCGGAATGAATGAAAATCTACAACAACTCCGCTCAAATGAAGAAAAATTTCATGGCATTGATAGCCAATTTTTAACAGAAGGATTGCGTTTAGTATTACTATTACCTACATTTTCTCTTCTTTCTTTCTTTGGTGCTTGGGCATACAAAGGTGAAAGTCCATCTTGGTGGCTAGACAATATCGAACCGGCAGTAGGTTTTGACCTCTCCACAGCATTTACATTGATTTCAACCACAATTCTGTTTGGATTCTGTGTGGGGTTATACCTACACAGATATCGAGTTAAACTGACTAGGCAGGTATTCAGGTGGGAGGTTGCAGAGGCATCGAATTCTCATCGGCCCGTTACAAGCATGCATGGTTTTTCATCGGTTGATGGTTTGATTTCTAGGACAATGGCTAGCCACAATACTGCATTGTGGATGAGTGTAACTGCAACCACAATTTCATTGATTGTTGCATATCTAGACTCTGATTCCAAACTAGGTGGTCGAGGTTTGTTAGCCAGCGCTTCTTTGGTCACTATAGCGATAGGACAGCATCTCTCCACAAGGAACCGAAAATTCAACATGGTCACCGATGATGGTTTACTTACCGCTTACACTCCACCTATTCATCCATCTACCCTCAACATGGCATACACCGACATGATGAGAAATCTGATGGATCCTCTGCTTAGAAGCAAGTTTGATGATTTTTTGAATGAATTTGAATCCAACACAAAGAAAGGAGTAAACAAGGAGTTTGGTTGGGAGAAGTTCCTCATGCTGATGCATCGAAGGTTCAAAGGTGGTATTGATAGAAGCACAACCAGTATTGAGTTGGCTGAAATTCTCACTAGCAAAGGAGTAAAACTAATTTTGGAACATGAGATCTTCAAAGAAGAACTATGGGATTCCTTGTTTGCAAGTTCAAACCGTAACAACCCTGCTTTCTATAGATTGATTGAAAGGTTAGAACAGGACCTTGCAATAGGGAAAAAAGCGGATTTAGATGGCTTGTTGTTTGACGTGGATTTAGAAAATGTAGTTACAGAAAAAGCGAATTTATTTTGCTATATTCACAACCTTTCCGATAAGGAACGTCAAGTCGTCCTTAGGGTTCATTCTCCGGATTTCCGTCCAAATGATTTGGCACTAAGGTATAATCTCGAGCCAGGTGAAAAATCATGGTGGGCTGATGAAGCAGTTCCATTGTCTAGCGAAGGTGATGATGATGTCATCGGAAGAATGTCCGGTCTCTTGAGAGATGGTACAATAACATGGCAAACACTACTGCCGGAAAGGACGGGAGAGGCATCGGTATCTGTGAGGCTAGAAAATACAAACGGAGACTTACTGGTAGGTCGCCAAATAAACGTTAGGGTACAGCCCGAGTTCGTAACTTGGCTGAGGAATACTAGTTCTATCACTTCATACCTCCTTGGCGGGATTGGTTTGTTTGGGGCAATAATCTTCCAATTAATGGCACTCTTGGCTTCTGCTTGAACAATAATTTCAATCGTAGCATTGAAAGGAATGATGCCGTCGCAGATGCCATGACCGAGGCTCAAGATGAGAACACTCGTCCAGATGCTGATTTGCGTGACCACCTCCATCAAATGGAAGCAAAGGTTCGAAAATTACGTGATGCAAGGAATAATCACAACGACCAAGCAAAGCGCTTTGCAGAGCAACGCAATGCAATCCAAGCTCAATACAAGGAGCATCGTGAAAAGTTGGACATGTCGGTTGCAGAAGTTAAGGCAATCCGTGCAGAACAGAATTTGCACAAGACCAGAAGAGATGCAATACAAGCCCAAATTAGAGACCTAATTGGGCAAGCAAAGGCTCAGCGTGGTGATAAGAATGACAAGAAATCCGCCTCTTTTGAATTTAACAAACTGTCAAGTGAAGTTGACAACATGGAAAAGACCTACGAAACTCGTGGTGGTATGTCTTCAAAGAAGGAAAAGGAGACAATGGAGAAGATCAAGAACATGCGTCGCCGCATGAAAGAACTTGAACCAGAGGTTGAGAAATTACAACTTATCAAAGTTGATCTATCTAACAGAGATGAGGCTATCGCTCAATTGAAAGCGGAAGCAGATGCTGCGCACAAGGATTTCGTTGAATGTCTTGAGAGAGCAAAGGGAATGAGCAAGGAATTAGACGAATTATTTGCTCACAGAGATTTCCTTAAGGGAGAAGGTGACAGATTCCACAAAGAGTTCCTAGCTTGCAGAGAAAAGGCCGACGAGGTTCACTCAAAGATTTCTGAAATGATGAAGGAAGTCAATGAAGCAAGGGACAAACTGAAAATCGCAAGAGAAGAGAGAGAATCTTGGATTACAGACCACAATGCAGCGGTTTCTAACGAGATGAAAACTGGTGCTGAGGATGAAAAGGTTGCAGATTCTATGGTTGAGCATCTCTTGAGTGCGGGCTCACTATCCTTTGGTGGAACTATGTCAGGGGATAGGGCTGGTGTCGGCACCAAAAAGGGCCGTTCCAGCAAGAAGAAAAACATGCGAAGCATAGACATGACAGCTTCCCGTGGCAGGAAGTGAGCATCTGCTTGGAATTATCATGGCGGGAGGCCGTGGTACCCGTTTGATGCCCTTAACAAAAAATCGCCCAAAACCTATGGTCCCTGTACTGGGTAGACCAGTGATTGATTACGTCAAGGATGCGATGGTGGCCGCAGGGTTGTCAGAAATTATTGTCACAACCGGATACCAAGGTGAGCAACTTGTAGCACATGTCGAATCATGGGATACAAACAGCAGAGTTAACCAAGAAGATACACCGATGGGCACAGCAGGTAGTGTCAAATTATTGTCGGAAGAACTGACTGAGACCTTTGTAGTAGGTTCTGGAGATTCAGTTGCATCCTTCGATATCGAAGATTTACTTTCTTCTCATCGAAAATCAGGAGCAAAGGTTACAATGGCTCTGTGGGAAGTCGATGATCCAACAGAATTTGGTATAGTTGGCCTTTCAAGTATACACAAGGGAGAAGTTGACTCCTCTTTAGATGAAGGTTACATTTCAAAATTTAAAGAAAAACCAACACAGGAAGAAGCGTTCTCAAATCTGATAAATGCGGGATTGTACATAATTGAACCAGAGGTAATGGAATTAGTGCCACAGGGTGAAAAATACGATTTTTCCAAACAATTATTCCCTGATGTTTTGGAAAGAGGTTGGCCAATGTATGCAAAAACAGTCAACGGAATTTGGTTCGATGTCGGCCATCCATTCGAACTTCACAAAGCCCAAATGACATTGATTGAAAGGCGAAATGAGTTACCATTCCCAATGCCTGACGGTGAAGTATTGCCAGATGGCTCTTTCATCAGTGATTCAGCCTCTGTAAGTGGACATATCTCTAAATCAGTTATTCTTGCAGGATCATCGGTAAATGGGGCTGCGGTAAACTCTGTTGTCATGGCAAACTCCAGGATAAATGGAGTATCTGAATCTTCGATAATCGGTGAAAATTCAATCATAGACTCGAGAATACACAACTGCGTGATCGGTGATAAGTCTCACATCGTTATCGACCTTGAAAATGAAAAAAGGTAATTTACGGAGCGTGTTGGTGTACCTTTCTTATAGGGAATGTTATCGCAGCAGGGCGATGAGTACTGAGGATGGTAGAGAGCCAGTTCGAAGTTACGACCGTTCTTGGAGTGAGATCGAAGAAATGCTGGAAAAGGCAATTGCTCGTAGGGACCAATGGAAGAAATGGTTTGACCAATGTAGCAAAGACGGTGATAGAGACGGAATGAAAGAAGCCGCTAGGAATCACAAAGCACTTGATGGAGTTATCAAAACCTTGAGATGGACACTGGGAGAAGAAGGTGTAGACCACCCTCTTGATTGAAAATAATCATCACCCTAGACGGAATGGTAGTAACCATGGGGATACACCACGTCTCTTGGCAATCAACTGCTAGCGGTGTTGAAGATGAATATATTCACGCTGCTGCGCTTAGTTGGCTCGTTGGAAATGATGAAGCAGTATCAATAGAGAGAATGAACTCTTATCACGGCTCACCAATACATCTAGTTACTGCAGAAATCAAACGTCGTGGAAAGGCTACGAAATCACTTTCGCGTCTTGGGAGTGAGGTTCTAGATTTGTTGGCTTCCGAACTTGCCTCTAGGCTTGATGAAGATAACGTAATTCACATCAGACTTGATTTGAATGACTTGCTGGCGGGAAAATTAACTCTGACTCTTCCAGGTGACAGGCCAACTGTGAAGGGTAAAGCAAAATTAGAGGTTTATCCCGGTGATGTAGCAATGGATGTTGCCATATCTACTATTGAAAAAGCAAAAAACGTTACACTGAATTAGGTTGCCCTAAAAATATAGGAGCTTGAGCAAGGCATTATATTGTAAAACTTGAAGGCCTAATCGGTTGGTGAGATTAGATGACCCACGTAGTTACCTCGGCCTGTGTTGACCACAAGTATCAGGAATGTGTCGCAGTTTGCCCTGTTGAAGCATTTAGAGAAGCAGACACTTACCTAATCATCGACCCTGATGAGTGCATCGATTGTGGTGCATGTGTTCCTGAATGCCCTGTTGATGCAATCTTCGCAGATACAGAGGTCCCGGATGAGGAAGAGGCATGGATCGATAGAAATGAAACCGAATCTGTTGACGCAGAAATTGCAACAGGAGACACTCCAGTCCTAGGCGACTAATTTTGTGCTACATTACATATCTTCATGAATGAAATGCCCCACGCTCGCTGTGATGGCAATGAATACCGCAAATGATGTCAAGTCACTTCGTCATGCAGATGACCTACTGAAAAGGGGTTTCGCGTCAATGTTACAGGGCGGCGTCATAATGGATGTCGTAACTCCAGACCAAGCAGCAGTCGCAGAAGAAGCAGGTGCAGTATCTGTAATGGCGCTTGAAAGAGTGCCTGCTGACATCAGAAAATCTGGTGGTGTTGCTAGAACTTCTCATCCTGACATGATTACTGGTATCATCGATTGCACATCTATTCCGGTTATGGCAAAGTCTAGGATTGGCCACGAGGCTGAAACTCAAGTTCTACAAGCACTTGGTGTGGATATGGTAGATGAATCTGAGGTATTAACACCAGCAGATCCTTACTTCCATATCAACAAAAACGCTCATGATATTCCATTTGTTTGCGGAGCAACTGGCTTAGGTGAAGCAGTTAGAAGGATTTACGAAGGTGCAGCTATGATTCGGACCAAAGGTGAGGCTGGCACAGGAAATGTTGTTGCAGCCGTAACTCACGCAAGGCTAATCGACCAAGAAATAAGACAAATTCAAACCCTTGATGACAATGGTTTGGATGAGGCTGCAAACATCATCATGGATAGATATAGAGTACTTGCAGATTCAAGTGACCTTCCAGGAACGTCCAACATCACCCCATTTGGTGCGATTGATGATGAAATGCATGGTAGTATCAAAGACATCTTAGTCGAAGTCTCAGACTTGGGCAGGCTGCCTGTTGTAACATTCTGTGCAGGAGGCATAGCAACCCCTGCCGATGCATCACTGATGATGCAGATGGGTGTTGACGGAATATTCGTAGGTTCGGGTATTTTCAAGTCTGAGGATCCAAAGACTATGGCAGATGCAATAGTCCTAGCAACCGCTCATTTTGATGACCCTGAAAAGGTTGCAGAAGCAATGAGAATGATGGAAGGCGCACCTATGCGTGGAGATGAATTAGAAACACTCGAAGTCCGTTTAGACCAACGTGGTTGGTGAATTCACCCCGTAGGGGTGTTGTTTTAGTCATCTATTCCTTTCATATAGGCCATGTTGGTCGGAAGGCTGCAAGTGGGGTAGCCCCCGCAATCTGAGAGTTGATCCGAAATGGCGAAGAAGATGAGTGCAAAGGCACGTGCAGCAGCACGTAAGCAGCGTGACAAGTGGAAAAATAAGAGATGGTTCACAATCCGTGCACCTCGACACCCTTGGAACTTCAAGCGAATAGGAGAAACTCTCGGTGAGACCGACGAACATATCATGGACCGTGTCTATGAAATGACACAGCAAGAATTCAGTGGCGATTTCACAAAAATGCACGTTCTACTAAGATTCAGAGTAACAGAAGTTGTTGGCCAAGATGCTCTAACAACCTTCGTTGGACACGCTCACCAATCTGACCACACACGTCGTCAAATCCGAAGATACAGAGGAAAAATCGATGACGTAGTCGATGTTGTAACAACCGATGGTTTCCTGGTAAGATTGAAGCCTTTGATGATCACAGAACGCCGATGTCAAACTTCTGTCAAGCAAGCAATGCGCGCCAAGTCTGCTGAAATCATCCGTTCTTTTGCAGCAAAATCAACTTACTCAAAAATGCAAGAAGCAATGCTAGGCGGAGACCTTGAAACCGAGATTAGAAACGCTGTTAAGGCGATTTATCCTTGCAAAAATGTAGTTATTCGCAAGAGCCAATTATTGCAAACTGGTGTTATCACAGAAAAGGGACCAACTCTAGATGAAATCCATGCTGAAGAATCTCGACAAGAAGCCGAATTAAAGGCAAAGAAGGCTGCTGCACTAGCAGCTGCAGACGAAGAAGAACCTGAAGAAGCGGGACTACTAGCCGCTGCTGAGGCTATGGAATCAATTTCTGAGAAAGAGGAAGTTGTTGAAGAACCTTCAGAAGAAGTTGCTGAAGAATCAACAGAATCTGAGGCAGAAGATGAAGAAGTTACAGAAGAAGAAGTTGCAGAAGAAGCTGTGGAAGAAAAATCCTCAGAAACAGAATCTTCCTTGATGAAACTGAAGAAGGATGAGTTAGTCGAGAGAGCTAAGGCTGCTGGTGTTGCATCTTCTGGAACTAAGGCTGATATCGTCGCTCGCCTACTTGAGTGAGTTGAATATTGATGCGCTTAGGCATCATTGGTGGCACGGCCATGACTAGCCTAGCTACTAGTGAGATAGAAGTAAATCGAAGCGATGAAATTGTTGTTGAAACACGATATGGTAATGTGCCACTTCTTTGTGTTCAAAACGGTCCAAATGAACTGTTTTTTGTAGAAAGACATCACGGTGATGGAACAACACCTCCGCACTCAATAAACCATCATGCCAACATAATGGCATTAGCTAATGCAGGGGTGGAATCTATCCTTGCAATATGTTCCGTAGGAGCAATACCATCAGATTTCCCTCCAGGTTCGGTTGGTTATGCTACTCAGTATATTGATTTCACAGGAGTAGAATCAACATTTTCAAACTACGATGCTAAGTTTACATCTATGACTAAACCATTTGATGAATCAATGAATGGTGTTCTTGATGATGTCCTATCTAAATTACAACCTAATTTGAAACTTGGAAGAACCTATTGGCTCGCTCACGGGCCTCATTTTGAAACCACTGCGGAAATAAATGCAATTGAGAAACTAGGTGGTGAAGTAGTCGGAATGACGATGCCAAGGGAATGCAAACTCGCTGCAGAATTGGGAATCCCATATGCTGCAATTTTAGTTTCTAGTAATTGGGCAGCAGGAAGAGAACCTGGAAACTCTGGTAAGGATTTGAATCATGAAGAAGTTTCATCAACGGCTGAATCTAAATTGGGCCCAGTTATTGAATGCATCAAAGCACTCACGCAATAACTAACTCTCTGGAGTTCAGCCACGCACTATGGGGCGAAGTGTTGAGGAATGGCTTGCTTGTGAAGATGATGATGAATGGAGCATTATGATGCGCAAAGTCGCAGCCTTCCATCACAAACACGATTTTGCAGGTAATAATGGTCATGACATGGGCTACAGAATTGCACTTACAGTTGAAGAATTAGGTGAACTCGCAGCAGCAGTCACCAAAGGTAAGCCAATTGAAGAGTGTGCAGAAGAAATGGCCGATGTATTGATTCTGTTAATGGGTCACTCTTTGGCGATGAAAATAGATCTAAAGTCAGCGTTTGACTCTAAATATGAACGAATAATGCAAAGACCCGCTAGAAAAGGACGCCTTGGCATTAGAGTTACAGAATATGGCTCTGAGCAAAATGAATGACTAATCGTCAAATGAACGTTGCGATTACGTTATCAATCCATTCTTCAGCATCATCTTCGTAATCCACATCACAATCAACTCGTCCATAGATTCGTTTCGCTCCTTTCTCTTCGAGTATTCGATCCCATTCTTTACCTGCTTCACAAAACAAATCAAACGCTGTATCTCCTAAAGCTAGTACTGAAAATTTCATGTTTTCAAGATCACTTTCCCCTAATCCATCAACATAATCAAACAAATCTATTGCGTTATCGGGCTGTTCACCATCACCCCACGTGCTGCAAACAATTAGCAAATTTTCAATATCACAGAATTCGGAGTTTTCAATTTCGTCCATTCCAAAATTAACACACTCAAAACCAGATTGTTCTCCTGTTTTACATATGTCCATTGCTAATAATTCTGAATTACCTGTCTCTGTTCCGTACAAAACCGTGATTTTCGTCATTCTGACCATTTCTGGCCAGCAATCGGTAGTATAATAATTTAGGGCGCCCTAAAAAATCTTATTACAGAACAACACTAGACGGCAATATGGCCTACTGTGTGGCGATTACAAAGGCAGGTTCACCTTCTGTTTTGAAGATTAAGGATATCAAAATACCAGTGCCGAAAGAAGGCGAGGTATGCGTTCAGGTACATTATGCAGGAATTAATTTTGCAGATACTCTAATGCGATTAGGTTTGTATCAGCCACGGCCACCTTTCCCATTTACGCCAGGGTACGAAGTTAGCGGAGTCATACATTCTCTTGGCTCGGGTGTCACAAAATTTGAGGTTGGACAAAGGGTAGTAGCTGCTATGCCTACTGGTGGCCAATGCAGCCATGTGGCAGTTAAGGCCTCAAGGATAATACCAATCCCTGATGAGATGGGACTTGATGAAGCTGCTGCTATGCCAGTAACTTACCTAACTGCACATCACATGTTGCATTACTTAGGGCATCTAAAGAAGGGAGAGACAGTATTGATTCATGGCGGAGCAGGCGGAGTTGGGACCGCAGCACTTCAACTGTGCCAATGGGCAGGAATAGAGCAGGTGTGGGCGACAGCGTCAGGACACAAGGCTGACATCATCAAATCGTTTGGTGGAATTCCGATCGATAGACATAATCAGGACTTCACAAAAATCGTGAAAGAAGCGACAGATGGACGTGGTGTTGACCATATCTTAGACCCAATAGGTGGGGATAATCTTGCAAGAAGCCTCGGTTGTCTTGCTGAGGGTGGTAAGTTGTACACTTACGGATTATCGGCAGCAGCACCTTCCTCAAAGCGTTCTTTGCTGAAAGCGTTCTTTGCGCTAAGAAAGACTCCAAAATTCGATGCTTTACGACTTATGACTAGGAATAGAGGAGTCTTTGGTGTTCACATGGGTACTTGGAAAGATGAAGAAGCGATGGCACAGCAACTCTACAGGATAATGGAAGGTGTGAAGGAGGGTCATCTCAAGCCCGTAATCGATTCAGTCTTCGATGCTAAAGATGTAGCGAAAGCACACCAACACATCCATGACGCCAAGAATATTGGTAAAGTTCTTCTTCGTTTTTCTGAATAAATTTCAAATTATTCAAGCAAAAAAACTTCCATTCATTCCACCAAGAATTGCGAGTAATAGATAAAATGCAATTATTAGACCAACAATAATCCCGATTGTTACAAACAAACTGAATCCAGTCCATAATGCAATTATATTCAGGATTACTTTCGTTAATCCCTTTTCTTTTGGTAAGTTGTAAACGACCTCGACAGGTTGCTGTCCCCAAACAAATTCCCCTTCGCACATTGGGCACTCAAAATCTCCAAAAGCACCATCTGGCAATTCAAGGTCTTCCGAGCAGTGCGGACAGGTAACTTCAACCATGTGGCCTACCTCTCAAAATCGGACATAAACGTTCACCCGATTTATTTCTGGACAACATGCTTTGGTTAACCTTCTCAAAAAGAGACCCTTACCGCTTGTCTCTGAACTGGGTCGGTTACTTCGAAAAGATCTCTGCGCATTGCTCCCTTCATTCCAGCAACAATACTGGTAGGGATCATTTGAATTGCTGCGTTCCAGTTGGTTGCACTTGCATTGTAAAATTCTCTTCTGTCAGAGACCTGATTTTCAATGGAGACTAATTGTGCTTGAAGGTCGCGGAAATTTGGGTTAGCCTTCAAGTCAGGATATTGTTCAGCAACCATATTTATTCTAGGCATTAGTCCAGCTAACGTTCCTTCAGCAGCTCCTAAACCTTTGATGTCACCATTTGCTAGGCACCCTGCTGCCGTTTGTCGTGCGAGGGCGAACTGCTCAAAAATTTCTTTTTCATGCTTTGCATATCCCTTTGCAGTCTCAACTAAATTTGGAATTAAATCGTATCTTTGTTGAAGCAGAACGTCAATGTCTGCCCATGATTTGTTTACATTTTCTTCTAGACGGACCAGCCTGTTCCACGTGCTGATAAACCAAATCATCACAATAAGGACCACTATTGCGGCTATCACACCAATTACGATGCCTGTGCTCATAATTCGTTGTCTTTTCAACAGATACTTGAAACTATCTTACTCATTTAGCCTCTAGGAGATGAACATTATTTCCTAATCCAATGCTGAAAAACCATGTCGTGTTGGTCCTTTTCACCTGCTGGGACGTGTTTTTCATCACTTAGTTTGAAACCCATGCCTGTGATATCTGGGAAGTAGGTATCAGCATCATCTACTCTTGTATCGATAATGGTTCGGTGTAATTGGTTAACATGGGGAAGGAAAAGTTCGTAAATTTGGCCACCGCCAATAATCCATCCTTCCATTTCCATTGCTTGTTCAAACGATACGACCTCAACACCTTCGACTTCACCTCTTGATAATACGAGATGCCTTCTGCCAGGCAATAGTCCGGGTAATGAATCCCAAGTCTTTCTTCCCATGATGATTGTCGAATCCATCGTAACTCGTTTGAAATGTTGTAAATCAGTTGACTGTCGCCAGGGCAAATCTCCATCTTTACCAATGGCACCATTTCTGTCACAGGCAACAATCATTCCCAGCATAATATCACACTGCGATGGGGGCCTTTATGTGAGGATGGTGCTCGTATCCAAGAACTTCTATATCGTCGTAAGTGAAGTCATCGATGTTTGTAATATCTGGATTTAATTTGAGTTGAGGAAGAGGCTCAATAGGATTTCTCGTGAGTTGTAGTTTTGCTTGCTCAAGATGATTCATGTATAGATGAGCATCTCCGAGTGTATGTACAAATGTTCCCGCTTCCAATCCACAAACTTGTGCCATCATGTGGGTGAGTAGTGCGTAAGATGCAATGTTGAACGGCACACCCAAGAAGACATCTGCGCTTCTCTGGTACAATTGACAGTTGAGTTTGCCATTGGCTACGTGGAATTGGAAGAATGCGTGACAGGGCATTAGAGCCATTTCTTCGAGTTCTCCAACATTCCAAGCACTTACAATTATCCTACGAGAATTAGGATTGGTTTTGATCATCTCGATAGCTTGCTGAACTTGGTCGATTACCTTCTCGTCTTTGGTTTCCCATTTCCGCCATTGCTTGCCATAAACAGGACCTAAGTCGCCATTTTCATCAGCCCATTCGTTCCAAATTCGTACTCCGTTTTCTTGGAGATAGGCGATATTTGTGTCTCCCGCAAGGAACCAAAGCAGTTCGTGGACAATAGATTTCAGGTGCAATTTCTTGGTTGTTACCATAGGAAATCCCTTGGATAGATCAAAGCGCATTTGATGTCCAAACACGGATAATGTACCCGTGCCGGTCCTATCTCCTTTCTCCTCGCCCTCGTCAAGGATACGCTGCATCAAGTCGAGATACTCCTGCATTGGCTGTTGACCTAGTATGAAGGCCTTTGAGGATTTTCACGGAGCACCTTGGCCTTTGATTCTCTCCATGAATTCATCAGTGAATTCGCGATACATCGCCGAAAGTGATGATTTAACCTCGTAGTCTTCTTTGTGAGCAAGTGCTTGCAAGTCTTCTAATGATGCTCTTTTCTCTAACCACTCCCACCAAGTTATGGGCTTTCCATAAGAGATTCCAACCTTCCTCCAAAGGCGAGGCAACTTATGCTTGTTGGGAGTCATGAATTCTCTAGTTCCTGTTAGACCAATCGGGACAACTGGAACATCGGGATACGATGCAGCTAGTCTAGCGATACCTGTTTTTCCGGGTAGTAGGAATGGTGGCTCCGCTCTCTTTGAGCGGGTACCTTCTGGGAATATACCCAATGCTCTGTTTGCATGTAATACGACTGCGGCACTGGATAATGCATCAGCACCACCTGTTTCTCGATTTGTTTCGATTTGTCCAGTTGCCCGCATGAAAGTTCTCAGAGCCACATTGCGAAAATGTCCATCCTTTGCTAGATAGTGTGTTCTCCTTCTAGATGCAAGGATAACAACCAATGGGTCAACGTGTGAAAGGTGATTAGCAGCAAGAATCGTTGGACCTGATTCTGGAACATTCACTATCCCTCTGATTTTCACTCTCAAGATCATTCGGAAGAATGGAGCCAATGTCCATCGCATGAATCCATAAGATGCATCTCCGGTAATTCTCGCATCTTTTGGAGTGATTCTCCAGTGGCTTTCCAAAGCCATCCACGCCTCTTTGAGGTCGCTCATCATTCACTTCCTGAAACTACTAACCTTTGATGGTTGCCTAATATCAGAATGAGGTAATGCTGAAATGGGCCCTACGCGGGCATCACCACATGCGTCTCCTCGTACTTGCGATGTTGCTTTCCGCAACTTTCGCACCATCCGTACTTGCAGATGTACAATGGGAAGAGGACGGATGGCTTGCAACCATTGGCGAAGAGCGCTTAGAGAAAGGTGATGAATTCGGGTGCTACGGCATGCCAAATTTGGCCTGGAAGGCTGATCCAGGGGCGGTTGCTTTAGAGTGTCGTGAATATGTTGAAGATAGAATCGATGCTTCGAAGTGGGGCAGTAGTCCGATTTCCACCTACACTCCTAGTGATTTGACAGCTGCTCAACACACGGTTATTTCGAATCAAGGGTTCAGTGTACACGGTGATGAAACCGGCCAATCTGCCACTGCTTGGCATAGCGAAGAAAACGTCCCAGAACGTGAATATGACTGGTTCGACTTGGGGCGGAGAGGAGGTTCACTAGAGAAGGGAATTGCAGAAATTTCATTGCTAGAGTCAGAATTAGATTCTGGCGGTCTTGTGAACATGTATTGGGTTGGAAGAATTCATGATGCCACGGTTAGACACGACTCGGGTGTAGTCGAAATGTTATCTGAAAGGGATGATACTTGGTTCACAACGTGGGGTGAAGCATACTCATACTGGGCTGTAGAAAGATGTAACAGTTTCAATCATTCACTTGAAAATTCAATTCTTCGTTTTGAGCCAATCGACTCCCCTGCTTGCAGATCGGCAACAAATGCATGGAATGTACCAATCACTTGGATTGCAAACGTCTCTAGTGCAACCGTCTTGGATTCCAGTTTGCCTACATTGGAAGTCGATGACCGGAATACAAAAGAGGGTTGGAGACAAGAAGGTTCAATTCTATATATCAGTGTACTAGCAGGCAATATTGCAGAGTTTAATCTTAGCGAAGAGGTTGAATACGACATCACGGGTAGAACTCAATTCTTCAATAACAAAACATCAGCATTGACCATTGGAGGTCATTCTACAACCGATTTATTCCTTTGGTCAAAGAGGTTTGACGATCATGAATTCCTAAAGTTCACTTGGTTACTTACACCAAGAGGACTTGAAGAAGGTCTAGAGTGGCTCCCATATGTTGGTGTCGGAGTATTAATTCTGAGTGTCTCGGGAATTTGGCTTGTTTTGAAGAAAGACGCCTTGGCATATTCCAAAGCCGAAGAGTTGATGCCTAAAGGGGAAAACGGTGATGCTAATGGATGACGAAGTTAGTATCGATCCATGGGGTTCATCTCAATCAACAGATTACTCTAGGATAATCGAAAAATTCGGTCTTTCTTCAATGGATGGTGTTTCATTAAATTCACCCTCAAGGCTACACCGCAGAGGTGTTGTCTTCGCCCACAGAGACCTTGACATGGTCTTGAGCGCAAAAAAATCAGGAGATCCATTCGGAGTTCTTACTGGCCTGATGCCATCTGGTAGGATGCATCTTGGGCATTCTATGGTGATAGACCAAGTAAATTGGTTCCAGCAACAAGGAGGCGACGTCACAATTGCAGTTGCAGACCTTGAATCGACTGCAACTAGGGGTATTTCACTAGCCGAAGGGAAGAAAATTGCAGCAGAGGAGTATGTAGCAAACTACGCTGCATTAGGTCTAGATCCTGAAAAGACCACAGTTTATTTCCAATCCGAGAGAAGTGTAGTTCAAAAATTAGGTTTCCAGTTAGGTAAGAGGACTAACCTTAGTGAATTAGAAGCGATATACGGATTTGATGGTTCGACTAATCTTGCCCACGTGCAAGCACCATTGGTGCAAGCTGGTGACATTTTACATCCTCAGTTAGATGAATACGGTGGGCTGCGTCCGATTGTAGTGCCTGTCGGAATCGACCAAGACCCTCATCTCAGATTAACAAGAGGACTAGCATCCAAAACAAATTGGTTCAATGTAAGTGATGCGAAAATGGGACTTCAAGTCGGTGTGTCAATTCAAGAGGATAACTCATTAATCATGGGAGTTGAGCCAAGCGGTCGAGTGAATAAAGAAAGGCAGAAAGAAGTATTCGCAAAAATAGTTTCAGTCATACAAGGGCTTGGTTATTCAGATATAATGTCAAACCCTAAGCATGGCACTGTAAACATACCCAGTGCTACTTCTAATGATAAAGGTCCAATCAGAATGGCACTTTTATCTCTTGAACGAAGTATGGGGGGAATGGGTCTGCTTGCTCCGTCAAGCACATACCATCGATTTGCAGTTGGAATGACCGGTGATAAGATGTCATCTTCGAAGCCTAAGACCACTCTCTTCTTGTCTGATGATATTGCCACAGCAGAAAAGAAAATCAAAAAATCATTTTCAGGCGGTCAAGCAACAATCGAAGAGCACAGAAGATTAGGTGGAGACCCAGATAAGGACGTAGCATATCAATACATGATGTATTTCTTCGAAGAGGATGATAGATTCCTTGGAGAGATAAACCAAGACTACAGAGCAGGGAAAATACTCGCAGGTGAAATGAAGCAGATGTGCATCGAAAGGGCAACCGATTGGCTTTCGAATCTTGCTGAAAAGCGCGACGAAACCGCTCACTTGGTGGACCAGTTCTTTGAATAATTAGGATAATCTGATAGTTTCAAGATTTTGAGGAGCGTATGTTCTCACCTTGAATTTCTCTCTAAGCGTTCTACCAAGTTCGTTGCATTTGAAGTAATCACCGTGATGACAAATAACATTCTTTGGTCTTGGACTCATGTTCTCTATGAATTCTAGCAGTTGCCTTCTATCAGAGTGGCCACTGAATCCGTCGATTGTTGCCATCTCGCAACCTATTTTCACAATCTCTGTCTGTCCATTGATTACCATTGGCACTTCACTGAAACCTTTCTGCAGTCTTCGCCCAAGTGTTCCTTCAGCCTGGTAACCTACGAAGCAAAGTGAGTTTCTCGGTTCGTGTGCCCAGTTTTGGAAGTAGTTCATTACCGGACCTCCATTCATCATACCGCTGGTTGCTAGTACGATACATGGGCTTCCATCCATTACAATCGACTCTCGCATCTCTCTGCCTTGAACTGGACGGAACCATTCGCTAGTGAATGGATTATTTCCATCATCTTTCAAGAGACTCTTTCTGAGTGCTTGCGTGAGGTAATTAGGGTGTGAAGAATGAATTGCTGTGGCTTCTTGAATCATTCCATCAAGATAGACTGGTACGGGTTTTATGGCACCAGATCTGAATAATTCATCAATTGCTATCATAACCTCCTGAGACCGCCCAACTGCGAAAACAGGACATATCAACTTCCCGCCACGCTTGATAGTTCGGCTAACAATATCTTGGAGTTCTTGAGTAGCCTCTTCTCGACTAGGCTGGAAATCACCAGATGCGCCGTAAGTTGATTCGATAACAAGCGTCTCGCATCTTGGGAATCTTGTGTTAGCTGCATCAAACAGCCAAGATTTCTCATATTTTTGGTCGCCTGAGAATACAATGTTGTGCTTACCGTCGCCAACGTGTAAGTGCACGGATGAAGAACCAAGAATGTGTCCTGCGTTATGGAATGTCAATTTCATATCTGGTGCGATATCAACAGTCTGCCCCCAATCAACATCGATAACATGCCTCATACAAGTTCGAATGTCTTCCATGTCGTAAGGTGCTCTCTTTCCTTCGGAACCGCCAACTTTGAGATAGTCAGACTGCAGGAGTAGCATCATGTCTCTAGTTGGAGGAGTACAGTAGACTGGTCCTCTGTAACCATACCTGAATAGAACTGGTAACATTCCAGCGTGATCTAGGTGTGCGTGAGTTAGGATGACTGCATCCATTTTCTCCATCGGTAGTGCCTCTGGTGCAGTAAAGTAAGGCATCGGGTCTGTATCAGATGCGATGTTTACTCCAACGTCTATCATAACTCTACTTTCGTTTGAAGTAACTAGGTGGCATGCACGACCTACTTCTCTGTAGGAACCCAATGCAGTGGTTCTTACCCAGAATGAGCCAGGTCTTTTTGGCCTGTAAATATTCAATCCAAAGTCCTTGAGGAGCTTCCTTCTTTCCTTGGCGTGTGACGCTCTATATCCTCTGATGTCATGCATTGTTTTAGAATAAATTGGAGGTGTTCTCTCAAATTTGACCAGCCAACCGCATTCATCTCGAATTGCTTTTGCGTTTGCTCCTCTTCTACCTACAGCCTCACCTGGGTTGTTACAGATTACAGTTACCTCACAGTAGCAAGCATCGAAATAAATCGAGTCTATTCCAGCGACGTCTTCGATTAAATCTCGAATAAATTCCTCTGTTTCAGCCTCTCCTTTCATGATTGATTCATGGGGTCTAAGTACGATTCTTCGCTTGATTTTCTTGGCGATTTTTCCAACTAATCCATCTCCTCCACCAAACGCATCTGGGGTTGGAGTAACAATGGAGATGTCTCCCGCTTCCAAATCAACATCGTACTGGATGTCCTTGGGAACAATTTTTGCTATTGCATCCTTCATTTCTTTGAAACTAAGTCTCATAATATTTCACCTCCGGCTCACTGATTGACATGGTGAACCCCAGAATGGGGCCACGAGACTAACCCGTGAGTGGAGTATGATGCCTACTTCTTTAGTATGGCTGCGATTTCTTTCTGGTCTACAGGGACGTAGCCATCTTTTGCAGTGATTACGGCAAGGTCCATTCCGTTTCCAGATGCGGCATCACGCTGTGCTGATGCTGATAATGCCCTTGCTGCCAATGCAACTGCAGCGTCTCTTGACATATTCTCGCTAAAACCGTCTTCTAGAACACCGTACATGTAAGGTGAACCGGAACCGGTTGCACAATATGAATCTGGAATTGATCCTCCTGCGGAATCGATTGAATAAACAGAACCACCTTCATTGTCAACTCCAACAATGAGGAGTTGAACCCAGTGAGGTCTTCCGGAAAGGATGTTTGCTGTTAGGGTAGCAGCGCCTCTCACGGTCATTGCGTCGCCTCTTCTTAACTCAAAGAGTGAAACTTCAGCAGCTAGTGTTCTTGCCAAAGATTGTGCGTGACCGACAAGACCAGCGGTTGTTAGAGCCAGGTTGTCACCGATTTTGAAGAGTTTCTGAACACTCTTGTTTGCAACGAAGTGGCCCATTGTTGCTCTGTGGTCAGCACCAACAACTACTCCGCCCTTGAAAGTGATACCTACTGTACTTGTTCCTGTTTTTACTGCGCCTGGAGCTTCGTTCACATTCTCACCTCGATAGGAGCCCGCCAAACCAGTCGGGACAATACCCTCGATTCGCGGGACCCTTATCAACCAACCGTCATTCCATGCATTCCATGAGCGAGGATGGAGACAAGCAGACTTCGCTCGATTCATTCGATGGTTCAGCACCTCGTCGCTTGAATTTACCCTCTCAGGAGCCCGCTATCACCGCACCAAGTAATTCAAATTCAAACCGTTATCACGACATGGAGAAGTTGTATCCTAATGCTCCGGTTCCAAAGGTCGCTGACGGTCTGGTAATACATCGAGCAGTTCTGCATGATTTAACAGGAGTTCCACAATTGCTTGATTGGTTAGCTGATGGTGAGGCAGCGATTGTGAGAATGGAGAAGCTAATGAGTCGTGAATTAGAACTTCAAACCGCTATTGAACGACTAAACACGTTTGTTGAATCGGATTTAGGTGGACAAATCATCAGGCTTACTGAAAGCAGATTGATGTTGTTGCCACCTGGATGCCGAGGCGTTAGAGGAGTAGATGCAGAAGCGTTCAGTGTTGATTCTTCAGACCTAAGGTAGGCGATAATATGCAGGAGGTTCCAGTCGATATTCCATGTCCAATTTGCAAAACTGAAGGCCAAGTTGCAATGATGACACACGTAGATGAAATACCGTATTTCGGTGAGCACACTCAAGTCACAGTACTTTGCAACGCTTGCGGATGGAGACAAACGGATTTCATTCCTGCAGAAGGTAAGAAACCCGGTGCTTCAACGCTTGTTATCAGCAAGCCCGAACACATGCGCGCTAGAGTAATTCGTTCGTCATCTTGTACCGTGAGATTGGTTGAATTAGATTTGGAGGTAAATCCCGGAAGTGCATCAACCGGTTATGTTTCAAATGTTGAAGGTGTTGTTGACAGATTCATGGATGTCATCATTATGGTCACAAGGCAGGCCTACGTAGAGGATAGTGAAATGTCTGACATAAAGAGACTTCAAGAGATGCACACGACTCTGCTGGAATTAAAGGAAGACCCAATTCCAAATTCTGTTACTCTTGAGTTGTTAGATCCAAACGGACATTCACAAATTATTCACGAAGATGCAAGTATGAGAGAACTAAGCCCTGCGGAGTTGAGTGAATTACCTCAAAATCCCGAGCCTCCTGTATTCAACAGTGAAGACCTGTCGGAATAATCAGAGAATTGGTAAATCAAACCCGGATTCAACAGGGTCAGGTAAATCATCAGCCACGTTGTCCACGCTATTCCCTTTGGATTGTGATGACGTTGACAATGGTGTACTTCCCCTCTCAGATTCTTGCTTGATTGTCATGACTGAAAAAACTAGAATAAGCAAAATTCCTGATAAGAGTGTTGCCATTGGAATAACCCATCCGTCTCCACTTACGGTTGACATGCCGGCAAATGCGACAACAAGCAGAGATGCTCCGAGCAATAGGATGTACCTCGAATTGCCGGTCATGCAATAAACTCAGACCAAGCACTTGATGAACCTAATCCAATGTCGCTTGCAATATGTTCGGTTCCGGAAATGCTCCAAACTCTCCAGCGGGGAGTTGTCCAGGTTGGTTGATGACTGCAGTAGCATCATGGGGGGAGAACGCAGAAGATGCATACGACCAAGGTTTGGTCGAGATGGGTCTTGGAGACTCCAGGTTAATCGAAGTTCAAGGAGCTTTCCTTCCGATGGGATTCGAAGCAACTCCACCTATGCCACTACCTATGGGTTCACTAGTTGAATGTCATTTAGCAACCTCTTATGCATACAATGGAGGCTCGGCTTGTGCAGGTGTGGCATGGGCAGCATGTAGGACGCCTGAAGGTGAAGAATGTGCAATCGTTGCAAAGATTACAACCGAGTTAGATTACGAAGAGACAGAGGCACTGCTCAAGAGAAACCTCCAACGCAGACTAGCGAGTAGAGATTTAGAAGTTGTATCCTTTGATGTAGCAGTCGACGAAGTTACCGCTGCACAAGACCACTTTGGTGTAGCGATGGCGGCTTTGATATTGCCAGAATCATTGAAGTTGTCCGGTGGTGGAAATGTAGGAAGAGTACGTGCGGGACTAACACGACAGGCTTCGGATGCTATGGCATCTGCTGCAAAGCGTGTCGATACAAAAGCACCAGCAGCACCGGCAATGCGTCCTGGTGGTCCTAAACGCAACAATGACGGACCAGACTTCTCTCTGTGAGGCGAGAATTTGTACACAGTAGTGCGCTGTCCATCTTGTCAGCGCTGCTGGGGTGTCAGCGGAAAAACTCGCAAATGTCCTCACTGTGGTACTCAAGTTGGAGATGATGTCCAAATAGTCTCTACAGCGGATACGGCTGCTGAATTGCAAAGAGAAGTAGCAATCGCCAACATGCCTGAGAAACTTCGCAAGGAAATGGAGGAAAAACTCCCTAAAGCCGTGGAAGTGAATGAAAATCCTAGCGCAAGTCAATTATTTGCATGCATCAGAATAGCAGCAATTGATGATGTAATTCACCTAGAAAGGCTTGCAGGGGCTTTGCGAGGCAAGGGTATCTCTGTGGATGCTGAAAACGTAGCCGAGGAAGCTGTGAGTCAAGGATTGCTGATTCGCCAGAATGATGGGACATACCTTCTTCTTGGGTGACATTCAAGAAGGGGAACATTTGCGGATGGTTTGGAAGGGTTTGTGGGTTAGCTTGGCCTATACTCGGGCGTTTGGGACGCTTGGACCCCAGTTCAAATCTGGGCAG